>Ga0079305_1002629_pt1 | contig 14725 bp, 8 predicted proteins | sample LMS_cellobiose_e_FD_79183 | JGI IMG/M metagenome (GOLD analysis project Ga0079305, IMG submission 79183) | Rumen-fistulated moose microbial communities from Alaska, USA - LMS_cellobiose_enrichment | ecosystem: Host-associated > Mammals > Digestive system > Stomach > Rumen fluid ... | reverse complement strand
TCATGCGGCGGATCGCTCCCGATTTCGAGCCCTATGCGCTGACCTTCGAACGCTTCCTCGAACTGCGGACGAAACTGCCCCGGACCGTCGACTTCTGGAGCGGTCCGGGGGATTCGCTTCTTCTCTCGCTCATCTACAATCTTTCCGGCGGCGGCATGGCCAATCCCGAGATCTTCAAGCAGGCGGTGTCGCTGACCGGGACCATCGAATTCTGCGGCAGTTTCGATGATTTTCTTGCAGGAAAGGCGCTGTTCTCGCAGGGCAGCCGCTATATGTCGCGGCAGCTGACGGGGGACTTCGACATCGCTCCCATGCCGCTGTACGACGGCCGACGGCCCTGTCATGCGGGATCCGAAGCGCTGATGGTGCGCAACACCACGTGCCATCAGGAGCTGCTCTTCGACATGGCCGAGGCGCTGTTCCGGCCCGAGATCCAGAAGAGCATCGGCGTGGTCAAGCGGAGCATTCCCGCCGATGCCGCCGTCGCCGCGTCCTCCCTCGACAGCCGCGTTCTCAGGGACGATATTTTCCTCAACGAGATCAAGAACGTGGATCACGCCCACCGGCATATGTCCGACTCCATGGATCTGTGCTTTTCCACGGTCCTCAAGAAGTTCGTCAACAGTCAGATCAGCCGCGAAGAATTTCTGCGCGAGGTGGAAGACAGTTACCGGTTCGGGGAAAAACGACGGCGGGCCCTCGATGATTTCATGGCGCGCGGCGAGGCCGTCGACTTCTGAACCCGCCGGCCGATTTACGGTCCGTAAAGTTTTTTGGAGCGGAGTCAGCCGCTTTCGGTATTCGATTTTTACGAAGAAGGAAAGGAGGATTTTTCGGTTTGTGTTCCGGTCTTCCGGAACGGGGGTCTTAAGTTTGTATATGGAGGTTTTTTATGAAAAACGCGGGTAAATCGTTCACACTTATTGAATTATTGGTCGTTATAGCGATCATCGCGATCCTTGCCGCGATGCTCATGCCGGCGCTTCAGCAGGCGCGCGAGAGGGGCAAGGCGATAACCTGTCTCAACAACTTCATGACCATGGGGAAGGCCTATACGTTTTATCTCGACGACAACGGCGGCAAGGTCGGGGTCCAGAACGAGGAAAAGCGCGGCTGGTGGAGCCGCCGCGAGAGCCAGCGGATCTTTGCGGGCTATCTGGGGGATGATTTCGGTTCCGATGCCAAGGGCTGGTATGTCGGGACGGGAACGAGCAAAGTCACCTGTCCGTCGGCCACGCCCCAGTCACCCGAAACGATGACGGTTGCGACCAATACGCGTCTGTTTCTTGCGCACAGCGTCGTCAGCACCCGCAAGTTCAAGTATCAGGTGAACTGGACAAAACCGAGCAAAACGTGTCTCAGCTTGGACGGGTCGCACAGCGAGGGACCGAACACTTTGCCGCCCTTCCGCCACAATGGGGGAAATACTGCCCTCTTCTGCGATTTCCATGCCGCGATGCTGACGAGGATCCCCTCCGGCAATTCCCAAAGTCCGTTTTACGATTCCAACACTTGGAAAGCGCTGTTCTGGAACCCCTGCGAGTGGGATGGCACGGTCCCCGTGGAACTTCCTGCTCAATAATACGTTCCGGAGAGGGATCATTTTATGAAGTGCACGATTTTGCTGCTGAGCGCCCTTGCATTGACTCCCGCGTTTGCCGAATACGGCGCAGGACCGATGACGACGCCCGGAAAGACCTTTTATCTCTCCCTCGCGGGAGACGACAAAAACGACGGCGTCACGCCGCAGACTCCATGGCGGACTCTCGAACACGCCGTCAAACATCTGGACGCGGGCGTGACGCTGGAGATCGCCGAAGGTGTCTATCAGACCGGCAAGGGCGATTCTCTGCGGCGGCAGCCGGACTACTGCTCCATCTACAAAGACGGAAAACCGGGGTCTCCCATCCGCATCCGGGGGGCGGGCCGGGGAAAGACCGTTCTGACCGGGGCGATCCATTACAAAAATCCCAAACGGGTCGGCCCGGACCGGACCATGGAGTACAAACTCAAATATCCGCCGCTGTACGAGACCGTGTGGGAACACCCCTCGCAGATCAAACTGCAGAAAGTGCGTTTTCCCCGGCTGGTCAAGGAGTATCCCGGCACCTTTCACTTCGATCCGGAGACGAAAACGCTGACTGTCCATTTCGCCGCGAACGATCAGACGGGCGTCAATGTTTCCTATGACCGCATCGGACTGGCCGTGCGGGGCAGTTACGTCTCGATCGAAGGTATCACCTTCACCCATTACTGCGAAGCGGTCTTCGCTCAGCAGAATGCGCAGATCACCCGCGACGTCGATCATCTGACCGTGAAGGACTGCGGATTTTTCAACAATTATTATTCCGGCGTTGTTCTGCGGCGCATGACCAGGGCTCTGATCACGGGCAATCAGGCGATGAACAACGGCGAATACGGTTCGTTCTACATAAACGGCGACTGCTATGACAACCTGCTGACCGGCAACTGGGCGGGACCGAGTCCGGAGACCCGGCGCGAGCAGAAACCGTATGATTACGGATTCGCCATCCAGCGGTACGGCGGTGAGGGGAAGGGAAAAAACCGGATCATCGGCAATGTCATGGCGGATCAGCTGGCTTTCCGCTGGAAGATCGCCGAACCCGACGGACGCTTCGAAGACAATATCGTCGAAGGGCGGCTTCACGCCGAATGCGAGCCGTATCCCGTCGTCATCCGGCGCAATTGCTTCGGCGGCAAAATATCGTGGCGGAGTCTGGGGAACGATCTCTGGGAAAAGGATTTTACCGGGAGCGGCATCACCTTCGAAAACAACGTTCGGCACATGAAGGATTTCAAGCCCGAAAACAAAAACGCGCTTGAGGCGCTGAAGCTGGCTCTGCCGCAGCCGAAGATCACTTTCCCCTGGTGCCATTTTTCAAACATTGCCGTCAAATATGCGGACAGAGAAAGCGCCGTCATCGAATTCTTCACCGTCCGCAACGACGGCTGGGGCAGCGTCATTTACCGGGCCCGCGGGGAGAAGAAATGGAATACCGTCAAGTCCCGCCGTCAGGGCGTCCGGCACGTGCTGGCGCTTTCGGGGCTGAAAAGCGACACCGAATACGAGTATCAGTTGCTGTTTCAGGGCCGCCGCGGCGAAAGGGCCCGGGGAAAAGTCCTGACGTTCAGAACTGGAAAAAGCAACCGCGAGCCCATGACCATCACCGTGGACCCCGGCAAGATGTCACTGGACGAGGCGGCGCAGATGGCCCGTCCCGGCGATACGGTGCTTCTTCTCTCCGGCCGTCATTACGGCAGTTTCGTTCCCGTGTGCGGCGGTCTGCCTAACAGAAAGATCACCCTCAAGGGCGAGAAGGGCGCCGTCATCGACGGCATGTTCTTCTACGGTCCTCTTGTCGATCTTACGGGACTCGATCACTGGATCGTCGACGGGATCACCTTCGACAATCCTGAGGAAACGGCCCGGCCGGGACTGGTCCGCATGGACGGCTCCAACGACATCGTTGTCCGCAATTGCCGCAATTTCAGGGAGTTCCCCTACATGGCCGGACCTTTCGTCTACGGGCGCGGAAATCGTTTCGTCATCGAGAACAACATCGCCTGGGGCGGAACTTATCAGCTCCAGCTGCTGGGGAATGACCACGTCATCCGGCACAACACCCTCGTCAACGGAACGTTTTTCCACATTTTCGCGGCCAATGCGCAGAACATCACGATCACGGACAACATCTTTTACCGTCCGTGCATTCCGGCAAAGAACAATCCCGCCTATATGCTGCAGAATATCAAGGGAAAGATCGTCAGCGACCGCAACGTCTATTTTTCGCCCTGCGGGAACCACCGGGCCGGAGGACGGATCCGCAACAGCAACGGCAGGGATCTGATCGTCAGCGAAAATCTTCCCCACTGGCAAAAAGCCGCGGGGCTCGACCGCGAAAGCATCGCTTCCGACCCGCAGTTCATCGATGTCGAAAAGGGAGATTTCCGGCTCAAGCCCCAGTCTCCCGCCAAAGGAAAAGGCGCCGATATAAAATGAAATTCATTTCCGAAAGTCACGAAAACGCCTGGAAGAAGGCCCTGAAACTGCTGGATCCCACGCCGGCGGAACTGGAACACGGTCTGGAACTGCATCAGTCCTGCTTCGCCATGGACAATTTCGCCTTCCTGCCCTACGGAACGTGGAACGAGGCCTTTGTGGATGCGTGGAACGAGCTCAAAGCCAAAAACGTCGGTCAGCGGGAACTGGCCGACCGCATGAACCCCGTGCATTACGACCAGTGTTGTTTCGACGATGCCTGTTCCCGGCGTTTCCGCGCCGTCCTGCGGGCGTCGGGACTCAAGTGCATGGTCCACACCGTTTCCGAAGGCAAGGGACACGAGGCGGATTTCAAGCGTATGTCGTGCAATATGCAGCTTTTGCGGGTCTTCCGCGACACCATCGCTCAGGCGGGAACGCCGGAAGATATCCGGCAGATCAACGACGAGGGCAAGATCGCCGTGATCTGGAGCGTCAACGGTCCGCCCCTTGCGGGAACGCTCTGCGATCTTCACGGGGAACTCGAATGGATCGATGTCTGGAAGCGCATGGGCGTGAGATTGATGCACCTTACCTACAACCGCAGGAACTGCGCCGCCGACGGCTGCGCCGAGAGTGCCGACGCGGGGCTGAGCGATCTGGGCCGGGAACTTGTCCGCAAACTGAACCGGGCCGGGATCATCGTCGACGTGCCCCATACCGGCAGGAGAAGTTCCATCGAGGCCGCGCAGATCTCCGAGAAGCCGATCATGGCCTCTCACACCGGCGCACGGGCGCTCTTCGACTACATCCGCTGCAAGCACGACGAAACGCTCCGGGCCATCGCCGAAAAGGACGGGCTGATCGGCGTCTGCGCCGCCGCCGACCTGCTGGGCGGCAGTTCCGATCTGCCGATGATGCTCAGGCACATCCGCTACATCGCCGACCTGATCGGCGTCGATCACGTGGGGATCGGCACCGACGGCATGTACATGCACCTCTGGCCCACCTCCGGCAACATCTCCGACTACGAAAACGCGGAGTTTTCTTCCCGCTGGTGGGGCAACTGGGACAACTATCCCTATGATGCCGCAAAAAGCGCCGAAAGTTACTACGGCAGTCTCGCGTGGCTGAACTGGCCCCTCTTCACCGTGGGGCTGGTGAAATCGGGATTCCGCGACGACGAGATCGCCAAGATCCTCGGTCAGAATTTTCTGCGGGTCTTCGAGGCGAACCGGGCATGACGCTTTCTTTGCGCACCAGAGGACTGCTCTGCGGCCTCGCGGCCACGCTCATGTGGGCCAGCGTCTACCCCGCGAGCAGGTTCCTCTTCGGCCGCGAGGCCGAAAACTTTGACGAGTGGTTCGTCGCCTGGCTCCGCAACGCCGTCGCCGTGCTTTTTCTGCTTCCCTTCGCCTGTTGCGGCGGGAATTTCGCTTCGCTGAAAAAATCGTGGACAGGGGACTGGAAGGTCTTTCTGCTGCTGGCCGTCTGCGCCGCGGCGGAGGATCTTCTGCTTTTCGTCTCCCTCAAGTACACCACGGCGGCCCGGGCGTCGGTCATGGCCAACACTTCGCCCATATTCACCGTCGTGCTGGCCTTTTTCATCACCAAAGAAGCGATCACCGTACGCAAGATCGCGGGGATGCTGCTGGGATTTGCCGGGATCGTCGCCGTGTTTCTCGCCCGGGGCGGCGATGTTTTTTCGACCGGCGCTTCCATGTTCGCGGGGGATCTGCTGGCCCTCTCTTCCGGCGCGGCCTGGGCGCTCTTCACCGTGGCCGGGAACGGGATCGCAAAGAAATACGACGGTCTCTTCACCGTGGCGGTCATGCGGATACTGGGCATCTTTCTGATGATCCCCGTGCTGCTGTTTTTCGGCAGCCGCGCAGATTTCGGTTTTCCGCTTCTCGTGTGGATCGGGATCGTCTATCTCGGCTGCGGTCCAAGCGGCCTTGCCGTGGGATTGTGGCGGCAGGCGCTCAAGTATCTGCCCGCGGGCGAGCTGGGCGCATTCGGCTACGTCAGCGCGCTGACCGCCGTCGTCATTTCGGTGATCTTTCTCGGAGAAAAGGTGACATGGGGCTTTGCCGCGGCGGCGGGGCTGATCCTTTGCGGCGTCGCCCTGATGCTCCGCCGGACCTCCGAAAAGGACTCCGGAAACGGAAATCCCTGAACTTGTCCTGCGGCTCTTCCCCGGAAACACCCAGTTTTTCTTGAAGGCTCTGCTCTCCACATGGGTCGGTGAATGGTCCGTATCGTGCAGACGAGCAACAATCCGCTCCCGTCGTGCGTGATCGGCGGCCTCGTTCTTCTCCGCTCAAAACATCCCGCTTTTTTTGAAAAGGATGGAGGGCCCGGGGGGAAGGGAAAACTTTTTTTCACGTGAAAAGAAGTTTTCCCTTCCCCCCGGTTCCATTTTTATTCAGAAATCACGAGTCGATGTCGGTGTCGCCGGAAGAGGAGACGAGGAAGGTCATGGGCATACCGGCGAGCTGGCCGGTTATGCGGTCGTAAAACTCCTGAAAGTCCGCGGGCTGGGGGGTGACGAAGCCGAGAAAGATGGCGGAGGCGTTCGAGGAGTACTTGGCAAAGGCCGTGCTGAAGCCGGTTTCGTCGGTGACGATGACGTTTTTTGTCTCGATCCGGGCGCTTTCGGCCAGTTCCCGCAGTTCGCTTTCGGCCTCCCGGCGCTGGTCGGGAGAGGCCATGCGGATGAGACGGATCGGCGTCTTGTTCCAGTTCCTGTTGCAGGTGAGCAAGTGGGCCAAAATGAGCATGAGCGAACCGTTTCTGCGTCCGCGCCACCAGATGTCGACGGGACCGGGGCCGGGTTTGGGCTCGTCCTCCTCTTCCGCCGGCGGATTGATGAGCAGCAGGGAGTTCATTTTGAGCCGTCTTACGGTCAGGAGATTGCTGCAGAAGGCCTCCACCCGGTCCTGATTGACCGGCCACCCCGAAAGGACGATGTTGGGGGCGAGGGGACCGAAAGAGTGCGACTGCAGCAGAATGTTGAGGGCCCGGTCGAATTCGTTTTCGCCGTCGGTGGCGATGACCTGCGGAAAGAAGGCGACGCCGGTTTCGGCGGACATCTCGCGCATTTCCTGAAAGGCCTGACGGCGCTTCTGCTCCACGTTGCCGTTCTCCTGAGGAACGGTCATGATGCGGGCGACGGAGAGGATGCCGCGTTCGTTGTTGAGAAGAGAACCGTAGCGGATCAGGCTTTGGTGTTTCTTTTCGGCTCCGGCCAGAATGAGTATCTGGGGCCGCCAGTTCTTGGTGTCGGCGGGCATGGAGTCCAGACGGAGCAGATACCGCCGGATGTGCTCGAAATAGTAGCCTCTTCTCGCGTCCCCGAAGGTGCTGGCCAGCGCCCGTCGGCGGACGACGAAAAACAGCGCCGCGACGACGATGAAGGCTCCGAAGAAGCACAGCGCGTTGATGAAGAGCGCCGCCGCGAAGCAGGCGATCGCGCCGTAGCACCCGATGGTCCAGTGAAAGAGGTGGAATTTCGGTCTGAACGATGGATTGGCGGCGAAGTCCTCCACTGCGGCCGAGATGTTGATGATGGCGTAGGTGCAGAGCGTGAACATCGTCACCAGTTCGGCCACGGCGTTGAGGGTGTTGCCGGGGCTCCGGGTCCCCCACCAGATGGTCGCGACCGAGAGCAGAAGCGTGAGAAGCATCGCCGCGGCGGGATCGTTGTTTTTCCCCCGGCCTCTGGCGAAAACGTTGAGGGGCGGAAGGATCCTGTCGGCGGCGAAGGCCTGCAGGATGCGGGGGGCGCCGATCAGCGTGCCCAGCGCGCTCGAGAGTGTGGCCGCCGCCATTCCGGAAAAGATCAGGAATCCCGTGTGGAAGGGGGCGCTTCTGACGAGGAGACCGTAGGCGTTTTCGACGAGGAGTTTCCGGTTCCACGCGGCGCCGAAGAGCAGGATCTCGGTGAAATAGATGACGAATCCCACGGCGATGGCCCAGAGCGTTCCCTTGGGGATTGACCGGCGCGCGTCCTCCAGGTCGCCGGACATATTGACTCCGGCGAGGAATCCCGTCACGGCGGGGAAGAACACGGCGAAGCTGGCGGCGAAGACGAGGACGTCGAGCCTCTTCCCCGGAAGCGCGCGAAAATTTGCGTACATCTGGTCCGCCGCGGGGCCCGCGGCGAGAGCGCCGAGGACGATGACGATGATGGAAACGCCCAGAATGCCGAAGATCACGTACTGCGCGCGTATGGCCCAGTCGGCTCCGATCATGGCGATGCCGAAGAGGACGACGAGGGGAACGATGCTGACCCAGAACTGCAGGGGCGCGAGCGAGGGGAACACCGTCACCACGGCTTCGGTGAAACCGATGACGTAAAAGGGCACGGCCAGAGACTGCGAGACGTAGTAGGTAAGGCCGATGGAACTGCCGAATCCCGGTCCGAGGGAGCGGGAGATGAGAAAGTAGGGGCCTCCGCTGAGCACCGGCGTGTTGGTGGAGATCGATGAGATCGAAAGTCCCGTGGCGACGGCGATGCTTTCGGCAAAGAGCAGGATCCCCAGGGCTCCGAGGATGCCCATTTCTCCCACGATGGTCCCGAGGCGCATGAACATGACCACCCCGAGAATGGTGAGGATCGACGGCAGGAAGACGCCGCTGAACGTCCTGAAATGATAACCTTTTTTGCTCTGTGACACGGTCTCTTCCCCCTGCCGGATGTCAGCGGATGAAATTCATCGGCTGCCAGGGCTCCTGTTCCGGCCGGGGAAGAGCGCCCTCTCTTCTCAGATTTTTGACGGCCCAGGCCATGTTGCGGGCCAGCGTCCGCATGGTCTGCATGCCTTCGGTGTCGAGGCCGCTCTCGCCCTCGTCCCGGCCGAAGACCACGTTCCAGTATTGGGAGCCGATGATGACGCTGCTGAGCATTTCGAAGGGCATATTCATGCACTGAAAGGCGGCGGTGGAGCCGCCTCTGCGGCAGACGGCGACCGAGGCGGCGGGCTTGCCCTTGACGAGCGCGCCGGCCGAGAAGCACACCCGCTGCCACAGGGCGAGAAGCTGTCCGGCGGGCTGGCCGTAATAGGTGGGGGAACCGAGCACGATGGCGTCGGCGTCCTGCAGTTTTTCGACGATCCTGTTGGCGGCGTCGTCATCGAAAAAGCAGCGTCCCAGCTTCTTTTCGGCGCAGGCGTAGCATGAGACGCACCCGCGCACGGGCTTGCGGCCGATCCAGAAGGTCTCGCTCTCGAGGCCTTCCTGAACGAGCGTGTCGGCAATTTCCTTCAATGCCCGGGCGGTATTGCCGTTCTGCCGGGGACTTCCGTTGATGAGCAGGACTTTCATGGGAGACCCTTTCATATTCGTTTTCCGGATCGCGATACTTCGCTTAATAAAGAGCGGTGAGCGCCGAAAGTCAAGGACGGAGCGCAAAAAAATGCGAATTTTTTCCTGAAAAGATTTGATTTGACCGCCTTCTTCGGTTAAAGTATGCGCGGAGGAGTTTTGTTCATGACGACGGATAACACGGATGTGACGCTGGTGCTGGACGCCCTCAAGGGGGATCCGGCGGAAGGAAGAGAAAACACGGGGCTCTGCGGGGAGTCCTCCTGCGATGTGTCCCTCGATTTCCGGCGCAGTCTCGAAAAGGTCGGTCGGCGGTACAGGATCCTCAGGCAGCTGGCCGAGGGCGGATTCGGGCGGATCTTTCTCGCCGAGGATCTGGTCCTCGGGCGGCACGTGGCCGTCAAGTCCCTCAAGGAGGAACACGTCAAGCGCCCCGAGAGTCTTGCAAGGTTCGTCGCCGAGGCCCGGCTCAACGCCAAACTGGATCACCCCTCCATCGTCCAGCCGCTGAGTCTGGACTCCGACAGCATCGACGGTCTTCACCTCGCCATGCAGCTGGTCGACGGCATCACCCTCAAGGCTTTTCTGAAAGACTGCCGCGACGGGATCCCGCAAAAAAAATCTTCCGCCCGGGAATACGAACACGATCTGCGGATCCGGCTCGAGAGTTTTCTCAAGGTCTGCGATGCCGTCGAGTACAGTCACAGCCGCGGCATCGTCCACTGCGATCTCAAGCCCGAAAACATCATGCTGGGGCGGCACGGAGCCGTCTTCGTCATGGACTGGGGCATCGCCTGTCCCGTCGGGACCGACCGCAAGGGGCGGCTCAACGGCACTCCCTCATACATGCCTCCCGAGAGTTTCTCGGGCAGTGCCGTGTCTCCCCTGACCGATGTTTTCGCCCTCGGCATGATCCTCAACGAGGTCGTCACCCTGCGGCCTCCCGTTTCCGGCAGGGATCCCGACGAGATCGTCGCGAAGATCAGAGCCGGAGCGTTCGAGCCCTCTTCCTCGCCGTTCCCCGGCGTCCGCATCTCTCCCGCCCTGCGGGCGATCATCGAGAAGGCCCGGGCCGCGGATGCGGACAAACGCTGCGAAAGCGTCAAGGCCCTGGCCGACGACATCAGGAGCTATCTCTTCGACGAGGAGGTCAGCGCCTTTCCCGACAGGGGGATACGGCGGTTCATGCGCTTTCTGCACCACCACCGCTACGGTGCGCTGCTGACTTTCATCGTGCTGATCTGCATCTCTTCGGGACTTGCGATCTTCGGTCTGCTGCTGCATCAGCGTCTGGCTTCGCAGGTGACGATCGAGATGCTGCGCCGCCTCAAGGTGCAGCAGGTCACGGAAGAACTGGGGCGAAAAATCGACAACCGGCTTCTCCGCGCCCGCGAACAGCTGAACGGATTGGCCACTTCCCAGCTCATCGAGCAGAACGCGCCCGCCCCCGGCGCCGACAGGAGCCGCTTCTACCTCATTGAGGATTTTGCTCCGGGGTCGCCCGACCGGCCGCAGGGGCTGGTGAAGACGCCGTTCTATGCAGAGAGCATCTCTTTCGAACACGCCTCCTATTTCAAGCCCGCGGGAATGCCCCGTTCGGAACTTGCGCCTCTGGTGAGACAGTTCCGCAGTTCCAGAAGGCAGGGCGCGACGCTGATCCTTGACAGCATGGACATCGGGAACGATGAGCCCGATCTCTCTCCTGCCGTCGTTTTGCGCCGTTTTCTTGCCGACGGAGCGCTTCTGCGGCGCATCACCTACCTGATGGCGAACGGCGTCGTCCTGCGGTATCCCGGGATGTACGAAAAGGTCTCGTCGCCGGAGAGTTTCCTTCTGCCTCTGCACAAGGAACGTTTCCGCTCCGGCGCACGGACCGCGGTGTGGAGTTCGCCTTATGCCGATTCTTCGGGACATTCCGTCGTCGCCTGCTGGCTGCCCCTGCGGGCCGTCAGCAAACGGGCATCGGGCCTGGTCGGTTTCGAGCTGTGCTACCACAAACTGATCAAGCCGCTGATGGACCAGGCGGCCGCCGAGAAATTTCAGACCGCCACTTATCTGCTCGACGCCGACGGTGATCTCATCTTCTCCTCGGACGACAAGGTTTTCCGCGAGAGCCGCGATCACATCTGCCGGAACGGAAGCGTGCTGAAGAAGCCTTTCCCGTACCCCCGCTGGCTGGATCGGTTGCGGACGGGATTTTATCCGCAGTTCGTCACCCGGCTCCGCAGCGGGCGTCTGGTGCGGGTCTCGATGGTGAAACTGCCTCAATCCGGCTGGACGCTCATCCGCGTCGTTCCTCCCGGCGTCACCGACCGGATCGATCCCGAAGCGGACCGCCGTATGCGGGGCAACGTGGAAAACGACATTCTGCTCGAAAAGGAGTTGTTCACGTGGTGAACACAAGAACCCGTTGCGGATCTTGAGAAAGGTGAAAATATGAAACGGTATCTTGTCGGCGGCATGGTCTGCGCCGCCTGCCGGGCCCGGGTGGAAAAGGCGGTCTCCCGGGTCCCCGGCGTGACCTCCTGCGCCGTTGATCTTCTTCTCGGCACGTTGAGCGTCGACGGCGGCTGCGATCCCGACGACGTCATCCGCGCCGTGAAACAGGCCGGTTACAGCATCGTCCCCGCGGAGGAAACGGTTTTTACGCCCGAACGGGAGGAGGCCCTCCTCGCCGACCGCGAGACGCCCCTTATGAAAAAACGTCTCGCGCTCTCGTGTGTCTTTCTTCTGCCGCTGATGTATCTGGCCATGGGGCAGGGGCTCCTGCCGGCGGTCCCCGTCCTGCCGCCGACGTCCGCGGGTGCGGTCCAGATGATCCTCTGCAGCATCCTCATTTTCATCAACCGCCGTTTTTTCGTCAGCGGCTTTTCCGGACTGCTTCACCGCGCGCCCAATATGGATACGCTGGTCTCTCTCGGTTCGTCCGCCGGGTTCGTTTACAGCGCGGCGGCGCTGTTTTCGGGCCGCGCGGGGGAGGGGCTGTATTTCGATTCCTCGGGCATGATCCTTGTTCTCATCACCGTCGGCAAGATGCTGGAGTCCCGCGCCAGGGGCCGGGCGACGGACGCCCTGAAAAGCCTGATGCGCCTTGCGCCCGCGACCGCGGTCGTCATCCGTGAAAACAGGGAGTGCGAAGTCCCCGTTGCCGAGGTCGCCGAGGGGGAGATATTCATCGTGCGTCCCGGAGCGGCCGTTCCCGTCGACGGCGTGGTGCTCGAGGGAACGAGTTCGGTCGACGAGGCGGCGCTGACGGGCGAGAGCATTCCCGTGGACAAAAGTTGCGGCGACTCCGTCTGCGCTCCCGCGGTCAATTGCGGGGGCTTTCTGCGCTGCCGCGCCGTGAAGGTGGGCAAGGACACCATGTTTGCGCAGATCATCCGCCTGGTCGAAGAGACTTCCGCGGGCAAGGCCCCCATCGCCCGGGTCGCCGACCGGGTCTCCGGCGTCTTCGTTCCCGTCGTCATCGGCATATTCCTTGTCACGGTGACCGTCTGGCTCCTCTGCGGGGCGGCGGTCGATCATGCTCTGGCCCGGGGCATCGCGGTACTGGTGGTCAGCTGTCCCTGCGCCCTCGGTCTGGCCACGCCTGTGGCCATCATGGCCGGCAGCGCTCTCGGGGCGCGCCGCGGCATCCTCTTCAAAACCGCCGCGGCTCTGGAAGAGACCGGACGGATCCGGACCGTCGTCCTCGACAAGACGGGGACCGTGACCTGCGGGGAGCCCGTGGTCACCGGCGTTTTTCCCGCGGACGGTGTTTCCGAAGAGGAACTCGTCAGGAGCGCCTGTGCCCTGGAAATGAAGTCCGAGCATCCGCTGGCCAAGGCCGTGGTGCGGTATAGTCAGGAACGGTTTTCCGCGCCCGAAAGCGTTTCCGGTTTTCAGGCGCTGCCCGGGTGCGGGGTCACGGGAACTCTGCATGGGGAGACCCTTCTGGGCGGCTCCATTGCGTACATCGGAGCCCGCTGTGCCCTGCCGTCCGAGGCTCTCGCCTGTGCCGATCGTCTGGCGGGGGAGGGGGCGACGCCGCTGGCCTTTCTGTGCGGCGGCAGGTTTCTGGGCGTCATCGCCGCGGCCGATGCCGAACGCCCCGAGAGCGCCGAGGCCGTCCGGCAGCTGAAACAAATGGGGCTGCGGGTGATCCTGCTCACGGGCGACAACTCGCGCACCGCCGAAAGCGTCGGACGCAGGATCGGCGTGGATGAGATCGCTTCACAGGTCCTGCCCGGCGAAAAGGCGGCGTACGTCGGCCGTCTGCGGAGTTCCGGCAGGACCGCCATGGCGGGCGACGGCATCAACGACGCCCCCGCGCTCACCGCCGCCGACGTCGGGATCGCCGTGGGCAGCGGGACCGATGCGGCGCTGGCCGCTTCCGACGTGGTGCTGATGAAAAACCGCGTCACCGACATCCCCGCCGCCATCCGGCTGGGGCGGGCCACGCTTGCCAATATCCGCCGGAATCTCTTCTGGGCCTTTTTCTACAACATTCTGGGGATCCCTCTGGCCGCGGGATGCTTCGAAAGTCTCTTCGGCTGGTCCTTGAGCCCCATGATCGCCGCGGCGGCCATGAGTCTGTCGAGTCTCTTCGTCGTCACCAACGCCCTGCGGCTCAATTTCTTCGATCCCCACGATCCCGGCCGGGGCGCGGCGGCCGGTCCCGTCCGTTCCGTTCCCGAACGCAAGGCGCAGACGGTCCGGACGCTTTTCATCGAGGGCATGATGTGCAGTCATTGCGAAAACTCCGTTCGCGAGGCTTTGCTTTCCCTGCCGGGCGTCTGTTCCGCCCAAGTCGGCAGCAAAGAGGGAAAAGCCGTCGTGACGCTGAAGGATGAGACCGGAGTCGATGCGCTCCGGAACGCTGTGGAATCCCGGGGCTACAAGGTGACGAAAATCAGCTGATCTCCGGCTGTGAGGCCCGTCCGGGCGGGGGCAGGGTGATGTGGTCCTCTTTGAGAAGGGCGTACATCTCCGCCATGACCTGCGCGGGGGTGACGGCTTTCATGCACTCGTGGCCGCGGGGACACTCGTGCCTGAAACAGGGGGCGCATGGCGGAGGATCGCTCAGCAGACTCCAGCGGGGAGAGATGGGTCCCGTCGCCGTCCAGTCCGTGGGGCCGAAAACGGTCACGCCCCGGGCTCCCGCCGCGGCCCCGAGATGCATGACGCCCGAATCGTTGGCCACGGTCATCAGGGCGCACTGGAGAAGCCTGAAAAGTTCGTCCAGCGCCGTCGTGCCGCACAGGTTGAACGCCTTGTCCGGATCGAGGCTGCAGAGGACCTGTGTGCCCGTCCCGTACTCGTTCCTGCCGCCCGTTACGGCGACGATGGCGCCGCGGGCGATCCAGTCGTGCGCGACCTCGCTGAAGCTCTCCGCCGGCCAGCGCTTGGCCGAACCGTAGG
>Ga0079305_1002626_pt1 | contig 14752 bp, 10 predicted proteins | sample LMS_cellobiose_e_FD_79183 | JGI IMG/M metagenome (GOLD analysis project Ga0079305, IMG submission 79183) | Rumen-fistulated moose microbial communities from Alaska, USA - LMS_cellobiose_enrichment | ecosystem: Host-associated > Mammals > Digestive system > Stomach > Rumen fluid ... | reverse complement strand
TTTGCCATCGTGCTGACGATCACCTGCATCAACCTGCTGATCAGCAACAGGCGCGTGCATTCCTGATGAGGTGAACCATGGACAGAAAAATGGATTTTGACCGCATCGAACGCCGGGCGGCGGCCCGCAAGCAGGCCTTTCACACCATCGATTATGTGTGCCTGACCCTCTGGGCGCTGATGGTGCTGTTTCCCTTCTATTGGATGCTGCTGACCAGTGTGAAGAGCAGCGGCGCGTACAACGCGGAGTTCACCCCAAAGTTTTACACTCTTGCGCCCACGCTGCAAAACTACGTGGACGCCTTCACCACCGTGCCCCTGGGCCGCTACTTCCTGAACACCATCATCTTCACCGTGGCCACCACGGGCTTGATGATGGTGGTGATCATCCCCGCAGCCTTCGCCTTTGCCCGGCTGGATTTCAAGGGCAAGCACGTCGCCTTCACCCTGTTCCTGTCGCTGATGATGATCCCCAGCGAGCTGGTGGTCATCACCAATTACGTTACCATTACCAATTTGCACCTGCGCAACACCTTCACCGGCCTGATCCTGCCCTCGGTCACCTCAGTATTCTACATCTATCTGCTGAAGGAGAATTTTGAGCAGATCCCCGACGAGCTGTACAAGGCCGCCCAGGTGGACGGCACCCGGGATTTTGAATACCTGATCCGGGTGATGATCCCCATTTCCCGTCCCACGCTGGTCACTATCACCATCCTCAAGGTCATCGAGTGCTGGAACAGCTACGTCTGGCCCCGGCTGATCACCACCAAAACGGAATATTACCTGGTGTCCAACGGCATCCAGGTCATCCGCGAGACGGGCTTTGGCCGCGACAACATCCCCGCCATGATGGCGGCGGTGGTGGCCGTGTCCGTGCCGCTGATCGTGCTGTTCCTGGTCTTCCACAAGAAAATCATGGCGGGCGTGTCCCGGGGAGGCACAAAAGGATGAGAATAAGCAAAAAGCTCCTGGCCCTGCTGCTGGCGCTGGCCTGCTGCCCGCTGCTGACCGCCTGCCACGGCGCCGTGGGCGCGGACGCCTTCCAGATCCCCATGCAGCTTGACGCCGACAGGCAGTTTGAATTGACCTTCTGGGCCAAGAACGACAGCAACGTGACCCAGTCGGCCATCTACCGCCAGGCCATCGACGCCTTTGAGAAGTACTATCCCAACATCCACATTGAGCTGCGCCTGTACCCGGATTACGGCCGCATCTACAACGATGTGATCACCAACATCGCCACGGGCACCACGCCCAACGTGTGCATCACCTATCCCGACCACATCGCCACCTACCTGACGGGCAGCAACGTGGTGGCGCCGCTGGACGCCCTGATCGCCGATCCCCGCTACGGCCTGGGCGGCAGCGAGCTGCGCTTCGACGGCTATACCGCCGACGAGGTGGTGCCCAAATTCCTGCAGGAGTGCGTCATCGGCGGGCGCTGCTACGCCCTGCCCTTCATGCGCTCCACCGAGGCGTGCTATGTGAACAAAACGCTGGTGGAGGCGCTGGGCTATACCCTGCCCGAGGTGCTGACCTGGGATTTTGTGTGGGAGGTTTCCGACGCGGCCATGGCCAAGGCGGAGGACGGCACCTTCCTGGTGAACGGCCAGAAGGTGATGATCCCCTTCATCTACAAATCCACGGATAATATGATGATCCAGCTGCTGCGGCAGTATGGCGGGGACTATTCCACCGACGCGGGGGAGATCCTGATCTTCAACGACACCACCCGCGCCCTGCTGCACACCGTTTCTGAGCACGCGGCGCTGCGCTCCTTTTCCACCTTCGGCATTTCCAGCTATCCGGGCAACTTCCTGAACGCCGGCCAGTGCATCTTCGCGGTGGACTCCACCGCCGGCGCCACCTGGATGGGCCATACAGCCCCGCATCTGGATATCGCGGCCGATCAGCTGGCGGAGTTTGAGCTGGCCGTCCGCCCCATCCCGCAGGCAGATGTAAATCATCCCACCATGATCTCCCAGGGCCCCAGCGTGTGCGTGTTCAATAAAGAGGACGCGCAGGAGGTGCTGGCAAGCTGGCTGTTCACCCAGTTCCTGCTCACCAACGACGTGCAGCTGGCCTACGCCGAAACCGAGGGCTATGTGCCCGTGACGCTCAAGGCCCAGCAGGATCCCGCCTATCAGGAGTATCTCTCCCGCAGCGGGGAGGATAACGACGAGCATTATTACGTCAAGATCGACGCGGCCCGGCTGCTGATGGATTATACGGAAAACACCTTCGTCACCCCGGTATTCAACGGCTCCGCCTCCCTGCGGGATGCCGCGGGCCAGCTGATCGAAGAGGTGGTCAAGGCCGTCCGCCGCAAAAAGACGGTGGACGATGCGTATATCACCAGCCTGTATAACCAGATCACCAGCCTGTACAGGCTGGATCAGATCAGCACGCCCACAGCGGACGGCGAGGAGACAAAGGCGGATATGGGGCCCCTGCCCGGCACGGCGGTCACGCTGCTGGCGGCGCTGGCGGCGGCCTGGGTGCTGATCGGCGCATATGTGCTTTCCCACCAGATGAAGGCGCGCCATAAAGGCAAATGACACTTGACGGAAGGGCGCAAAAAAACTATAATATATATGTTGTTGATAAAAACAACGATTTTAAAAGGAGGAATGCATCATGAAAAAATCCAATATTCTGACCTGTGTTGTGGCTGTGATCGCCATCGCTGCTATCATCTTCGGCATCGTGACCAATGGCAAGAAGGGCGATCTGCAGAAGAAGGTTGACGAGCTGACCGCCAACGTGGCCACCCTGACCAGCAATCTGGATGCCGCCAAGAAGGAAGCTGCCGACGCCGTGAAGAACGCTGAGGAAGAGATCGCCAAGGTCAAGGAAGAGGCCGAGAAGGCCATCGAAGAGGCCAAGGCCGCTCTGCTGCCCGGCGAGGAAGCCAAAACCGTGATGACCCATGCGGATTACATCGCCGCCGAGCTGGACAGCGAAGTGACCGTGGAAGCCTATGTGCAGGCCAAGCAGTCCTGGTGGGAAGACAAGGCCACCATTTACACCCAGGCTGAGGACGGCGCGTACTTCATCTACAACATGGCCATCTCCCAGGAGGATTATGACAAGCTGGTGCCCGGCACCAAGATCCGCGTGACCGGCTATAAGTCCGAATGGTCCGGCGAAGTGGAAATCACCGACGCCACCTTCGAAATTCTGGAGGCTGATCCCTTCATCGCCGAGCCCATCGACGTGACCGCGCTGCTGGCCACCGAGGAGCTGATCCAGCATCAGAACGAGCTGGTTGCCGTCAAGGGTGTCACCGTGGAAGCTTATGACGAATCCGGCGCAGCTTTCGCCTACAAGAACGCCGAGAACAAGACCGACGACCTGTACTTCAAGGTTTCCAAGGATGGCCAGACCTATGAATTCTGCGTGGAATTCTATCTGTGCGGCCAGGATACCGAAGTGTACAAGGCTGTTGAAGCCATGAAAGTGGGCGACGTGATCGACCTGGAAGGCTTCCTGTACTGGTACAACGGCGCCAACCTGCAGGCCACTTCCCTGAAGGCTGCCGAGTAAGCCCTTTCAAGCAAACAAAAAAGGCCCCTCCCCAACCGGAGGGGCTTTCTTCAGCAAAAGGAGCACGCATGTTTGAAACCATCCTGAAACTGATCGCGGAGCACGACACCATCATCCTGCACCGCCACAAGAATCCCGACGGTGACGCCCTGGGAAGCCAGATCGGCCTGAAGCACCTGATCTTGGAAAACTGGCCGGGAAAGCGCGTCTTTATGGTGGGGGACGAGGCGGGCCGCTATGCCTTTATGGCCGATTCCGTCATGGATGAAATTCCCGACAGCCTGTATGGCGACGCCCTGGCCATCGTGCTGGATACCTCCGCCAAGGCGCTGATCAGCGACGATCGCTATGCCCTGGCCGCCGCCACGGCGCGCATCGACCATCATATCTTCGTGGAGCAGATCGCGGAGACAGAGGTGACCGATACCAGCTACGAAAGCTGCTGCGGTCTGGTGACCCAGCTGGCGGTGGAGGGCGGGCTGCGCCTTTCTCAGCTTGCCGCCCAGTCCCTGTTCACTGGCATGGTGACGGACAGCGGCCGCTTCCGCTATGACGCCACCACCGCCCGCACCTTCCGCCTGGCGGCCTTCCTGATGGAGCAGCCCATCGATACCAACGCTCTGTACCGGGATCTGTATGCCAGCGAACTGGCGCAGGTGCAGCTGCGGGCGCGCTTTGTGCAAAAGATCGCTCTCACGCCCCACGGCGTGGCCTATATCTACACCACCCGGGAGGAAATGCGCCAGCTAGGCGAGGATACTTTCTCCATTTCCCGGGGTATGGTGGGGGTGATGGGAGATATCAAGGATATCGATATCTGGGTCAATTTCACCGAAACGGAGGAGGGCGTGGCCTGTGAGCTGCGCTCCAGCCTGTATAACATCAACCCCATCGCCGTCAAATATGGCGGCGGCGGCCATCAGAAGGCCAGCGGGGCAACCGTAAAAGATCGGGAAACCGCCCTGGCCATGCTGCGCGATCTGGATGAAATGGCGGGTGAAGCCCATGCATGAGGATGTAAAGCGGCAGATACTGGAGAGAATCAGGGCTTATGACACCGTGATGCTGTTCCGCCATACGCGCATGGACGGGGATTGCGTGGGGGCCAGCAAGGGCCTGAAAGGGCTGATACAGGCCACCTGGCCCGATAAGACGGTGCTGCTGATCGACGGGCAGGAGAGCGAATTCCTGGCCTTCGCCGGGCCGGACGACGCCGATGCGGCCGACGCGGTCTATCAAAAGGCCCTGGGCATCGTGGTGGATACCGCCACCCACGACCGCATTTCCAACCCCAAATTTGACCTGTGCAAAGAGCTGATCAAGATTGATCACCACATCCCGGTGGATCAGTACGGGCACATCAACTGGGTGGAGGAGGAGCGTTCCTCCGCCTGCGAGATGATCGCGGATTTTTACCGCACCTTCCGGGAGGAGCTCACGATCACCCCGGAGGCCGCCACCCATATTTATATGGGCATGGTTACGGACAGCGGCCGCTTCCGCTTTGAGGGCGTAAACGGGGAAACCCTGCGCCTGGCCGGGCTGATGCTGGATCAGGGGGTGGATATCGAGCGGCTGTACGCCAATCTGTATTTGCAGGATTTTGACGCCCTGCGCTTCAAGGCCTATGTGTATCAGCATATGCACCGCACCGAGAACGGCGTGGCCTGGATCTATGTGGATGCGGAAATGCAGCGGCTGTTCGGCCTCAGCTTCGAAGGCGCGGCCAACGTGATCTCCTATCTGGAAACCATCCGCGGCTGCCTGTGCTGGCTGGCCTTTATCGATTGCCCCGATCCCGCCGAGGGCATCCGCGTGCGGGTGCGCAGCCGTTTCGTGCCCACCGTGCCCCTGTCGGAGCGCTACCATGGCGGCGGCCATGCCATGGCCAGCGGCGCCACCGCCTACAGCCCGGAGGAGATGCAGCGCCTGATTGACGACGCAGACGCATTGGTGAAGAAATACAAGCAAAGCCACACAGGATGGATGTAAAGGAAAATGAAAACTGAAGACTGAAAACTGAAAAATGAATAATAATATAGTGCCGCTGCTAATGGCGGAAGTGCTGTGAAAACAGCGCATACATTATTATTATTCATTATTAAATCTTCAGTTTTCAGTCTTCAATGAAAAGCTGCAATTGGCAGCGGCAACATGTTTTTACACGATTGCAGCTTTGCCAATTGCAGTTTTGCTTATTTCCGCTTCCCGCCGAAGCTCCAGTCCGTCGCGGGAGATTCCTGCAGCGAGGCGGGCAGCACGCCCTCCTGGCGCGGCACGAAGCCCAGGTCGCAGTTCAGGCTGCGGCTGCCGCTGGGCACGATGATACCCTCGCCTTCCGCGGTATTCCCGTCGGTTTGGGTCAGCACACTGGCGGCCAGGGGATAATCCTCCCGGTGCAGGGTGGCCGTCAGCTCCTCCGGCATGGTCACCCGCACGGTGTATGCGCCGGGGTACAGATCGGTGATCAGGTAGTGGCCAAAGGCATCGGTCACCGTTTCGGCGGCCAGCTCTCCGTATTGATACAGGGCGATGTGAATGCCGGGAATGTTGGGTTCCCCGCCGTCCTGCAGGCCGTTGGCGTTCAGATCCAGCCAGGCGGTGTCGCCCAGCGCGCCCATGGCCCCGATGCCAATGTCGCAATCCGCTATATCCTCGCCCATGGCTACGGAAAAGGAAAGGGAGATGATTTCTCCTGTGTCTCCGTCGTCGGTAACGGCCAGGATATAGCTGGGGCGGTTTTCGGTGTCCTGAACGCGGGCGAATTTGCAGTCCGCGCTGGGCAGATCGCAGCCCAGGGAATATTCGCCGGGCTTCAGCTGACCGAAGGCAAAGGCGCCCCGGCTGTCTGTCTGCATGGTTTTCAGTGCGGCGCCGTTCTGGTACAGGGTCACGGCGCGCCCCTCCACGCCGGCCAGGCTGCCGTCCAGGCTCCATACGTGTCCGGCCACCCGGGCATAGCGCAGGATGCCGTATTCCGGCATGATGTCCTCCCCGTCCTGCACCGTCAGCTCAGAGATCCAGTAGCCCTGCCGCAGCTCCGCGCCGTTGGCGTCGGCAACGACGCAGTCGCTGTCCAGCGTCGCCTGCAGGGTGTAGCGCCCCGGCACCATGGCGGCCAGGTCAAAGCAGCCGTCCCCGTCGGTGCGCAGGGAATAGGACTGGGGACCGTTCATGCTGATCAGGGACAGGGTGACGCCCTCCGCGCCGGGATCGCTGATGTCCCGCAGGCCGTCGTTTGCCAGGTCGAAGTAGACCACGCCCTGCAGCGCAGCAGGGGCGGCGGCGGCGATATTGCACCCGAACAGCGATTCGGCGGGGGCGATGGACAGCGCGGCCGTGCCATACGCCGCCGCGTGGGCGGGGATGGGGGAGGCGTCGTCGTGGGCAAAGCACAGCCCGTCGGGCAGCGTCAGGCTGATGGTATACGCCCCGGGCCGCAGCCCGATCAGGCTGTATTCGCCGTTATCCTGGCTGCGGGTCTCATAGACCAGATCCAGGTCGGTATTGTTCAGGGTGATCATCACGCCGGAGAGCCCCGTTTCCCCGGGGGTATAGCCGGCGCTCAGGTCGCTGTCCCGGTACAGCAGGCCCGACAGGCTGCCGGTATAGATGGCGTACAGGGGATCCTGCGTCAGGTCGTCCGCCGCGCCAACGGTGAACAGCGGGCTGGTCGCCTGCTCCTCCCCGGCATAGGGCTCGGTGAACACAGCGTCCTCCGGCAAGGCGTATTCCAGCATATAGGTGCCGGGCAGCGCGCCCTTCAGGTAAAAGCGGCCGTCCGCGTCGGTCACAGCGGTGGTGGTGTCGGATACCGGCGCGCCCTCCGCGTCCAGCAGGGTCACGCGCACCTCGGGCATGCCGCCGCTCACGGGCAGGGTCGCAATGCCGGTGCTCAGCAGCACCGTGCCGGAAACGGTGGCGCTGCGGAAGATGCCGGCGTCCATGCCGGTCAGGCTTTGCCCGGGGGTCAGGGTGACCTGCTCCGTCAGGCCGTATTCCGGCGTTTGCACCAGCACGCGGTTTTCCACCGCCGCGCCCGTTTCGGAAAGCGCGGTGAACACATAAGCGTCCACCAGCAGAAAGCGCACGGTGTGCGCTGCGGGCAGCAGGTTTTGCAGGGTATAGCGGCCGTTTGCGTCGGTTTCGGTCTGGGCCACCACGTCATCCCACATATCCAGCGCCTGCACGGTGAAGCCGCCCAGGCCGCTTTCCGCGGGGCCCATTACGCCGCTCAGGTCGGCGTCGTCAAACAGCATGCCGCTGATGGAGGCGGGCAGCGTCACTCCGGCGAACAGGTCGGTTTCCTCCCCGTGAGGCAGGTGCAGGGGCTGGGTCAAATCGCCGGTGGCTGCAGGGGCCGTAAAGTCGTTCTGCGGGCCGCTGACGGTGAATACCTGCCCCACGGGCAGCGCCAGGCGCACATCCACGTCGCCGCCCCGCAGCACGGGCACGGCAGCGATGCCGTTTCCGTCCGATACGGCGGCGGCGCGCACGTCGCCCGCGTCCTCCGTCAGCACTTCCAGGCCGGCCCCGGCGAAGGCGGGCTCCCCGTCATCCCACAGGCCGTTGGCGTTCAGATCGTTGTATACGTGCACGTACAGGCCGGTCACCGGTATCACGCCGATGGGCTGCACCCGGGTTTCCTGCTTGTCCGCCACGGTGACGGCGGTTTCCGCCGCAAAGGCGCTGTCCTCCGTAATCAGGGAATCGCCGCCGGGCAGGGTGAACATGGCCGTTTCGGGCAGGGAAACCGCCAGGGTGTATTCCCCAGCCAGCAGCTTGTCAAAGCGGTATTCCCCGCCGGCGTCGGTGGTGATTTGCCGGTTCACCCCCGCCTTTTCGCTGATCAGCGATACCACCGCTCCGGCGAAGCCGCCCTCCGCCGCGCCGCGCAGGCCGTCCAAATCCGTGTCGTCCCACAGCGTGCCCGTCAGGCTGCCGGTGCTCACAGCGCCCACGCCCATGCCCAGGCTGTTGCCCCGGGTCACGGTCTGCGGGTCGGAAATGCCGTAGCTGCCGTCCCGGGGTGGTATGCAGTTGTACCAGGCGTTGATTTTTTCGCCCAGCGGGCCGATGATGTAGGGATCGGGCAGCGTTACCGCCACCCGATAGGTGCCGGGGGTCAGCTTCCAGAAGGTGGCGCTGCCCTCGCCGTCGGTCTTTTCCTGGGCGATCTCGATCCATTCGCCCTCCGCCTCATACAGAAGGGAAACGGCGACACCCCGCAGGGCGGCCTCCGCCGTGCTGCGGCCGCCGTTCTGGTTGGCGTCCTCAAACAAGATGGCGCGGATATAGCAGGATCCCTTCGACGCGCCGATGTGGGCGTTGGTGATCGTCTGCCCGTTCGCCAGGGTGATGGGCAGGGTGCGGCTCTCCGTGCCGGCGGCGGGCAGCATCACGCTGCTGCCGTCATGGGGAGTGATGAACTGATGGTCGGCGGGCAGCGCGGCCCGCAGCAGATATTGCCCGGCGTCCAGACCGTCAAAGCGGTAATTGCCTTCCGCGTCGGTTGTCTGCTGGGCCACCTTCGTTTCTTTTCCCGCTGCGTCGAGGGCACACAGCGCCACCGTGACCTTTGCAAGCGGCTTTTCCTCCGGCGAATAGATGCCGGAACCCGCGCTGTCCAGCCAGGCGCGGCCCGATATTTCACCGGTTCCGGCCAGGGCGGTCAGGGGCAGCAGGCAGCAGAGGATCAGCAGGAGAAGAAGCATTGATGGGCGCATGGTGGGGCCTCCGTATTGTAAGTAATGGGGTGCGTCTGCGCGGCTCTGTCAGCGCATGCGGCAGGGCTGCGGGTACAGGGGCAGCTCCGGGGGACAGCCCTTCGGCGGGCAGTCGGTGTACAGGGGGCGGCAGGCGGTCAGCCAAACTTCCGCATTGACGTCCAGCCAGGCCTGCAGGGTATCTTCCGCCCCGCAGCCGCAGGGACGGTTCAGCCGCACGCAGGCGTTCACCGCGGGGCGTAGCCCCTCCGCCCCGCAGGGGGCGCACAGCCGCACCGGCACGGTGACAGTGATGGCGGATTGCGCCTGCAGGCAGCAGCCCGCCGCGTCCCGCAGGGAGCAGCACAGGGGCAGGAAAACCTGAAAGGATCGATTGCCGCGGCAGGGGCAGTCCGCCGCCTCGGCGCGCACCCCTTCCTCCCGCAGCGTTACCGCGGTCAGCTCAAAGGGGCCGCAGGCCCCGCAGGGCAGGCCGGACAGGGGCAGGGTAAAGCGCTCATAGCGCAGCCATACACGGCCCACGCCCATGATCTGCTGCATCAGATAGCCGCAGGGCTGGGGTGCGGGGCAGCAGGCAGCGGGGCCGGTTTGGCACGGTTTGTTGCAATACATGGCATGCAGCCTCCAGCATGGAGTGAAGGGAAACCCTTCCGCTGCATACTATTCCGGCATGCCGTTGTCGGTGACGGCAGCCACCGTTCCGGCGGCGTCATAGATCACCGCCGTATCCGGCTTCGATTTGTGCCACAGCCGCTTGATATCCAGCGTCAGATCAGCCGCTTCCGACGTGGCCCGGGTGCCCAGGCGGAAGGCGCCGCCTTCCGGCAGCACCGTGCCTTCCGGCAGCATTACGGTGTCCTCTCCCCGGGTGGAGTAGATCAGCCAGCCGGACAGGTCGATATCTTCCGCGGCGCTGCTGCGCAGGATCAGCATATCCTCCCCCGGATCGATCTCCGCCGACAGCACGCGGCTGTAATCGGCGGTGGGCCAGGCGAGGGCCTCCGCGGTGAAGCGCCCCGCCCGCAGGGTGATTTCCACCCCCAGGGCATAATCCTGGGTCACCAGCACCTGCGCGCCCACGCGGCCATAGCGCTTCAGAATGGAGGAGGCGGGGGTGTCCGGCTCCTGGACGGTGGAGGTGCAGATCAGCGCCACGGCGGGGGATACCCGCTGCACAAAGCTTTCGCTGCTGGCGGTGTTGTCCCCGTGAAAGGGAATCTTCAGCACGTCGGCGCTCTCGATTAGCCCGGCGGCCATCAGCTCCGCCTCCTCCTCCAGCTTCATATCGCCGGTGAAGAGCAGCGTGCCGTCCGCCGTATCCACATAAAACACCAGGGAGTTGTTGTTCTCGTTTTCGGTGTTTTGGGTCAGCGGGCCGACCACCTGCAGCCGGGCCTCGCCGCCCAGGGCCAGCGTATCCCCGGCCCGCAGCCAGGTCACGCTTTCGCCTCTTTCGGCGGCGGCCAGTTCCGCGGGGTGCCGGCCGGGCTTCACGTCGTAATAGACGGCGGCGGCATACCAGGTGTCAACGGCGATATCGCTCTGAGCCAGGGGCAGCAGCCCGCCGTAATGATCCTTATCGCAGTGTGTCAGGAACACCCCGTTCAGCCGGTTCACTCCGTATTGCCGCAGGGCCTCCCGCAGCAGGTTAAAGGTATAGTCGTAGCCGGCGTCGATCAGGTAGGCCTGATCATCAAACAGCAGCAGCAGCCCATCGGCCTTGCCCATGTTCAGGGCGATCAGCCGGGTGCCGTCCTCCTCGCCGGAGGCGGCGCACCCGGCGCAGAGGAAAAGGGTCGTAAAAATGCAGAGCAGCGCGATGATCCGGCACATGAACGTCACCTCTTTTCGTCATTATGGCGGAATAACCGCCCTTTCATCCGGTTGGGGATTTTACCTTGTTCTTTGCTGTCAATCATGATAAAATGGCGGGGAAAGGAGTTCATCATGGTGGAGGAAGAAATGATGCGTCTGGCCTTGGCCGAGGCGGAGAAGAGCGGGGCCGATGTACCCGTGGGGGCCGTTGTGGTGAAGAACGGCCGGGTGATCGCCGCCGCCCATAACGAGCGGGAGGCGGGAAACGATCCCTTTGCCCACGCAGAGCTGCTGGCCATGCGCCGCGCCTGCCAGGCGCTGGGGCAAAGGCGGCTGCACGGCTGCACGCTGTACGTTACGCTGGAGCCCTGCCCCATGTGCGCCGGGGCGCTGGTGATGGCGGAGGCAGACGCCTGCGTGTTCGGCGCTTACGACAGCCGCCAGGGCTGCTGCGGCAGCGTGTACGATCTGCCCCACGACCCGGCCTTTTATCACCGGGTGTGCTGCACCGGCGGGGTGCTGGAGGCGGATTGCGCCGCGCTCCTTGCGCGCTTCTTTGCGGAAAAGAGAAAATAACGCTACTATTATATCGGAAAGCGCAGCCGTTTGCAAACCCCGAACAGGCAAAAAGTATGAGCATTTTGTAACATTTTTCAAAACGGATGAAAACCCTTGCACCCCGGGGCGATTTTGTGCCATAATGGCAGGGCCAACCTGAACGGAAAGGATGTTTGCTATGAAGGATCAGAAAAAAAGAATTATGCTTATTTGCGCGCTGGCCGTGCTGGTGCTGGCGCTGATCGCATGGGCTGTTTGGCCCAAGGGCGGCAAGGCGCCGGAGCAGCCCCAGCCCACGGAGGTTCCCGCCACGGAGATCCCCGCTACGGAGGTTCCCACCACCGAAGTTCCCGCCACGGCCGACCCGGCGACTGAGATCCCGGCCACGGAGCTTCCCACCACCGACGCGCCCGCGCAGCCGGTTTCCGGCGAGCCTGTGCCGGAGGACGCGGTGCTGGCCACCGTCAACGGTAAGCCCATCACCGCCATGGAGGCGGATGATGTGGCCTATTCCCTGTATCAGTACGGCTATGCCAGCAATTATCCCGATTATGCCGCCGCTGTGGAATACCTGATCCAGCAGGCGGTGATCGAGAATCATCTGCGCAGCGGCGGATATTACAGCTTCACCGAGGAGGAGGAAGCCGCCTTCGCCAATGAAGCCTCCGCCGAATGGGAGGATGCCATCGCCCAGTATATCACCACCAATCTCACCGAGGACACGGAGGAAAACCGCGCCCAGCTGCGGCAGCAGGCGGAGGCCTATTATACTTCCGGCGGCATCACGCAGGACGTGCTTGTGGAGCAGCTGCGGCGGCGGGCGGCCACCGATAAGCTGGAAACCGAGCTGGCCGGCGATTACGCCCCCACCGAGGAGGAGATTAACGAGGTGTTCACCACCGTGGGCGCTCGGTATCAGCAGCAGTATGAGAACGATATCCAGACCTATGAGCTGTATACCCAGTATTACGGCTATGAGAGCTGGTATGTGCCGGAGGGCTTCCGGGCCGTGCTGCACATCCTGCTGGACGTGGACGAAACGCTGATGCAGGCCTATACCGACGCTCAGGCCGCCCTGGAGGAGCTCCAGGGGGAGGAAGGCGCGGATGAGGCGAAGGTGAATGAGGCGAAGCAGGCGCTGGAGGAAGCCCGCGCTGCCGTGATCGCCTCCCGCCAGGAGACCATCGACGATATTTACGCCCGCATGGAAAAGGGAGAGAGCTTCCAGAGCCTGATCTCCGAATACAACACCGACCCCGGTATGCAGGATGAGGCGACCCTGGCGAAAGGCTACTACGTGCATCCCGACAGCTTCATCTGGGATTCCGCCTTTACCGCGGCGGCCTTTGACGAGAAAATGCAAAAGCCCGGTGACACCTCCAATCCCGTGGTCAGCAGCTTCGGCATCCACGTGCTGTATTACCTGGGCGACGTGCCCGGCGGCCTGAACATGACCGATGAGATCCGGGAGGAGATCACCGATTACCTGGAGGATGTGCATCTGAACAGCGCCTATTCCGAAGGGTATGCCCAGTGGTCGCAGCTGGTGGAGATCACCCGGGACGAGGAGATGATCGCCCGCCTGACCGCCGAGGTACAGGCCGAGCAGGAGGCCCTGAGCCAGACCGCCGCCCCCGCGGAGGACGTTTCCACTGAGGAACCCGCCGAGGAACCCGCGGAGGAAGACGCTCCCGCCGAAGAACCCGCGGAGAAGCCCGCCGCCGAAACGGCACCCGCGGAAACGGAACAGAAAGCGGAATAAACTGACTTCCATTCAAGAAGCTGCCGCACAAGCGCCTGCGGCAGCTTTTTTCTGTAGTTGACAGGGAAAACAATATCCAATATAATTTAATAGGTATAAACGCAGGCGCGTTTTGCGGTATATGGCTTGGAGGCAAGGATTTGACGGAAAGAAAACTGCTGCTGGAAAAGTTCAAAGAGGCGGCGGCTTCGGTGCTGCCCATCGTGCTGATCGTGGCGGCGCTGTGCCTTTTGTGGGTGCCCATGCAGAATGATCTGATGCTGGCCTTCCTGATCGGCTCCCTGCTGCTGGTGGTGGGCATGGCCCTGTTCAGCATGGGCGCGGACAACAGCATGACCCAGATCGGCAGCCATATGGGCGCGCGGCTGACCCGCTCCCGCCGGCTGGGGCTCATCCTCGGCGTCAGCTTTCTGCTGGGCGTGGCCATCACCATGGCGGAGCCCGATCTGCAGGTGCTGGCCCGCAACGTGCCCAGTATCGATACCACGGTGCTGATCATTGTGGTATCGGTGGGCGTGGGCCTGTTTTTGCTGCTCAGCATGGTGCGCATCCTGTTCGCCATTCCGCTGCGGTGGCTGCTGATGGGGTTTTACGCCCTGGTGTTCCTGCTGGCGGCGCTGGCAGACCGTGATTTCCTGGCCGTCGCCTTTGACAGCGGCGGCGTGACCACCGGGCCCATGACGGTGCCCTTCATCATGGCCCTGGGCGTGGGCGTGGCCTCCATCCGCAGCGACGAGAGGGCCCAGCAGGACAGCTTCGGCCTGGTGGGCTTATGCTCCATCGGCCCCATCCTGGCGGTGCTGGCCCTGGGCTTCATTTACCGCGGCGTGCCGGATGGGGGAGCCGCTTCCGCCGTCATCTCCTATGCCGATACGGTGGCGCTGGGCCATGGCTACCTCTCCGCCATTCCCGAAAGCCTGGCGGAGGTGGGCCGGGCCATGCTGCCCATCGTGGCCTTTTTCCTGGTATTCCAGGTCATTTCCCTGCGCCTGCGCCGGGTGCCTTTCGTGCGCATCCTCATTGGCCTGGTGATGACCATGACGGGCCTGGTGCTGTTTTTGACGGGGGTCAATGTGGGCTTTTCCTCCCTGGGCTATATGCTGGGTGCGCGGCTGGCGGATCCCCGCTGGCGCTTTCTGCTGGTGCCCCTCAGCGCCCTGATGGGCTGGTTCATCATCAACGCGGAGCCGGCGGTGCACGTGCTCAACAAGCAGGTGGAGGAGCTCAGCGCCGGGGCCATTTCCGCCCGGGCGATGGGCCTCAGCCTGTCGGTTGGCGTAGCGGCGGCCATGGGGCTCAGTATGGTGCGGGCGCTGACGGGCATCTCCATATTGTGGTTCATG
>Ga0079305_1002625_pt1 | contig 14754 bp, 13 predicted proteins | sample LMS_cellobiose_e_FD_79183 | JGI IMG/M metagenome (GOLD analysis project Ga0079305, IMG submission 79183) | Rumen-fistulated moose microbial communities from Alaska, USA - LMS_cellobiose_enrichment | ecosystem: Host-associated > Mammals > Digestive system > Stomach > Rumen fluid ... | reverse complement strand
TCAATGGATACAGTCCACTGCTGAACATATTGTGCCGAAACTGTCATGTCTTCGGTGACAATGGTCTCAGCGGTGACCTCCGCCCCTTCGCTGAACCAACCCGCAAAACGGAAGCCCTCCTTCACGGGAGCTTCCGGCAGTTCCGCGCCGATGGTCTCACCTTCGTCAAAAGAACTTGTCTTGACGGTTGTTTCGTCCGCAACAAACGTAACCGTGCAGATCTTTACGAAAAGAGCCTCGACACTCAAATCCGAGGTAACAGGCGTTTCGCTATCTACAGACCAGCCTACAAAGCGATACCCTTTCTTTGCGGGGTCCTCAGGCAAGATCGCGCTGAGGATCGTTCCATCATCAACGGTTACTGTGCTGATCTCTCCGTCAATATCAATGGATACGATCCACTGATGAACATATTGTGCCGAAACTGTCATGTCTTCGGTGACAATGGTCTCAGCGATGACCTCCGCCCCTTCGCTGAACCAACCCGCAAAACGGAAGCCCTCCTTCTCGGGAGCTTCCGGCAGTTCCGCGCCGATGATCTCGCCATCAGCAATAGAGCTGGTTTTTATCGTATTGTTATCTGAAACAAACTTTACAGTATGGAGAATGATCTCGGGCGTTGGCTCAGTCGTGGACTCCGGCGTCGGCTCGGCCGTGGGTTCCGGCGTTTGCTCGGCCGTAGGCTCGAGTGCCGGCTCAGCCGTGGGCTCCGAAGGTTGCTCGGGATCATTCGCTTCATCCAAGTCCATTGCTTGCACAGAAATATCTGCCGAAGCTGCTGGTGAATCCTTCGCATCCTGTTCAAGTGAGCTTTCGCTGTCACCAACAGTATACACCACTTCCTCGTAAGGAATGTTATTGGTACCCGTATCGTCAGCAAGTACAGTTACTGGAAGTAACTGCACCACCATCATGACAGCAAGAAAGATTGAACAGAATCTTTTCTTTGTTGCCTGTCTCATGTGTTCAGTCTCCTTTACAATATAGATTAAAATCCAGACAAAATTATAGCGCCCCATCCAGCACGTCCAACTAACTTGTCTACTCGTGTACTAACGCTATATAAGTCTTTTTCGGTTCGTTTTGAAATTTAACGAAATTATATTTTTCAATCGCCATAAATTTCTTTTTGAATACCACTCAAATCCCAACTTATGATACTTTTTTGATGGTTCGAATAAGCAATGTGGCAAGCTACACGTCTGTGGTATCATAAAACCGTCCTAAATCGGGACTTATCGCAATAATCAAACAGTAAGAAAAAGGAAATGCAACTTCAAGTTGCGAAAAAGCAAGCTGACGTTGGTGGAAATTGTGCGATTCAAGCTGTATACTTCTTCTGTAAGGAGGATGATATTATGAGCTTTGGAGAAAATTTGCAGACGATTCGCAAGAAGAATCAACTTTCACAAGAAGGGTTGGCGGAAATGCTGGGGGTTAGCAGACAGGCCGTATCAAAATGGGAGCTTGGAGAAGGGTATCCGGAGGTTGACAAGCTCTTGATCCTGTCGCAAAAGCTGAACATATCATTAGACAGCTTGCTGGCAGGAGAAAACACGACGACAATCCCCGAGGAGGGTAAACCTTTGGATACGATCAGAATCATTTCACCGCATGAAGGCGTAATCATCAACGCGTCAAAAGTAACTCGATCCCCACAGTTCAAGGGCGGCAAAAACAGCCCCAAATTCGCATTGTTTGCTTCTGACGGAAAGGATCTGTCGTTGTGGGGGGCGCAGAATACGTTCCTCGCCTGGTACAGAAATCTTGAAGATGTAACAAGAGAGATTTCCGAAATACAGACGGCATTGGACACGGGCACAGCTTCCTATACTCTGCAATACAGCGTAAAGTGTAAACAGAACCTGTTGAGGACAATAGAAGACTAATCAAATAATTCCGGTTCATCACCCACTCCTACGCGGTTATGCCCTACGGCATGACCGCATTTCTCTATCCTGTTTTAGCTGTGCTCTACGACAGATAATCCCATTATGATCTCCCTTCCTTTTTCTTGTGTTAACGACGGTTCGATTTCAAATCGAGCCGCCATGCATGTGTGATTTACCAGCGCGGAGTAATAGCTTCCAATGGTGGCAGGCGCGTTATACAGCGTCGCCAAAATGTATTGCCGGATGTTCCGTATCTTTGTCGTATTCTCTTTCAGGCAGTCGAATATTAGATCGTGATTTTAACGGTTCTTGATCCGTGATTTCACTTCTCCAGAACCGTGATTTTCACAATTCAAGAAACGTGATTCTGAGGGGGTAATGAAGTTCTTCACATAGATGAGATTGGGCTTGCCGAGGCCCTGCCGTTTTCGCTCGATGAGTCTGCATTTGCTTTCCAGCTCATACAGGAGCTTTCCGGCTTTCTGATCGGCACAGCCCATAGCCTCCATGATGTCCTCAATGGTGAAGATGATATATACCCGGTTTTCTTTGTCCTGCCAGCCGTTCTTTGCCGAAAGGCTCATGCGGTCAAGCAGCAGACCGTAGAGCATCTTGGCTTCCGCTGAGATGTTCCTGAACCGTTCCTCCGTGAACAGCGCCTTGGGGATGCGATAGAAAGAGAACTGTTCCGACTCCGCGCCGTAGAAGTAGTCATATATCGGGACCGTCACGCTCCTTCAGCAATCCCACGGCGCGCATAACCTCCTTTGTACACCACCCGATACAGGGAGAATCGCGCCCGTAGGGCAATTTCTGCGCTCCGAAGCAGGTGCGGTATTCTCTTTATCTTCATTATTATCGCGGAACTGAAATGCGTCATTTTGCTCTGCTGGACAGCAACAGCCGTCTGGATAGGCGCAGCCTTTTTTCCTGCCCTTCCAGTACAGGCAGAACCGGCAGTCATATACGTTGTTGTCCCACGACTTGCCATACGCTCTCACGCTTATGCCTCCATCCACCCGCGTCGGGGCAAAAAAATAGCGCGCCTGCCAACCCAATGCGTTACTTTGGGTAACAGTCGCGCTATGTACGATAAACTATATTCGGATGTGCCAGTTTAGGACAAATTCAGACAGCTCCGTCAAACAATTTCGGAGAAAAAAACACGGAAAGCGAGCACCGATCACAGCTCCATTTTACATGCTCAAATGGGCTTATTTTTCCCCCATTTTTAACTCAAAACCACCTCAAAAATGAGTTTTCCCCCATTTTTAACTCAAAAAACAGGATCAAAGCCGGATAAATCAGGACAAAAAACGCCGAACCCAAACAAAGGAATTTATATAGCAAAACCCCGGAAAACCTTGGCTTTCCGGGGCTTTTGAAGCATTTTGATGCGGTTTGTACAGCAAATTATCTCTTGCTGAACTGCGGAGCACGACGTGCAGCCTTGAGGCCGTACTTCTTGCGCTCCTTCATGCGAGGATCGCGGGTCAGGAAACCGGCCTTTTTCAGATCGGCGCGGTATTCGGGATTGGCCTTGCACAGGGCGCGGCTGATGCCGTGACGGATGGCGCCGGCCTGGCCGGTGAAGCCACCGCCGTTGACGTTGACCATCACATCGTAGCCGGACACCTTGGTCAGCACGATGGGCTGGCGAACCGTCATCTTGAGGGTTTCATAACCGAAATAGTTTTCGATATCGCGGCCGTTGATGACGATTTTGCCATCGCCGGCAACCAGACGAACGCGGGCCACAGCGGACTTGCGGCGGCCAACAGCATTGAATTCATTAGCCATGAATGTTTACTCCTTCCGCCTTACTTGGTCAGTTCAAGTGCTTCGGGCTTCTGAGCGGCGTGGGGATGCTCAGCACCGGCGTACACGAACAGCTTCTTGGCCATCTGACGGCCCAGGGGGCCCTTGGGCAGCATACCCACGATGGCGTGACGCACAGCGAATTCGGGCTTTTCAGCCATCAGCTCGCGGTACTTGGTTTCCTTCAGTCCGCCGGCGTAGCCGCTGTGATGATAGTAAACCTTCTCATCCAGCTTTCTGCCGGTCAAAACCGCCTTGTCGGCGTTAACGATGATCACGAAATCACCGGTGTCCACATGGGGGGTGTAAATGGGCTTGGTCTTCCCGCGAAGGATGTTCGCAACCTGGGTAGCCAGGCGACCGAGCACCATGCCGTCAGCATCAACGACATACCACTTGCGCTCTATGTTCTGCGCATTTGCCATAAAGGTTTTCAAGTGCAGTTCCTCCTTGACAAAATCAAAGCAATTCTTTGGTTGGCCAGGCATGATGGTCAGCATGCGCAGCCGGTGTTCAATAGTTCCCGGGGCTAGCGGAGTCTATTGATGCCGTAATATGATACTAAATAAGACCTGATTTGTCAACTGTTTTTTTATATTTTACAGGGTTTTTTATGAAACATCCGCGCTTCGCCCTTCACCTGCGGCAAAACACATAAGCCCACAAGCGTTTATTACAGGCTGGCGGCGATCTGAGCGGCCAGGGCCACGTTGTTCAGCACCAGCTTGATGTTGCTCTTCAGGCTTTCGCCGCCGGTGAGTTCGCAAACCCGGGCCAGCAGGAAGGGCGTGGTCGCCTTGCCCTTGATGCCCTGCTCCTCCGCCTCCAGCAGCGCCCGCTCGATGGCGGCGTCGATGGCGGCCTTGGGCATGGCGTACTCCGCCGGAATGGGATTGGTGATCAGCATGCCGCCGGGATAGCCCAACTCCCGCTGGGCGCGGATGGCATCGGCGATCTCCTGCGGGGAATCCATGCGGGAATCCACCTCAAAATCGCCTTCATAGGTATAAAAGGCGGGCAGGGTCTTGGTCTTGTAACCCAGTACCGGCACGCCCTTGGTCTCCAGGTATTCCAGGGTCAGCCCCAGATCCAGGATGCTCTTGGCTCCGGCGCAGACCACCGCCACCGGGGTTTCGGCCAGCTCCTCCAGATCGGCGGAGATATCCATGGTGGTTTCCGCCCCGCGGTGCACGCCGCCAATGCCGCCGGTGGCAAACACGCGAATGCCCGCCATGGCGGCCACAATCATGGTGGCGGCCACGGTGGTGGCCCCGTCAGCTCCACGGGCGCACAGGATCGGCAGGTCGCGGCGGCTGGCCTTGGTCACCTTGGGGCCGGTGCGGGCCAGGTATTCCAGCTCCTCATCCGTCAGGCCGGCGCACAGCTGGCCGTGAATGACGGCAACAGTAGCAGGCTCCGCGCCGTACTTGCGGGCCTCCGCCTCGCACAGGCGGGCAGTTTCCAGGTTCTGGGGATAGGGCATACCGTGGCTGATGATGGTGCTCTCCAGGGCGATCACCGGGCGGCCCTCATCCAGCGCCTTTTGCACGGCGGGGGAGATTTTCAGATATTGCTTCATGGGATCATTCCTCCATTTTATTTTTCCAGATAATCCGCGGCGCAGCACATGCCGTACTCCGCGCATTCCAACGTGGTTTTTCCCTGAGCCATGGCCACCGCCAGACCAGCGCACAGAGCATCTCCCGCTCCGGTTTTCGGCGCGGCGGAGGGCTTTTTTACCGGCAGGGTACCGCAGATTTCCGCATCGGCATAACAGATGCCCGCCGCACCCAGGGAGACAAAGGCCCGCTTTGCCCCCATCCGCACCAGCGCCCGGGCGCAGTCTTCCGGGGCTGTACAGCCCGTCAGAGCCTGGGCCTCGTGAATATTGGGCTTGATGGCTGCCAGATAAGGCAGCGCCGCCCGGGCGCGATCCAGCTTGGCGATGCTGACGGGATCCATCAGCACGGGCACTTTGGCATGCCGGACGACGAAAAAAACCGTTTCCACCGGCGGGTTGGCGTCCAGCACGCACAGGCAGCTGCCGTTGATCACCGGCATGACCCGTGCGGCGTATTCCGGCGTCATGGCCTGCATGATCGCCATATCGTTGACGGCGGAGAGCATATCCCCCGTTTCGTCATGCAGGCACAGATAAGTGCCCGTGGCGCCGTCGGCGGTCAGCGCGTGGGAAATATCGATGCCCAGCCGCCCGCAAGCGGCGCAAAGGCTATCTGCCAGGGTGTCGTTGCCGAACGCCGTCAGCAGCGTGCAGCCCGTTCCCAGCCGCACGATGCGCTCCGCCACGTTGCGGCCCACGCCGCCGGGGCGCAGCGCCACCCGTCCCGGGTTGGAATCCCGCAGGCGCAGTTCCCCCGCCGGGATGCCCAGGATGTCCATATTGGCTCCGCCGAATACCGCGATGCGTTCCATATCACTTCACCAGATCATTGCCCAGAAGCATGCAATCGCCAAAGCTGAAAAAGCGGTATTCCTTCTCCACCGCCTCCCGGTAAGCGTCCAGGGCGTTTTCACGGCCCATCAGGGCGGATACCAGCATCAGCAGCGTGCTCTGGGGCAGGTGGAAGTTGGTCAGCAGCATGTCGACCGCCTTGATCTTCACGCCGGGCTTGATGAAGATATTGGTCATGCCGCCGCCGGGGTGGATGACGCCGTTTTCATCCGCCACCGTTTCGATGGTGCGCATGGAGGTGGTGCCGATGCACAGCAGCCGTCCGCCGGCCGCCCGGGCGGCGTTGATCCTGTCCGCCGCCTCCTGCGATACCTCGTAATACTCGCTGTGCATCACGTGGTTTTCCACTTCCTCCTCCTTGACGGGACGGAAGGTGCCCAAACCCACATGCAGCAGCACCGGCACGATATCCACACCCATTGCCCGCACCCTGTCCAGCAGCTGGGGCGTAAAGTGCAGCCCCGCGGTGGGAGCGGCGGCGCTGCCGTCCAAGCGTGCGTATACCGTCTGATAGCGGTTCGGATCGTTCAGCTTTTCATGGATGTAGGGCGGCAGGGGCATTTCGCCCAGCTGCTCCAGCAGGTTTTCAAATACTCCGTCATAGAAGAAGCGCACCACGCGTCCTCCCGCGTCGGTGCTGTCCAGGATCTCCGCCCGCAGCAAGCCCTCCCCAAAGGACACGGTATCACCCGCGTGCAGGCGGCGGCCGGGCTTCACCAGCGCCTCCCAGGTATCCATCTCGCGCCGCTTCAGCAGCAGGAATTCGGTGGGCACGCCGGTGCTCTCCTTGACCCCCAGCAGGCGCGCGGGGATCACCCGGGTTTCATTGAGCACCATCACGTCCCCGGGGCGCAGGTATTCCGTGATCTCCCGGAAAATGCGGTGCTCCCGCAGGCCGTTGTTGCGGTTGCACACCATCATGCGGCTGCTGTCCCGGGGCTCGATGGGGGTCTGGGCGATCAGCCGTTCCGGCAGATCATAATTAAAATCGCTCGTTTTCATGAACTCTGTCCCGTTATTTTATACTTTCGTACGTTGTTTATGGAATTTAATCCTGATCCAGCAGGCTCATTTGCTCGCTGGCTGCCGCCGCGTTCTCCGGGCGGATGCGGCCTAAATGCTCATAGGCGGCAGGGGTACAGATACGGCCCCTTGGCGTACGCTGGATAAAGCCCAGCTGCAGCAAATAGGGCTCGTACACATCCTCGATGGTGTTGGCGTCCTCACCGGTAGAGGCGGCCAGGGTATCCAGGCCCACCGGGCCTCCGCCGAATTTATCGATCATGGTAAAAAGCAGCGTGCGATCCACCCGATCCAGACCCAGGCGGTCCACATCCAGCATATCCAGGCCCTCCCGGGCGATCTCCTGGGTGATGCAGCCGTTGCCCCGCACCTGGGCATAATCCCGCACGCGCTTGAGCATGCGGTTGGCGATACGCGGGGTGCCGCGGCTGCGGCGGGCGATCTCCAGCATGCCGTCGGGTTCTGCGTTGACGTTCAGGATCCTTGCGCTGCGGCTCACGATCTGGCACAGCTCCTCGGGGGAATACATTTCCAGCCGGAAGATGATGCCAAAGCGGTCACGCAGCGGGGCGGACAGCATGCCAGCCCGTGTGGTGGCGCCCACCAGGGTGAATTTGGGCAGGGCGATGCGCATGCTGCGGGCGGTAGGGCCCTTGCCCGTCATCAGGTCGATCTCATAATCCTCCATGGCAGAGTAGAGCACCTCCTCCACGGCGTGGGAAAGACGGTGGATCTCATCGATGAACAGGATGTCCCCCGGCTCCAGCTTCACCAGGATGCTGGCCAGATCCCCCGCCCGGTCGATGGCCGGGCCGGAGGTGATGCGGATGTTCTGCCCCATCTCGGCCGCCACAATGCCCGCAAGGCAGGTTTTGCCCAGGCCGGGAGGCCCGTACAGCAGCATATGATCCAGTGCGTCATGGCGGCGCAGGGCGGCATTGATATAGATGGAAAGGCTGTCCTTTACCTTCTGCTGGCCGTAATACTCCCGCAGAGAATGGGGGCGCAGCGAGGTTTCCAGCTCCAGGTCGGCATTCTGCAGGCCGCCTGCGATCAAGCGTTCTTCTTCCATACCTTCCTCCCCGTCACATCATGCCGCGCAAGGCCAGGCGCACCAGCTCGTCGGGCTGGTCGCTTTTGTCCTTCACGGCGGAAAGCGCCTGCATGGCCTCGCCCTGGGTATAGCCCAGGGACTGCAGGGCAATCATGGCCTCGGTTACCGGGTCATTCTGCTGGGGCACGATCACCGGCCCGCCCTCACGGGCGGAAAGGCCCTCCACCTCGTCGGAGGTGATCTGCTCCTTCAGCTCCAGGGCGATGCGCTGAGCCGTCTTTTTGCCGATACCCGGCGCGCGGCTCAGCGTGGCCGTATCCCCCATGACGATGGCCAGCGTCAGATCCCGCAGGCTCATGCTGCCCAGGATGCCGATGGCCGTTTTGGGGCCGATGCCGCTGATGCCCGTCAGGCGCAGGAACATATCCCGCTCCTCCTTGGTGCCAAAGCCGAAAAGGCTGACCCCGCCATCCTGGGTGACGTTCAGATAGGTGTATACCCGCATCACTTCGCCCACGGGCAGGGCGTTCTGCATGGTGTTCAGGCTGCAATACAGCGAATAGCCCACGCCCCCGGCCTCGATGACCAGCTCATTGTGGCCCTTATCCGCCACCACGCCATGGATAAATGCAAACATCCCAATACTCCTTATTTCATCCTGAATTGTTCCCGCAGCAGGCCGGAATTGGCATGGGTAATGGCGCAGGCCACCGCGTCCGCCGCGTCGTCCGGGCGGATGATATCCGCCATGCCCAGGGTCATTTTGACCATTTGCTGGATCTGATGCTTATCCGCCTTGCCATAGCCCACCACCGCCTGCTTAATCTGCATTGGGGTGTATTCATACAGCTGATCGGTATACTCCGCGCAGGTGCAGATAGCAACGCCCCGGGCCATGGAAACATTCATGCCCGTAGTAATGTTCTTTGAGAAAAAAAGCTCCTCGAAAGCGATCTGCTCCGGCCGGTACAGCTGCAGCAGCTGATTGATCTGGCTGCGGATGGAGCGCAGCCTGTCCGGCGTGATCATATCCGGGGTGGTGATCACCGCCCCCGCCGTGATCAGCATGATGCGGCTGCCCGCCGTATCGATGACCCCGTAGCCCAGCGTGGCCAGGCCCGGGTCAATGCCCAATATCCGCATGGGTACCCTCCCGCACAATTTTACCGCAATATAATAGAACATCTGTGCGCGTTTGTCAAATGAGAGGCAAGGAGCCGTCCGGTGCGTTTTGCAGCATTTTCTCTACATGGCGGCGGGCAAAATCCGCGCCCGCCTGCATCAGGGCGGGAGGCTGCGCCTCCTCCCCCATCAGGCCCAGGAACTGGCTCACCTTCAGGCCCAGCGCCTCCTGGATATCGGCGTCGCTGCCCTGGGGACTGACCAGGTAATAGCACAGCAGGGAATCCCTCTGGCCGATGCGGTGGGCGCGATCCTCCGCCTGGGAGTGCACGGCAGGCGACCAATCCAGCTCCCCGAACACCACACAGGAAGCCCGCTGCAGGTTCAGGCCCGAAGCCGCCCGCAGGGACACGCAGCACAAATCGGTGCGGCCCTCCATGAAGTCAGCGGCGGCCTCCTCCTTTCTCGCGCCGGTTTCCCGGCCCGTGATGAACACCGGCGAAAAGGCGCGCAGCTCCTCCCGGTAGCGATCCATCACTGCATGATGGTGGGCGAACAGCAGCACCCGTTCCCCGTTTTCCAGCAGGGTGCGCACGAACTGGCACACATAGGGCGCTTTGGCGATGCCGGTGGCCTGGCGCTCCCCCTGGGAGATCTGATCGATCATCAGCGCCCGGGCAGAGGCGGTCAGGGTGCCGTCGCTTTTCAGCAACCGCAGCTTTTCCAGCACCGGCTGCATCAGGCGGGTATACACGCTGTCGTCCCCATCGATTTCCTGCACCAGGCGGCGCTTTTCCGGCAGCTCCGGCAGCACCTCCGCCTTGGTGCGGCGCAGCATCAGCCCCTCCCGGCGCAGATGCTCCCCCAGCAGCTCGGGTTTGATCACAATGTTGTTGCCATAGCCGTAGCACCATTCCCGGGTGAAGCTCTCCCAATCCCCCAGGAAGTGATAATCCAGGATATTGACCACATTCCAGATTTCGCCCCCCTGGTTGTATATGGGGGTGCCGGACAGACCGATGACCCGGTCGCAGCTTTCCGCCAGCAGGCTGGCGGCGCTGTATTTTTCGGTGCCGGCCCGGCGCAGCTCCTGGGCCTCGTCAAAGATGACGCCCCGGAAGCGCAGATCGGGCAAAATCCGCTTCCAACCCCGCAGCAGCAGATAGTGCATGATGTAAATATCCGCCTCCGGCAGCGGATAGGGCGTCAGCCCGCGGATCACGTGCACCCGGGGCGGCTTTCCGTCAATGCGGATGAAGCGGCCGATCTCCGATTGCCAGTTGCGCACCAGATGGGGCGGCACCACGATAATGGCGGGGAACAGCCGCAGGCAGCACAGGGCGCAAAGGGCCTGCAGGGTCTTGCCCAGGCCCATTTCATCGGCCAGCAGCCCTCTCGGCGTGGCGCAGAGCCAGGCCAACCCCTTCTTCTGGAAAGGGCGCAGCTCGCCTAAAAACATGCCCTGCGGCGCGTCCATCTCCCGGGGGGCGGCTTGCAGTCGCTCCCGGGCGGCGGCATAGCTGCGGGCGTTGCTGACGGCTTTCTGCCAGCGTTCCCGATCCCGCTCCGCCACCTGCAGGGGGTAGCGCAGCATCAGCCAGTTGAGCTCCCCCACGATGCGGCGATGGTCGGTGAAGCGCGCCTCCCCCCGGCGATCCCGGTCGCAGCCGGGAAACAGCCGCTTGCACAGCTCCGTCACGCAGGGCTCGCCCTTCACCGTCCAGCACCGGCGGCGGCTGTTGTAAGACAGCGTGCCGTAATAATGGGCAGCCTGGGGGGCATCCTGCAAATAGGGAGGCACCTCGTCCTCCTGATAATCCGGCTCCGGCGCAGGGTCAAACCGGGGCAGCGCCAAAGCGGCCCGGGCAGCGCGCAGGGCTTCGTCCGCCTTGCTCAGCGCGCTGTCCGCGGGGAGGATCGCGCCGCCCCCGGCGTTGGAGATGCCCCACAGCTTATGCAGGCTGAGCACCGACACGGTGACGCCCTCCAGCTGATCGGGCAGATCGACGCTCTGCTCGCACAGCACCACAATAGCGTCCAACTTGCCGGTCTGGGCGTAGCGCAGCAGCTGCCGGGCCAGGACGGAACGGGTGGGCTTGCCCCGCTTGATCTCGATTCCCACCCGGCCGCACAGGATGTCGATGCGGCAGCGGGGGCCCAGCACAGCCTCATGATCGCAGGCGACGCCATGCATGGCCAGGGCCTGGCGGGCCAGCTGATGCAGATCATATTCATCTGTCGCAAGGGGCGCGCGGATGGTGCGCAGCGCCTCCAGCACCTGTTGCAGCATGGCTCCCCCTTCCGCGCGTCGCGCCCTTCATTTCCACCCATTATATACCATCCGGCGGCGGTTGACAATGCGCATTCGCAGTTTTGTTACACAATATATTGTAGAAAGATATTGCAACAAACGGCATATTCTGTTATGATAGATGATGTATTTTTGTTACCCTTTCCGGCTGAGGAGATTTTATGTATTTTCGTGTTTTTACGGCATTTTTCCTGGTCCTGGCGCTGTGGGCGGCGGGGGCGCTTGCACAGGGAGCTTCCTTCGTTTATTCGCCGGAGGTGATTCATCCCGGCAAGGCGGAGCGCATCACCCTGTCCTTTGACGCCGATACCCAGGCGGCGCTGGAGATCACCGATCTTCAGGGCGGCGTTTTGTATACCCTGCGCAGCGGCAGCTTTGCCCGGGGCACGGTCAACGTGACCTTTAACGGCTATATCGGGCTGGGCGCTCCCCTGGCCCAGGGCGAATATTGGCTGCGCCTGACCGCCGGGGAGAGCGTGGCGACGCGCTCCTTCCGCATCGGGGAGGACGCGCCTCAGATCACCAACGCCTATCTGCTGTCTGACCAAGCGGAGATCGGCGAGACCCTGGCTGTAAACATGACCGCCACCATGCCTGGCAGCGTCAGCCTGCTGCTGATTGCCCCCAGCGGGGCGGCGATTCCCCTGGACGCCATCGAGGCGCAGGGCGGCGATAACCGGCTGCATGTGGAAACGGCGGGGCTGACGGAGGGCGGAACCTACACCCTCTCCCTGACGCTGACCGCGGACGGTCTTTCCAGCAACAGCAGCCAGCTGCGGGTGACCCTGACCCCGCCCGTGACCCCCACGCCCCGGCCCCCCCCAAAGCCCCAGCCCACGCTGCGGCCCTCCGAACTGGCCGAAACCACCATCCCCGGGGATTACTGGAGCATGGAGATCGGCAATTATGACTGGCAGGCCATCTGGCAGGTGATGATCTCCCCCATGACGGTGGTGAAGGGCAGCGGCAAGCAGGCGGAGAAGCAAACCTATAGGCTGCGCGCCGCGCCGGACAGCAGCACGGATAACGGAAACGTGATCGGGCTGATCACCTGCGAGACCCAGGGCATCCATGTGCTGGAAACCAGGGAGGATGGCTGGAGCTACGTGGAGATCTACAACTCCAGCTACGGCGAGCAATACCGTACCAGCGGCAAGGGCGCCGGCTATGGGAATACGGATGACAGGCTGCGCGGCTATGTGGAAACCAGCCGCCTGGGCACCTTTACCCCCCGCACGGAATACGGCCTGCTGATCGACAAAAAGATCCAGGAGCTGTACGTCCTCACTGAAAACGGCCTGCTGACCACGCTTTTGATCTCCACCGGCAAGCCCTCCGCCTCCCAGCCGTGGAACGAAACCCCCTCCGGGGAATACTATCTGAGCAGCAAGGTGGGCAACTTTCCCAGCGGCAATCTGACCTGCCGCTTCGGCATGCGCTTCAACAACGGGGATATTCTGCACGAGGTGCCCTATATTTACAATGAAAAGTACGATATTCCCGATTACGGCAGCACCGAAAAAGCGCTGGGCCAGAAGGCCAGCCACGGCTGCGTGCGCGTGCAGCGCAAGCTCAACGCCGACGGCATCAACATGGAGTGGATCTACACCAACGTGCCCACCAGGACCAAGCTGCTGATCTGGGATGACGACGGGCGGCCCGATCCCTTTATGGATTATCCCATTGACCCCGCCGCGGCGCTGTATTACAATCCCCAGGGCGGCAAGTATTATCATGCCGACCCCAACTGTTACAGCGTGAACAGCCGCTATCTGCCCCTGACGGGCCTGACCTACGCCCAGCTGGACGAGGCGGAATTCCGGTCGCTGAAGCCCTGCACACACTGCAAACCGCCGGAGATGCGCATGAGCGATGTGGACGCCATCAACGCCGCCAACGGATATTGACAGTCATTTCACAGCCGGGCTTGCGCAAATGCCGAAAAGCCTGTATAATAAGATTTGACCTTATTGGTCGGAACCAGCTTCAGGAGGTTCAAGAAACGATGGAATGTAAAATCAAAAATGATATCGGCACCATCTACATCTCCGAAGATGTGATGCTCAAGGTCGTCGGCTATGCCGTGCTGGAGTGCTACGGGATCGTAGCCATGAGCTCCAAGCGTGCCAAGGACGGCATCGTGGAGTGGCTGGGCCGCGAGAATTTAAGCAAGGGCGTTCAGCTGCACATGGTGGACGATATGCTGGATGTCGATTTGTATATCGTGGTGGAGTACGGCATTTCGGTTTCCGTCGTATGCAATACGATCGTGGAGGTCGTCAAATACAAGCTGGAAAGCATGACTGGCGTAAAAGTGCGCAAGGTAAACATCAACGTGGAGGGGATCCGCGTACAATAATACGGCATCCCCTGTTTGCCGTGCACAGATGCATGCATGCCGTCCTCCGGGGCGGCAAAGTCGGAGGTTACTGCATTGATAGAAGTTCAACTGATTGATGGCCCGTTGCTGAGAGAGATGATCGTCGCCGGCGCGGCTAATCTGGAAAAAAACCGTGAAACCGTGGACGCCCTGAACGTATTCCCTGTTCCGGACGGCGATACGGGCACCAATATGTCGCTGACAATGGCCAGCGCCACCCGGGAAGTGACCAGCAAGGAGTGCGCCAGTGCCAGCGAGGCAGCCAGCGCCATCGCCAAGGGCGCCCTACGCGGCGCCCGGGGCAACAGCGGCGTGATCACATCCCAGCTGCTGCGCGGCTTTGCCCGCTCGGTAGAGGGGCTGGAGAAGATCAATCCCCTGCAGTTCGCCCAGGCGCTGAAGGCCGGCTCGGATATGGCCTATAAGGCTGTGATGAAACCCAAAGAGGGCACCATCCTGACCGTGGCCCGGGTCATCGCAGAGGAAGCCTTAAAGCAGGCCACTGCCGCCCCGGAGGATTACGACGGGCTGATGCGGGTGATCATGACCAGCGGTGAAAACATACTGGCCCGCACGCCGGATATGCTGCCCGTGCTGAAGCAGGCGGGCGTGGTGGACGCCGGCGGCCGGGGCCTGATGTGCATCTACGCCGGGTACGCCTCCGCCATGGGCGGGGAGCAT
>Ga0079305_1002624_pt1 | contig 14759 bp, 12 predicted proteins | sample LMS_cellobiose_e_FD_79183 | JGI IMG/M metagenome (GOLD analysis project Ga0079305, IMG submission 79183) | Rumen-fistulated moose microbial communities from Alaska, USA - LMS_cellobiose_enrichment | ecosystem: Host-associated > Mammals > Digestive system > Stomach > Rumen fluid ... | reverse complement strand
CCGTGAATATCCGGATCTGCTGATCGGTCTTCTCGCTTACACCGGCACCATTATGCCGCCGGCTTTTCCCGTCCATCAAAACGTTGTTCCCCTCATGACGCTGGATATGTTTCAGGAAGCACTTGATCCGGCGGTGAAAGCTCGCCATTGGGGAGTTATTCGGGAATGGGGACAAAAAGTCAGAATGACTGGGGTCTGGGATTATGCCTGGGGAAGACCTTACATGATTCCCAGAGTCAATTTCAAAAATCAGGCGGATTTTTTGAAATATCTTTTTGCCAACCATGGATGCGGAGCTTTTTTTGAAAATTCCAAAATGACGGATGCCATTGACGGACCAAAAACTTATCTGTACAGCCGGCTGCTCAAGGATATCTATGCGGATCCCGACCGGATTCTGGAAGAATGGTATACTCGCTATGCTGGAAAAGAGGCTGCTCCGTATCTGAAAGAAATCTATCAGATGTGCGAAAAATACTGGACCTCGGAGGAAATGAAGAAAACTCCGGCGTACCGTCTTCGCTCCTGTATTTACATGGCCTCCGCCGGACACATGTTTGCTTTGAAACCCGGATTCACCGGAAAACTGATCGATCTCGCTGTCAAAGTCCGGAATCTTGCCCGGACACCCGGAGAAAAAGCACGGGCCGATATCCTCCTGCGCCAGATGGAAAATATCGATTGCGTCGCCTCGTTTCTTGGCATGGCTTACGTTGCCAGCAAAAACGGCGAATTTAATTCGGTCAAGGACGCATTGGCGTTTTTCCAATTTATTGAAACCGATTTCCCGCGGCTGATTGCCCAGCATCGACGCGCAACCGCATATTTTGTCAATCCGGATTTCAAGAAGGAAAAGAAAGATCTTTATCTGACCCGGAATCTGTATCAGGTCGATGCAGGTGTGCTTCTTTCCGAGGGACTCCTGAAATCTCTGCGGTATATCGGTTCGAAAGAGGTGTTGGAAGGGTTGAAACGGATCGCCGCTCTTCCTGATATGCCGTCAAATGTCAGGGCTATGGTCAAAATCCTCGAACAGGGCGACAAGGCGAAAAATTATTTTTCCAATCCGAAACTGGAAAAACCGCTTGAAACCCTGAAAATCAGAACCTCGGTTCCATATGAGATTTCCAGCGAGGTCCTGTGCAATGGACAGAAAACCATCAAACTGCTGCCGGCCCATCCCAAGGGAGTCCCGAATCCTGACGATAACATGCTCAGCGATGTCGTTTCGTTCACCATCACGCAGGATCTTCCTCCCGGTATCTGGGCGGTTTCCTTGAAAGTATTCACCCCCGCGAAACAGGCTGTCACCGACCTTTGTCTCTGGCGCTGTGTCAACGGTAAAAATAAGTCCTGGGAGGATCTGCGCCAGAGCCGGATTTCCGCCGGGAAATGGCAGATCTTTTCTCAAGTCGCAACCGTTCTGCCCCAGCATACCGGCGCCAATATTATTCTTCGTCCTTCCGGTTTTAAGCCGAATGAACCGCTCTATATCGGCGATATCCGGCTGATCCGGCTCGGCGATGCCCGCGAAAAAGTTCCGAATGCCAAATCGAGGAATCTGTCTGCGGGAAAATATTTTTTGAGGGAGAAATCCGAGCGTGGAACCTTATTCGGAAAAACCGCAGTGATCAACCGGAATCCTGACAGTTACACGATTGCCCATATTCCTTTTGTCTGGAAACATAACAACGGCATCATGGAAGTGACTCTGAACGCCGCCCGTCCGCCGGAAAGCAAATCCGGGAAACTCGGGGTCATCATTTACGGAAAGAAAGATAAAACCTGGGTTCAGAAAGCAAATGTCCTTTGGAACCGGGAACTTTCCAACCGGAAGTTTGTTCCTGTGAAATTTACGGTAAAAGGGAAAATGCTTGGTCCCGGCGAACAGTATCTCATGATCTTTTTCAAGATGAAAGGGACCGAGGCTGCGGCAATTTCAGATGCCGTGATGAAATTCAAATAAACAGATTCAGAACAGAGACGTGAGTGTAAGTATGATTCATTGCAAAATATATGAATCTTTCACAATCTGCAAAGTTGACAACGGCGTAAACTGGCTTCCACTTGACCAAGACAGCACTGTCCTGAATATAATCGACCGGATACTGCAACCACCGAAAAATCCCAGTTTGCAGGGCTTCTGTGCCGTTCTTGCCGACTGGAAAGGCATCGAATCCGGGAAAGCCTGTCTCGGTATGAGTTATTTCGTCTTGCTTCGCTTCATTCTCAAACCCAGTACCGGGAAATGGCGGTTCGCTTTTTTTGAACAGAAAAAACAGAGCTCCAACGATGATTATTTCGCCTTGAGGAAAAAGAATCATGAACTGTTCTCTTTCCCGGAATGACAGAGGTGCCGATTTCATCATAAAAACGATAAATTCAGTTGCAGTATCCAGTAAGAATGAAAACGAGCCAACAAAAGGATTTTTTGCGGTGACAGTGGTTTTGGATAATGGTATTTTTCAAACTGAGATAAGCCCCGAAATCGGAGGAAATGTCATTTCCCTACGGCATCAGAAAAGCGGTATATATCTGCTTCGGAAACCGCGCGGCCCGGAGGAATTGAAGCGGTTTCCTGAACAATTCGGTATTCCCGTTTTGTTCCCACCGAACCGGATCGCAGATGGTCGGTTCTTATTTGACGGACGGGAATGTCGGCTTTCTGTCAATGAGATTGACACGAACAATCATCTGCATGGCCTGGTTGTCGGAAAACCGTGGAATCTTTTGAATGCGGATCAAAATATGGCTGAACTTCAGTTCACCTTTTCCACCTGCGATCCGGAATATGAGGGGTTCCCATTCTCTTTCACCTTGAGACGCAAAATTGAACTGACGCCGTCCGGACTGCGGGACAGCATGACGGCAACGAATCTCAGTGAATGGAAGATGCCATTGGGATTGGGTTATCACACCACTTTCCCAGCACCATTAAAAATGAGGGTAAGCACAGACGATCATCAAATTGAAATCGGCGAACGTTATCTGCCAACCGGCAGGTTGACGGAATGGCAGGATTTCGATCCCCGCAACTGGTTCAATCCCCATGGACGCAATATCGGATTTCATGCCGGAGCCAAAGATTTGAAACTGGAGGATGGATCGCCCTTTCACGGTGCGGAACTTCTTTATGCATCCGGACTGCTATGCTATGCAACGGACGAAAAATTTTCCTTCTGGTATGCCTGGAATAAACGAGGAGAAGCTGATTTCGTTTCCATCGAACCGGTCAGTTGGATGGCTAATGCGTTAAATCAGGAAAATTCCTTATCGGCAGGTGTTCGGATACTTGCTTCCGGCGAAGAAATCGTATTTTGCAATGAATTGCTTTTCTACGCGGGGGATAAATATCACTCCACGCTCCCCTGTGTCAACCTTAAATTGGGAGATGTTTCATGAAAATCACTGCTGTCAAAACGTATCTGTGCAACTGTTTCCGTACCAACTGGGTCTTCATCAAGATCGAAACCGATGCCAGTTGTTCCTACCAGCACATGCCGGAAGATATGGATTGTGAACTCGGAATCTTGCCGTGGAATAATATTCGAAGAAGTGAATTTCAACATTGAAGTCATAAAAAAAGAGGTGAATTGTATGAGTCTTATCAGTTATGCGTCATCGCCGTTCAAAGCATTGTCCGTTCCATTGGAACCATGTGGGCATAAGGCGATGGCAAACGACTTTTTCCGTTTTCATGGAGGAATGTTGGAAGGGAAAACCGAAATGCGGCTGTCCCGCAGCCGGAAAGAACTGTTTTTGCAAGTATGTTGTTTTGAACCTGCGGTAATCCGGATCCAAAAAGCAGACGAGAGTGTTTTTTCCAATGATCATCTGGAAATATTTTTCGGAGCAATGGAGCCGGAGCCGTGGCTGATGCAATTCGTGGTCGGAGCCGGAGGCGGTCAATGGGACAACATGGGGTTCTCCGGCCGATGGAAATCCGTTGTGAAGGTGGAAAAAGGATTTTGGTCCGCGGATCTGGTTTTCCCTTTAAGTCTGTTGCATATGAACAATCTATCTGTCGGGTTCAACCTCTGTCGTTATGCAAAGGAGAGGAATGAATTTTCCACCTGGTGCGTGCTGGAAGTAAAATTTCATGAACCCGAAAATTTCGGGCTGCTGCTGTTGGACGATTATTCCCGCGTACTGTTCTCGGAAACTGGAGTGTATCCGGAAAAAGAACTCTCACGGACGGAGTTCGAATCGGCAATAAGCAGTTTGCGGATTCCCGCCAATGCCTTGCAATGCGGACCGTGGGTTTCCAATCCTGCGTCTACGGAAATGACCGTCTCTTTCCAATCGGCAGGCTGCTGCGGCGCTTTTCTGGAATATCGCCGAATCGGTTCCGAACAATGGACCCGGCGGCCGTTTGACTGTCGCAATGGAATTTTGATCCGGAACCGGAAAACGCACATCTTGAACTTGACCGGTCTGCATCCCGGAACGGCATACCAGTATCGTGTCTGTACCCTCCATCCGATGACATCACAGGAATTGATCTCGCCGGCGTATGAATTCACTACGCTGGATGCGGAAAAGGACTCTTTTTCCTTCAGTGTTGTTTCCGACATTCATTCGAAACCGGAAATCTTAAATAAACTGATCGAAGACGAAAAAACGATTCAAGGCGATTTTCTGGTGACTCTTGGAGATTTACTTTCCTGCGCCTGCGGAACGGAATCCTATTTGAAGGGGATTCTCGGCACCGAATCACAGTGGTGTTGCCGGCATGGCAAGCCCCTGGTCTTTGTGCGGGGCAACCATGAACAAATTGGAATGTTCGCCGGACTTTATCTGGACCTGTTGGCTCATCCTTCCGACAAAACTTATTATTCTTTTTGTCACAGCAATGTATTCTTTCTTGCCCTTGACGCAGGAAACGACAAACCAGACGATCCAGTCGGATTGTTTCATAATGCCGAAATGTTGGAAGAGGAGCGGAACTGGCTTCAAAATATTACGAAGTGCGACGCCTACCGTTCCGCCAGATGGAGGATCGTGATGATCCATATGCCGGTGGTCAATTCCCGATATGATTCCTGTGCGGCAGATTCTTTGTTACGGCTGCTGCCGGAAACGGATTTGATTCTGGCCGGACATATCCACCGCTACTTTACGATCGATCCGGAGTCAAATGTCTGTGTTTTCAAACGGGAAAACAGCATGAGTAGTATTGAACACAAGCCGTGTCGGTGTCTTGTCGTAGGTAATGATACGGATACAATAATCCATCTGGACGTGTCTGAGTCGATGATTGAATTAAATGTCCGGAACTATGACGGAACTTTTACCGACCATTTGGTTGTAACTCCGCGAATTTGAAGTGATTTTAATCTATCGAGAGATCAATACCCCGCCGCTTGCGACGATGATAACCTGATCGGAAGCAATAATTTTATAGTATTTGAGCATTGTTCTATTTGGTAGAATCTTACCCGTGTTTCCATAAAAACTTGTATCTCCTTTAAGTATGATTATTGTTTATATCTCATTACCCTAACGAAAAGATTTTTAGTTGCTGCTTTCAATTACTTGCAATCCCTTGACCGTGGTTTTGTACTTTTGCTGGGAACTGGTCGGTTTTCCCGGGATGGTCATTTCCAACAGCCCTTCCGACAATAACGGCACCATATAACGCTGACGGAATTTGGTTCGATTGGTATAACCCAATTTTTCCCTGATTTCTCCTACTTGTTTGGGTTCCCTGCAAAATTCCAGAATCATAATTGCTTGTTCAGACTGGGTCCCTGACTGGGTCCCTGACTGGGTCCCTGACTGGGTCCCTTTAAAATGGTCTGGAACGTTTTCTTCAATTTCAGGACGGTAAAGCACAACCCGAAAATCCTCATCCTGCTGATATTGCGGCATCGGCAAACCGTATGCCCGGCATTTTTCCACGATGTCGCCAGTCCCGGTTCCTGCTTTTTCAATATAGCCTTTGTAATACATTGGTTCTGCCAGCAGGGGATTCGCCGGGATGGATTTGTGGTCTTCATACAATTTGGCTATGGTCAAACCAAACGGCAAGACGCCTGGATTCCAAATTTCCAGGCGATTTCGGAACAGCATGACCTGAACGCTTCCGTTGCTCCGGTAGTCACGATGGCATACCGCATTGACAATCGCTTCCTGGACAGCTTCCATCGGCAATTCCGGTCGGGTGGGCACACTGGCATTATCACCGCCTCGCGTTCCGGTCCAATTATTCAATCGGCTCATCACAAAACTGGTCGCTTGATCCACCAGTTCGAACACATCGCCTTTGTAAATTTGATATGCCGGAAGCGGTTTTTCCACTTTGTTGCCGAAAAACTGAATGCATTTGACTTCGGATGTGATAAAGTATTTCTGCGGCTTTTTCCCGAAAAGCAAAATCGCGGCATTTTTGATCCTGCCGTCATCATCAATCAAATCCAGATGCGTCAACAGTTTTTCCGGGGAAGTTCCCACAGCAAGGGGAAAATTGCGTTTATGTCGGGCAGCATAAATGAAATCACGGATTTTTTCCTCATCCAAATCCGCCAATGTCGCATCTGTGTCCTTGGATGCATCAAAGGGAAATATCCGGATAATCTCTTTGTGTTCGAGATAACGAATCAGCGCAGCATAAACGGCAGTTCGCAATTCATTGATGTCGGTAAACGATTTGCGTACGACCTCTTTTTCCGCTTTTGCGATCAGCGCGGTTTCGCGCAAATCCCGTTTTGATGTTTTTCGGATAAACACCAGACGAGTCTTGTTCAGTTCGGCTGCTTTGTCATATTCTCGCTCGGTTGGAGAAATGCCGCAGGAATCCACATTACCGTATTCACACCCGAAAATACCCAGATAAATGTCGGCTCGTTCCACTTGTTCCAAATACACGGCTTGGGCCGAAGTCGACTGCGCGGGCGATTCTTCAAAAACAAATGCCTCAAAGAATTTCCCCAGCAAAGCGTCTCCGCGGATATACGAACTCAGCATCGTCCGTTCTTCGGCGAACTCCCGCTGTACGCTGCTTATGAATATTCTAATAGGGGTCATTTTATTACTCCATACCCAAATTCAGGCCGCAAATCGATTATTTTCCATATGAAATGTAATATATCTCGATCAGCAGCCGTTTGCAAACCGAAAACAGGTTTTCGCAGAGAAAAAGTCTGAATGGTGAACAGATTGACACGATACATGGCTCGTTTCCTATTTTTTTATAATTGCCGTACGTAAGCAATCAGTTTTTCGAGCTTGTCTCTCGGGAGCGTTTTGATCAGATCATGCAGATCCCGGCGCATGGTATCAATGGACTTTTCCGAGTGGCAGTCCGAATCCGCGGAAGTGAGCTGGACCAGGTTCGACATTGCCAGCATGTTTCGGCGTTTGTCTTCCATCGTGGCATGGGCGGTGTAATGTTTCGTCATTTCCGGCGTCATGTGCCCGACAATGCTTTGCACCACTGCCAGCGGAATCCCCCGCAGACCGGCATAATAACAGAAGGTATGACGGCAGCTGTGAAGATCTTTTATGCTCACAGCACGGCTTCTTCCTTTCGGGATTCTTGTCGTTTTTATGCCGATACCCTCAAGGAAACTCTTTACCCGATATGACACTCCGCTCCGGTTCGTCTGATACATCGCAGCATGCTGCGGAAAAACATATTCGGAATCACCAGACAGCTTTCGCTGATCCATAAGATAATCATAGAGTTCGCCGGATAACGGAATTTCCACCATATAGCCGGTTTTGTTCATGATACGCCGCAGCACACGTTCCCTGAAATTGATATCAGACCATTTCAGCGTGCAGATATCACCTTCACGCAATGCGGTGGTGATAGCCATGGTAAACAAAGGCCGCGTAAAATCATCCAGATTCTCAAAAATCATTTTCAGCTCGGAATTGGAAAATGCTTCACGCGTTTCCTCGCTTTTCCCGATGGTTGTGATATCAAATGGATTATCCACCAGTCCGGCATCCTGCGCCAGCAAGCGGAAAACTTCCTTTGCCGTTGTCAGATACAAATTCACGGTCCGGGCGGAAAGACCCGATCCGGTTTGCCGATTGACTTGTTTCCCATTCCGAATATAGCAGACGTTTTTCTGAAAACGACCGTATTCCGAAATCCAGCCGATATATTCCTCGGCATGTCTCTTCTGAACCGAGGCAAGATCTTTGACATTCGGATATTTTTCCGCCATGAATGCGACGAAATCCCGGAACGCTTCTCTTTTTTGCGCTTTGACTTGTTCGGAAGATTTTTTGCGATGCGGTTTCAGCAAAGAACGTTCAAAGGCATCGGCCAAACCGATCTTGACTCCGCCGCTCAATTCATCCCGGAAGTTTTCGATCAGAACCCGAACGTTTTTCTGTTCGGATGCCTTGGTCACCACCGCCCGGATTTTCTTTTCATACGCTTCGGCAGCCCGTTTCGTCGTGCAGTTTTCGCACGCTCCGTAATAACGTCTGCCGTTCGCCATAAATTCATAGTAATACAGCCCGCCTGAACGTTTTTGCCGGATCATAACAACTCTCCCCTGGTTTGCAATTCATGTATCGGAACTATATATGGTTTCATGGCATTTGTCAACTGAAATTACGGAAAAATTACGGAAAAACGGCAAAAAATCGAGTTCTTACGCTCAAAATACAACTGCCTTCTAAGCAGTGGGTCGTGGGTTCGATCCCCGCCCGGGGCGCCATTTTTGACCTCGAAAATGGCAATTCTTCCCCAAATCTTCCCCATTTTTGTTGCGAAACCGGGTTTTGAATGCTATATTGTTCCGTAACGTTCCAAACTGGAATGGTCACGTCATGAAATCAACTGGTATCCGGAAGAAGAGCAGGAAGAAAATGAGTCAGCTTCGCGGTGCGCTTCGGCAGAAAACGAAAAATGGTCCATATTACTATCGCCTCCAGGTAACGGATGGTGTCCGTAAGGAATTTTCCTTGAAAACCTGTGACTTTGAGGAAGCCTGCCGGAAAGCTGCTGAGCTGGATTCCGTCTGGGAAGCGCCAAACAAAGAAGTTGCCTTCGCTCAGATCAACGCAATCAAAGGTTTCACCAAGCAGACCAGTCAAATCCCGCTCAGCGAAATCTGGGATCTGTATGATCAGAGCCCTGACAAAGCTACACCGCAAATTAAAGAACAGATATTTTACCATTCGACTTTGAATGAATTCATTGCTTTTGCGTCCGGAGAAACTGAGTTCACTCGCAGAAAATCGCAGCCGATAAAGACTCTGGACCAGTTGAACTCCCTGCTGGTCCAGGATTTCACCAATTACCTCAAAACGACCCGGATTGCTGTTGATACGCACAATCGGAAAATGAAGCGGTTGAGGAAAATATTCAGCTGCCTTACGGATTATTATTTCGGCCCCAATCCGTTTCAAACAAAAATCATTTTTCGTCACGCCCATGAGGAACAGGATTATGTTGTCCGCAGACAGCCTTTCACACAAGAACAGGAACAACAACTTCGGGATGTGCTGGCGGATACGGTTCATCGCGTTATGAACAAGCCTGAAATCCGCTGCATCTATTACCTCGGAATGTATACCGGTCAGCGATTGAAAGATTGCCTCCTCCTCCAATGGCAAAACATTGATTTGAGACAAAAACTGATATTTGTCAAGCAGTTCAAGACCGGGAAAGAAGTCACGATTCCGATTGCACCTCAGTTGCTTGCGGTTTTACTGGAAGCCCAGGCATGGAGAATCAATCAATATGTCTGCCCGAAAACGGCAGCCCGATACAAAAAAACAGATGCGGCGGGTAAAAACGTTGGCAATAACCACGTGAATATCGATGTTTTGAGGGTAATACGCTGGATCGGACTTGAGCCGTCTGTATCTGTTCACGGAAGAGACAAGAAAATGACGGTTTACGGTTTCCATTCGCTCCGGCATTCGTTCTGTTCGTTCTGTGCCGAAGCCGGTGTTCCGAAAGCGGTTTTACTTTCGATCCTGGGGACGGAGAGCGACATTGCTGACAAATACTACACGCACGTCGGCGATGCGGCCCAGCGTCAGGCTATTGAGGCGATCAGCTTGAATCGCGGAACGAAAACACCTCAGGATAAAATCAATGAGGCGTTGGCGTTACTGAATCAGCGTCCTGATGTCCCTCCTGATTTGGCGGTTGAGTTGAAACGGATTTTGAGTTAGCCAAGATCCCTTTTGACGTCAAATACTGCCTCAATGTTTCATGTTTAATATTTTCCCAGCAGTCCAAACCATTGCGTTTATATCCGCAAACAAGCCATGCTGCTTTAGATGGGGAACTGATGGCTATTTTTTTCAAAACACGATATCCTTTCCCTTCCGGCAGTCTGCATATTTTACCCTGCTTCATGTTGACTTCAATAAATTCGGAAATTCCTACATCATCGATATCATCGATATTGTCGGATAGTTGTGATCCTGGACAGAGATAGTATTTATCCTGTTTGATATCATAAATAAGAGTCCCCGCATTTCGATGCAAGGATGCCTTGTCGTCTTTTTTCGGATTCCCATGAAAAACATAAAAGGCATCACGACGATTAAGCCACATAGTTGTTAAAACATGGCCTTTGCTGTTTTTTCCCATCTCAGTCAAAATTTCAGTTGTCGCTTCCCACTTAGGATAAGCTTTGTTGATAAAGCGGTAAAAACGTCGAAGAAGCACGTCTAATTCCTGCTTTTGCGGGGTTCTTCCCCGATGGGTTTCAATGAAATAATCTTCCAGTTTTTTCTTAACGGGATAAAAATCTCCATTTCCGCTGAAAATATGATTCTGAAATATAGAAACAAATTTGAGTTCTTCTGTTTCGTAAAAGTCGTTAATGAAAAGGTATTGGGTCCCAAAAAGGTTCGGATGTCCGATATCGAAATCATATTGATTCTTGTTCTTGCGTTTTATTATTTCCTTATTCGAGTTTACTGCTTTGCTGATTAAAATGGTGAGCCTGTCAAACGCATAATGGCTGGCACAACTCCATTCAGAAACATTTAAATTCAATTCTTCCTGTATTTCTTTTTGTTTTACTTCTCGGAGGTTTCCAATGATCAAGCTAAAAATCGAATCATCGTATCCTGCCTTGGGAAAGTGATCCGGGCTGATTGGTTCAGCAATGTCTTTTTGCTCTAGTACCAAAGAATTCCATATGGCACGATATTCTTTTTCAGCGTTTTTATCTTGGACAGCACGTAAAAAGGTCGTATGCAACTTGTCCAACCATCGAATATCCACGGGTATCCAAAGCATGTGCTGCGAGATAAAAGCATCCGGATTCCCCAATTGCGCTTGCAATTTTTCAAGCTGCTGATCTACAATTGTTTCCTCTTTCGTCTTCCGAAATTCTTTTGCTTTTTTCCGCTTATAGGCGCGATAATCAGGAAATTGTCCCGCCAGGATTCCTGCTTTCAGCAAAAGAGTGTAATCATATCCCGCTTGGAGCAAGCAGCGGATCATTTGAATAAATTCATCTGCTTTGCGGTAAGATGCGAATGGCGCACGGACAAGACACTGCAAAGTTAATCGGAAAAGTTTTGGATCTATTCCGCTCCTGTATGATTGATATTCCACGTCCGAAGCAAGATTTTGAAGGTTTTTGGCATCCATTTTCATTTTTTTCTCATTTTTTAGAGTATTTTTCAGAGTAGCATACTGAGTATGGAATATAGTCGTTTTATTGTATAATTCAAGTGAAATAAAAATAAAAAAACACAAAAAATGACATCCTTTCAAATTGCCTTTTTTCGGTTATAATATCAGCCAAAATGAAAAAAACGACAGAAAGGAGGCAAGAATGGAGCAGATTCAGGGAACAGACCGACTTCGGCTGCAGACGGCACATTTGACGTGCCGCCTGCTGGCCCAGCTTGTCGGTTCGGGTGTGGTTACCGCCTCTGAATTAGCGATCATCAGCAGAAATTTGAAATCCCTGGCGAAAACCGGCGAGCTCGCGCCGCAGGTTCTGCCAAAGTTAATCACCACGGAGGAGGCCGCTCAGATGTTGGCTATATCGGCCTCGCAGTTCCGGGCTCTGGAAAAAGAAGGGAATTTCCCGTTCCGGCGCAGAATGATCGGCGGCAAGACCGTCCGCTATCTGAACACTGAAATTATCGAATATATGCAGGTCGGCGCGATTGCCCAGAACTCGGAGGCAGAAAAATGAGACCTGATTTTCCTAGAAATCCAGAAATTGAAATCCGCACCGGCCCTCCGTTTGTCCGGTGTGGAAAACAATATTTCCGCATCAACGCCCTTTATTTCGCGGAGCGGTTCATCCACTATCCCCTCATCAAAATTTTCGATGGCGGTTGGTTTCGCTGGAGCGGAGAATGGACAAAAATCAACGAGACGGATGTTCTGAACGATCTGGAGGATTTGATCATCCAGGTTCGCATGGAATACGATCAGGAGGGGATTCCATTTTCCGAGTCTGATTTGCGCACGGTGCTGCAGATTATAAAGCGGAAAGCGTATTGCGGCCCCATGCCGAAGATGGATCCGGACATTATTCCGGTTGCGAACGGTGTACAGCGCTGGGTCGAGGCACAAAAGGATTTAAAATTCGTCAATTACACGCCTGAGATCATGGTTTTTAACCGGATGCCGATCCGCTACGATCCGGCGGCCACGGCTCCGCAGTTCGAAGCCATACTCCAGGAAATTATACCCGATCCCGAGGATCGCCGAGTGGTGCAAGAATATCTCGGAGCGGCGCTGTTCTCTGAAAACTTCACTCGGAAGTTTCTTCTCTGTCTCGGCGAAGGCGGATGCGGGAAAACCATTCTCAGCTTGTTCCTGATTGGCATTATCGGAAAAGAGCGAGCGCAGGAACTGAATACCTCAAATGTAAACAACCCTTACGAATTCTCCGATCTGACAACGCAGAGCCTGCTGACCGCGCCGGAAGCGGTCAGTCGGGCGCTGTGCTCCGATGGCGCGGAGTGGGTCAAGAAACTTGTGGGTGGTGATTTCTTCCAAACGAGGCAGAAATTCAGGAACGACCGTGTTGACCACTACGGGACGTTCACCCTGATAGTCATAAGCAATCATCAGCTGCGGTTCCGGTATGAAGGCCGCGGCGACGAATGGCGCGATCGGGTGATCCCGATTTTTTTTGACCGACATATTCCCGACGAGCGCCGTGAACTCGGGTTGGTTGATCGGCTCATTCAGGAGGAAGGACCCGGCATTTTCAACTGGTTCCTGGAAGGTGCCAAACGCGTTCGGCGGAACAATTGGAGGATCACGCTCTCGGCAGTGCAGCGCGCCCGAATCGATCGTCTGCTGGCTCTGAGCAATCCGATGAAGGTCTTCGTGCAGAATCACATCGCCTCTTCGGCAGGGCATTATTTCACTTCCGCGGATGCGTGGAGTCACTACGTGGCAGTACGCCAGGAGGCCGGTCTGCCCGTTCTGGAGAGCGCTGCGTTCTACAAGCAGTTGGCAAAGGCGATGGGCGAAGTCCATCAAGTCGCCAGTGTGAATTCGCTGCCTGGTAAGCAGAGGGGATATCGCGGTTTCAAGTTGGTTTAAGGGGCGTCGCGCGCGCGTGAAAAGAGTTTCAAAAAATGCGTATTTGCCGTCGTTCCTGTCGTAAAACAGGCCATTTCGGCCGGAAAGGAGAAGATCATGACGGAAAAAATTGAATTGGTGCCGGGGAAAATCACCCGGCGTGAAGACAATGATCAGCCGGTCATCGAGCCGGAAATCATCGAGCCGGAAGTCGTCGAAAGTGGCTCCCGGTTGTCACGGGACCGCGAATTCCATCGGGATTTCGGGCAGTCGCCATTTCCACTGACTTCGGAAAAATTGGCATCCATTGTCCAGCGGTTTGACGTCTTGGGACTGATGCAGCTGGGGGCCTTTTATCCGGCGATACTGCGGGGGGAATGTTCGTTGCTCCTGCCACAGCCGGTCTACGGGTTCGACGATTGGAGGTTTGCCGATCTGCTGACCACATGGAACAGAAATTTTATGTTTTTTAGATGCCGGGCCATCGGAGAGGTGCTGGCGTATCTGGAAATGATGAGACTGAACGAGGTGAACAATGCTGACCACAAAAAATAACGGGGAGGACTCGTATGTGCGGAGGATCGATGCGGAGTCCCGTGTGACAGTGTGGGCGGTGAACCGTGCCAACTCGCCGCAGATCTCGAAACTGGGCCTGACGCACAATCAGGGTGGCGCAGCCGACGCATCCGGCATGAAAATACTCCATGATACGGGATGCGGCCTGACCTTGGAAAAAAATGTCGCAATCGGCCCGATACTTGTCCCTCTGGACGGATCCCAGCCGTTAGCGCCGACTCTCCCCCAAAGGGAGCTGTATAACGTCCCCGCGAACAATATTTTGCTGGCACTCAATGACATGACTAAAGGGTTCGATCCGGTCTATACTGCCAGTAGTCTCGGATTGTTCAAGCGGATCATGGATAAAGTGTCCGGGCCGAAACTGTGCCGCGAATTCCGGGAACCTCAGATTCCGGTTCCCGGCCTTTTCAACATGGAATGCCGCGATGCAGAAGGTAATTTTACGGGGCGGTACGTCCTGTTCAATGGATCTGTTTTCGAGGCGAAAATATTCAAATACACCGACTCTCCGGACAGCGCATATTTCTACTTTGCTCCGAGCAAAAGTGAGATTTATATCCCGCAGAATTGCAATGGCTGTTTCACCACGAATGCAAATATCGCTGTCTGCAATCCCGGTATGGGCTGGCTCTGCACTGCGGACGGGGTGGAAAAACTGGACTGGGAGATCATCCGGCGCTTCGGTAAAAAT
>Ga0079305_1002620_pt1 | contig 14781 bp, 9 predicted proteins | sample LMS_cellobiose_e_FD_79183 | JGI IMG/M metagenome (GOLD analysis project Ga0079305, IMG submission 79183) | Rumen-fistulated moose microbial communities from Alaska, USA - LMS_cellobiose_enrichment | ecosystem: Host-associated > Mammals > Digestive system > Stomach > Rumen fluid ... | reverse complement strand
GCGATCCGGAAAATTCCGGTTTTTCAAACGGAAAAAGTCCGGTTTACCCGCGATGACGCAAGCCGGCGGTTCCGGAGAAACAAACGCAACGGCGGATAAATCGGTTTCCGGTAAACCAGCCGTCGACAGAGCGGCAAATCATCCCGTTTTGCATAACATTTCCCTGGAAATCAAATTTGGCGAAACGGTTGCGATTGTCGGCCCGAGCGGATGCGGCAAAAGTACGCTGCTGAACCTGATTCCCCGGTTCGCGGATCCGTCGAGTGGTCAGATTTTTATAGATTCCCTTCCGCTGAAGGAGTTGCGGCTTCACGACCTGAGAAACCAGATCGGACTGGTCAACCAGGAATCGGTTCTGTTTAACGACACGGTTTTTGAAAATATCCGATACAGTGTTCCGGACGCGACCCGGGAACAGGTCATCGACGCCGCGAAACAGGCTTACGCGCATCAGTTTATCGTTGAGGAGCTTGCCAACGGTTATGAAACCGTGGTCGGACCGGGAGGCGGACAGCTTTCCGGGGGGCAACGCCAGCGGATTGCGCTGGCCCGCGCGATTTTGAAGGATCCGGGAATTTTCCTGCTGGACGAGGCGACAAGTCAGATTGATGTTCGGAGCGAGCAGTTTATTCATCAGGCACTGGCTCAATATATCGGCAACCGGACAACAATTATTGTCACTCATCGCCTGAGCGCAATTCGCCTTGCCGATCAGATTGTTGTCATGCAGGACGGCGTTATTGAACAAGTTGGAACCCATCAGGAATTATTGCAGAAATCCCCGTTTTACGCGAATCTCTGGCAAACCGAGGGGGGCGGGCCAGAATCCGTCCGCGTCAACACGCCTTCCAACAGCTGACGCCGTGTTTTTCCTGCCGGTCCTTAACTCCCGTTTTTCTTTTTACGGTTCAGCGCGATTATAATATAAAAAAGGAATATATACAAAAAAACGGCAAGGACCCCGGTAGGCTTGAGGGATTGGACGATCAGGATAATCACGATACTTATGATGATCACTCCCTTTATTCCCTTTTTCTCTGCAGGGGCCGGTGTCGGTCTGGAGACGCCGGGGGCTGATTTTGCTTCAGGACCGGGAACCTTCCGTGCTGGGGACACCTTTTTCGGACCGAATTCCGCCTGTGGGGCTGAAATTGATTCTGAGAAGTTGATTTTTCGGGGATTCCGTTGCAAAACGGTGTCACGTCTTTCCGATTCTCTTTCCCGAATACGGCAGGAACGTTCCAGCTCAAGCCGGTGCCGTTTACGTTGTTTTCCGTCAAGCCGTTCCCGTTCTTTTCGACTTCGGGCGTTCCATTCGTTGTTTCGTTTCCAGCTCATTATTTCCACTGATGATTAAGAGGCGTCTGGGCCCGTTTCCGTTACAAACAATACAAACAAAATGATGAATAAAAATTGCGGACAACATTGTGAATCAAAAAGGATCGCGTTTTCCGTCTGATTTTCTGATTGTATCATTTTTTGTCGACCAAAAAAAGTATTTTCTTTTTTAAAAACGCGATTCTTCCGGATCCGGCGTTCTGTTTTGTTTGCAAAACCCCGACGGTCGTTGTATATTTAATAGTATTGTGACCTGCCTTTATTTGTTGCCTTTGGATTTCCGTTTCTTTTATAATGTAATGGTGACGGTTAATGTGATAGCGGCGGTGTACTCCTTGCGATCCGAAAAGCGGATTTTTTCGTTGGCGATCAAAGGAATCCGGCGAAATCCGGACGTCCGGAACCTTGATTCCTGTTGTGTAATCGGGTGAAAATCGGGGTCGGCAACATGTCCTGATGAAAGGAAATAGAAAACATGAGAATAAGAAAACGTAATGTCGGTAAACAGCTTTTTGTTCTGCTGTTTGCCGGGTTGTTTTGCGGTTTTTTGACGGGAAATCCGTTTCCGGTGATGCTTCAGCGGACAGCGTGTGCCGCGGATCCGGTTTTTGACCGGTTTGTTGATCCGCCGGACAGCGCAAGGCCCTGGACTTACTGGTTCGTGATGGATGGCAATCTTTCCAAAGAAGGGATTACCGGCGATCTGGAATCAATGCGGGAAAACGGGCTCGGCGGCGTTATTTTTATGGAAGGGAATCTCGGTATTCCGCGGGGGAAAGTCGATTTTATGAGCGACGAATGGATGGACTGCCTGGCACACGCGGTCCGTGAGTCCGAACGGCTGAAAATGCAGTTTACTCTTCCTTCCGGTCCCGGTTGGGCGGGAAGCGGCGGTCCCTGGATCAAGCCGGAAAACTCCATGCTTCATCTGGTTGCGACGGAAACCAGAACAAAAGGACCGGCGACCATTGAAGCGGTTCTTCCGCAACCGGTTCCCCGACGTCCGTTTTTTGGTGAAGGGATTCTGCTTCCGGATCAGGAACAGGCCCGGAAGGATTTTTATCGGGACTATCTCGTTCTGGCGTTTCCGACTCCGGAAAATCAGAACCGGATTGCCGATATTGACGAAAAAGCGCTGTATTACCGGGCTCCCTATTCCTCCCAGCCGGGTGTTAAGCCCCGTCTTTCGATGAACGAACAGGAATGGGAAAATGCGCTTCCCGCGGGAATCGACCTGTCGAAAATTGTGAACCTGACGGACAAAATGGACGCGAACGGGTTCCTGAAATGGGACGTTCCGGAAGGCGATTGGACAATTATGCGGTTCGGCGTGACGTCAAACGGCGCCAATACCCGACCGGCCCCGATTCCCGGTTTTGGATTTGAGACCTCCAAACTCGATCGGAAAGCGTTTGATATTCATGTTAAACATTTTATCGGGAAACTGCTCGATAAAATCGGCAAACATGACCCGAATCAGGAATACGGCTGGACCCATTTTCATCTCGACAGTTGGGAAATGGGCTCGCAAAACTGGTCGGACGATTTTGCCGGCGAATTCAAACGCCGCCACGGTTATGACATGACCCCCTGGCTTCCCGCCTATCTTGGCAATGTGGTCGGTTCGGAGGAGAAAACGGAACGCTTTCTCTGGGATGTCCGGCGGACAGCGCAGGAGCTTTTACTTCAGAATCATACGGAATACATGAAATCAATCGCGCATGAAAACGGCCTGAAATTTTCGATAGAGCCTTATGACATGAATCCCTGTTCGGATTTCGCGTTGGGCGCAACGGCGGATGTTCCGATGTGTGAATTCTGGTCACGGGGCGGTTTCAATACGGTATTCAGCGTTTTTGAAGCGGCGTCTTTGAGCCATATTTTAGGAAAACATTATGTCCCGGCGGAAGCGTTTACTTCAGGACAGGACGGCTGGCGATCCTGGCCGGGCTCCATGAAACAGCTTAACGACTGGGCTTTTGGTGCCGGGGTGAACCGGATTACCTTTCATCGGGCCACCCATCAGCCGGAAGAAGGGAAATTCCCCGGAATGACGATGGCGTTTTACGGAGTTCACTGGGAACGGACGCAAAGCTGGTGGCCGCTGGTTTCCGGATTTCATAAGTATCTTGCCCGTTCACAGTTTCTGCTGCAATCGGGGAATACTGTTGCCGATATTCTGTATCTGCTCCCGGAAGACTCGCCGCAGGTCTTTACCCCCCCGGCTTCGGCAACGTTGGGGCGGACGATTCAGAGTGTCAACGGTAACGATATTGCTTATGGCGACGACATTTACCGGGATCGCCGCGGGTACAACTTCGATGTCTGTGACACGACGCTGTTTATCAAGGAGGCGGACGTTCAGGAAGGACGAATCGTTTTTCCGTCCGGGATGAGTTACTCACTCCTCGTTCTGCCCGATGTAACCCTGATGACTCCGGAACTGCTGGCCCGGTTGGACGAGCTTGTTGAGAAAGGGGCGAAAATTCTGGTCAGCGGGCGGCCGGAAAAATCGCCCAGTCTGGCCGGGTATCCGGAATGTGATCAGAAGGTCCGGCAGCTTTCCGACAAAATTTGGAATGATGAGGCTCTCAAAAATCAGGTTTTCCACGCGACCGTTCGTCAAAACAGAACTCCGGCCTGGCAGGGGGCCAAATGGGTCTGGTATCCGGAAGATATGAATCCGGCAACCTCTGCCCCGGAGGAAACGCGGTATTTCCGCAGAACGATAACGGTTCCTGACCTGAAAGCGTTGAACTGTGTCACGGCGATAATATCCGCGGACAATTCCTGTTCTTTGACCGTGAACGGGAATTATGTCGGTACTTGCGGCACTTTTCATGAAGCGGCGGTGATGGACGCGACCAGTTTCTTCAGACAAGGAGAGAATTTGATCGAAATTACCGCGAACAACAGCGTTACCGGCGAACGGAATCCGGCGGGCTTAATCGCGCAGTTTGATCTTGATTTCAATGGCAACGTTGTAAATGTCGTGACCGATTCGGAGTGGGAGACCTCCCGGACGGCCGATTTCGCGGAACCGGTTTCGGCTCTGGTTCTGACCGAAAATGTTCCCTGGCCAATACCGGCGATTAACGTCATGAAAGGTGAAATATATCCGGATTATTCCGCGACATCAGCTGTATTCGCGGAACTTGGCGTTGTTCCGGACTTTGAGTCGTCCCAGGATCTGTTCCGGTATACTCATCGGCGTATTCCGGCGGACGGCGCGCAAGGGGCCTGTGACTGTTATTTCGTTTCCAATCGTGCAGATGTTCCGGTTACGGCGGAAGTCCGGTTCCGGATGACCGGGAAAGCGGTTTCGCTCTGGAATCCGATGGACGGCAAGCGTTACCGGCTCGCGGATTCGGATCAGCGACAGGTTCGGGAGGAAAACGGCCAGACGGTTTTCCCGCTTTCCCTTGATTCGGCGGACTCGATTTTTGTCGTTTTTGAAGACGCAGACAAGGTGGACGACCTTGCTTTATTGGAGCCCTGGCAGCCTTTGAGTCCGAGGGAAACACTTCTGGATATAACGGATAACTGGGACGTTGCGTTCGATACCCGTTTTGGCGGTCCGTCGTCGACGCATTTTGACCGGCTTATCGACTGGTCGGCAAGTTCTGAGCCCGGTATCCGGTATTTTTCCGGTATGGCGACCTGTACCCGGGAATTTGAGCTGCCGGCTTCCGAGGTCGGACAGTCCTTGGAGCTCGATCTGGGCGACGTTGAAGTGATGGCCCGCGTCATCGTCAACGGTCATGATTGCGGAATTTTCTGGAAGGCTCCTTACCGGGTTGACATAACGGACGCTGTTGTTGCCGGAACGAACAAGCTGGAAGTTCAGGTTGCGAACCTCTGGGGTAATCGGCTCATTGGCGATTCCGCGTTGCCGGAGGAACAGCGTTTTACCCGGACAACCTGGTCTCCCTACCGTCCGGACGACAAACTCTTTCCTTCCGGTCTTATTGGTCCGGTTAAGCTTCAGAAAGTGAAGTGAAAAGCGGGACGGTGACGGATGATTTGTGTTCCCGTCAGCGGACAGGCTGATCGAGCCGCTTTCGACGGGAACAAAGCGGCATGAACCGCGGTTCCCTGAAGATCGCTTTTCCTCCCGAAAGAAGCGGGGTTCAAAACCCGCGAATCCTCCTCCGGGTCGGGAAAGCGTTTAATCCTGTTCCGAAGTATCGCCCCGAAAGGGACGGAGTTCAGAGCTTGCGATAGGAAAGAATGATCGCGGTTTCCGGTTTATCGATCCGGATTTTCAGCCCCGTTTCCAGAAGTTCCTGTCCGGAAACGATCTGTGTTGCGCCTGTATCGACGTCGGTAAACTCATAACGAGCTCCGGCGTCGAGTCCGTAAAGTTTGAACGTTCCTTCTGAATATTGCGACTTGATACGGCGGAACATCTGAATGGCTCCTTTGCCGTTTTCAGGGTCGTTGAACTGCCAGCCGGCCCAGATACTGTTGATATCAAACGCGGAAACCGTTGCGTCGTCCCGGTCGGAAAGGCCGGAGAGCGGATAATAATCCTTGCCGTAAAGCGGGACGAAAATCGTTTTCCAGATGTTCAGATTTTTCCGGACATTGTCATAATCGCTTTCCTTTTCACGAATATCATAAGCGAGGTTCAGATAAGGCGACATAATGGAACGGAAACCGTAATCGTCGAGGGCGCGGATTCCGGTTCCGTGATAAGGAATCCAGAGAGAAATACCGAGCATCTGGTTCTGGTTTCCAACCGCTTCCAAAATGTAATCGCTTCTGAGCAGCGGCACCGCCCGCCGCATGGTCTCCAGTTCGTTCCGTTTACCGCCTCCGGCACAGGAATCAATTCGCAGGCCCGGATTCCGTTTGAGCAGCGAATCCCAGTAGGTGAGATAACCGCAGACATGATGGTTTTCCGTGATCCCCTGCCGGTCCTCGGTATCTCCGTTCCGCCAGTATTCGCCCGGCTCCATATTAAAATCCTGACGATACAGGTCGATTCCGTTTTTCTTAATCAGATCGTCAAAATGATTGATTGTCCAGTCGAGCGCTTCCGGATTACCGTAGTTCAGCAGGCCGCCATCCGCTCCGCCGAGAATCCTGTCCGGATGGTTTTCGGTCAGCCAGGTACCCGAATGAACCCGTTCCGGCTCAAACCAGACCAGCGTTTTAACGCCTTTTTGATGGCCATGATCGCTGATCGGCCTGAATCCGCCGGGAAAACGGGTTTCGTCGACTTCCCAGGTTCCGGTTTTGGGCCACTGACCGTCACAGGGATACCAGCCGGCGTCCATCCACCAGTAATCCAGCGGGATGTTCTCCTCAAGATAGCGATCAATGAACGTTATTTGGGATTCCGTATTGGCCTGAGTCATTTCCGCGAAAAAGTGGGAACTGCATGCCGCGATATGATGATCGACAAACGTTCCGTCCGGGAGCCGCGGAATCGAATGTTTGATCATCCAGGCCCGCCAGACATTCTGGGCGTCAAACCAGGTATCCCGTTTCCAAGCCTGAACGACGACCAGCGGTGACCGGACTTCCTCCCCCGGCAAAAGCTTGAAATGGGTGCGTGACTGTCCTCCCTGAACCTGAAGAGAAAGGTTGTCGACCCGTTTGAAATCGGCGAACCAGGTGCCCGGCCAGCCAAGAACAACGATCCAGCCTTCATCATAAGCTTGAATGTTGAAATAAGGGGAAAAGAGCGTGACCGGCCGGCCGGCGTCCGCGACAATTTTCTTTTCCGCACCGGGAGGCAATGAGGATTCCAATGGCAGGTAGTCGTCGATTCGAACCGGCGCCCCGACAAAATGATGAAGCAGAAACTCGTGTTCCCGGTTGTATAATCCGTTGGTCCCGAATTCCGGATCCCACCAGGAAAACGGACGGACTGGAAACGGCTTTCGGGAAAATACCGTGTCGATGGCCTGAATATTTTCGATAACCGGCGTCTCTTTGTCTGAAATATTGCGGAAATAAAGGGTCCATTCAACGGTCGGGAAATCGATGTAATCAACCGCCCGGCACTCAACCTGAAGTTGTCCGTCCGGATCGGTAAAGGTCAGGGTCCAATTCCGTTTATCCGGATCGATTTGTTCTGTTTGAACCTCTTTTTTCCAGTTATTCAGGAACACGGTCGACGACTCTCCTTTGTAAACAAAGGAAAACGGATAACTTTTGTCGAAGGTCATGTCTTCATTCAAAGCCGTTAATTCCATATCGCCGAGCATTATTTCCGAACCGTCCTGAAGCGTAACAGACGCGGCCGCCCAATCCGCCTGATCACAGGCGATCCCGTCCCCGGCATCGGAAACGAGAAGCGAAAAACATTGAGCGCCTTTCAATTCAATATCAATGGAAACTCCCGGATCGCCGCCGTGCATGACGTCCGACTGATAAACGTTCTGACCGTCCACCTGAACAATAAACTGAATACTTCCCCGGCCGCCGGAGGTGTCGACGTTGTTATCGACTCCGATAACCGCCCGAAACCGATCCCCTTTTCCCGGCAATTGAACCAGAAGATCGCTGACAGCGTGGGCGTAAAGCCCTTTATCAAAGGTCTGTTCCCCGATTTTCATCGGTTTCCCGCTCCGGCTGTTGAGCTGTAACGGGTCATGGTTTTTTTTGACATAAATTCCGGGCGTCATTTCCTGGTCGGTGTTGGGGGCGGTTTCCCCAAATTTGGCGGCAACCCATTTATCCTTGATGTTCATTTCCTGCGCGGTCGGCGGAAGCGCCAGGGCGGCAGTCGTTGAACAGAAAATCAGACAAACGAGGCATAAAAAGTTTTTCATAAGCGCATCCTTTTTCTGTTAATGAAAAATATGATAGAAGGAATAACATTTCAAAATGAATGTTTGTTCTGTCCGGGCAAAAGGTTAATTTTTACCTGTTTCGCGTCAACCGTTTTTTATTATGGAAATAAGAACCGTTGGTTTTTTGTTGATATACATAATGGACATGTTACACTGTCTTTTTTGTTTTGTCAAAACAGGTTGCGGAACGAATTTCCCCGAGCCGGTATTCCGCGACGGTCGTCAGGGTATCTGTCAGAGCCGCGTCCTGAATGTCCTTTCCCAGTCCGATTTTAAGCAGGTTCTGTCCCCCACGGCTTCTTCTCAAATGGGAAACAAGGGGCATGTCTGCCGCTTTTCGCCAAAGTTCCCGAACCGTTTCCGCCTGAACATCCAGAAAAACGGGTTTATTGATGGAATACGGGGCGTTTTCCTCAGAACGGCCGTCCGGAATAAAATCAGATTTTTCAGTCGGGGTGTTGCCGTTTGCCGGATTGCTCAGTGCGAGATAAAGCCGTTCCGTCAGGCATCCGGCCAGAAGCAGGTCTTCTTCCGTATAGTTCCCGTCTGTTCCGGCGCAGATCATGGAGATACGGAAACTGTCCGGTTCCATGAAAATGTCGTCCGGGCGATGTCGCCAGGAGCCCTGCCCTTTCCCGGTTTTTTGGTTTCTTTTTGATTTTTCGCTCTTTAAATTCAGGCCCCGCGACATTTTTTCCAGCGTTTGAATATCGATATTCAGGAAGTCGGAATCAGGATCAGCGGTTCTGTTTCTTGCCGCAATTTCATTTTCCTTTTGCCTGACCAGGGAAACAATCCGGTCGACAACCGCCTGAGCGTTCAAAAAACAGGCCAGATAGATTGTTCCGGAACCGCGTAAAATCGCTTTTGTCCCGTTGGTTGTTGTAAACAGAAGGGTTTTTCCGGCGATGATTTTTTCCGAATAGGCGTCAGGGGAGTTTCCCAGATCGAATCCGGGGATCAGAACGCCTTTTCGTTCGCCGCCAAGCAGTAAACGAGGCAGGATTTCCGGTTTCTGCGTTTCAAAATAGTTCCGTGCCCGGACGGTTTCTTCAACGGTCCGGAAGGGAATCGCTTTTTCCGCTCCGTTTTGAACCGCCATGGTCAGCGTTGTTGTTGCCCTTAAAACATCAATCGCGACAGAAACGTCGCTGATGTGGTTTTCCGGAACCAGTTCCGGAATCGCGAAAACACGAATCACACAATTCATAAAACAGTCCTGATTTTCCTGATCGGGGGAAATGGCCGTTTACCGTTTTATCGGCAACGCCTGTTCAATCCTCGTTGATAATGATGAGAAGTATAGAATATTTCTCATTATAACACAAAACAATGGTTCGTCCAATCATGTCGACGTCCGGATTTTCCGCCGTTTTGCCTGCGATTGGGGGACCTTGAAAAAACGGGAGAACCGTTGGAATGCTTTTCCGAATCTGTTATAATGGAATGGCCGGCGTTATTCTGGCCGGAAGTTGGATTCCGTTTTTCTGTTTCCGTAATCGTTACAAATAGCTAATATAAAAATTGTTGTAAATAACCGATATGAAAAATCAACTGTCAGAAAGCCGGATTATTATTACCGGGGCCTCTTCGGGAATCGGTCGGGCGCTCGCCGTTGAACTGGCGAAGGAGGGGGCCCGACTTCTTGTGACAGCCCGCCGGACGGAAAATTTAGAGGCCCTCGTTCAGGAGGTCCGGACGCGGTTTCAGACGAAAATTGAAATGGTGTCCGGCGACATTGCCTGTCCGGAGACATGCTGCCGGGTTGTTCAGGCCGCCGTGGAGCGGTTCGGCGGGATTGATATTCTGATCAACAACGCGGGAGTCGGGGCAACCCTTCTTGTCGCCCAGACTTCGCCGGAAATCGCGGACCGGCTGTTTCAGGTCAATTTTTTTGGGACGCTGAACATGATCCGGCTTGCTGTTCCGGAACTGAAAAAATCGGGACAGGAGCAGCATCCGGCAAAAAAATGCCGTCCGATGATCGTCAATTTAAGTTCGATTGTCGGGGTGCGCGGAACGCCGCATTACGGGGTTTACGGAGCGGCCAAGGGGGCGGTGATTGTTCTTTCGGACGCTTTGCGCGCCGAGTTGGCGGCGGACGGCATCGACGTATTGACTGTTTCGCCGGGCACAACGTCCAGCGAGTTTTTTGATGTTCTTTTGGAAAATCGTTCCATGCCGGGATTTCCGGCACACCGCGTTAAAACCCCGGAACGGGTCGCGAGGGAAATTGTGACCGCCATGAAACGGAGGAAACATCGGATCATTCCTCATGCGGAGTCCGGAATCCTCAATATACTGGTCCGCTGCTGTCCCGGTTTTGTCGACTGGTTCATGTCAAAGTTTGCCTGACCCCAAAGGCGGGCGTTTTTCGCCATTTCCGGAAAATAAAAGGTATCTGCGGGAACGGGTTGTCCCTGAATTTTATGATCGCTAAAATCGTTAATGCCGTTGGTAATTTTAAAAAAATTTTATAAAAATCGCGTTTTCTTCAACATAATACTTGCTTAAAAGAAGAAACGTAATTATTATCTAATATATAGGATTTTTTTTGGCATTCTATATACCGATCCACCCTGGACCTTTCCGGTTTGCGATCAATTTGTGAATCGCTTCCTGCTGAAGTGGCGGTAAGTTGGGAAACCCCTGGCGGCGGTAATAATATATTTAGGAGAGTTTTATGAGTCGGTGTAAAATTGTCTTTCGCGTGCTTGCCCTTTTAGCGCTTATTGTCTGCTTTTCCGCGGGCAACCCGGTTGTTGCTCAATATAACAACAACAATAACAATAACAACAATAACAACAACAATAATAATAACAACAACAATAGCAACGGTAATGGGAATTATGGCAGCGGCGTTGTTATTCAGCCCGACGGCGTTCTTCAACGGGTTTTTGTTGATAATTCACTTGACTCCAAACGGCTTGAATCGTTTTACAAGGAGCTTCCGGGCGATCTTCGCGCCGTGAGTCCCAGCCGTAAGATTTCACTCAACCGCCTTGAAAAGCAGATTGCCGAAAACAACGGGTATATTACGGACGAGATGCAGAATCTGGCGGGCCTGACCCGGATTGAGAACGTCTTTTTCTATCCGGAAACCGGTGATATTGTCATTGCCGGGCCGGCGGAAGGCTGGGTACCGGGAACGGATGGCGCGCTGGTTGGTTATAAAAGCGGCCGTCCGACGTTGCGGCTGGAAGATCTGGTTGTTGCGCTTCGGGCATTTCCGCCGGAGGGCCGTCCCGCGGAGGTTGTCGGCTGTTCCATTGACCCGACTCAACAGGGATTGCAGACGCTTCAGGCGTTCCTTGGAACCGCGACATTGCCGGACGTTCATAACGACATTGAGCTGAAAAATTATGCGTCGAATATTCGGGATGCGTTGGGGCGTCAGGAAGTCAAGGTCTGGGGGGTTTCCCCGAAGACAAATTTCGCGCTGACGCTTGTTGCCGCGGACTATCGTATGAAGCTTATCGGAATCGGTCTTGAGGAATCGCCGGTCAAAATGGTCACTTACGCGGAGAAGTCGACGCCTGCCAATATTGCCGCCAATTCCCTTGTTCGCTGGTATTTTCAGCCGAATTACGATTGTGTTGTGATGACCGAGGACGGAAACGGGATGCAGCTTGTCGGCAACGGGGTTAATCTTGTCGGCGAGGATGAGCTTGTGACCGCCAGCGGCGAGCGTGTGGCCAATCAGGGACGCGGAAACAAGGCGACCAAAGCCTATGCCAGGAGTTTTACACAGAAATTCGCGAAAATCGCGGAGCAGGTCCCGGTTTATGCGAATCTGAAAAATCTGATCGATATGACGATTGTTGCCGCTTACCTTCAGAAGGAGGGAATTTATTCCAAGGCGGAATGGTCGATGGATTTCCTTGGGAATGAGGAAAAGTATTCGGTGGAAAACGTAACGCCGGTGCAGTACGCGGAAACCGCCGTTAATATTTTGAAGCATGGCGCCAATGTCGCGTCCTTCCCGGTCGGAGGTGGTGTTCTGATCGAAGCGGACACGGCTCTTGATGACGAGCATGTTCATCTTGACGAGGACGGCGAGGTCGCCAAAAAATACGATACCATTGAGAAAAACATTCCGGACAATGTATGGTGGTGGGACTGATTTTTAAATCTGGCGGTGTTTTCCCGGAAGGGCCCGCCGCCTGAGGGCTGACGAAACATTGGGATGGTTGATACCGTCTGAATATTAACCAATTAAAACTGAAAAGCTGACAACTTCCTGACTCTTTGGATTCAGGAAGTTTTTTTATGTATTGGGGCTATAATCTTTTTCATATTCCCTCCATACGCAAAAAATCAACAATGGCAATATTTCCTAAAAAATTTGGTATCGCTCAAAAACAGGAGTTTTAATAGAGTATCCGATATGGTAAAATAGAAACAGAAATCCTTTGTTTTTATGAGGAAAGGAGGCGCCCTGTTGATTGTCAATATTCAGGACGACATATTAAAGCTACAATCCCTGGGCTTGTTGGATAGTCTTCTTGTCGATAAAACCACCAAAAAAAATATCATATGGGCAACCGATGCCTATAGGATGTTTGGAGAAAAATATGCCCGTAATAAACCTATTTTGTCTTTAGCGATTACCGGATCAAATGATATAATCAAGACCAGAGCAGGAAAGACAAGGGAATATCAATCCGAGAGAACCAGACAGCACGCCGAGGTTTTTACACCCCTTCGGATATGTTCGTTAATGAACTCGTATCTCGATATGGAGTGGTTTGGTAAAGATGTCTTTTTTGAAGACGGAAAGCCTGCCGACCATGTGGATTTTGGCGATAAGAAGTGGCGGGACTATGTGGATTCCCGCAGGATGGAGATCACCTGTGGCGAGGCCCCTTTTATCGTCAGCCGGTACGATGTGGAGACCGGCGAGAGCATTCCCATCAAAAAGCGTATCGGATTTCTGGACAGGAAACTCCGGGTGGTCAATGAAAATGCGGTGGGGGAGGCTGAATGGTTAAAGTGGGCTCTCCGCGCCCTGCAAGCGACCTATGGTTATGAATTCCAGGGGGACAATCTTCTCATCGCGAGAGTCAATCTCTTAATGACAATGGAGGAGTACACGGAAGAAAAATGGCAACGAAAACCCACCCTTGAGGAATACCGGAAATATATCAATGTCATCTGCTGGAATATATGGCAGATGGATGGACTGTCAGGCACCATTCCCTATCACAAAATAAAATCCCCGCAATTGTTGTTATTCGACCTTTGGGAAGATGATGAAATTGAACAGCCACCATGCAGAATTTATGACTGGCGGGCTCGTAAATCGGTGGAGTATAGATCACTCCAGAAAGTGAGGTTTTGAGTTATGAAATTTGATTTTATTATCGGAAATCCACCGTATCAGGAAGAGGTTGAAAATAAAGGCGATCGTCCCAATCCAATTTATAACAAGTTTATGGATGAATCTTATAAGATGGCTGATTGTGTTGAACTAATAACTCCAGCTCGATTCTTATTTGATGCAGGTCAAACACCGAAGGATTGGAATACCCGAATGCTCAATGATAGAAATCTAAAGGTTTTATACTACAACTCTGACCCAAAAGGAGTTTTTCCAAATACAGAAATAAAGGGTGGTGTTGTGATAACCATTCGAAATGCAACAAAGGACTATGGTGCAATCCGTATTTTCACTAAATACACAGAATTAAACGATATTATGAATACCGTTTTTGGTATTCATAAAGGGGATTGTTTAGATAGCATTATTTCCGCACGCGGGACCTATAGAGTAACTGATAAATTCTTCAATGACTTTCCTTATGCAGCAGAAAGATTAGGGAAGGGTACTGGAAACATGATAGCCTCAAACTTTTTCGAGAGGCTTCCTGAAGTTTGGACTGACTCAACAGTAAAAGATGATAATTGCTTTGGAATACTATGTAGAGTTGAAAACCAAAGAAAGTATTGTTACATAAACAAAGACTATATTAAACCGAACGATTTTATTCATGGATGGAATGTAGCTTCTCCAAAATCAAATGGAAATGGCATTTTTGGAGAAGTATTGACATCAACAGAAATCATTCCACCAAATTGTGGTGCTACTGATACTTTTATAAATATAGGATCTTTTGAAACGAAAGACGAAGCTGAATCGTTATCGAAGTATATTAAAACAAAGTTCATGCGTACAATGTTGGGAATCAAGAAAGTCACACAAGATAACTCAAGAAGTATGTGGAGCATGATTCCACTTCAAGATTTTACATCCAAGTCTGATATTGACTGGTCCAAATCAGTAGCGGAGATAGACCGTCAATTATATAAAAAATACGGTTTGAGCAAAGAGGAAATTAAATTCATCGAATCCCATGTAAAGGAGATGGAATAGTATGAATAGCACCGTTGCCAAAATCCGGCCCTTTGCCAAAGTGGTTCCGATGATATACGCCTACAATACACCGGGAGTTTCGTATCATGAAGGATGGACAAAAATCGGTTACACGGAAAAACAATCAGTAAACGACAGAATCAAGCAACAGACCCATACCGCGGGAATTAGGCCGGCCTTGGCATGGCAGGATAACGCCATGTATAAAGATGGTTCCGGCGATTATTTTACCGACCATGAATTTCACTCCTATCTTGAATCTGT
>Ga0079305_1002619_pt1 | contig 14782 bp, 10 predicted proteins | sample LMS_cellobiose_e_FD_79183 | JGI IMG/M metagenome (GOLD analysis project Ga0079305, IMG submission 79183) | Rumen-fistulated moose microbial communities from Alaska, USA - LMS_cellobiose_enrichment | ecosystem: Host-associated > Mammals > Digestive system > Stomach > Rumen fluid ... | reverse complement strand
TGAGGCGGATGTGGGGTTCCCCGCCGCAGCGGGCCTTTTGCCAGCAGAGCCCACATCAGTCACCCTGCGGGTGACAGCTTCTCCCAGGAGAAGCCTTTTGGTGCGGACGGCAACCTAACTTTTCGTGAAGAGCCTTATTTTTAATTTTTCAGTCTTCATTATTCAGTCTTCAGTTAAGCCAAGGCCCGGCTGAGCAAAGCTCATCCGGGCTTTGGCTGCTCACTCCATCCACACTTCCACCTGCACGGCCTTTCCCTTTTCCTTGGGCAGGGGCACCAGGGTGTCTGCCAGGGGGGTTCCGTCGGCCTCCACGCGCACGCGGCCCTTTTCGCCGCCGGCGGCGTTGTGGATGGTGATGTCAAAATCGCAGCCCCGGAAAGCGCGGTGCACCCGCACCTCGGGAAGACAGGCAGGCAGGCAGGGATCGATGCGCAGGCCGTCAAAATCGGGCTTCACACCCAGGATATACTGGCTGGCGGCCACAAAATTCCAGGCGGCGGTGCCGGTGAGCCAGCTGTTGCGGGCCTCGCCGGGCAGGGGCGCTTCCTTGCCGTTGATGGTCTGGCTGTACACATAGGGCTCGGTGCGGTGCAGCCGCTGGTCGCTGATCCAGGCGGGGGCGATGCGGGTATACAGGTCGTAGGCCTTGTCGCCGTGGCCCAGGGCCGTTTGAGCAATCATGATCCAGGGGTTGTTATGGCAGAAGACGCTGCCGTTTTCCTTGAAGCCCTGGGGATAGCTGCTGACCTCGCCCAGCTCCAGGTGATATTTGGAATAGGCGGGCCACAGGATCACCACGCCGTGCTCAAACAGCAGGTGCTTTTCGGTGGCGTCCATGGCCTTCTGGGCCATGCCGTTTTTCAGGCCGATGCCCGCCATCACGCACATGCCCTGGGGCTCAATGTAGATCTTGCCTTCCTCGTTTTCATCGCTGCCCACCTTGTGGGAGAAGGCGTCGTAGGCCCGCAGGAACCATTCGCCATCCCAGCCGTGGGTTTCCACGGCCTTGGTCATGGCGGCCTTTTCGGCGCGGACGAAGGCGGCCTCCTGCTCATCGCCGCGGCGCTCCAGCAGGGCGGCGTAATCCTCCGCCACGCCCACGTACATGCCCGCGATGAACACGCTCTCCGCCACAGGGCCCTCGGAGGGGCCGGTGGTCTGGAAGCTCTCGCCGGGGTGCTCGCTGAAGCAATTCAGGTTCAGGCAGTCGTTCCAGTCCGCCCGGCCGATCAGCGGCAGGCCGTGAGGGCCCTTGTGCTCCGCGATGTAGCGGAAGGCGCGGCGCAGATGCTCCAACAGCGGCGCGGCCAGGGTGGGATCGTTGTCGAAATCCACCGTTTCATCCAGGATGGTGAAATCGCCGCTCTCCTTGAGGTAGGCGATCACGCCGTAGATCAGCCACAGCGGATCATCGTTAAAGCCGCTGCCCACGGCCAGGTTGCCCCGCTTGGTCAGGGGCTGATACTGGTGATAGGCGCTGCCGTCGGGGAACTGGGTGGCGGCAATATCCAGGATGCGCTGCCGGGCGCGCTCCGGAATCAGGTGCACGAAGCCCAGCAGATCCTGGCTGCAATCCCGGAAGCCCATGCCCCGGCCGATGCCGCTTTCAAAATAGCTGGCGCTGCGGCTCATGTTGAAGGTGACCATGCACTGGTACTGGTTCCACAGATTGATCTGCCGGTCAAAGCGCTCCTCCCCGCTGCGCAGGGTGAAGCGGCTCAGCAGCCCGTTCCAATATTCCTTCAGCTCCGCCAGGGCGGCGTCGAACTGGGCGTCGGCGGCGAAGGCCTCCAGCAGCCGGTGCGCGGGCTCCTTGTTGATGACGCCGGGAGCGGTGAACTTCTTCTCTTGCGGGTTTTCGCAGTAGCCCAGCACAAAGATAAAGCTGACGCTCTCCCCGGCCCGCAGGGTGCGGCGGAGGCAATGGCTGCCGATGGGCGCCCAGCCGTGGGCCACGCTGCACCGCGGCGCGTCCTCCAGCACGGCGTCGGGCCGGTCAAAGCCGTTGTACAGGCCCAGGAAGCTCTCCCGGTCGGTATCGAAGCCATCCACCTCGGCGTTCACGGCGTATACGGCGTAATGGCTGCGGCGCTCCCGGTACTCGGTCTTGTGATACTGCACCGCGCCGCCCCGCTCCAGCTCAAACTCCGCCAGGGCGTAATTGCGCTGAAAGTTGGTGCTGTCGTCCTGGGCGTCCCACAGGCAGTATTCGATGAAGCTGTACAGGGAGATCCGCTTTTCTTCTTTGCTGTTATTGGTCAGCCGCAGGCGGGTGACCTCCGCCGTGTGCCCCCGGGGCACCAGCACGGTCTGCCGGGCGGACAGGCCGTTTTTCTCGGCGGCGATGTCCATATATCCGGTGCCCACGCGGCACTCGTAGCGATCCAGCGGCGTTTTGACGGGCTGCCAGCCGGGGTTCCACACCGTGCCGCCGTCCTTGATATAGAAGTAATGGCCGCCCGCGTCGGTGGGCACGCTGTTATAGCGGTAGCGGGTCAGGCGCATCAGGCGGGCGTCCTTATAAAAGCTGTACCCGCCGGCGGTGCAGCTGATCAGGGAGAAAAAATCCTCGCTGCCCAGGTAATTGATCCAGGGATAGGGGGTGTCGGGCCGGGTGATCACATACTCCCGGCGGGCGTCGTCAAAATAACCGTACTGCATACAGGCCTCCCCTGTTATTCCTCGTTGAGCGCTTCGATCAGCTGATCCAGCTTCGCGGCGATCTCGGGGGTGCCGCCGAAGCTGATCATGCCCCGCAGGGGGTTATACCGCTCCATGGCCAGGTTCATTTCATCGGTGATGGCGGCCTTTTCCGCCTCGCTGCGCTGATCCTCCCGGGGCGGACGGGCCGCCGCCATGAAGGCCTTCACCTTTTCCGCGGCCTTCGGGTCAGCCAGAATATCCAGCATGATGCTGTCCAGGCTGTAATGCCGGGGCAGCACGGCGGTGCTTTCCAGGCGCACCGGGGCGGCGCAGGCGATCTGCCGGGAGGAGAAGCCGATCTCCACCGTGTATTCGCCGCTTTCCACATACCAATCGTGGATGGCTTCATTCCACAGGGCGAAGGCGCGCTTATCCAGGGTAAAGGCGATCTCCTTTTCCTCTCCAGGGGCCAGCGCCACCTTTTCAAAGGCCCGCAGCTCCCGCACGGGGCGGATGAAATCGCCCTGCGGCGGGGCCACATAGAGCTGAACCACCGCCTTGCCGGGGCGGCTGCCGGTATTGCGCACCGTCACCGTGGCCCGCAGGGTTTCGGTATCCCTGATCTCCGCCGCGCTGAGTCGCAGATTGGCATACTCAAAGGTGGTGTAGCTCAGCCCGTGGCCGAAGGGGAACAGCACCGGCATTTCCTTTTTATCGTAATACCGGTAGCCCACGAACACGCCCTCCCGGTACTCCGCGGTGTTGCCCTCGCCGCCATAGTACAGGTAGGAGGGGTTATCCTGCAGCCGCAGGGGGAAACTCTCGGGCAGGTGGCCGCTGGGGTTCGCATCGCCGTAGAGCACCCGCACCGTGGCCTCGCCCACGGCCTGTCCGCCCAGATAGGCCTCCAGCACGCCGCGGACTTCATGGATCCAGGGCATTTCCACCGGGGAGCCGTTATGCAGCACCACCACGGTGTTGGGGTTGGCGGCGGCCACGGCGCGGATCAGCCGATCCTGGGCCTCGGGCAGGCGCATGTGGCTGCGGTCATAGCCCTCGCACTCGTAGGCGTCAGGCAAACCGGCGAACACCACCGCCGTCTGGGCGGCCCTGGCGATCTCCACCGCCTGGGCGATGAGGGCGTCGGCATCTCCCTCTTCCTTCACGCTGTAGCCGGGGGCGTAGGTCACGGGCAGGCCCTTCGCCGCCTCCAGGGCGCTGGTGGTGCGGAAGCTGTTGATGTGGCTGCTGCCGCCGCCCTGGAAGCGGGGCCTCTCGGCAAACGCGCCGATGAAGGCCGCCGGGGCCTGTTTATCCAGCGGCAGGATGCCGCCCTCGTTTTTGAGCAGCACCATGCACTCCGCGGCACACTCCGCCGCCAGGGCGTGCTGGGCCTCCATATCCCAGGGGGTATCGGGCCGGGCGTTCTCCACGTAGCGGAACACGATGTTCAGGATGCGCTCGCAGGCCTGATCCACCAGCTTTTCATCCAGGCGGCCCTCCCGCACAGCCTCTGCGATTTTGGCGTCGTTGATGCCGCAGGAACCGGGCATCTCCAGATCCAGCCCGGCGGCCACGCCGGCGGCCCGGTCGGACACCGCGCCCCAGTCGGACATCACATAGCCCTTGAAGCCCCACTCCTTGCGCAGCACCTCGGTAAGCAGCCAGGGATTTTCGCTGGCAAAGGTGCCGTTCAGCTTGTTATAGCTGCACATCACCGTCCAGGGCTGGGCGGTCTTTACGGCGGTCTCAAAGGCGGTCAGATAGATTTCCCGCAGGGTGCGCATGTCAATCACGCTGTCGCTGCTCAGGCGGCGGTGCTCCTGATTGTTGCCCGCAAAATGCTTGATGCTGGTGCCCACGCCCCGGCTCTGCACGCCCTGAATATAGGCCGCGGCCATCTGGCCCGCCAGGCAGGGATCCTCGCTGAAATACTCAAAGTTGCGGCCGCACAGAGGGCTGCGCTTGATATTCACCGCCGGGCCCAGCACCACGCTGACCTCCTCGTGCTGACAGCTGTCGCCGATGGCGGCGCCCACCCGGCCCACCAGCTGCCGGTCAAAGGACGCGGCGGTGGCGCAGGCGGCGGGGAAGCACACGGCCTGGATGCTCTCGTTCACGCCCAGATGATCGGCCTTCAAATTCTGCTTGCGCAGGCCGTGGGGGCCGTCGCTGACCATGGTGGCGGGGATGCCCAGGCGCTCAACGGCCTTGGTATGCCAGAAATCCGCCCCGGAGCACAGCCCGGCCTTTTCCTCCAGGGTCATTTGGGCGATCAATGCTTTGATATCCATACGTTCTCTCCTTTAAAAATACGCCCGTCACCACCGGACGGGCGCGAACTGCTTTTCGCGGGGATTATTCCTTCACGCCGCCCAGGGCCACGCCGCCAATGATGAACTTGCTCAGGGCAAAGTATACCACAAACAGGGGCAGCACCGTCAAGGACAGGGCCAGATATACCGTGCCGAAGTCCGTGCGGAAGCGGTCGCTTTTCAGCAAGGACACCAGCATGGGCATGGTGAACTTCTTCTGGCTGGAGATGACCATGGAGGGGGTAAACAGATTGTTCCAGCTGCCCACAAAGGTAAAGATGGCCTGGGTGGCGATGGCCGGGGTCATCATGGGCAGGGCGATCATGTTGAAGGTGCGGAATTCGCCGCAGCCGTCGATGCGGGCCGCCTCCACGATCTCCAGGGGCAGGCCGCCCTGCATGTACTGGCGCATGAAGAACACCACGGAGGGCGAGGCGGCGGCGGGGATGATCAGCGGCCAGAAGGTGTTGATCAGGTTCAGCTTGTACATCTCGTTGAAGAAGCCGATGATGGATACCTGGCTGGGGATCATCAATATGACCATGATGAAGGTAAAGGCCAGCCTGTTGCCCTTGAAGCGGTACACCGTCAGGCCGTAGGCCGTCATCAGGGAAACGTACAGGCACAGGCAGGTGGCGCTGGCGGACACCAGCAGGCTGTTGCGCATGCCCAGCAGCACGTCAAAATTCTGGCGCTCGTGCAGGGTCTTGATGTTGGCGCTCAGCATGTTGCCGGGGATCAGGCTCAGGCGCTGGGCGATATCCGCCGAGGGGCGGGTGGAATTGACGAACATCACCAGGAAGGGCAGCAGCGACATGGCGCACAGCAGGGCGCACACCACGTAGATCAGCATTTTTTTGCCGGCAATCCGGGCCTTATAGCTTCCGCCCACGCGGCCGGCTGTATCGGTCAGGTTGCTCATGCTTTCACAGCTCCTTTCCGGGCGGCGCGGGCCGCTTTGCGCTGGGCGGCGGCGTCACGGTCGCGCATGATGTAGAACAGGATGATGGAGAACACGGCGGTGACCAGGAACAGGCACACGGATACAGAGGCGCTGCGGCCATAATCCTTGGTGCCGGAATACACCAGCTCCTGGATGTACATGGTCACGGTCTGGGTCATATCCTTGGCAGGGGAGCCCTGCTGCTGCATCATGGCGGGAATATCGTACATCTGCATGCCGCCGATCAGGCTGGTAACCAGGGTATACAGCAGGATGGGCCGCAGCAGGGGCAGGGTGACGCGGCGGAAAACCTGGTTGCTGCTGGCGCCATCCACCTGGGCCGCCTCGAACAGGCTGGGGTTGATGCCCAGGATGCCGGCGATGAGCACGATCATGGTGTTGCCGTACCACATCCAGAAGTTGATGAAGGATACAATGAGGCGCACGGCCCAGCCCTTTTCCAGGAAGGGAATGGCCACCGTGGCGGCGACGCCGGCGTTCAGGTAGGTGGCCTTATCGATGATGCCCAGGCTGGCCAGCACGCTGTTGGCCGGGCCCTGGGGGTAGGAGAACAGGCTGTAGAACAGCATGGAGATGCTGGCGGCGGTGATGATATTGGGCATGTAGACCATGACCTTGATGGCGCCCTGGCCCCGGATGCGGAACCGGGTATCGGTAAACCACTTGGCCAGCAGCAGGGCCACCAGCATCTGGGGAATGAAGTTGATGATCCACATCACGGCGGTGTTCACAAACACCTGGGCCACCTTGGGGATGCCAGCGGAGCCCACGGCCTTGAAGATCTGCTGGAAGTTTTTAAGCCCGTTGTAGGTGGGGCCGATCACCTTGTTGGCGCCGGTGATCATGTACTTCTGCGAAGCCAGATAGAAGGTATCCAGCAGCGGATACAGCTGGAAGATGGCATACACGATGAAGAAGGGGGCAATGAAGATGTAGCCCCAATAGGTCTTCTCCAGCCTTCCGCGGCTGCTCCTGCGTTTCAGGGTATTTGCCTGGGACATGGTTTTCACTCTCCTAATACGCTGCTGTCGCGTGTGTAAATGCGGGGGCGGGCGTTCCTGTCCTGACAGGCGCCCTCATGAAAGGGCGGGCCGGTACGGGCGGCCGCAGGGAAACGCGGAATTTCGTTTGTTTCCTGGGATGTATGAAGGGGCCGCAGCCCCTTCATTTTCTTCCGCAGGCGAGCCTGGAACGCCCGGAAAACATGCCGGTGGCATGTTTTCAGTGGAAGGCGGGCGGCAGCCCAAGTGTACGTCGCCGAGGAGAAAATTTTCGGAGCGGAGCTTGATCCGGGGCCTTCCGGCCCGCTCTCGCTGAAAATGATCCACCGGATCATTTTCCTGGCGCTGTGGGCCCCGCGAAGAAAATTTTCATTCCTTTCAGATTTTCTGGCCGTGAGCCGACAGGCGAACAAGAAAATCTGCAAGCCGAAGAAAAGGAAATTTATTTTCTTTTCTTCGGGGTCATCGGCTTTGCCGATGACCGGAAGATGCCCCGAAGGGATTTCCCTTCGGGGCATCCCCGTTTCAGCGTTTAAACTCGCTACTTTTACTCAATGGTGATCTCGGGATACAGATCCACCACGGCGTTGGCGAAGTCGGCCAGCGCGGTATCCAGATCCTTTTCGCCGGTGGCGTAGGCGTTCACCTGCTGATCCATGGCGGTGTTGATGTTCTGATCGTAGGCGCTCATGGTGCTCACGTCGATCAGGGGCAGCACTTCACGGAACAGGCTGTAGTGATCCTGACCGCCCAGGAAGTCGAAGCTGAAGCCGTCATCGATGATGGACTTCACGGCGGCGTCGTTGTTCACATAGTCCTTGGAGCCCAGGCAGTAGTGCTTCATGCTGTCCTCATTGATGGTGAAGAAGCGGATGATGTCAGCGGCCAGGGGATCGTTGTCGCAGGTGCTGCACACGGCCAGCCAGGTGCCGCCCCAGTAGTAGGGCTGCGGGCCCTTCACGGCGCGCCAGTCGCCATAGGTGCCTTCGCCGGGCTGGGTGCCCTTGGAGTTGCCCACCATCGTCCACTGGATGCCCCAGGTGGAGAAGAACAGGCCCATCACGGAGTCATCGCCCATGCAGGCGTTCCACGCCGTGGTCCACGGGTTGGCGTTGGCGGTCAGGTTCTCCTGGCGCAGGGTCTTGGCGAAGTCGAAGTACCACTTCACCTGATCGTCGATGACCAGGTTCAGCTCGTCATCCACCCAGGGGCTCTGGCGCACGGTGCGCACGACCTGCCACACGTCGCCGTTGGAGGGGATCAGCTTGGTGGCGCCTTCGCTCTTTTCATTCACTTCGCGGGCGGTCTGCAGCCAGGAATCCCAATCCTTTACCTTTTCCTGCATTTCTTCGGGGCTGGTCACGCCCAGATACTTTTCGGCCAGGGAGGCGCGATACATGAACAGACCAGGGGTGGCCTGCCAGGAGGAGCCCTTCACAACGCCGTTGGAGTCGGTGGCCACCTGGATGGTGTACTCATACTGGCCCGCCATTTCCTCGGCGGTGATGCCCACGCTCTCGATGGGGCGGGTGTATTCGCTGTCAACATACTTCAGGGCATAGTCGGCTTCCATCAGGAACATGTCGATGGCTTCGCCGTTGGCCAGGGCCTGATCCAGCTTGGCCTGATACACGCCGTCGTCGTTGGGGTTGATCACGAATTCCAGCTTGTCGCCGTTGGCGAAGGTCACAGTGCCGTCCTCCTCCACGGTGCCGCCGGTGGCGGGGATGTAGTAGTTCTTCAGCATACCCAGGAATTCATCGTTCCAGGCGTAGATGGTGAAGGTCTTGCCAGTGGCGGGCACATCGAAATCCACCTTGAAAGCTTCTTCGGCGGAAGCGATGGCGACGCTGCCGATCATCATCACGGCCAGCAGCAGTGCAAACAGCTTCTTCATAGAATAGTTCCTCCTTTTTTGTGCGGTTTTTCCGCTATATTTCTCAAACAGCGTCTTCAGCTGTTGAAGAAACGATGGAAGCGCGCCCGGCGGGGGGCGTTACGGTTTCTCCCGGCACCAGGCGAACGGGGATGCACACCGAACGGGGGCCGCCCTCATTCTCGATGCCGCTGATCAGCAGCCGGGCCGATTCCCGGCCGATCAGGGGCGCGTTCTGATATACGGTGGTCAGGCGGGGGTAGAAGGACTGCATCTGGCTGATGCCGTCAAACCCCGCCACGGACAGATCCTCCGGAATGCGCAGGCCGCATTCCGCCGCCGCCCGGAAAACGCCCAGGCCGGCGTAATCGTCGCACACCAGCACGCAGGTGGGGCGCTGGGGCAGGGAGAGCAGCACCCGGGCCGCGGCGTACACGGTATCCGGCTCGGTGTACTTGCCCTGCATGCAGTACTCCGGGGACGGGGTGAAGCCCAGCTCCTCCGCAGTTTCGCGGAAGGCCTTCAGCCGGTGCCGGGTCACGGCGCTGTCATTGCCGTGGATGTAGGCGACGCGCCGGTGGCCCAGGCCGTATACGTGGCGCACCAGCTGGCGCATGCCCTCCTCGTTATCGGAGAAAACGCAGGATTTGCCGTCGAAGCCATGGTCGATGGTGACCAGGGGAATGTCGCTGCGCACCAGGCGCAGCACCTCCTCTTCGGTAAAATCCGTACAGGCCACGCACACGCCGTCCACCTCCCGGTAGCGGCAGTGATCCAGATAGGTGACCCGGCCGCTGCCCATGCGGTGCCCGATGAAGGTGATGTCGTAGCCCCGGGCCTCCGCCTCCTGCTTGAAGTGTTCCAGCACCACGGAGAAGAAGGGATGGGTGAGGCCGCTTTGGGTGTCATCGGAGAACAGCACGCCCAGGTTGTAGCTGCGGCCCGCCTTGAGGGCGCGGGCATGGGCGTTGGGGTGGTAATCCAGCTCCCGGGCGGCGCGGCGCACGGCCTCCCGGGTGGCGTCGCTCACGTCGCTGTAACCGTTTAGCGCTTTACTGACTGCCGAAACGGACAGCCCGCAGCGCTGGGCAATGTCCCGAATCGTCGCAGCCACCTTTCGTACCCCCTCCGAAAATTAACTAAATCGTTTTCGTAAAGATAGTATCACATCTTTGGCGCGATGTCAACCACATTTTTCATCTTTTTTGAAATTTTTTGCAGGATTTTTTTGTTTCATCCGTATTTTGCGGCCCCAGCGAAAATTTTAGTAATATTTTCGTACAATAAAACAAGCGCCCCGAGGGGCGCAAACGCGCCTCGGAGCGCCATATAATACCGTTCGTTTCTTATTTCTTCATCAGCCCGGCCCCGGCGTTCCAGGCCTGGCCCACCTTCTCGCCGGACACATAATAGCCGTGCTGGAACTGGTCGAAGATCAGGGCGTTCAGCTTCGCGGGCTCGACCTTGCCCTTTTCATTCAGCACGCTCTCCTCGGCGGCGGTGTTGACGATCTTGCCCACGATGGCATAGAAGCTCTCGGTCTCCGTCACCTCCGCCAGCTCGCACTCCATCACCACGGGAAACTCCTCAATGACGGGGGCGTTCACATGGGCGCTCTTCACCGCGTGATAGCCGGTGCGCTCAAACTTATCCGCCATCTTGTTGCCGGTGGCGATGCCGAAAAAGTCGGCAACGTCCATGTGGTCTTTGTCGGCGATGGCCACGGTGAAAGCCTTGGTTTTCAGCAAATTCTGGGTGGTTTTGTGATCCTCGTCGATGAACAGGGCGATGCGGTCGCTGTTGCAGATCATGCCCCAGGCCGCGTTCATCACGTTCACCTTGCCGTTTTCGTCATAGGCCGCCACCATCAGCACGGGCATGGGATACACCGCCTGCACCACGCCAAGATCCTTTTTCATGGAAAATAACCTCCCCTGTGTTTTTTTAGAATTGCCATATCGGCATTTTTATGGTATCACAAGCCGGAAAGCAAAGCAAGCGGCGATTTTCCGCGTTTCTTCAGTTTTTATAGCGGTATATTTCCCGCCCCGCCCGATCCACCAGGATCACGTCGGGCAGCGAAATTACACGGGCCAGGCCGCCGTGAAAGGGCGCGCAACAGGCGTTGACAGGCAGAAAGGCCCACTCTCCCCGGGCGTCGATATAGCCCTCCTTCAGCGTGGCAAGCTCCGTAATGCGAAACAGCCCTTCAGACCAATCCGTATTCCAATCCTGATCAGGCACCCAGAAGACAGGCGGCGTCAGCAGCTCGCCCCGGTCGTTCAGCAGGCCCACTCCGCCCGCGTTCATCCCCTCCCCGCGCACCTCATAAAAGGCCACGCCGTTCTCCTTGAAATCGCTGACGTCCGTCAGCCCGTCGATCTGCAGGCGGAACGCCTCATTTCCCGCGCGGTCATAACACACCACAGTGCCGCTGTCCGGCAGCACGCAGCGAATCAGGCCATGGGAACAACCCATGCCGCTGAAATAGGCGTTGGCCTCATCCCAGCGGGTGAACGCGATTTCCCCGTCCGGCGCGATCATGGCCCATTCGCCCGTCTGCAGCCGCACGCAGGCAAGCCCCTCGCTGAAATTACAGGCGTACAGGTATTGCGGCGCAATGACAGCCTGCCCGGCCGGATCAATAAAACCATACAAATCGGAAGTACTGTCCCAAATCACAGCCAAGCCCTCATGAAACGCGCTGAAGGCATAGCAGTTTTCCGGCAGCGGCACCGCTCGCCCCTGCCGGTCGATCAGCTGCCAGCCGTCGGCCACCTTCTCTTCGCACCGCTTTACCATGCAGTACTCCTCCTCAAAGCCGAACGCATCCAGGGGGTCGTATTGGCAGGGGATCGCCGTCTCCCCCGTGCTGCGGCGGACGAAGCCCCGCCTGCCCGCCAAGGTGACGCCGATCAGCTCCGGATCCGCCTCCGTGTAAAATTCCACATCCACGTCCTCGTAAATCAGCCCGGAAAAGAAGCCGGAGGGGATATCGAAAAAGCCCTCCTTGGCCTGGCCGTTTTCCCACCCCCAGAACCAGTAGATGCCGCCGTCCCGGCCGCCCGCATAGCACTCTCCTTCGTCGGAGGAAAGCACATCCTCATATTCCGGCGGCACCACCCATTGGCCGGATCGGTCGATGACGCCGAAAAAACCCTCCGGGGGCATGAACCGCCCGTCGGGCAGGGCGTAGGTGCCGAAATGCTCCGCTTCCGGCTCGAAGCCCGCCGGGAACTGGCTGGCCAGGGCGTAATCCCCCCGGAAATCCTCCGCCCAAACGAACTGAAAGGAGATCACCGGCTGACCCTGCCCATCGATATAGCCCCAGTATCCGTTTTCACCCCGCACGGCAAACAGCGGCTCCCCTGCCTGAGCCAGGCAAGGCGGCAGCCACAGAAGCAGCAAAACAGCAAACAGCAGGCGTTTCATGGGCTTTCCTCCTTCTATTCATTCTCGCTAGATAACAGCATATCCTTTGGGCCCGGCTTTGTCAATTATACCGATTTTTCCTGCTGCCGGGCCGGTATTTTCCATTGGCAGGGTCGGCGGCGTCCTGTATAATATATCCATCCATACAACGCATGAACATGCATTTTTCTTCCCTTCCGACGCGAAATAGAGGAGAACGCCATGAAAAAGACCCCTGAAATCACCCGCCGGCAATTCGTGAAAGGCGCGCTGGCCGTATCGGCGGGCCTGGCGGCGGCCCGGCTGCTGGGGCCGGGAGCGGTTTTCGCGGAGGCCGCCCCGGAAGCCGCCTATGATCTGGCCCGGGGCACGGTGCGGCTGCTGAACGGCATGGAAATGCCCGTGTTCGGCCTGGGCACCTATACCCTGATGAACCGGGTGGCGGAAAGCAGCGTATACGAGGCGCTGACGGCGGGCTACCGGCTGATCGATACCGCCGCCGCCTACGGCAACGAGCGGGGCGTGGGCGCGGGGGTCAAGCGATCCGGCGTGCCGCGGGAGGACATCTTTTTGACCAGCAAGCTGTGGCCCACCAACGTGGCTATGCGCGACATCGACCGCCGGCTGGAGCTGCTGGAGACAGACTATATCGACCTGCTGCTGCTGCACCAGCCCTATGACGATTACATCGCCGCCTGGCGCACCATGGAGCAGGCCGTGCATCAGGGCAAGGTGCGGGCGCTGGGGCTTTCGAATTTCACCGCCAGCCAGGTGGAGGAGATCCGCGCCGTCGCGGAGATTCCGCCGGTGCTGCTGCAGGTGGAAACCCATCTGCACCACCAGCAGCACCTGGGCGCGGAATATCTGGCCCATCATGGCATCGCCATGGAGAGCTGGTCGCCCCTGGGCGGGCGGCCCAACACGCCCCTGTTTTTGCAGGATGAAACGGTGTGCGCCGTCGCGGAGGAGCGGGGCATGACTCCGGCCCAGGTGATCATCCGGTGGCATTTGCAGTCCGGGCGCGTGTGCATCCCCGGCTCCGGCAATCCCGAGCACATCCGGGAGAACATTGGCGCGCTGGATTTCTCCCTGACCGATGCGGATATGGCCCGGCTGGATGCTCTGGAGCAGAAGGCCCCCTACTTCCCGGAGATGGGCCTCCAGGAGGCGGATACCCTGGCCGTGATGGAAGGCTGGTCGAAGGGAGCATGAGCATGATAAAACGCTTTTTGTCACTGGCGGCGGGGCTGCTGCTGACCCTCTGCGCCGCCCGGGCGGATACGTACATCGCGCCTGCCTATTTCGAAAACGAAAACGGCCCCGTGATCGGCGTGACCGATCTGCCCGTGCTGCAGCTGGAGGGCCTGTACTTTCGGGACGGCAACGGCGACGGGGCGCTGCAAGCCTACGAGGACTGGCGGCTGGACGCCCGCACCCGGGCGGAGGCCCTGGTGGCGGCCATGACCCCGGCGCAGAAGGCGGGCTTCACCATGAACGCCCTGTGGACAGAGCCGCTGGCCCACCGCCTTGACAAAGCGCTGGATGAAAACGGGCAGATCGCGGCAGAGAAGCTCTTTCCCATGGCGAAGGAGACCCCGGAAGCCCGCTCCCCCCACACCACCTCCAGCTTCAACTCCTCCTACATTTCGCTGGATCACACCCGGGCCGGGGTATACCGGGGGGATTTCACCGCGGACGCGGAGGTGATCGCCCTGTACAACAACATTGCCAACCGCCTGTGCGAGGCGGACGCCGCAAGCACCGGCGAGCCCTTTGTGCCCTTCACGCTGATATCGAACCCCATCTACGCCGGGCTGCCCGGCACCCTGGGCATGGCCGCGGCGGTGATGGGGCTGGGCGACGCCTCCCTGCTGCGGGAATGCGCTGACCTGGACCGGCAGATGTGGGTGGCCGCCGGGCTGCGGGTGATGTACGGCCCGCAGATAGACCTGGCCACCGACCCCCGCTGGAGCCGCAACAAGCACACCTTCGGCGAGGCGCCGGAGACGGTGAGCGCCGTGATCACCGCCCTGACGGACGGCTACCAGGCGGGGCTGAACGGACTGAACAGCCAGTCCGTGGCGCTGATGATGAAGCACTTTCCCGGCGACGGCGCGGCGGAAAACGGGTTTGAAGCCCACCGGCGCATGGGCCAGTGGCGGGTGTACGCCACCCCGGGCAGCCTGGAAAAATATCACCTGCCCGCCTTTGAGGCGGCCATCGCGGCCCACATCGCCAGCGTGATGCCCGGCTACAGCCGACCGGCGGCGGACGGGCGCAGCGTGCCCCAGCGCTATCACGGCGTGCAGCTTTCGCCGCCGGAGGCGGCCAACGCCTTCAACGCCGAGATCCTGACCCGCCTGCTGCGGCAGGAGATGGGCTTTGCCGGCTACGTCAATTCCGATTCCGCCATCGCCACCTCCAAGAATTACGGGGTGGAAAACCTGACCCGGGCGGAGCAGTACGCCCTGGCCGTTTCCGCCGGGGTGGACGTGATCGGCGACGTGGTGGAGCCCCAATACATCATCGAGGCGATCGAAACGGGCCTGCTCTCCATGGCGGATCTGGATCG
>Ga0079305_1002618_pt1 | contig 14792 bp, 13 predicted proteins | sample LMS_cellobiose_e_FD_79183 | JGI IMG/M metagenome (GOLD analysis project Ga0079305, IMG submission 79183) | Rumen-fistulated moose microbial communities from Alaska, USA - LMS_cellobiose_enrichment | ecosystem: Host-associated > Mammals > Digestive system > Stomach > Rumen fluid ... | reverse complement strand
CCATAACGAAACGGTCGTAGGAGAGCTTTCCCAAAAGGGCGTGCGCGTCATAGGCGAGGACGATATAGATTCTCTCGATCCGGAAAAGGACGTCGTGTTTTTAAGGTCTCACGGCGTGTCGAAGGAGATAGTAGAAAAACTCGAAAAAAAGCACGTCGGATATATAGACGCCACGTGCCCTTACGTAAAGAAAAATCACGATACGATAAAAAAGAGCGTCGCCGGCGGCGCGGAGAACGTCATCATAATCGGCGACAGGGACCATCCCGAGGTGAGGGGGATGGTGAGCTACTGCGGAGGCGTAAAAGCGACGGTTTGTTCTTCACCCGATGAAGTAGTTGAGACTTTTGACGAAAATTATCGGGAAAAACCGACGATCATCCTCGCTCAGACCACGGAAAGCAAGGATAATTACAAAAAATGCCTCGCAATTGCGAAAAAACTATATACAAAACTCACAATTTTTGATACAATATGTGAAGTGACGGGAAAACGGCAGTCGGATTGCAAGGACCTTGCCGAGAGATCCGACTTCATGATTGTCATCGGCGGAGAAAACAGCTCCAATACGCAGAAGCTTTTGGAGATCGCCTCCGCGCGCTGTCCGTCGTGCCGCATCAGCACGGCGGCTGAAATACCATACGAAAAAATATTGCCACATATGAATGTGGGGATAACTGCCGGGGCTTCGACTCCGGACAGAATTATCAAGGAGGTAGCTAATAATATGTCGGAAATTATAACTGACGACAAGATGAGCTTTGAGGAGATGCTCGATCAATCATTTAAAACTTTGAGAACAGGGGAAGAAGTCGAAGGTGTTGTTACGAGCATATTGCCTAATGAGATCCATCTTGATTTGGGCGTAAAGCATACCGGCATTTTAGCGATGGACGAGATCACAAGCGATACATCCGTTAATTTGCACGATATGTTTAAGATCGGAGACAAGGTCAAAGTGCTTCTCCAGCAGTTCAGCGAAACTGACGGAATCGTCAAGGTCTCGAAGAGAAAGATCGATGAGAGACTGTCCCGTCAGAAGCTCATGGACGGCGTGGAGAGCGGCGAAGTGTTCACCGGAAAGGTGAAATCCGCCGTCAACGGAGGACTTATCGTGATGTGCGAAGGACAGCAGGTGTTCATACCGCTTCATCTCGCCATGATACCGTCTTCCGTCGATCCTCAGACTCTCGTGGGGACCGAGATCAAATTCAAGATAATAGCAGCCGACAAGGAGCGCCGCAAGCTCCTCGGATCGGTCCGCGCCGTCGTCCGCGCCGAAAAGCAGGCGATCGCGGATAAGGTATGGTCCGAGATAGAAGTCGGAAAGGTATACGAGGGCACAGTCAGATCTGTCATGGCGTACGGCGTGTTCGTCGATATCGGCGGCGTCGACGGTATGGTACATATCGGAGATCTCTCCTGGGGGAGGATCAGAAACCTCAAGGATGCGTTCAAGCCGGGCGACAAGCTCCGCGTTTTCGTAAAGAGCTTCAATCCCGAAACGAAGAAGATCACCCTCAGCTGCAAATTCGACGATGAGAACCCCTGGACGATATTCGAGGCGGGATACGCCGTCGGAGACGTTGTGGAAGTCACCGTCATGAATATCGAGCCTTACGGCGCGTTCTGCGAGATAATCCCCGGAGTCGACGGACTCGTACACGTTTCCCGCGTCAGCACGAAGCGCGTTGCGACTCCCGCCGAGGTCCTCAAGATCGGCGACAAGGTAAGAGCAGAGATCGTGGATATAAATCCCGAATCCCGCAAGGTAGCTCTTTCTATCCGCGCGGTCGAGGAAAAGGAAGCCGGTGAAGCAGAGGAAGCGGAGGCCGAAGGAGCTCCCGCGGAGGCTGAAGAGGCTCCCGCCGAAGAGGCGAAGACCGAGGAATGATCTTGCCTCGGGCAAAAGAATAATCAGTTTGTTTCACGGGGCTTGCATTTTTATGCCGGCCCCGGGATTTATGGTGATGATATGGCGGTAGAGAAGCAGGATATTATATACGGCCTTGAAATGGCTGACGTCGGACGCGGCGACGTTTTACTCGTGCACAGCGCGCTTTCCTCGATAGGAGAGGTCAGCGGCGGCGCGGATACGGTGATCGACGCTCTTATAGAAACGGTCGGCGCCGAGGGCACCGTCGTCATGTCCACGCTCACCGGATGGTTCGCTCCGTTTGACCGGGATACGACGCCGTCCGCCGTCGGAAGGATATCCGAGCAGTTCAGAAAAAGACCCGGTACGCTCCGCAGCCTCCATCCGGTGCATTCGGTGGCGGCGTACGGAAAATACGCGGAGTACGTGACGTGCGGACATGAGGACTGCGAAACGGGATGCGGAAAAGGCACTCCCTACGAAAAGATAGCCGAGCTCGGAGGGAAAGTGCTCCTGCTGGGCGTCGACAACGACAGGAACACCATGATGCACTCCCTCGAGGAGGAGATAAACGCGAAATATCTCCGCGAGCTCGACATCCCCGCTCCAACGTATATGAAGGGAAAGGAAAAGTTCACGCTCCGGAAATTCCCTCCGGGTCACAGAGACTTCCTGAGCGTCACGCCTCTTCTGAGGCGCAAGGGCGCGCTGAAGGAAAGCGTTATCGGAAGAGCCTGCCTCAAGGTCATCGACGCAAAGGCGCTTTTTGATACGGTTCTCCCGCTTCTGAGGGAGGATCCGCTCCTTTTCATCTGCGAAAACCCCAACTGCAATTCATGCGACTGGGCGCGGAGCCTTTACGGAAAGACCGAGGCGAAGTTCGAGAAATACGCTTCAAATCACTGCGACGACAAAACGTGTGAGATCTGCGTGATATGAAGATCTGCGACGAAACGAAGATAAAGATATTCATTCTTTTTCTTCTGGAAAATCTCACCGAGAAGATCGACAGGGACACGCTCACCGAGATAATCCTATACGATCAGACGGTGAATTACTTCATTTACTGCGACTGTCTCAAGGAGCTTGAAAAGGGCGGACTTATCGAGATCTCTCCTAAGGAAAACGGCGGAGAGATATGCACCGTCTCGCCTCTCGGGAAGCAGGTGCTCGGCTCTCTCGAAGGAGAGCTTCTGGAGGACGTGAAGAGAAAGATTCTCGTCAGCGCGTCGAGACTGCTCGCGATGAAAAAGAATCCGGCGTCACCCGCCGCCGGGATCGTTCCGGGCGACGGCGGCTTTTTCCTCGATATGAGCCTTTCGGCTCAGGGAAAGAGGATGATGAGCCTCAGTCTGTACCTCGACAGCTTCGAGGAAGCTGAGGAGATGAAGGCGGCGTTCCTCGATTCGCCCGAGGAAGTATACGCCATGATCCTCGCAAGACTCACCGGAAAATACAGATAACGCTTTCTTTTGAAATATTTTTCCGAAAATCACTTGACAAGGTGTTTTCTGTTGTGTATAATGAAGAGCACGATATCTTTTTGATGCGTTTTTTCGGCTTTGGAGGTGTTTATTTTGAGAAGTATACCCGCTGATGAGGGCATTCTCGACGTATCGCCCGTCTTTGCCGGAGACGTATCGGTGATAAGTTTTGACAGGACGTTCGCGCTTGACTATTCCTTCGACGACGTGAAAGCGGGCGAGAACGTGCACGTCACCGGAAGCGTTGCCGATAATTCGGGTTATATGCACATCGATTTTGTGCTTACCGCGTCTTATAAGGCTTCCTGCGCGCGCTGCCTCAAAGAGACGGACGAGACGCTTCGTCTGAGTCAGTCTTTTCCCGTCACGACGGACCCCGAAAAAGAAGAAGGAGACAGCGAATACGTTGTCGCCTCGAAGGAGAATCCCTCCCTCAAAGCGGCGTATTCGATCGATCTTCGTACGTTATGTTATGAGTGCATCATAACTTCCATCCCGTCCCGCCATCTGTGCTCGGAGAATTGCCGCGGTCTTTGCCCGAAGTGCGGCGCCGATCTGAACGAGGGAGAATGCGGATGCAGTAAAGCCGAGCCGGATCCGAGGCTTTCCGGCCTGTCCGATTTCTTTTCAAAGAAGCAGGACGTAAAAAGGTAAATAATAATATCAACATAAAGTCTTAGGAGGTGTTTCATACATGGCAGTACCGAAGAGAAAGGTTTCAAAATCGAGAAGAGACAAAAGACGTTCCAGCGTTTGGAAGCTCGAAGCGCCCACGCTTGTGAAGTGCGCAAAATGCGGCGCATACGTTCTTCCTCACAGGATTTGTTCCGCATGCGGCACATATGACGGAAGAGAAGTTATAAAGACCGCTGAATGATGCCGGTGGTTTTGATCACGGGCATGTATCGGAACATAAAAGTAGAGAATCGGCTGTGAACATCCGGAAAAATGCGGTGCGCGTGTTTTTCCGGTTTTGTTTTGCCTTGTTTTCTGACGGTAGGTTTGTATGGCTGTAACAATAAAAAGCGTCGCCGTCTCCTCCCCGGCGTATAAAAAGGGGATAAGAGACGGAGACGTGCTCGTGTCCGTCAACGGTCACGCGATAAACGACGTACTCGATTACAGGTTCCGCATAACCGAATCCCGCATCCGCGTGGTATTCACGCGCGGCGGCGAGGAGAGGGTCGCCGAGATAAAAAAGCCCGTATACGACGATATAGGGCTTGAATTCGAAACGTTCCTCATGGATTCCAAGATGCGGTGCCGAAACAAATGCATCTTTTGCTTCATTGATCAGAATCCCCCGGGAATGAGGGAGAGCATATACTTCAAAGACGACGACACGCGGCTTTCGTTTTTCATGGGAAACTACGTAACGCTGACGAACGTCGATTACGGCGAGCTCGAACGCCTCATCGAAATGAAGATCAGCCCGATCAACGTCTCGGTCCATTCCACAGATCCGGAGCTGAGAGTGAAGCTTCTGGGCAACAGATTCGCCGGAGACATCCTCGACAAGATAAAATTCCTCGCCGACAGCGGGAAGGTCAGGATGAACTGTCAGATAGTCTCATGCCGGAACGTCAACGACGGAGAGGCGCTTGAAAAGACGGTGAACGACCTCGCGGCTTTCTATCCCAGAGTGGAGAGCATCGCCGTGGTTCCCGCCGGGCTTACAAAGTGGAGAGACGGACTTTACCCCCTCGAGGCTTATGACGAAAGCTCCGCCCGCGGCGTGACGGAAATAACGGAACGGCTCGGAGACGGCTTTTTGAAGACGCTCGGAACGCGCCTCGTTTACGCTTCCGACGAATTTTACATCATCGCAAACAAACCGCTGCCGCCTTACGAGTTTTACGAGGATTTCGATCAGCTCGACAACGGCGTGGGACTCATAAGAAGCGCGGAAAGAGACATAAAGGACGAGCTTGAATTCGTTTCCGAAGACGTCGGTGAAAAGGCGGGCAAAAAGGATCTCAAATACGTTCTCATCACCGGAAAAGCGTCTGAGGAATTCATGCGAGGCGTGGCGGCTGACGTCTGCAAGGTGTTCAAAAACGTCAGGATATCGGTCGTCGGCGCGGTGAACAGATTTTTCGGAGAGACCGTGACCGTTGCCGGACTTCTGACGGGAAGCGACTATATCGGAGCTTTTGAGGACTTCCGCGAAGCTTTCGAGGGATCCGACGGCGTCATGATACCCGCCGTCTCGCTGAGAAGCGAGAGGGATCTTTTCCTCGACGGCATGAGCCCCGGAGAGCTTTCGGAAAAGATCGGACTTCCGGTATACCCCATAGAAAACGGTGCCGATATCGTTTCCTTCGTCCGGCAGGCTGTTGAAAATCAAGAGTAAGCCGCGTCCGCAGGGCTCCGCTCACACCGCGCGGCACTATTTCGCAGGGCTCCGCCCCGCACCCGGCGGCGTATCCGCAGGGCTCCGCCCCGCACTCCGCTCGGGACCTTTTTTGAAAAAAAGGTCCCGGGACCCCCAAAAAACTTTATACCTATCATAAAAGCAGAAGGCACCCCTTCTGTTTTTTTTTGCAATCATTTTCCCCCTATATCTCCTTCGCACAGCATAATCAAATTCAGGGCGACAGCTTGCGCGCTGTGCGCGCATTGCCTTCGCCTTGAGGAATCGTGCACGCTTTGCGTGCGCGCGGTGCCGGCGGCGGATGAATCGAGTTGAGCAAAGCTCAACTCGGCATACCGCTGCGCGCTATGAGGTGGTGATTCGGTCTGATGAGTACTGCCGTTGTGATGTAATAGGCGGTTTGTTTGTTCTCACGCCAAAGCCGATATCAGCAGGGCGGCACCACCTCATCAGTCAGCTCCGCTGACAGCTTCCCCTCTAGGGGAAGCCAAAGCGTCGAGGAACGCAGGCGATCCATCGAGGAACGCAGGCGTTCCTCGGGAAAAGTCTTCGACTTTTCCACCTTGATGAATTTTGTCTCTCGCGAGCGCAAAGAAAGCAGCTTTTTTTGCAATCACTTTCCCCCCTATATCTCTTTCGCACAGCATAATCAAATTCAGGGCGACAGCTTGCGCGCTGTGCGCGCGGGGTTTCCAAAGGGGCTTTGCCCCTTGGCAAAGGGAAGAGTCCGGGAAACCTTTGGCGGTTTCCCGGCGCCTTTTTCGCCGTTTGTGGCGAGACAAACGGCGTATATGTCGCGGTTGTATCGCTTGGGTTGTAAAACGAAGAGAGAAAGAAATTTCAACATATAATACGAATAATACGAAGCACGCATCAAACCGAAGCACCACCTCATCAGTCAGCTCCGCTGACAGCTTCCCCTCCAGGGGAAGCCAAAGCGTCGAGGAACGCAGGCGATCCATCGAGGAACGCATGCGTTCCTCGGGAAAAGTCTTCGACTTTTCCACCTTGATGAATTTTGTCTCTCGCGAGCGCGCATAACGCCAAAAATAATTTTTTCTAATTGCCCGTCTCCTATTGACATTCGATATTGCTCAATGATATAATTCATTTGTGATCCGAAAAAATCACACTGCGGCGTCTGCCGCACCGCTTTGCTGTGATCCGGCGGGCGGTATGCTGCGCGAAGCGGAGCGAGAAAGGGAAAACAAATGGAAAAGGAATTGGCGGCGGAAGGGCTGAAAAAGCTTGCGGACAACACGAGCCCGCTTGAGGTCCTTGCCGAATTCGGGGATAACGTACATATAAAAATACCCGTAACGAAGTCAGTCTGCGAAATGAGCATCAGCGAGCTCGAGCTTTCGGTACGCTCCAGCAACGGTCTCATGCGCGCGGGACTGGACACTGTGGGAAAGGTCATAGACGTGGCGATGAGCGAAAACGGACTTGACGACGTGAGAAATCTCGGCAAGAAGAGCATCAGTGAGATAAAGACGGCATTGTTCCTTGTTGGGTATTCAAAGCTTTCGAGCCGCGAAAAAGTCGAGTTTTGGGAGTACGCCGTTGAAAGCAACGTCCCTCCTGCGGAAAAAGCATGAAAGAACACGGGAAGATGATTCTTCCCGTTTTTTCTTTTTTTGAAAAATTTTTTTTGAAAGACGCGCCGTCTTTAGGTACGCTTTAAGTTTTCCGGATAAAATATGACCGTAAGCAAAAGAAACGGAGGATACATTCATGGAAGAACGTTTTGATAATATAAACAATACTGAAGAACAGATCCAAAGCGCGCAGCCCGCGGCGTACGCGGCGCAGCCCGCTCAGGCAAAGAAGGAAAAGAAAAGCTTTCGCGTCGTCATGACGAAGATATGCTCCGTGATCCTCGCCGCGGTACTCTTCGGAGGCGTTGCGGGAGCGGCGTTTTACGGCGTCAGCACGATGCTCGGAACGCTCCCCGGCGGCTCTGACGATACTGCCGCAGGACAGACCAACGCTTCGCCAGAGAGCGGCATCATAAAGCAGGTCAGCGTGGACATCCCGCAGGTGGAAGAGGCGACGGCACAGGTCATCGACGTCAGCGACGTGGCGAAGAACGCAATGCCTTCCATGGTCTCGATAACGAACGTTTCCGTAGCGGAGATACCTTCGTATTTCAGCTTTTTCGGCGGCGGAAAATCGCAGACGCAGAAGGTGGTCAGCACCGGATCCGGAATAATAATAGGACAAACCGAAAAAGAACTTTTGATCGTAACGAACAACCACGTCATAAAGGATGCGGAAGAGCTTACCGTATGCTTCATAGATGAAAAGGCTGTCGCCGCCACCGTCAAGGGCTCCGACGAGGGAAGCGATCTCGCGGTCGTCGCCGTGGCTCTCGGCGATATTGAAAGCGCCACCAAGGAAGCGATCAGGATCGCAAAACTCGGAACGTCCGGCGAGCTTATAGTCGGTAAGCAGGTCGTGGCGATAGGAAACGCTCTCGGCTACGGACAGTCCGTCACGACAGGTATTATCAGCGCCGTGAACCGCAAGCTTTCCGGCTGCGACGCGGTGATGATCCAGACGGACGCGGCGATCAATCCCGGCAACTCCGGCGGAGCTCTTCTCAATATGAACTGTGAAGTCATAGGCATTAATTCCGCCAAGTTTTCGTCCACCGAGGTCGAGGGAATGGGATACGCCATCGACGTCAACAAGGCTCTCTCGCTCATACAGGACCTGATGAACGCAAAGACCCGCACCAAGGTCTCCGCCGACAAGGCTTCGTGGATCGGCATAAAGGGCGCCACCTCCGATTCTGCTTCCGAGGCTGCGTACGGGATACCGCAGGGCGTTTATATCAGCGAGATCGTCAAGGACGGTCCCTGTGACAAGGCGGGTATTCCCGAAAAGAGTGTCATTACGAGTTTTGACGGAAAGAAAATAAGCACCATAGATCAGCTCGTAAAGCTGCTTGAATATTACGAGGCGGGCGAAACGGTAAAGATCACCGCCAAGGTCCTTGAAGGAAAAAGCTATACCGAAAAGACGTTCACGGTGACTCTCGGAAGAGCCGCGGACAATAAATAAGCGCTATATTCACGATGAAACACCGCGCCGGACGTTTTCAACACGTCCGGCGCGCTTATATTATATACGGAAAAAGCGGTACGGTATTGCAATATTCGGCGCAATGTGGTAAAATGATCTCAGAAAGGCAGGGGAGGCGGTATCACGGATCGGGAGATAAGATACACGGTCATCAGATCCGGAAGGAAGACGGGCGCCATTCAGGTCACCGGAGACGGCAAAGTCGTCTTCCGCGCGCCGTACGGGATGCCCGACGCGGATATCGAGCGCATCGTGGCGTCGAAGATCGAATGGATCAAGGCCGTTTTGAAAAAAACGGAGGAACAAAAGTCCGCCGCGCCGGAGCTTACCGCGGACGAGATAAAGAGTCTCGCCCGGCAGGCCGCCGCGGCGCTCCCCGGCAGAGTCAGGTATTTTGCTGATATCATCGGCGTTTCATACGGCAGGATAACGATACGCAATCAGACCTCGCGGTGGGGGAGCTGCAGCAGTAAGGGGAATCTTAATTTCAACTGCCTTCTGATGCTTTTGCCCGCGGAAATAACAGATTACGTGATAGTGCACGAGCTTTGCCACCGCAGGCAGATGAACCACTCCCGCGATTTCTGGAACGAGGTGGGACGCGTGCTTCCCGATTACCGCGAAAGGGAAGCGTGGCTGAAGAAGAACGGCGGCGCCGTCATCGGAAGGATGCCGCGTGCCTGAAGACGCGGAAAAGGAGAACGAACAACACGAATGAAAAAAGGAATAATGCGGATCGTCGCGGCGGCGCTGTGCGCCGTGACGTTCATCTTGCTTGCCGCTTCGTGCGGAGACGGCGGCGCAAAGACGGATGAAAGCGCCGAAAAAACGGAAAATGCGGGCGGAGAGACCCGTGAGCCTGTCCCGACGGGAAAAACCGCGGAAACGGGGAAAACGGATGAAAAGACCGCCGAAACGACAGTCGAAAAGACGGGCGGCGCGAAAACTCAGGAGCAGCTTCCGGATACGTCGGAGGTCACCGTAAGAGAGATCACGCTTCCCGACGACAGTGCGGTCTTTTCGGCGGAATTTGCAAAGCAGATGATAAGACTTTGCTCGGGCTATTCCGCTTCTTCGCAAAAGGAACTTTTCGAAAACGCGGGCTTTGAGACCGTCATGCAGATAAATTACGACAAGCCGAAAAACGACCCGTCGCACACCTGCGCTTTTTCCGTCGGAGAGGGAAAGATCCTTTATAAAGGAAAGGTGCGCAGCGCCATCGTCATAGCCTCGAGAGGGACGAGCGGCGCGGAATGGCTTTCAAATTTCGATATTTCCGAATCGAGAACGAACGATACCGTTTACGCTGATAATTTTTACGCGGCGGCGCGGGACGTGATGGATCACGTATCCGGGCTCCTGGAGGAGACCGGGGAGCCGATCCTGCTCATAGGCGGACACAGCCGTGGCGCGGCTTGCTCAAATATACTCGGCGTCATGGTAAGCGACCGGATAGGCGTTGAAAACACGTTCGTCTATACCTGCGCCACTCCCTGCACGGTGAGGGGAGACAAGAAAAAAGAACCGCATCCCAACGTTTTCAATATCGTGAACGCATGCGACATCGTCCCGAGACTTCCACTTGAAGCGTGGGACTACGGAAGATTCGGCACCGATATAATCCTTTGCGCCGATCAGGGAAGAAGCGACAGGATCACGGAGGGAGTCGCCGAGCTTGCAAAGCTCGCGCCTACCATATACGATTATTACAATACGCGCCGCAGCGTGATCGCAAAGGGAGGCGCGTTTGTCGGGATGCCCGTGTTCGACTTCATGAATCTGCTTGCCGGCGCGCTTGCGACGACGGGACTCGATAAGATCGGGACGCAGATAAACTTCGGCGTCTTTGACGAAAACAGCGATTTCGCGCCGATAATACGCATCGTCTCCGAGCTTACCGCGAACGGCGGACAGCTTGCGATCAGCCTCGGAAACGAGCATACGGTGAATACCTACCTGTCTCTTCTGGAACAGTAAGTTCACGCGGATTGAAGACTGCCGCCCGGCTGAACAAAGGAAAAACGATCCTTCTTTCAGCCGGTTTCCTTTTCCGCTGTTCACGACGCTTTTTGCTTTCCGAAAAAACGCGCGGAAAGAACAGTAAGAGTGAAAAGTGAAGAGAGAAAAAGTAAAAATCCTGCGCTTGTGCGCAGGATTTTTGGTGACCCGTACGGGAATCGAACCCATGATTCCAGCGTGAGAGGCTAGCGTCTTAACCGCTTGACCAACGGGCCGTCAACGTGAGAGATTATATCACCGTTTTTCGGATTTGTCAATAGGGTATATGCAAAAAAATCGCATAAAGCCTCGCCCCGATCTTTTTCTGAAAATGGGAAAAGTGACGTATTTTCTTTTGTACGAAAAAAATGTCACATTTTGTCATTGACATATTGTGACGATATGATATACTATAATGCAAAGGAAAAAATGCGCTTTCTTAAAGCGCGGAGCGGAAATTGAGCCGAGCGGCACGGCAGGAGCAGTTTTGAAACTTGTTTTAACCGCCTTTCGGCATTATGGAGTATAATATGAAAATCAGACCTCCGGCGATCCCGCTGATCACGATAGATCCCTATTTCAGCGTTTGGTCGGACAATGACGTACTTACGGAAAGCGACACGATCCACTGGACGGGAAGTCCGGTGAGAATAAAAGGAGAGGCCGCCGTCGACGGCGTCCGATACGGGATAATCGGAAAGACGGGGCTTCCGGCTATGGACCAGACCGGATTTGACATGGACGCGTTTTCGGTCTATTACACCTTCGAGAAGGCGGGCGTAAAGCTTTCGCTTACGTTCACGTCGCCGGTGAAGCCGGACGAACCGTACCTTATGTCGCGCCCGGTATCGTATCTTTATATAGAAAAAAGCGATACGGACGGACGCGATCACGACGTGGAAGTGAAGGTATCCGTTTCGGAAGAGATATGCCTTGACAAAGTCGGTCAGAAACCCGTGTATACGCGCGTATCCGATATTGACGGCATACCGACGGCGAAGATGGGCGCCGCAAAGCAGGATATCCTTTCCCGCGCGGGAGACGATCTGCGCATCGACTGGGGGTATTTTTACCTTTCCGCCCGCAATTCATATCCCGGAGTCGAAACGGAGGACGGCGTCACGTACGCTTTCGTCAGATCGAACGTCAGGGAAGGCTTTCTCATATCGTTCGCGTACGACGACGTATATTCGATAAAATATTTCGGCAGAGATCTCGAGGCTTACTGGAAAAAAGACGGTGAGACGATCTCCGACGTGATCGGACGCGCGCACAAGGAATATTTCAGAATAAGAAAAAAGTGTTCCGAGTTCAACAATAAACTGGTGAGACACGCGGTGAGGGCGGGCGGATGGAAATACGCCGAGCTGCTCCAGCTTTCACTGAGGCAGAGCGTCGCGGCGCACAAGCTCGTCACCGACGAAAACGGGGATATGCTTTTTATCTCCAAGGAGTGCTTTTCCGACGGCTGCGCCGCCACCACGGACGTCAGCTATCCCTCGATACCGCTTTATCTCATATATAATCCCGCGCTTGTTCAGGCTATGCTGAGACCGATATACGCCGTCGCGTCTTCCCCGGAATGGAAATACGAATTCGCTCCTCACGACGCGGGCTTTTATCCGATACTCAGCGGACAGGTGTACGGTAAAGGCAATATCAAAAAACAGATGCCCGTCGAGGAATGCGGCAACATGATAATAATGGAAGCCGCCGCCGCGATAGCTCTCGACGATCCGTCTTTTGCGGCGTCGCATATAGAGCTGCTCGAAAAATGGAGCGAATATCTCAAGGAGCACGGCGCCGATCCCGAGGATCAGCTTTGCACCGACGATTTCGCCGGTCATCTGGCGCACAACTGCAATCTTTCCTTAAAAGCGATTAACGCTCTGGGCGGTATGTCGATCATCGAAAGAATGATCGGAAACTCCGAAAAAGCCGACGGATATCTCTCCGCGGCGAAAGCCATGGCGGAAAGCTGGGTCGAGCGCGCGGTGAAGCCCGGCGGCGGAACGCGTCTCGTGTTCGGAAAAGAAAGGGGCTATTCCCTCAAATACAACCTCGTATGGGACAAGCTTTTCGGCACGGGTCTCTTCCCGTCCGAGGTATATAAAAACGAGTTCAGCTCATACGCGGCGCACATGAAGAAATACGGCGTACCGCTGGACAGCAGAGCCGATTACACGAAGAGCGACTGGTACGCGTGGGCGGGATGCCTCACAAACGACAGAGAGGCTTTCGAAGGTTTTATCGGACCGCTGTGGAACGCGTATAATGAAACTCCGTCGAGAGTTCCCATGACCGACTGGTATATGACCGATACGGCGGAGGTGAAGGGTTTTCGCAACAGAAGCGTCGTGGGAGGACACTTCATGAGGCTCGCCGAGATCAAAAAAGTCCTGAAAAAGAAATAAAAGCGCATGAAAAAAGCTGAGATGAACTGATATAATCCCCATAGAGTAGACACTTGAAAAAACAAAAAGATTTCAAGTACTACGCTATGGGGGTTATTTATGTCAAGGAGAAGGAACAAGAAATACAGCAAGGAATTAAGGATACAAGCGGTAGAAGCATATTTCGAAGGAAAAGGAAGTCAATATGAGATATGCAAACAATTCAAGATATCAAGTCATAGCACTTTACAAGACTGGATAAAGTGGTATAATGGTCATAAAGGATTCAAAGAAAGGCGAGGAGCCGGAACGGAGATCTATATGACCAAGGGGAGAAAAACGACACAAGAAGAGCGGGCGGAAATAGTAGCGTTCTGCATTGAGCACGGAAAGGACTATCCTCTGACGATTCAGACATACGGCGTATCCTATCAGCAAATATACGCATGGGTGAGGAAGTATGAGAAAAAAGGGATAGACGGATTAAAAGACGGCAGAGGAAGAGCGAAGCCGTTAGAAGAAATGAGTGAAACAGAGCGTCTTCGTATGGAAAACAAGATATTGAAAGCACAGCTCAAAGACGCAGAAATGGAGAACAAATTGCTAAAAAAATTGAGGGAGTTGAGAGGAGGCGACTGATCAGCGGAGTAAGGCAGGATGATTACTACAAAGCGATACAGTACATACACATATCCGAGGAATACCCCATTGAAAAGCTATGTCGGATGTTAAATGTAAACAGATCTGCATATTACAAGTGGCTGAAACGGACACCGAGCGACAGACAACTTGAAAATGAGCAGATCGTAGAATGGATCAAGGCGTTGTATGAAGAACAAGACGGGATACTCGGATACCGGCAGATGACGATTACGGTCAACCGGGAACACAATACTCATTACAACAAGAAACGTATTCGGAGATTGATGCAGATACTTCACTTAAAATCCGTGTGCAGGAAGAAGAGATACAACTACATCAAGTCTACGCCGGAAGTAACCGCCGAAAACATTCTGAACAGAGATTTTCATGCGGACAAGCCTAATGAAAAATGGCTCACGGACGTAACGGAATTCAAATACTACGTTGGTGCGGAAGTTAGGAAAGTGTATTTGAGCGCCATTCTTGATTTGTATGACAGAAGGATCGTTTCGTACAAGATCGGTGACAGCAACAACAATCCGCTTGTGTTTGATACGTTTGACGAAGCGGTACGATCAAATCCGAATGCTCATCCGCTGTTTCATAGCGACAGAGGATTTCAATACACAAGCAAGATATTCCACAGCAAGCTTGTTGCCGCCAATATGCGGCAGAGTATGTCACGCGTCGGAAGATGTATTGATAACGGTCCTATGGAGGGCTTCTGGGGAATCCTCAAGTCAGAGATGTATTACCTGAAAAAATTTGCTTCGCGCGAAGATTTGATTTCAGCAATAGAACAATACCTAAATTTTTACAACAACAAACGCTACCAGCAGAGGCTAAAATGCATGACGCCGATGGAGTTCCATCGCGCCGCCGCGTGAAAAATTCCACCCTGCTGCGCAGCAGGGTGGAATTTCCACTCAAAACTATTT
>Ga0079305_1002617_pt1 | contig 14798 bp, 17 predicted proteins | sample LMS_cellobiose_e_FD_79183 | JGI IMG/M metagenome (GOLD analysis project Ga0079305, IMG submission 79183) | Rumen-fistulated moose microbial communities from Alaska, USA - LMS_cellobiose_enrichment | ecosystem: Host-associated > Mammals > Digestive system > Stomach > Rumen fluid ... | reverse complement strand
GATGGCAATACTCTCTTTCCTGGCCTCTTTGGGCTTTCTAATCTCTTCTTTCGCAAAATACAATTTTCATAACATGAGAAAAGCCCAAGCTTCGCTTGAAACTTAGGCTTTGTCTACAGTCTGCAGCGAGCGGGTTCATCCCGCTCGTTGTTTTTTACGTTCAAAAGCAAAGCGAATATGCAGCCATTTCCCAAGGCGTTTTCTCGCGTCATCACGGCTCACCGACTCATCCATTAAGAGGTAAAACTCCTGCAGTGCGTAATATGCTCTTCTAAGCCGCTCAGATGTTTGAAGCATGACCTCAAGTCTCGAAAGATCGTCATCGCTTAAGTTGTAAAAATGCGTAAGCAGAAGCTTTCTGCTTCTCTTGAAGTATTTCCTTCTGCTGTCCGAGAACTTCTTCTGCTCTGTCTTGCGTACGTTTTCCATAGCCCAGCATATTGGTACCGCCGTTTCTTGAGTGTAAGCGTACCTCGCTATATAATGATGTAGACGTCTGTTACGCTCAATGCAATACTTAAAAGATGTTAAGGTCATCAGGAAATGGTATCCTATCCTTGAAGATCAAGATGAACAAATATTGATTGATGCAGGGCGATATCTGGAAGAAAACTGATGGCAAGGGTCACATTCTGCGGGTGTCCGCGAGCCCGAGCTGTCTGCAATTTGTAGACAACTGATTCGGCTTGATATATAGTAGGAGTGGTGACGAAAATGACTACTAAAACATCAATAAGATTCTTTAATAAGGTACCGGTAAGGGCAAGGTGGGATGAAGAGACAACATCCTGGTGGTACGCTGCGACTGATCTGGTGTTGGCTTTCACAGACAGCAAAAACCCCAGAATATATTGGAACGCTCTGAAAACACGTAACGAAGAGCTGTATGCCGTTTGTAGACAACTAAAGCTTACTGCAAGTGATGGTAAGCGCTACAACACAGATTGTCTAAATCAGAACGGTGTGAAGCAGCTGCTGTTTAGAATTCCGGCCAAAAATCGTAAATCATACATCGATTGGCTGGAGGGCCTTTCAGATCCTGTTGATGAGCAAAGCAAACGGAAAGCTTACGAGTTGTATGAGAACTCGATCCTGGACGATATAGAAGTCGGTACGATAAAGGGCCTTCAGCAGATACATGCATATCTTTTCGAAGGACTCTATGACTTTGCCGGTAAAATACGGGATAAGAACATATCTAAGGGGAATTTTCTCTTTGCCAACTGCGCATATTTTGATGAGATCTTTGCTCGGCTGGAGAAAATGCCGGACCGAACTGTAGATGAGATCATTGATAAATATGTAGACATGAACATCATACATCCGTTCATGGAGGGTAATGGGCGTGCCACGAGAATATGGCTGGATCAACTTTTGAGGACCCGGGTCAGAAAATGCGTTGACTGGCAGCTTATCGATAAAAAACAATACCTTGATGCTATGGAAAAAAGCCCCGTGGATGCAACGGATATCAGAACTCTTATTAAAGGTGCACTGACTGATAAGGTAGACGATAGAGAGATCTTCCTGAAAGGCATAGACTATTCATATTACTATGAAGAAGTAGCGGACTAGTAAGCTATGAAACATGAATGCAGGATCACAGTGCTTGAAACAAAGTGCTTTGAGGATTATCAAAAGGAGTATCTGGCCGACCCGAAGTCCGGGCCCTGCCCGTTCTTCAAGAAGGGCGATACGTTCCTTCTGAAAAGGACTACGCAGCAGGATGATTTTTATCGCCTGCTGCAATGATGGGACGAGACCGGTCATATTCAAGATCGAGAGGATCGACATCCCTGAGACGGAGGAGGAAAAAGAGTGGCTGGAGAAGCAGGACTTTTCGAATTCCGCCGAGGATGCATATACGGGGTAATAGATTAAGTTGAGAACCATTGTGACCAAGGGGCAGCAGGTAAACTGCTGCCCTATTTTTGTCTCGCGCCCCAGCCATACGGAACGGGATCCAACTCGAATTAATTAACAATTCAAACATCTTTAGGAATAGTGTATAATATATTGTAGTAAGTTATACAGAGCGGTTTATCCGGGAGGGTAAAAATGATTCCTGTACCAAAAATATTCAGAAACACCAAGACAGTGAGGCGGATAAACGAGTACATGGACGACACCTTTGATGAAGTCCTGCACACCACGCTGAATCCGGACGGACCGGGCGCTATCCGCATCCATCTGATCCCGCCGAAGAAGGAGGAGAACGCGCTGAACCCCAGCATCGCCATAATCAACGGCATGGACATCGTGCCCGTGAATTTTGCATGGGCGGTGATGCTGGCGGAGATGATCCGTGAGACCAATAAATACGACGGAAAAGAGATTGGCGAGGCGGACATCCGGAGCATCCTTGACCGCACCGCGGAGAACGTCAAGCAGATCATCCCCATCTTCTCCGAAAAGCGCATCAAAGGGGACATCGAGACCATCTACACGACGCTCATGCAGATCGCCTACCGCGAGGAGGTCACCACAGAAGTAAACTATATGAGCATCGGTGAATACGCCGAATACATGAACGCGCCTCACAGGATGGATATCATGGTCAGCGCCATGACCAAAGAGGGCAAGTGGCACTGCAACCAGAAATGCGTGCACTGCTACGCAGCAGACCAGATCCACGCCGAAGAGGAGGAGATATCCACCGAGGAGTGGAAGAAGATCCTTGATAAATGCCGCGAGGCGGGGATCCCCCAGGTGACCTTCACCGGAGGAGAGCCCACCATGAGGGATGATCTGATCGAGCTCATAGCATACGCCCGCTGGTTCATCTCCCGACTCAATACCAACGGCATCAAGCTGACGCCGGAATACTGCAGGGAGCTTCATAAGGCGGAGCTGGACAGCGTCCAGATCACCTTCTACTCCTGCGATAAGGACGTGCACGAGCAACTGGTGGGCGCCAAGCGCTTTGATGAGACGGTGGCCGGCATCGACAACGCTATAGCTGAGGGCCTCTCGGTCAGCATCAACACACCGCTCTGCACTCTGAACAGGGACTATCTCAGCACCCTCAAGTTCCTGCACGACAAGGGAGTGATATACGTGACCTGCTCCGGCCTCATCACCACGGGGAACGCGGCGGAGGAGGCCTCCGAAAAGCTGCAGCTCAGCAGCGAGGAACTGGAGCAGATACTCCGGGAGGCCGTGGCCTACTGCAATGAGAACGGCATGGAGATAGCCTTCACGTCGCCGGGTTGGATCGATCAAAGCGTCTTCGACGAGCTCGATATCCCGTCGCCCTCCTGCGGAGCCTGCCTTTCCAACATGGCCATAACGCCGGGCGGAAACGTGGTGCCCTGCCAGAGCTGGCTGTCGGACGAGCCCCTTGGAAATATGCTGAAGGATGATTGGCAGTCGATCTGGGAGAGCGAGGCCTGCGTCTCCCGCCGCGACTATTCTTCCGAAATGACAGGCGAGTGCCCGCTCAGGAGGTATTGCTGATGAAAAGTATAAGAAGAAATACTGCCAGAGTCCTTTTGATCGCAGCGGCTCTGCTGCTCGCCCTGTTCATGACGGTGAGCATCGCCTTTGCTGCTCCGACGGACGAGATACTGGACTTTACGATCACGGTAGACGTGAACGAGGACGCCTCTCTGGATATGACCTATCATATCGAGTGGAAGGTGCTGGATGACTCCATAGGCAAGCTGGAGTGGATAGATCTGGGCGTGCCCAATCAGTATCACGAGGACATCACTCCTATAAGCGATTCCATTAAGAGAATTGAAGATAATGGAAGCTCTCTTGCTATATATCTCAATGGGGATGGCTACGGAGAAGGTGAGACGGTCACCGTGGAATTCTCCATGACCCAGGACCACATGTATCAGATCGATAAATACGTGGAGGGAGAGACGGTCTACAATTTCACCCCCGCCTGGTTCACCGGCATGGATGTGGATCAGCTTACCATCCGCTGGAACTCGGAGAACGCCGGAGCCTGGCAGCCTGACTGCCTGCAGGACGAAGGCTATCTTGTCTTTGACGCGGGGACCATTTACGACGGCGATACGTTCACTATGGAAGTGATCTATCCCAACGACGCCTTCGGATTCTCGCCTGAGCGTCAGGGGACCGATAGCGGCGGTGGCGGCGGTACCGATTATAACGGCGGCGGATTCGATTTCGTCGAAGGGATCGCTGCGGTGATAGGCGTCGTACTCTTTCTCCTATTGCTTGCCACGCCTTTCATCCTGATCTTCAAACTGATAAGCTGGCTGGTGGGAGGCACCGGATTCGGATCCGATAAGGAGACTGAGAAGAAGATCGTCCGCACCAAGATAGAATACTACGAGAACTGCCCGGGCTGCGGAGCCGGACGTGTGGAAGGCAAGGACAACTGCCCCTACTGCGGCCGCAGCATGATCAAGAGCAAGGAGACCGTAGAGGAGAGCGAGATCGAGAAACCCGAGAACTACACCCATAAGGGGACCTACCGCTACGGCGATTCCCCGGATACATACATCCGCGTTAACGTCATAAGCGTGCCGGTGAGCCGTCCGCGCTCGTCCGGCTCCGGATCCCATTCCTCGAGATCGCACTCTTCGCACAGCTCATCCTGCGCGTCGTCCTGCGCATCGTCCTGCGCCTGCGCGTCATCCTGCGCCTGCGCATCGTCCTGCGCCTGTGCCTGCGCCTGCGCCGCTTCCGGCCGCGCCGGCTGCTCGGTGAAGGACTTCTTCAGGGACAGCATCCACAGAGGCCGCATCCTCGTAGAGAGCAAAAGGGAGAACTGAACGCAACGATAATTGACATAGCGTGTTAACTTTGGATGGTTGTCTTTAGGGCAACCATCCTTTACTATATTCATATAAATCATTTAAATCACACAGGAGATGATCTGCGATGAATGCAGTGGAAGTCAAGAAAGTCTGCAAGACATATCCGGCTTTCCGGCTTAAAGAGGTAAGCTTTACGCTGGAAGGCGGCAAGATCACGGGCTTCATCGGCAGGAACGGCGCCGGGAAGACCACCACGATCAAAGCCATGCTGAACCTGATCCATACGGACAGCGGGGAGATATCGTATTTTGACATGCCGCTCACCGGGAACGAGCAGGAGATCAAACAGCGCGTCGGGTATTCGACCGGCACGGTGAGCTGGTATCCGAGGATTATTTCGAGAGCAAGATGCGCGAGCTCGAGGCGATGATCTCCGGGAAAATGGATTTATGAATGGATGTATTGTATAATAACATACACTTTTCTTATTGAACCGACAGATAGGGCCGCATGCAATGAACATCAAGCAATTGTACTATTTTGTCACGATCGTTGACGAAGGCACCATTTCAAAAGCAGCCAAAAAGCTTTTTATGACGCAGCCTCCACTGTCCTCACAGATCAAAAGTCTTGAGGATGAACTGAATTGCGTGCTCTTTACCAGAACGTCACACGGCATAACGCTTACCGAACAGGGGAAAATACTGTACCAAAGAGCGGTTTCCGTTTTAAACCTCCTATCCACGGCAAAAGAGACGATAGCCGGTGTAGGTGAAGAATCTGCCGGCGTTATAAGACTTGGTGTGACGTCTTCTGTCGCAGCCACGAAGATCATGTCTTCAATAGCCGATTTTTCACAGAAGAACCCCGCTGTGCAGATCAATATGAATGAAGCAGACACATATACACTCATTGAGCAGCTCAGATCAAACGAGATACAGTTCTGCATCATTCGGACTCCCTTCTTCCTGGACGAAAAGTTCACATCCATTCCGATAGCCAAAGGGAGCCTTGTCGCGTTTGGACAAAGTGACTTCTTTCGTGGATCTTTATCGACGGAAGAACACGGCGCGATCTTACTGAAAGAACTATCGAACATCCCCCTTATAGTCTATCGGCGCTGGGAGAGAATAGTAAAGAGCACCTTTGAACAAAACGGTATAAAGTATAATATCCGGTGCATCAATAACGATGCCCGCACAGCGTGGTTTCTTGCCCAGAAAGGGATGGGCGTCGCGCTCCTTCCTTCTTCCGGTATCGCACTGCTGGATCATGTGACGGCTTTAGAGAGTGAGTGCGAAGTCCGTGAGATCGAGGGCAGCCCTTGGGATACGGATATCGTAATACTGTATGATAGATCCGCCTATTTGCCTGCTTGTTCGCGAAAACTCTTACAGATACTTACTACCGCTTTTATCGATCCGAAAGACAAGTCTGAAGTATTCTTTTAACGTTGACCTCTGAGCGATAAACTGGATGAACGTCCGGACAATTCTTTTCCCGGGAGAACAGCCCATATACATTTTTCGTATATGGGCATATATTTTTATATATTATTTGTTATGTTGACAGGGTGATATATTAAGAAAAAAGGCCTCTGTGTAATTGCTTCGGAGGGAAAATGAACACCTATCTTAGTCTCTTTATCACCTCTGCGAAGGTCGCGGCAATGACCTTTGGAGGAGGCTATGCAATGCTTCCGATTCTTCAGAAAGAAGTAGTTGAAAGCAAAAAATGGAACACCGAGGAAGAGATTCTTGACTATTACGCTCTTTCTCAGTGTTTGCCCGGTATCATCATGGTGAATACGCTTGCATTTGTAGGTGAGCACAAAGCAGGGAAGGCAGGGGCTGCGGTCAGCGCTCTTGGAGCGGTCACGCCACCACTTATCATTATTACTTTGATCGCAAAACTGCTCACCGCGTTTGCCGACTATCCTATCGTTCAAAACGCTTTCGCGGGCATACGCGTTTGCGTATGTGTACTGATCTTCAATTCCATTTTAAAACTCTGGAAGAGCTCTGTGATCGACGCAAAGTGCCTGGTTGTATTTTTGGCAGTTGCCGCTATCTCACTCTTCACGAATCTCAGCCCGATCATTCTGGTGGTCGGCGCTGCGATAGTCGGAATACTCTGTGCTGGGAGATCAGCTGATTCGGAGGGAGGCAAAGCGAAATGATCATTTTAAGGCTTTTCTTTGAGTTCATGAAGATAGGGCTGTTCTCCGTAGGCGGCGGCATGGCGACTCTGCCGTTCCTTTATGACCTTGGAGAACGGACCGGCTGGTTCACATCTGCCCAGGTAGCGGATATGCTGGCTGTTTCGGAATCGACACCGGGGCCCATCGGGATCAATATGGCCACATATGTCGGGTTTACCGTAGGAGGGGTACCGGGAGCTATTGCGGCTTCGATCGGTACCGTGGTGCCCGGAACGATATTGGTCATAATAATAACCGCGGTGATCGTAAAATTCCGCAACAACAGATATGTCAACGGCGCTTTTTATGGATTGAGACCCGCTTCTACCGCGCTGATCACTGCAGCGGGGCTTTTGGTGGCGAAGATAACGTTCCTTAACATGGATCTGTTTGGTGAAGCGAACGATCTGCTTGCCTTTATCAACATCAAAGCCATACTGCTTGCGGCCGTACTGCTTGTTTTCACGAGATTCATCAAAAAGACCAAAGGCCTGCATCCCATAGCATTCATTGTTTTTTCAGCAGTTGTTGGTGCAGTATTTCAATTTGCCGGTGCATGAAGATGGGAAATGCTTATCAATTGGGATATTGACTTTGGAGAACAATAGTCATATAATTCTGACATAAGTACTTGAAGTATACAACAGGTACTCATCACACAATTCTGTCTAATCAGAATCAGTTATCGCCCGTCCCCACCGGACGGGATTCCCTATTTGAAAGAAGGAGATACCAATGAACAGATTACCCGACAAATTTCTGAAGGCTCGCGAAGCGGGCGAATGGCAGTTTTCCCGCAACTATCAGCGCAGTGAGGCTCTGATGAAGGGCGCCATCGACCTGCACGTTCACGCTGGTCCGCACCTCATCTCAAGCCCCAGAAGCGTCGATCCGGTCCAGGCCGCCATTGAAGCCAGGGATGCCGGCATGAGAGCGATCTGCTACATGTGCGTATTCAACTGGAGCGTAGGAACATCCTATATAGTAAACCAGGTAGTTCCGAACTTCACAACCTACGGCGGCATCATTCTGAATACAGTTTTCGGCGGCATGAACCCCAGAGCCGTAAAGACCGCTGTTTACTATGGTGACGGAGCCAGATTCGTTTCCTTCGGAGCACACTCCACCAAGTATCAGGCAGGAGTAGAGGGCCGTCCGGTAGACGGAAAGTGGACCAGACTCGTGGATCTCTATCCCGAATTCAGAGAAGAGGAATATGAGAGATGCATCGAGATCCCGGAATACGGCAAGCCCACCAAGGCGTTCAGCGACATCATGAAGACTATCGCTGACAATCCGCAGATCTATATGGTCAGCGGTCACATCTCCAACAGAGAAGCCGTCGACCTCTGCAAATACGCGAACGACTACGGCATCAAGAAGATCCTTCTTTCCAACGCCGTTACGGAGCATCTGGAAGAGGCTCAGATCGACGAAGTGCTGAAGATGGGCGCCAAGCTCGAGAAGTGCCTCGCTGAGCACACGCACACGAACACGATCCCCAAGACTCACTACTATGTTGAGCCCGAGTATGTAGCCTATGACGAGGGTCAGTCCGGAGCACCTTCCGGAGGCGTTTACGGAGCAGCCAAGCAGATGAAGAAGTTCGGTATAGAGAACTTCATCTGCGGAACAGACTTCGGCGTCTATACCCTCCCGCATCCAGTAGAGGGCTTCAGAGAGTGGATCGCCTGCCTCATGGACAGCGGCTGGTCGGATGACGAGATCCGTGTGGTAACCAGAGACAACGCGGCGTTCATGCTCGACATCGACGTAAACGAGCCCCTGGCTATCGATCTCGCGAAGGCTGAGGAAAAATAAGATGAGAAGAAGAATCAAACTGACATTCGTCGAAGAGAACGTATCCTGCATAGCGGAGCTTCTCGATGACAAGGCTCCGGCTACCTCTCAGATAATCTGGGACATTTTTGAGAAACCGATGGAAAACAAGGCTATACACGCTGCCTGGACCGGAAGGGAGCTTTCCTATACGATCCCCAATGACAGAGTGGATGAAGAAAGGGCTTTTGCCATCGATCCTGAGAACGTCACGATGTTCCCGCTTCCGGGAGCTCTGATCTGGAACGCCTACAAGCCTTATCAGTGGTTCGGAACGCCTCACGCGGTCTATGATTTCGGTATCTTTTACGGTCCCGAATCCCGCATTCTGCTCCCCACGGGCTGGAGACCCAGCAATCACTTCGGCGATATCGTAGAGAATCTCGAAGAGTTCGCCAAGGTCTGCGCCAGATGCCAGAGCGAAGGCGTCAAGCTGATCCGCATTGAAAGAGCTGAGTGATCAGCGTAACACATGGTGCTTTCCGCGGGTGCGTGCCCGCGGTGAAGTATAGCGATCAAAGTATTTTATTAAAGAGGAGGAAAAACAGTATGAAAAAGTTGGCAGCAATTCTACTGGCTATGGTGCTGGTATTTGCTCTTGCCGCATGCGGCGGCGGGAGCGGTGACGGCGGCTCCACAGAACCGACCGAGCCCACAGAGCCAGAAGAAGTGACATTCACTGAAAACATCAAACTAGTAAATCCGTATGATGCTGGCGGTGGTGTGTACAACAATGCAATCATTGTTTCGACAGCAGCACCGGATTATCTCGGAACGACAGTTGACGTCGTATGCATGTCAGGAAATGGTGGTCAGGAGGCGATCGAGTACGTTTATAATCAGCCCTCTGACGGATATACTCTTCTTGTAACTGACTATGGTCCGCTTATTTCCACAGCCATTCTTGAAGATGTTGTTTATGATTTAGATGACTGGGTCCCAATTGCTGAGATGAGCCAAGTAATTCCAGTGTTCTTCGTTCGCGCAGACAGCCCCTATCAGACTATGGAGGATCTGATTGAGGCAGCCAAAGCGAATCCTGGTTCTATCTCTGTTGCACATGGTAAATTCAACTCTGTTCCGCATCTTCCCTTAAAGCTTCTTGAAGAATTAAGTGGAGCTGACTTTAATGAAGTCGCGACAACAGGTGGTTCTGAGACACTTACTTTCACTCTTGGCGGCAGTACGGATGTTGGCGCTGGCGTAGCATCGACTATTGCTCCGTCTGTTCAGTCTGGGGATCTGCGCGTGCTGGCTGTTTGCTCTGGCGAAAGAATAAGTGAGTTCCCTGATGTACCTACGCTTAAAGAACTTGGTTATGATGTTGATATGCCTGCATGGTACACCATTTTCTGCAAGGCAGATGTCCCTGAAAACGTCAGGAAAGCTTTGGAAGAAGGGTTCATTGAAGCCATGAATTCAGATGCTGCAAAGAAACTGTCCGCAGATATGAATGTCACTCTCTCCGCTAGAGGAAGTGAAGAGTCCCAGAAAGCATATGAAACAACAATTACCAATCTGGAGAAACTATTGGCAGAGTAATATGCTTTTAGCGAAGGCTCATAATTACACCTTTCGGAAAGCATGAAGAAGTGAAAGGTACATACTAATATCTTTTACATAATGGGTAAATAATAAATATGGTGCAGGAGTCTTAGGCGGATACACCTGTTCGGACGTTACTTAGTCTACATTACAGATTCCACTTAAGACCCTGCATCATGTAACTAAGCATAATTGCCCAGAAAAGGAGTTGCTCATATGTCGTTAGGCACAATATTGACGCAGGCTCTAGGCAACGCATTTCAACCAGCAAGTATGCTCTTTGCTCTGCTTGGAGTTATATGCGGTGTTACTGTTGGCGCAATTCCCGGATTAACGGGTGATATGGCCATCGCCATTCTTTTGCCGTTTGTCTACAAAGTGGATTCTACACTAGCCTTAGGCCTGCTAATTGGAATCTATAAGGGTAGCATGTTTGGCGGAAGTATTTCGGCTATATCATTTGGTGTCCCGGGTACACCTGCTGCAGCTGCTACAGTAGAGGATGGATACCCTCTTGCCAAGAAAGGCTACCCCAAGCGTTCTATGCTGCAGGCATTGTTCTCTTCTGTTACAGGTGATGTATTCTCGTCGATCTTGCTAGTTTTTCTGACCATCCCAATGGGACAATTGGCTATTAAGTTTGGGCCAACAGAGTTTTTTGCACTATACGTATTCTCAATTGCTGTGATTGTGGTTTTAAATCGATCCAGCCGAGTAAAAGGTCTATTAGCTGCCCTGATTGGGATTTTTATCGGTGCAATTGGATCTGACCCTGTTACAGGCGCTAGTAGAATGACTTTCGGAATTAAACTGTTCCGTGGTGGATTTGCAACGATTCCTGTGCTTGTAGGAACATTTGCAATTAGCGAGTTGATTTTACAGTTTGCAGCTGCTTATCAAAAAAAACGTCTCATTAGACAGGGGACAACAACAGAGCAAGCTGTAATAGACCTTAATAAAAACAGCGATGATCAGTACAAATTAAAACATTATTGGCAGACATTCAAGAGTACTGTAATTGGATCAATAGTAGGTACTTTTGTCGGGATTCTTCCTGGAGCTGGATCCTCTATAGCTGCATACTTAAGCTATGGTCTGGCACAGAGCGCATCAAAAAATGGCAAGGAATTTGGCAAGGGGGCTTTAGAAGGGGTTGCGGCACCTGAAGCAGCAAATAGTGCAACGTGTGGCGCTTCAGTCATACCATTGCTAGCTTTTGGAATACCTGGAAGTGCGACAGCAGCGTTGATAGGGGCTGCTATGACTATGCAGGGAATAAACCCTGGTCCCACTGTGTTTTCAGAGAACAAGATTGTTATATATACATTTTTTATAGTCGTCCTTTATGCGAGCTTTTTCAATCTTGGAATCAGTAGATTATTGATTCCTTTGTATGCAAAAATTAGCAAGGTTGATATGAAGTTTCTGATTCCTTCGATTTTTATCCTTGCAGTACTCGGATGCTATGTTACATCAAACTCCGTTACTAACGTAATAGTGATGTTGCTGTTTGGCGCGTTCGGCCTTGTACTTCGGATGTTTAAAATGCCATTAGGCCCCTTCATTCTGGGCTATATTATTGGCCCATCTATGGAACGCTCCTTAAGACAATCGCTTAGTATGAGTGGAAATAATATTATGGTATTATTCCAGCGGCCAATTGCGATCTTCTTCTATGTCATTACGATTGTATTCATAGTAGTGATTTTTTACACGTTCAACAGGAACAAAAAGGTTCTGGACAAAGGAGATTCCGATGATTGATTTGAGGAACAGAAATAAGAACGATATCTACTGTTCGCTTGTAATGACATTGATCGGAGCAGTAGGCATAATAAATACCTTCATGTCAACGGGATGGAGCAAAGCTACTGGCGAAGCAACAAAGATGTTCCCAAGATTGATCTCCGCATTACTAATAGTGGTTGCGGTTTTCCTATTGGCAAGAACGTTGTTTGGAAAAAACCAAGCGCAACAATCTGAGAACTCCCCAGTAAGACTATGGCACATTATTGTTTTTCTTGCGATTGGCTTTATCTCATTCGAGATAGTAGTTCGAGTCGGTCCCGCTGTTGGCATACTTATCTGCCTGTTGGTTCTGATCAATCTGTTCGATGCTGAACCTAAAAAACACATAGTAGCAAATTCGATATATGCGATTATTGCAACAGCTGTTCTAATAGTGATTTTCACAAAAGTGTTGCCAATTGTAACGATAAGCAAAATACTATTCTAATCATTCTCAACTGGTTTCGTGCTGTGAAAGGAGATGCAGTTAAATGGATTACGTTTCGAGGATCAAAAGAGTACAGAAATTGATGCTTGAGAAAGGCGTTGATTATCTGATATTGACACCATCCACGGACCTCCTCTATTTGACCGGCTTTCGTGGCCGTCTTGATGAAAGGTTGACTTGTTTGATCCTTACTCAGAAGGAACCGTTTTTTGTATTCCCTAAGTTCGAAGCGGCTTCTCTGCACACAAAAATTTCAATAGACGTGAATCGCATTACTTGGGATGAATCAGATGATCCTTTTGATATTATTGTTAAGCATTTTGCTGACGATAGAAGGATGGTGGCTGTAGGCACTCATATGCCAGGCAGATATCTATGTAGATTTCAGGCCAGATTCAGCAACTGGAAGTATATTCTTTCAGAAGAACTCCTGAACGATATGCGAATGCATAAAGACGTGGAAGAGGAGGCCATCATTTTAGAAGGCCATAACAGATGCAATAAAGCATTGTTAAGACTGTACGAACATGGACTGTGTGGAATGACAGAACTAGCTGCCAAAACCTTGCTCATGTCTTACTGTCTGGATGAGGGTCTTAGTGTCCAGCGAGGCACCAATATGGTTGCGACAGGTCCAAATGGAGCATTGCAGCATTACCAGTCAAGTGATTCAGCTGTGATCACCAAAGGAGATCCGGTGATAATTGATTTCGGATATGAATACCAAGGCTACATTTCCGATATCACCAGAACGCCTGTTATTAAAACTGTATCTAGCGAAGTAAAGGAAATATATGAGATAGTCCGGAGAGCTAATGAAACCGCGTTTGCGAGTGTCAAATTGGGTGAGACTTGCGAATCAATTGATTATGCCGGAAGAAAAGTAATTGAAGATGCTGGCTTTGGTGAATACTTTACTCACAGGCTCGGACACGGTATAGGTTTAGATTTGCATGAGGACCCATATATCGTAAGAGGTAATAAGAGATTACTTGAAGACGGGTATACGTTTTCAGATGAACCAGGCATATATTTGAATGGCAAATTTGGAATACGAATCGAGGATATCTTAATTGCAAGGCCCGATGGCGCCCACAAACTAAACAATATTCCCCACGACATGGTGATCATTGATTGAGATGGATAGTAATCCAATCTACTGCTTTTCTTGATTTGGCACAACGAATCAATACAGGTGTAGCATAGTTGCTACACCTGTATTAGTTTGCTCCCGCAATAGCTCCCATCACATACTGCCCCCGGAAAGCAGCGTATCAAACGTTGCTCTTCTGGCTTTTTCGAGGTGCTCCCTAAGCAGGTCGGCCGCCTTGTCGTAGTCCGCCCTGAGTATGGTTTCCGTGATCCGGAGGTGTTCCTGATTGTTTTTCTCCATATACCGTCCGAGCTGTCCGGTTGAGAACCTGATGCGCTGGTTCTGCAGATAGATCAGAGTCATCCACTCGTGGAAGTAATTGTTGGGGCAGCTTTCGATGATCAGTCTGTGGATGGCGTCGTCTATCTCGTTCCTCTCCTTCATGTCCATCTCGGGTTTGTAGCTGAGGAGCATCGATCTTACGCGCTCCAGCTCGTCCAGCGGTATGTTCGCGCCGAAGAGCTTTACCATCTGGGGTTCCAGAAGTACCCTGACGAGATATATGTCGCCAATCTCTTTCAGCGTGAGCTCCGTCACCATGATGCCTTTCTTTGAGACTATCCTGACCAGCTTCTCCTGCTCCAGCTTGCTGAGGGCTTCTCTTACAGGCGTGCGGCTCGTGCCGCATTCCTCCATCAGCTGTGTCTCATTGAGAAGCTGTCCGGGCTTGTAGCGGCAGCTCACGATATTATCCTTTATTATATTATAGGCTTTCTGTTTAAGGCTTGCCATCTGTGTCACACCCCTATCCGGAACTACGCGTGTTTTATGATCTTCAACTTCACTTTACCACTTTTCCGCCTCTGGAACAATACAGCGCGGGAGGACGCCCGGACGTCCGCGCATTTTGTGGACAATCGGAATGCGGCATAGTATTATTTAATATTAGGAAAGAATTACTGCGCGTTTAGCTTGAGGAACCTGAAGGAGCGGAAAGACATGAACATTAAGAAACTGACAGCGGTCCTTTTGATCACGACGTGCATGATACTCACGGCCTGCGGAGGCGGAGGAGGAACGCCTGCCGCCGAACCGGACCCCGAGACTGCGATGAACAATTTCCTCGCCAAGGTCGACGCGGGAAACTAT
>Ga0079305_1002614_pt1 | contig 14809 bp, 16 predicted proteins | sample LMS_cellobiose_e_FD_79183 | JGI IMG/M metagenome (GOLD analysis project Ga0079305, IMG submission 79183) | Rumen-fistulated moose microbial communities from Alaska, USA - LMS_cellobiose_enrichment | ecosystem: Host-associated > Mammals > Digestive system > Stomach > Rumen fluid ... | reverse complement strand
TCTCCTTCGCGGCTTCATTTATCCTCAAAACCGGACGCACTATTGATTTTAAGAAAAAGTTGTTTGATATCAGCACAAGCATGAAAACCAGGGCCGCGATTATAAAAACGATCATGCACGACTGAAAAATCCGCTCGTCTATTTTTTCAAGCGACGTTATATACCTGACCGTTCCTATGACAAGGCCGCTTGAAAAGTAAAGCGGGCTTGACGCCGCCATTACTTTTTCGCCGCTCATATCGTCATATCCATACCAAATCGCAACGCTTTCCCCGGCAAGGCTTGCATTTACGTCGTCCGTTCCCGGGGTGAAACCCGCTGCCAGCCCCGACGATGAATACATGACCCTGCCGTATGCGTCGAGCACCTGCATTTCGAACTTGTTTTTTTCGTTGAAGTCGCGCGTCAGCGTTTCCGCGCTCTGATAAAATTCGTTATAGCTTCTGTTCATGTAGTTGTTAATGAACTTTGCCGTGGATGTCGCCCTTTGCGAAAGCGATGATTTGACGCTTGAATAATAGTAATTGGACATAAGCAGACTCGCCGATACCGCAGTAATCAGCAGCACGGCTATTATAAGACTCAAACTGTTAAGGATCCATCTGTTCCTTATACTGTTTGTCTTTTTGCGAAAGTAAAAGCTTATATTTTCTGCTTTATCAAGAAAAAATCGCCGCACCTTCATGCACTAACCTTCCCATTTATATCCAAAACCCCAAAGCGTACTTATAAATCGGGGCTGCGCGGGATTGTCCTCTATCTTCATCCTCAGTCTTCTGATGTTTACATCCACGATCTTCGGGTCGCCCAGATATTTGCTTCCCCAGACGATGCCCAGTATCTCTTCCCTCGACATTGCCTTATTCTTGTTCTGTAAAAAGGTCTTCATTATCTCAAACTCTACCTGAGTAAGGTCTATCCTGTGTCCGTTCTTTTTCAGTTCTCTGCTGTTTACATCAAGCTGGAACCCGTTTGACTCCAATACGCTGCTGTCTGTAAGCGTTCCGTAAGTCCTTCTGAAAAGGGCGTCCACACGGGCGATAAGCTCTGTTACGGAAAAGGGCTTTGTCACATAATCGTCCGCCCCTGTCATAAGGCCGGTCACCTTGTCTGTTTCCTGCCCTCTCGCTGTCAGCATGATGATCCCTATCGTCTTGCCGTCGTCGCGTATCCTGCGGCACACCTCGAATCCGTCTATACCGGGAAGCATCACGTCGAGCATGGCGATCGCTATATCATCTGTGTTTTTCAGCTTTTCAAGCGCTTCTTCGCCGGTCTCCGCCTCGACGACATCGTATCCCGCACGTTTCAGATTTATAACGATAAAGCTTCTTATGCTTTCTTCGTCTTCAAGGATCAGAACTTTTCTCTGCATGCTATCTCCTCCTTTATGAATGCCATGAACGCGGTATTATATTGAACGCATCGCGTATCTCTTCCTCTGACATCCCAAGCCCTTCCGAAAGCGACTCGCTCGATATGGTCGCTGCGAACACAGCTGACATGCTGTTGCCAAGGGGTATGCCGCTAAACTGCGATGAACGCTGCTCTCTATCATCGCCTGTAAAGACAAATATATTGACATACGGGGTGTATTTTCCGCTGCTGCTCAACGTTCCGATCGTCGTTATCGTTTCATCCGTAAGCTGTTTTCTGACGACAGTTGCATTGTCCCCCCACTCGTCCGGGATAACAAAAAACCATTCTTCATTTATATTGTGATAAGTTTCAAAAACCTTGCTTGGCGATCCGTTCGTATTATATTTGGACCATATTATCCGCCACTGGGCGTCCGTTATATCGTCTTTCGAATATCCAGGCATTATTTTCGCCGTCGGCACTTCCGTTACCCCGTCGCCGTCGACATCCGTGCTGTTTACGATTATCGGCCTGTATGTAGTATCGCTTGTTTCAGATATCGCGTCTATCGTTATATTTTTTATGTTGTTTCCGTCTCTTATCAAAACGTCTGTCAAATACCCGCCGTTCTCAAGGCTGCTTTCAACGAACACCGCAAACCCGCTGTACTTATCAAGTCTTCCATCCTGGATATTGTTTATTTTTTTGATGTCTCTCGAAAGGACCTCTTGCGAAAGCAGCGACATCTCTTTTTCATTGCTTGAATAAAGCCTTGCGAGAAATCTGCCCGTCAGGGCTTCCTGAACGACCACTATAAGCTCTTCCTGCCCGTCTGCATCCAGATCGCTTGTAATGAACGTCGTATAATCTATGTCAAGTATTGTTTCAACAAAAGTCCCGTTAAGTCTTAAGACCGTCATCCCACGATTCACATTCCCGTCAAGCGCCCAGCAGACGACGATCGCCCTGTCGCCGTCGACGGATATCTTTGGATATCTTACCTCGGCGATCTTTGTTCCGGTGCCGTTTATGACCCCTGCCTGAATATATTCGTCCCCTATTTTCTTGTGCACGTATACGCTGAACGCCCCGTTTTCTCCCGCGTCCTGGAAAAAGGATATCGCTTCATTTTCCCCATCAGCGTCAAGATCGACAAGCTGCAGCGTGTTCCTGTTTTCCCCTTCCTCGGGGGATGCATACCTCTGCCCTGACGCAAGTATCTGATCGAATTTCGACTGTAGCGTCTGGTAATCCTTCGGGAATTTGGGCGCGACCAAAAGCTCGTCCTCACTTTGGATCGAACATCCCGAGAGCACAAGCAGAACACATATCAAAACGGCGCATACTGCCGCCAAACGCGCTGTCTTTTTCAAAAAAATCACCTTTTTATATTTTAACATACTTTTAAATGTTTTAATATAAAAATATTAAAGGTGGGGGAGTTGATCCCCCGCCTTTTTCTTTCTCATTAAAAATCTCTTAAAAGCACGCCGTTCGCGTCATACGGGCTTTCGCCTGTCAGGATAAATATCCCCTCGACAAGGGCCCACACGAAAGACACGACCGAAAGTATTCCGCAAGACAGAACCGTGATCAAAAGCTGTGCCACCGCCTTGCCCGTAAACCCTAGGTAGAAATTGTGTATACCAAGCGCACCGACCAATATGGCAAGCAGCCCCGCAGCAAGTTTGGATTTTCGTTGGCCCATCGCATTATACTGCTGCGCCGGCGCCCCGCATGCCGGGCAAAACGCCGAGTTCTGCGGCATTGCGGCCGCACAGTTTCCGCAATAGTTGTTCCCCGCCCCGACCGGCGCGCCGCATTTTTCGCACACGGCGGCATTTTGATTCAGTTCGTTAGCGCAATTTTTGCAATACATTTATTATTCCTCCGTATCCTTAAAAAGCTTTATGTCAATCACCATTTGTTGTAATGTATTCTTTCGGGTTTGAACCTGTCTTCAGGTTTCCTTTCTTCATCCGGATAGCCGATTGCGATCGCGCAAAGCGGCATGATGTTTTCCGGAAGTTTGAAGGTCTTTGAAAACGCCTCTATCCTCTCCTCTCTCGGAGACGCCGCGACCCAGCACGCCCCGAGGCCCAGTTCGTGCGCCGCAAGAAGTATGTTCTCGGCCGCGTTTGAGCAATCAAGCATGTAGTAATTCGGTCCGTTGTGAAGATTTGTGTCTCCGCATACGACGATCGCCAGCGGCGCCTTTGCAAGCATTTTTGCATAAGGCTGAAGCGTGCTCATCTCCTCCAAAAGCGCGCGGTCGTCACAGACGATAAAATGCCACGGCTGTTTATTGACCGCGGACGGCGCCGCCATAGCCGCCCTGAGCATTATATCTATTTTTTCTGCTTCCACAGCTTTGTCTTTATACTTTCTTATGCTTCTTCTTGTCATTATGGTTTCAAGCATTTGATTTTCTCCCTTCCAAATTTTTTATTTTGCCTTTTTTGCGATTTTCTTATTCAATATTATAGCATACAAACAAATAATTGCAATTTGCCCTGAGGCTTTTAAAAAAACAAAAGAGCCGGGACATGTCCCCATCCCCCGACTCTTCATAACATCCTCCTATTTCAGCTGATCGATCGCTGTTTTAAATCTCTTCATCGCTTCTTCCACGGTCTTTCTCGGGCAGGCCATGTTCATCCGCATGTATCCGCTTCCCTCTTCCCCGAACCAGTATCCGCCGTCCATGCTGACCTTGATCTTTTCCATGCAGAATTTTTCAAGTTCCTCATCCGACATGTGAAGGTCCTTAAAATCTATCCAGAGAAGATACGTGCCCTGATGCTCGAATGTGTGAAGCTTCGGTATGTTTTCTTCAATATATTTTTTCGCGAATTTTATGTTGCCCTCTATATATTTGCAAAGCTGATCTATAAAATCGTCGCACTTAGTATACGCCGCAAGATACGCCTCAAACGCGAACGCATTTATATGGTTCTGTGTATTCATCGCAAGGTGCGCTTCGAATTTTTTCATGAACTCTTCATTTTCCGTTATCATATTGGAGACCTGCAGTCCCGCAATATTAAACGTCTTTGTGACCGACATAAGCGTTATCGTATTCATCGATATCTCTTTCGAAAGCGACGCTATCGGTATATGCTTATATCCGCTCATTATTATATCGCAGTGTATCTCATCCGACAGGATCACGACGCCGTTGTCGATACAGAGCTTCGCTATCTTGCGAAGTTCGTCCTCATTGAACACCCTTGCGACAGGATTGTGGGGATTGCAAAGTATAAACAGCTTTACCTCAGGATCGCGAAGCTTCTTCTCCATATCTTCGAAATCCATAAAATATTTATCGTCTTTTAAGATAAGCTCGCTTGTGACAAGTGTCCTTCCGCATGCGTTTATCGTGTTTGTAAACGGATAATATACCGGGCGCTGTATAAGGACTTTTTCACCGGGTTTCGTCAGCATCTGTATGACCGCGCTCACAGACGGCACAACGCCCGGGCTGAATGTCACCCATTCCTTTTTTATACCCCAGCCGTGCCTTCTCTTGACCCAGTCGCACGTCACCTGTTGAAAATCTTCTGTCCTGTGTACGTATCCATATATCGGGTGCTGGCTTCTTTTCTGCACCGCGTCGACTATCGGCTGCGGACACTGAAAATCCATATCAGCGACCCACATCGGCAAAACCTCTTTTGCGTAAGCGGGGTTCGAATCCCATTTCGCGCTGTGCGTGTTTACCCGATCTATGTGTTTATCAAAATCGTATATCATTGCGACCGCCCTTTCAAATTATTGTCTTATATTGAACCTCTCTTTTTATTAATAGGATACCATTATTCCTTCAAAAGTCAATTATTGGATGCCCGTCCGATCGTTTGAAAGCGGCGCTTCAGCGCGCACATTCCCGCGCTTTCCTTTAAATTCACAGCGCGCCTATTTTTCTTCCTTTTGCCTTCTTCCAAACGTGCATATCGCCCATATAAAGCCGCAAATCGCAAAAAACGCCATTACGGAAAAAGGCACGGTATATCCGCCGAACTGATCTATGAATTTGCCCATAATGACCGGCCCAATCGTCATGCCGAGGCTGTATACGCTTTGAAAAATTCCCATGGCCGTCGATTTTTTCTCCGCGTCGACATGTCCGACGGCGCTTGCCATAAGCAGCGTTATCGCGGCGTTCCTTCCGAAACCGCCGATCGCCTGTGCGATGTAGATAGCTATCATGCTTTTGCAAAACGGTATCATGACGCAGTATACAGCGACCAGAACGAATGACAAGGATATCCTGAATTTTTCGGGTATTTTATACATCGCCCCCGAGCTTATTATGATCGACGCCAAAAGGCTTGCCCCAGTGAACGCCGCCGAGCATATCCCGATCTCGAATCCGCCGGCTCCGAGGCTTTTTGCATAGTTTGATGTGAAAGACATCGCCGTCGCGAAGGATATCACCTGAAGAAGCGCCGCCAAAAGCGAGCTGTTCCACAGCTTTTTGTCTTTTATGACAGACGCGATCTTTTGCATATTCATCGGGTCGTGATACGCGTCTTTATCGCCCCGTTTAAGACACAGGATCATTATAAAGCCAATGCCCGCCGCGACAGCGCTTATAATAAAAAGGCCGTTTATTGTCACCCTGTCGACAAGGATCCCGCCCGCAATATACGCCGATAAAACGCCGAGATTGTTGCATATCATTATCGTTCCCGTAATCCGTCCCGCGTCGCTGCCGATATTCGCGTTCATAAAATACACCGTAAACGCGACCCACGTTGACGCCGCCACCCCTGCCAGCGCCCTTGCCAAAAGGAACGCCGTCTCCGACGAGAATGTTCGCATCATTATCCCGGAAATTACAAGGGTCATCATCCCGATCGCCATGAACAGCTTGTGATTTCTAAGCATGTCCGCCGTCACCCCGACGGGGATCCTGATTATAAGCTGAACGAATCCATATGCACCGACGATCGTTCCCGCCATCGTCGCCGTTATGCCGAGCGCCATCAGATGCGGCGAAAAAAATGGTATAAATACATACTGCGAAAACCAGTAAAGCACGACAGCCGTCAAAAACAATATATGCCTGCTTCTGTTTACCATTCATACTCCGCCCTTCATCTCACATGTCTTTAAGTATACTACCTCGGCCCGTCTTTGTACAATACGGCTGTTTTTTGCATTTTCCGAACATCGCGCCTTTATTTCTATTGACAAATCATATCTTCGATAACATTCTATAATCAAGGCAGTATGTGTTTATGATGGAGGGGATATTATGAAAAGCCAAAATGATGTCATGGATACCTTTTTTCAGGTGTCGCTGCTAAACGCCCTTTTGATGGGGAATTATGACGGTGTTGTATCGGTATCTGAGCTTCTCTCTCACGGGAACATAGGGATAGGCACATTTCACGGGCTCGGCGGCGAACTTATAATATGCGACGGCATCGCTTACAACGGCAAGGTCGACGGCACGGCTTGCAAGGTGCCTTCTGAGACGATGTGTCCGTTCGCGGTTTCGGGGTTTGTCACAGACAGCGCATTCAAAGCGCCGATCAAAAATGTACGCGATCTGACAGATTTGAAAAACGCGCTTCACAAGCTGATAACAGACGAATTTTCGGGAAACTTCAATCTTTTTTATATGCTGCATGCATCGGCGCGTTTTTCAAAAATGCACGTCCGCAGCGTCGCAAAGCAGCAAAAGCCGTACCGTCCCATGGCGGAAGTCACGGCAAGCCAGGCAGAGTTTGTTTTCAGCGATATCGAAGGTGACATCGTTGCGATATTCGCGCCCTCCTTCGCGGCCGGGATAAATATGCCTGACTGGCATTTCCATTTTATCTCTTCCGACCGCTCAAAAGGCGGCCATATACTCGACCTTTCGGCGTCGGATATCGAGCTTCATATCGCGCAGAAAACCAAATTTGAAATAATCCTGCCGCAAAACCCTGAATTTAAAGATCTCGATTTTTCAACCGACCTGTCAGCGGATACCAAGGCCGTCGAAGGAACTGAATAACTTTTGCTTCTATTTTTTGAAATATAAAAGCGCATGTGTTTTCTGCACATGCGCTTTTGACAGTTTTAATATATAAAACGCCCTCTTTTTATGCATATTATTTTATCCCATTGATCAATTGAATATAAAAAAGCCCGGCGGATCCCGAAAGATCCGCCGGGCATTAAATACACTATGGTATTCAGGTCCTTGCAATGTCTATAATGACATCGTTTGTAGACTGCATTATTACAATGGAAAGCCCGTTGCCCTCACACAGCCAGTAGTAATAATCGTCCTTCATATCGGCATCTATCAGTATATAGCCCGAATCTTCCAGATTATAAGCATAGTTCATTGCGATCGACGTCATATTGCTGTAAGAGTAATCGTCGCTGTAATCATATTCGAATACCATGCCTTCGTTGGTTATCATATAATCCGTCAGTTCGAGATCGCACAGCCAGCCGAAGTCCATGACATCCGGATAAGCGCTGTAGTACTGCGGGATCCATGTTACAGTCACCTTTATAACCGACGACGTATAATCCAGATCTATAACGACCTGCTCATATTTGTTTTTGTATATCCTTTGCGTCTCGGTCCGCAATTCTTCTCCAAGGCCCGCGTTTTTAAGGCGCGACTCGTAATAATGCATGGTATACGCAAAATTATCAGAGGCGTCATCTACCGGAGAATCCTCAAAGTCGAACATGCTGTATATATAAGTCATGCCCCAGCTGACAGAGGTCGTTCTTATATATGAAAGTCCGGCAAAATCCCCAAAATCGACGGCGTAATCATATCCGGAATAGAATGAATCAGCCCAGACATAATACGAATCTGTAAGAGAAGTGTCCAGTTCTTTTGCAAAATTTATCGGGACCGCCAGATTCAGATCTCCATAGGTGTCAAATCCTCCGCAGGTCACGCCGATCGCTTCCCCGTATTCATTTACAAGCGCGCCGCCGCTGCTTCCGTGCGTGATCTGGGCGCTGATTTGTATGTACTTCGTCCCGTCAAGGATCCTCGAAACATTAGACACGATGCCGGTCGACATCGTATTTGACAGCCCCAGCGGACTTCCGATCGCGTAGATCGTCTGCCCCTGTTTTATCGCAGAAGAATCGCCGAGCGGTATATATGAATGCCCGCTAACCCCTTTCACGCGAAGAAGAACCAGGTCGTTCGCCGGATCGAAATCGATAACGTCGATATTATTATAAACCTCTCCGTCTGTCGTCGTCGCCGTAAGGCAAGAGCTGTTCGCGGCGACATGATAATTTGTCAAAGCAAGGCCGTCAGACGAGATAAAAAATCCGCTTCCGGAGCCGACCGCACTGCCGCTCATGCCGTAGATATCGATGAAGAACACCGCGGATGAGCATCTCTCCGCAATCTCCGTCGCTGTGAGCGCCTTTTGCGACGGGGCTATTTTCACGCTCAACGCTTTGGAAGATCTTTCTTCAGGGACAGCCAGCCTGACGCAGATCGCCGCGACCTCTGAACGTTTGATGTTGGACTCCGGCCTGAACGTCCCGTACTCGTCATTCCCCGAAAGGATGCCGGCGCGATAGAGAAGATACACGGAATTTGCATACGAAGCCGAGGATGGGACATCCGGGATCGCATCTTTCGCGATCGTGCGGATCTCTGTCATCGCCTTTTCCGGCAGCGCCTTTGCGAAAATAACTGCGACCTCGCTTCTTACTGCCGGCGCATCGTAATTTTTAAAGGTTGAAGAGATTATCCCGTTTTTTAGCGCATAACGGACATACGGATCATACCAGGCATCCCCCTCCTCGGAAGTTAGGTGAGGATCATCACCTGTCTTATATATGCTGTATATTCTGCAGGCAAGCGTTATCGCTTCCGCGATCGAGAGATTGTTCGACGGTGCAAATGTCGTTGAGCTCGTGCCGTTTATAAATCCATATTCATACCCAAGCTTTACAGCGCCGTTATACCAGGCTCCCCCGTCGACATCCGCGAACTGCCCGGTATATGTTTTCTGTTTCATAAAGTTGGCATACGAATCAGAAGCCGCAAACGCGGCGGGGCACATGGAGATGCATATCGCGATTGCAAGAACAAAGCTCAAAATCTTCTTTTTTATAAGAATCTCTCCCTTCTGTTGACAAGCAGCCCAAATGCATCAAAACCCTTCCGCGTTGCGATATCCCAGCCAAAGCTTCCTGCATCGTATCCGCTTACCGCTTCTAATTTAATGCCTTTACAATGTACCGGTTTTAAGCGCCGATATTTTTTCACGCACTGTGCCTGTCCGTTATATCTATACTGAATTAAGTATAACGTTTTTATCCCTATTTATCAATAGCGTCAGGCAAATATCATGCGGTAAATACGATGCAATAATTTTATCAATTATCTTTTATGAGTTTATTATTCAATTTTTTTGTCACTGATTTCGATATCAAGACAATGATTAGCCAGATGACACCATATGTCGCGATAAAAAGTGCCGTGAAGATAAGAATGACCTCCCATTTAAACGGGATCCAGCTGTTCATAAGATATGTGCCGGAGTATGCGAAATAAATGCACGTCAAATGCAGCAGCGCTGCTTTAAGCGGAGACCAGTGTTCGACCTGGTGAAATACGCTGCTTCCTGCCTGAACAAAAGCGAGGATGTATGTGCTTATAATTGCGATGAACACCTGCCATCCGGCAAGTGAAAAATCGGCACTGCTGAGATCGATCATCCAGTAAATGAAGCCGGCGATGATCGGACCGAACCCTGCGAAAGTCAATCCTCTTAACAAAAACTGTTTTACATAATCGTTCATTATTTGATCCCCATCCTTTCCATCACGATTTTGGTTTGTCTTCTTGAAATATAATCTTCTTCGCCGTTTGTCAGTTTAACGGTCAGCGCCCCGCCCCACGAATAGGCAAAGCTTTTGATGTGCTCTTTATTGACCAGCGCGGACTGGTTTATCTTTATAAATGATTCGCCCGCGATCTCTTCGATCTGATAAAGCCTCAGTTTCAGATGATATTTTGAATCGATCGTCGACGCATATACTTTGTTTGCCTCTACATATATCCGATAAATGCTTTTTACCGGAAGCGGCACGATATCGTTTCCGGAATATCCGTTTATGCTGATACCGTAGCTGTATACCAGATCTTCGATTTGTCTCACAAGCGAGGTGTTTTCATGAGAATATATCTCCACCCTCTCGTATACATCCTTGTCTATCGTTGTTATGACGTTCATATTGCATCTCCTTTCGATATTATTAAACCAGTTTTTTGATCTTTTTCAATACGTTTTAAGCATCCGGTCGATTTTGGGCCGTATTCGGCAAGGATAATCGTGAAACGTGAAACATAAGTAAAAAACAAGGGCGCGATCTAAGATCGCGCCCTTGTTTTTTGCTATAAGCCATATAAAATATGTGTCTCTTTCCGGAATATGCGCTTTGCATGTCCATGTGCTTCAAACTTTATACGATAATTCTGAACTTTTCATAGAGACCGGCAAATCAATTTTTCCTTTCCCGAAGAAAGGCAAAATAGCCCACAACGATCGAAACGACAAGCGGCAAGATCAAATCGCTTCCCGCTGCAAACTGAAATGCGCTTTTCGTAATGAAAGTAGAATATAGATAATCCATAATGTTCCAGAATATCAGGCAAAGCACAACGAATAAGCCAAAGGCTGCCTTTTTGTTCTTGATCATTTTATCATCTTCCTGGCTAAAGATTGCTATTTTGACAAAAGCATATGAAACGTTAAAATTCGTAACGTCTATGAGTGTGCATTGTCATACATCTTTTTGATGTCAAACGGCAGACCATCGGGGATCATGTCCTTCAGTTTGTCTTCTGATCCGTCTTTGGTCGCCGTTTCATAGTACCAGCATTTGAATTTCAGCATATCAAGCGTTTTCTGGAGCTGTATCATTTCGGCTTCCAAGGCAGCTTTCCGGGTCTCGAACAGTTCTTTTCTCAGAGCATAAGTGGTCGGTCCTTCTATGCACCATTCCATAAACTTCTTGATATCCTTTATCTCAAGGCCGGAAGCCTTCAAGCACTCGATGACACGGAGTGCTTCAACTTCTGTTTCTCCAAATTGACGGATGCCTGATTGCCTTTGCATAGACGGGAACAGCCCTTCCTTGTCATAATAGCGGAGCGTTGAAATAGGGAGATCGAACATCTCTGAAACTTGTCCTATCGTGTACATAAAAAATATCTCCTGAATATATAAAATAACCCTTGACCTAAAGTTAGGTTTAGGTATTACAATGTAATTGTATCACGGTACGAAAGAAAATACAACAACTTTTTATGGAGGTTTTTTGAATATGATCAGAACAGAAGAACTTAAACTTACACAGGAATGGGATAAGACATTCCCGAAAAGTGAGAATGTCGATCATAGCAAGATGACTTTTGTGAACCGCTACGGAATCACGCTGGCAGCAGATATGTATGTCCCGAAAGAAGCAGAAGGCAAGCTCCCGGCTATTGCTGTTTCCGGTCCCTTTGGCGCAGTCAAGGAACAGTGCTCCGGTTTGTATGCTCAGACGATGGCAGAGCGTGGATTCCTCACTATCGCATTCGATCCGTCTTTTACCGGCGAGAGCGGTGGGAAGGTCCGTTATATGGCATCTCCCGACATCAACACCGAAGACTTTATGGCGGCGGTGGACTTTCTTTCCCTTCATAAAAAAGTGGACCCAGACCGTATTGGCATCATCGGCATCTGCGGTTGGGGCGGCATGGCAATCAATGCTGCTGCACTGGATACCCGTATTAAGGCAACAGTCGCTTCTACTATGTATGATATGACCCGTGTGAACGCAAAAGGTTACTTTGATTCTGATGACAATGAAGAAGCCCGCTATCAAGCAAAGGTTGCCACGTGCGCCCAAAGACTTGAAGATTTGAGGAACGGCGAGTATAAGCTCGGTGGTGGCGTAGTCGATCCTCTGCCGAAAGATGCGCCATTCTGCGTAAAAGATTACTATGACTATTACAAGACCGGACGTGGCTATCATCCCCGTTCCCTGAACTCCAACGGCGGCTGGAACGTCATCGGCTGCGAGTCATTTGTCAATCAGCCGATCCTTCAGTACAGCAATGAGATACGCAGTGCCGTCCTGCTGATTCACGGTGAGAACGCTCATTCCTGCTATTTCAGCCGCGACGCCTATACCAACATGATGAAAGACAGCAAGTATACAGATAACAAAGAACTGATGATCATTCCCGGTGTTGTTCACACCGATCTCTATGATGGCGGCGATAAAGATGCAATTCCGTTTGAAAAGATACAGAGTTTCTTTGAACAGCATCTGGCGTGAGGAAATGCGTATGAGACTAAAACACTGGATGTTCTTGCTTATCGGGATTGTATTGGTTTTCAGCCTTGCCGCCTGTGGCACCGGCCAGCAAACAGAATCGAACACAACTAATGATTCGGTAGAAACACAAGAAAGCAGCGAGCAATCCAACACTACAAATCATGCAACCGATTCGATATCGGAGTCGGAGAAGACGGAAGCTTCAGATGAAACACAAAATGATGCGGAGGAATATATGCACTTGTTTATTGGCGATACTGAGGTTTCTGTTGCATGGGAAGATAACGAGTCAGTAAGTGCGCTTCTTGATCTTGCTAAAGCAGGACCGCTCATTATTGAAATGTCCATGTACGGAGGTTTTGAGCAGGTCGGTTCGCTGGGTTCAAGTTTACCGAGAAATGATAAGCAGACAACTACGGAATCCGGAGACATCGTCCTGTACTCGGGAAATCAGGTTGTTATATTTTACGGCTCAAACTCATGGGCTTATACAAGGCTGGGCAGAATTACAGACAAGACTGTTACTGAAATGACTGAGTTGCTGGGCAACGAAAATGTAGCTATAACGATTTCATACGGAGGAGAAAAAGATGAGTAAGGTTCTTGTTATTACGACGAGTTTAAGGAGAAGGAGTAATTCAGATATACTTGCTGAACGGCTCATTGCCGGAGCGGAAGAAGCAGGTCACGAAGTGGAGCATATTAGTCTGAAGGGCAAGGAAATCAAGTTCTGCATCGGCTGCCTTGCTTGTCAGAAAACACAAAAATGTGTGCTGAAAGATGACGCTGTAGTAATAGCTGAAAAAGTCAAAAACGCAAATACGCTTGTTTTTGCCACACCGATCTATTATTATGAGATGTGCGGACAAATGAAGACGCTGCTTGACCGACTGAATCCGCTATACCCTTCAGATTATCGATTCCGTAATGTCTATATGCTGGCGACCGCAACAGAGGATGAAAATACCACACCAGAGAAAGCTGTATCGGGGCTGCAAGGCTGGGTTGATTGCTTTGAGAAAGCAACACTTGTCGATACTCTTTTCTGTGGCGGTATTTCCGATCCGGGCGAGGCATCTATCAAAGAAGCTGAGCTTGAGGAAGCATATACATTTGGTAAAAACCTCCAATAGCATAAAAAAGTATGCAGAAGGGAATCGTTAAAACCCGTAACGCTGATGGTCCGCAAAATACTATAAAAGCAGAAATCCTGAGCCGAGATACTCTCGGTTCAGGATTCTTCTTGTGGTCGGACGTATGGAAATGACGAGAATAGCCTGTTTTCAAGGCATTCCTGGCGTTTTAGGACATAAAAATAGGATCGCTACTTTTGTCAAAATAGCAATCCTATTCTGGTGGAGCGTCCGCAACCAAAGGCGAACACGGCGAACGGCCGGATATGGCGGCCTCAAAGTGTTCCTCGATCTCGTCCAGCAGGATGTCGTCAATGGTGATTGGCCTGTCCCCGCCGTTCAGAATCAGCGTCATTCGGTCGTCGTAGAGATAGACAGCCCGAACGAAGATATTGACCAATCCCCGCCGGGTCGTCTCGTCATTGATGTTGCCCCGTTTGAGGGAGTCCAGAAAGGCTTTGATCTGCGGGGCGGTGAAGGTGATCTCTTTTCCCATTTCCACGGCGAGCTGCGCTTGCAGCTCGTCCTTTTCCTTTTGCCGCTTCTCGATGCGCTCGGTAATCATCTCCACCGCCTGCCCACGCTCCAAGGCTTTCCAGAGGTTTTCAATGACGGCGTCCGCCTCTTGGATGGCCGACTTGATGCGACGGATGGCGGAGCTGTCGTAATCCGCTTCACAGGCGGCGGCAACCGCAGCGGCGATCTTTTCAATGTTGCTGTCAGTCAGCAGCTTCCAGCACTCTAAAACAACCCGGTCCTCGATGCCCTGCTTGCCGACCACTTTCTTTTCACACAGCTTCTTTTTGGCGTTCTTGCAGACGTAGTAGCGATATGCCTTCCCGGATTTTCCTGTGCCGCCGTAACCTGTCATCATCTCGCGGCAGTAGCCGCAAAACAGCTTGGTCGTCAGCAGGTATTCTTCCCGCCCGCGGCTGCGGGCCGGGGCCGCCTTGTTCTTGTTCAGGATGCGCTGTACCCGCTCAAACAGCTCGTCC
>Ga0079305_1002613_pt1 | contig 14814 bp, 13 predicted proteins | sample LMS_cellobiose_e_FD_79183 | JGI IMG/M metagenome (GOLD analysis project Ga0079305, IMG submission 79183) | Rumen-fistulated moose microbial communities from Alaska, USA - LMS_cellobiose_enrichment | ecosystem: Host-associated > Mammals > Digestive system > Stomach > Rumen fluid ... | reverse complement strand
GCCAAAAGTTTCTTCATCTTTTTTTCCTCCTAATATTTAATGTTGTATAAACAATCTGCCCATCCCGGGCAGCTTGTCGTCGATTCCAGTCCTTCTCAGGACGCTCCACAGACTGGCCTGGTGGCTGGTGACTACGGGGATGCCGAGCTCCGCTTCCAGCCGGTCGATAATGTCCATTGTGTCAATGGCCATACAGCTGATCAAAAGCGCATCCGCTCCCGCAGTCTCCAGCAGCTTTGCCTGCGCATAGACCGTCTCGGACGAGATGTTCTCCTGGCCGTGTCCCTCCAGCCGGACGGACCGGAAGATCTCGATCCCGTAAAAGCCGAAGTAGCGGATCGTAAAACCGGCAACATCCTCCGGATACGGGGACAGGAGGATCACCCGCTTTGCGCCGAATGCCTCCAGAGCCTCGATCGTCGCGGTGGTCGTGGTGGTACCTGGGCAGCCTGACGCCCGGGTGATCCGCGCGGAGCAGGCGGCGTCTATCCCCTTCTCGCCCATGCTGCTGGCGCCGGCGCAGCCGAACAGGATGATGTCCTGCCGGTGATCCTCAAAGACCTTCGCGGCAGCCTCCATCTTGTCGATAAACAGGCCCACTGTCGCGGTCGTCCGGCCGCGCATGGCGATCCGCGTAGTCCGAATATCTATATCCTCCGGCGCATATTTGTGGAAAACCTTTTCCGTAAGACTTTCCACAGGAGAGATCAATCCGATCTTCGCCCTGATTTCCATAGGTCTCGCCTTTCTTTGTGCTATATTATAGCACTATGTTCTTTTACTAAAGTATAGTCCTTTTACCTTCTATTTTCAATCGACAGATAATACGAATCCGTAATGATTAATTCGTAAAAAAGCTACAATTTGTGCGACATTACAGCACAAAGTTCTGGCCTTTAATCTGAAAAAACTCCCCGCATCCAATGCGGGGAGAAAACTTCTTACCTATTATAATTTGTTGTGCCTCTTTGCCTGAGCATTGGCCCTTATGGCCGATATGTCTCCTCTGCGCAGATCGCCCAATCGCCCAGCAGTTTTTGGGCCGCCTCGGCGCCGGGCCGGGACGGGCAGAAGGCGGCCAGGGCGGCCACGTCCCCGTCAAAGTCCCGGAACAGGGCCACGGCCACGCCGCCGTCGCCCGCCCGGCGGAGCACTTCCCGGGCGGCGCTCTCCCCGGCCAGCTCCAGGACCTTCGCCAGCAGACAGAGGTCCTCATAGCCGATCTTCGGCCAGGCCAGGCCCAGCTCGTCGATCTTCTCGTCCCGGGCCAGCTGGGCCTCCAGCCCCCGGTCCCAGTCGCCCTCCGTCACGGCGGCGAGCATCACCGCCATGTAGTCCGTCCCGGGGTCATACCAGCCCGCCGCGGACAGGGTCCCCAACAGGCAGAGCGCCAGGATCAGCGCCAGCAAACGCCGCATCGTCCCACCTCCATGAAAGGGTATTCATGGAAGTATATGCGCTTTGGCGCGCTTTTATGCCTTGGGCGTCTGCCGGGTGGACAGAAGGATTCTGTGTGTTCCCCATTCCAACATATTTTGCGGGCGCTTCCAGTTGTTTTTTTCGCCATGGTATGCTATAATGTGCGTACAAAGAGATCGGCGCAGAAAGGATGGTTCCGCATGAAAAATCTCATCATCACCATCAGCCGGCAGTACGGCTGCGGCGCCCGGGAAGTGGGCGAGAAGCTGGCCAAAAAGCTGGGCATCCCTTACTACGACAAGCATCTGGTCGATCTGGCCTCCGAGCGCAGCGGCCTCACCCCTGAGTTCATTGAAAAGACCGAGCAGCGCAACACCGGGGGCATCTTCTACGGCACCAACACCGTGGGCGCCGTGGGCAGCGTCCTGACCGGCGGCACCTCGCTGGCGGACCAGGTGTATCTGGCCGAGTTCACCGTCATCCGGGAAATCGCGGCCAAGGGTAGCTGCGTCATCGTGGGCCGCTGCGCTGACGCCATCCTCCGGGAGGATTATCCCTGCCTCACCGTTTTCCTCCACGCCGACATTGAAAAGCGCATCGAGCGGGCCATCTTGGCCTACGGCGTGGAGACCGACAAGGCCGAGCGGGTGGTGCGGGATACGGACAAGGCCCGGGCCAAGCACTACAAGTATTACAGCGACCGCAAATGGGGCGCCGCGGACAACTATGACATCTCCATGGACATCGGCGCCTTCTCCGTAGACGGCGCGGTCCAGATCCTCTCTGACTGCATCAACGCTCTGAACAGATAATCTACATAGATTTACGGGAAAACGGAGCAGACCCTCGGGATCTGCTCCGTTTTCCCGTTTTTTTCTCGCCGCCGCTTTACACGCCCCGGGATTTATGTTATTTTTCAGTCAGAGAACTGGAAAGGCGGGCGGAAAAAGATGAAGATCGGATTTATCGGTACGGGCGTGATGGGCGGCGGCATGGCGAGAAACCTCATCACAAAAGGCGAGGAACTGCTCATTGTCGCCCGCCGGGCGGAAGTGCGGGAGGTCCTTGCCTCTCTGGGCGCCTCCGTCTCGGACCGCATGGCGGACGCGGCGGCGTGCCCGTGCGTTTTTCTGTGCCTGCCGGACATTGCCGCCGTGGAAAACGTTGTGCTGGACAGCGACGGTCTGCTGGCGCACATGGCGCCCGGCGGGATGATCGTGGACTACAGCACCACCAGCTACGACGCCGCCCGGGCCCTGGCAGCGCAATGCGCCCGCCGCGGCGTTGATTTTCTGGACGCCCCCATATCCGGGCACCGGGAGCGCGCCGCCGACGGCACGCTGACTATCATGTGCGGCGGCCCGGAGGCGGCGTTCAATCGGGTTAAACCGCTGCTGGACAAGCTGGGCACCACAGTGCTGTACATGGGCGGCAGCGGCAGCGGCCAGCTGACGAAGACCATCAACAACTGCGCCCTCAACATCTGCACGGCCTCGTTCTGCGAGCTGATGCCTCTGGGCGTGAAGCTGGGCCTCGCACCGGAGAAGCTGGGGCAGGTGCTCATGACCGCCTCCGGCGCCAGCACCGCGTCGAAGACCCTGATCCCGGAGATCCTGGAGGGCCGGTTCGACCACGGCTTCACCCTGGGCCGGGCCTACAAGGATATGGAGAATCTGCTGGCGCTGACCACGGGCATGGCCCTCCCGCTGCCCACCTTTCTTGGCACGCTGCAGACCTACCAGCTGGCGCTGCAGGGCGGCCAGGGCGCGCGCTACAAGGGCGCCATGATCCGCTTTTACGAGGAGTTGTTGGGCGTCGTCTGCCGGGCGCCGGGCGCGGAGAAGGCCCAACAGGAGGAGAAGCTGTCGTGCTGAGAAAAAGCATGATGATCCATCCGGCCGATTCAGTGGCCATGGTCCTGGAGGACAGCCGGAAGGGCGACGTGATCCGGACGGAGCGCGGCGATATCACGTTGCTGGAGGACGTGGCCTTTGCCCACAAGGTGGCGGTTATATCGCTGCGCGCGGACGATCCGGTCATCAAATACCAGGAGGAGATCGGCTATATGCTGTGCGACGCCCCGGCGGGCACGTGGATCCACGTCCACAACATGGGCTGCGGCCGCGGCAAGCTGACGGGAGGAGACATGCGATGAACTTCATGGGCTATCGGCGTCCGGACGGACGCGTCGGCGTGCGCAATTATCTTGCGATCCTGCCCTCGGTGTTCTGCGCCAACAAGACGGCCGAGCGCATTGCCTCGCAGGTGCCGGGGGCGGTGGCGCTGCGGCACCCGGTGGGCTGCGCGCAGGTGGGACTCGACCTGGAGCTGACGGCGCGCACCCTCTGCGCCATGGGCTGCCATCCCAACGTCGGCGCCGCACTGGTGGTGGGACTGGGCTGCGAGCGTTTCAAGCCGCAGGAGCTCTACGACGCCATCGCGGCCAGCGGCAAGCCCGTGGAGATGGTCGTCATCCAGCAAGAGGGCGGCACCACCGCCGCCATCCGCCGGGGCGCGGAGCTGGCCGCAGGGCTGATGAAGCTCGTACAGGCCCAGCATCGGGAGCCCTGCCCGCTCTCGGCGCTGATGATCGGCACGAAATGCGGCGGCACGGACGCGACCAGCGGGCTCGCGGCAAATCCCGCCGTCGGCAGCATGGTGGACCGGCTGATCGCCGAGGGCGGCAGCGCGATCCTCAGCGAGCTGAACGAGCTGCTGGGCACGGAGAAAATGCTCGCGCGCCGGGCGGTCTCGCCGGAGGTCGCCGTGAAGATCTGCGACGCGGTCTATGAGATCGAGGATCTTTTGCAGAGCAGCCTCGACTTCAGCCTAGACAGCCGCCGCAACGAGCTGATCTCCCCCGGCAATTTCGACGGCGGCGTGAGCAGCGTGGTAGAGAAGTCCTTGGGCGGCGTGCACAAGTCCGGCACCTCCCCCATCGTGGACGTGCTGCCCTATGCCACGGCGCCGGAGACGGGCAAGCACGGCCTGTTCCTGATGGACTATGAGAGCCACGACGGCGAGGTCGTCACCGGCGAGATCGGCTGCGGCGCCCAGCTCGTGGTGTTCACCACGGGGCGCGGCAATCCCACGGGGCACCCCCTCGCCCCGGTGATCAAGGTCACGGGGAACAGCAAGACCTACCTGCGCATGCAGGAGAATTTTGATTTTGACGCCAGCGGCATCATCTCCGCGGGCGAGCGCGTGGAGGACAAGGGCGCGGAGCTTTTGGAGCTGGTGCTGCGCGTCGCCGGCGGCGCGCTGACCGCGGCGGAAAAAATCGGCGGAGACGAGCTGTTCTGCATCGGCCGGCGCCACGGCTACCACAGAAAGGATCCGGAGACGCTGCGCGCCTGCCACGGGAACTGATCCAGATCCGGAGCCTGCGGCACATCGAACGCAAAGCGGCGGCACAGGTATTGACCTGTGCCGCCGCTTTTTCGGAGCTCTCAAATGGCCGGGGGAAGATTCCACCGGTAGTGGGTGGCCAGCATGCGGATGGCGAAGGTGACGCCGATGGTGGCCAGGGCCGCCAGGCTGGCGTCGACGCGGGAGACCAGCACATAGTACACCAGTCCGCCGCAAAGGGTGGCGATGGCGTAAATGTGCTTGCGCAGCACTTTGGGGATTTCGCTGATGAGCAGATCCCGCACCACGCCGCCGCCGATGCCCGTGAGCATCCCCACCACCAAGGCGGCGGGACAGTTGTCCGCCAGGCCGGATTCCATGGCGTACTCCACGCCCAGGGCCGTGAAAGCGCCCAGACCCAGCGCGTCGAACACGTTGTCGATGGTGTCGATGAGCCGGGTGTTGCCCAGGTAGCGCTCCTTCCACCGACGGGCGATGAAATACACCGCCGTGGCTGTGAGCAGCATGGCCGGCACGTTCACCGCGTCGAAAAAGATCCGCGGCGGCGTGTGGCCCAGCAGGAGATCCCGCAGGATGCCGCCCCCGGAGGCGGTGACGCAGGCCAGAAACAGCACGCCGAAAAAGTCCGCCCGCTTCTCGATGGCCACCATGGCCCCGGAGACAGCGTAGGCCACGGTCCCCAGCACCTCGACGGCCGCAATGATGGTGTCTGTCACGAACACGGCGCGCTCCCCCTTGCAGCGGTTTTTCAGCAGTATAACACCGCTTTGCCGCTCTGGCAAGCGCTTTTTACGGGGCGGCCAGCAGCCGGGCCGCCATCACCAGCGCGGAGAGCGGCGGCACGCACCAGCGCACCACGGCGTGGACCCACGTCCCCGCCCGCAGGCCCAGCTGGCGGACCAGCAACCGCTGCCCCCGCTCGCCCCGGAGGGCCAGGCTCAGCGCCAGGGTAGCCAGGGGCATCAGCACCCCCTCGGAGAGGGTCTCCGCGGCGGTCAGCCAGTCCATCCCGAAGATCTCCGGCAGGGCGCCGAAGCCCATGCCGTCCCGGGCGATGGCAACGGCGGGGATGGCCGAGAGCGCCGCGGCAAAGGCCGCCGCGCTCCTGCGGGAGGCTCCCGGTCCCGCCAGGCAGGCCACCACCTCCAGCATGGCCACCGCCGAGGTCAGCGCCGCCAGCAGCACCAGCAGATAGAACAGAAAGCCGAACATACATCCCCAGGCTCCGCTGCCCTCAAACACGGTCTGCATGGCGGCGAACAGCGCGCTCGCCGCCGGGCCGCCCCCCGCCGCCGCGGGAAGCACGGCGCAGAGGGCCAGCAGCGCCGCCAGACTGTCCACGGCCGCTACCGCGGCGGCACAGAGGGGCAGACGCGCCGCACCCGGGAGATAGGCCCCGAAGGTGAGCATCACCCCTTGTCCCAGGGACAGAGAGAAAAACATCTGCACTCCCGCCGCCGCGGCGATGGCCCCAATGTCCCGGACCGTCAATCCCGTCGGGGGTGTCAGCGCCGTCCAGAACCGGTCCGCCGCCCCCGGCAGGCTCAGGGCGCACAAAGCCAGCGGCGGCAGCATCAGCAGCAGAATCGGCACCGCCAGCCGGGCAAGGCGCTCCACCCCCTGCCGCAGCCCCGCCATGGAAACGGCGCACGTTAGGCCCAGAAACAGTACTGTGCAGCCCGCCGACAGGGGCACGTTGGAGATATAGCGCAGAAAGAGGATCTCTCCGCCGCCCCGGAGCGCCCCCGTCAGATTTGTCAGGGCATACCGCAGGCAGCAGCCCCCCAGCACGCTGTAAAACCCCAGCATGAAGAGACTGGCCAGCTCCCCCAGCACGCCGCCCAGAGCGCTGCCGCCCAGGGCGCGGAACGCATCCCGGGGCGAGGAGGCGGTCTCCCGTCCCAGCGCCAGCTCCGCCAGTAGTAGCGGCAGTCCCAGAAGCGCCGCCAGCAGCAGATAGATCCCGATGAACACCGCGCCGCCGCTCTCCGCCGCTCGCCGGGGAAAGCTCCAGAGGTTGCCGAAGCCCACCGCGGCCCCTGCTGCCGCCAGAATGAAGCCCCGGTCCCCGCTCCAGGTGGTTTTTTCCATAAAACACCCCTCCCGGACAAGACTATGCCCGTCCAGTAGGGAAAATACCCTGTCCGGTTTTCAAAAACTGTGCTACAATGGAGACAGCTCAATTTCCGGAGGTCCGCCATGAAGACGAACTACCAGCTGGAGACCGACCAGGTCCTTCGCGGCCTCACCTTCCGTCCCCGGCTGCTGCTCCATAGCTGCTGCGGCCCCTGCAGCAGCGCCGTCATCGAGTACCTGCGGCCGTACTTCGACCTGACGGTGCTCTACTACAACCCCAACATCCAGCCGGAAACGGAGTACGCCCGGCGCCTGGCCGCGCAAAAGCAGCTCATCGAGCGCATGTGCCCCGAGGTGGCGCTCCTGGAGTTGGGCTGGGACGGCCCGTGCTATGCCGAGGCGGTCCGCGGTCTGGAAAACGAGCCGGAGGGCGGCGCGCGGTGCACGGCCTGCTTTGCCCTGCGGCTTGCGCGCACGGCCCGGGAGGCGGCCGCCGGTAACTTTGACTTTTTCTGCACCACACTCACCGTCAGCCCCCACAAGGACGCAGAGCGCATCAACGCCATCGGCCGAGCCCTGGCGGAAAAATACGGCGTGGCCTGGCTGCCCTCAGACTTCAAAAAACGGGAGGGCTACAAGCGCTCCATCCAGCTCTCAAGGGAATATGCGCTCTACCGCCAGGACTATTGCGGCTGTCTATACGCAAAACCCCCCACCTGATATGTTTTTTCCCGCAGTTTCTTGATCTTCTTCCCCACTTTTTGTGATTCAGGAAAATTTTCTTCTTTTGCTATTATCCGAAAAAGAGAAAAAGCTTGCCATTTATGGCGGGATCCGCTATAATATTGTCGAAATTTGTCTGCCCCGGGGTGGTTTTTTATATGACTGATCAGATCGGAAGTATCTTGGCCCGGCTGCGCCGGGAACGGGGCCTCTCACAAAAGGACCTGGCCCAGCTGCTGACGCTGCAGGGCGTGGACGTGACCAATCAGGCCGTGTCCAAATGGGAAAAGGGCGTTTCCCAGCCCAACGCGGGGCAGTTTTTGCTGCTGTGCCGCCTGCTGGACGTGGAGGACATCTCCGGCACCTTCCTGGGCCGGGGCCTGGCCGGCGAGCTCAACGATGCCGGCAAGCAGAAGCTGACGGAATACGCCCAGCTTCTGCGCCTCAGCGGATTGTATACCACAGCCCGTCCCAGGACCCGCCGGCTCCTCCCCCTCTATGATCTGGCGGTCTCCGCCGGCACGGGGCAGTTCCTCTCCGACAGCGGCAGCCAGACCGTGGAGGCCGACGAGAGCGTGCCGCTGGCCGCCCGGTACGGCGTCCGCGTGGCCGGGGACAGCATGGAGCCGCGGTACCACGACGGGCAGGTCGTCTGGGTCCACCCCTGCGAGACACTGCGTAGCGGGGAGATCGGCGTGTTCCTCTACGACGGCAACGCCTATTTGAAGCGGCTGATTCTGGATCACGGCCGGGTGCTGCTCCGGTCCCTGAACGCCGCCTACAGCGACATCCCCGCCGTGCTGGAGGACTCCCTGCGGGTGCTGGGGAAGGCGCTGTAACTCGATTGAAAAAGTGAGTCTTTTTCGATGAATAAGCCTGCGGCCTGCCGCAGCGCAAAGAGCCTGCTGCAAAATGCTTTTTCTGTCATTGCGAGGCCCCGTAAGGGGCCGCGGCAATCCGCTTTCCCATCATGGGAGGACGGATTCCCACACCAGTACTGCGGTACTGGTTCGGAATGACAGGATAGCTTGGCGTTTTTGCAGCGGGCTCTTCACTTATCCCAGCTTCGCGTACCCGTCTGTCCGCAGCTCCTCGGCCAGGCAGGCGATGAGGGCGGCGTTGGTGCGCCGCGCCGCGCCCGCGGCCCCTGCCCCGCGGCAGCCGGCCGCCATGGTGCGAATGGCCCGCTCCACCGCGGCGGGGGTGGTGCCGAACTGCCGGGCCACGGCGGGATAGATCTCCTTGGTGACGTCGAAAAGAGGGCCCACCTCCAGAGCGGTCAGCACCGCCGCGCGGAGATAGTGGTAGCCGTGGTAGTGGGCGGAAAAGCCCGCCTGCCGCAGCAGGGCAGTGACGCGGGCATAGTCGCCGCCCTGCGCCGGCGGCGCCGGAGACGAAGGCGGCCGGACGATCACGGTCCCGGCCAGGCGCAGGTGGGCCAGCAGACTGTCCGGCTCGCTGGGCTTCAGCAGCACTGCCGCGGCCCCCAAGGCAGCGCAGCGCGCCGCGATCACCGGGGAGAGAAAGCCCGTGTGTACCACCACCGCCGGACGCGCGGGCAGCGACTGCAGCCGCTCCAGCACGTAAAGGCCGTCGCCCCGGGGCAGGAGCAGCTCCAACAGCAGGACGTCCGCCCCCGTTTCCGCCAGCAGCGCCAGCGTCTCCCCGCCGCCGGCGGCGCAGCCGGCCAGGCAGAGGTCCGCCTCCTGCTCCAGCCGGGCGCTCAGCAGTGTGCGGCAGCCCTCGTCCGCGTCGGCAATCAGCACCCGCAGCATCTTTTCGCCCCCCATAGTTGCTATAATTTTACGATTTCATATATTATGTTAACACACGTATAACAAACACACAATGACAAACTGGTTAAAATCCGCCCACAAAATGGCAAAAACCACCTCTGTTTTCCACAGAGGTGGTTTTTGTTTTGTCGAAAAATGTCGAGGGAATTACTTCAGCTCGCCGCACTTGATGCGCTCGGCGGCGTCCTCCCGCATCTTGTACTTGAGGATCTTGCCGGCGTCGTTCATGGGGAAGCCCCGGACGAAGTCGATATACCGGGGCACCTTGTGCCGGGCCATGTGGCTGCGGACGAACTGCTTCATCTCCTCCGCGGTGCTCTCCTCCCCCGCTTTGAGCACGATGCAGGCCATGATCTCCTCGCCGTACTGCTCGTCGGGCACGCCGATGACCTGAACGTCCTGGATCTTGGGGTGGGTGTAGAAGAACTCCTCGATCTCCTTGGGATAGTTGTTCTCGCCGCCCCGGATGATCATGTCCTTCAAACGGCCGGTGACGCGGTAGTTGCCGTTTTTGTCCCGGGCCACCAGGTCGCCGGAGTGGAGCCAGCCGTCGGGGTCGATGGCGGCGGCGGTGGCGGCGGGCATCTTGTAGTAGCCCTTCATGATGTTGTAGCCCCGGGCCACGAATTCGCCGATGACGTCGTCCGGGCAGTCTTTCCCGGTCTCGGGGTCCACCACCTTGCACTCCACGTTGGCGAAAGCGCTGCCCACGGTGTCGGTGCGGACGTCCAGGGGATCGTCGAAGGAGCTCATGGTGCAGCCGGGACTAGCCTCGGTCTGGCCGTAGACAGAGATGATCTGCTTCATGTTCATCACCTCGGTGGCCTGGCGCATCAACTCCGCGGGGCAGTTGGAGCCGGCCATGATGCCGGTGCGCATGTAGCTGAAGTCGGTCTTAGCAAAATCCGGGTGCTGCATCATGGCGATGAACATGGTGGGCACGCCGTTGAAGGTGGTGATGTGCTCCTGGTTGACGCAGGCCAGGGCCGGCTTCGGGGAGAAATAGGGCAGCGGACACATGGTGGTGCCGTGGGTCATGGAGGCGGTCATGGAGAGGACCATGCCGAAGCAGTGGAACATGGGCACCTGGATCATCATGCGGTCTGCGGTGGAGAGATCCATGTGGTCGCCGATGTACTTGCCGTTGTTCACCACGTTGTAGTGGGTGAGCATGACGCCCTTGGGGAAGCCGGTGGTGCCGGAGGTGTACTGCATGTTGCACACGTCGTGGATGTCCACGGCGGCGGCCCGGCGGTAGACCTCCTCCACGGGCACCCTGGCGGCATAGCCCATAGCCTCGTCCCAGGTGAGGCAGCCCGATTGCCGGGAGTCCACGGTGATGACGTTCCGCAAAAAGGGCAGCCGCTGGCAGTGCAGGGGCCGGCCGGGGACGGAGTGCTCCAGCTCGGGGCAGAGCTCGCGCACCGCGGCGACATAGTCGCTGTCCCGGTAGCCGTCGATCATCACCAGGGTGTGGGTGTCGGAGTGGCGCAGCAGATATTCCGCCTCGTGGATCTTATAGGCGGTGTTCATGGTCACCAGCACGGCGCCGATCTTGGTGGTGGCCCAGAAGGTGATGTACCAGGCGGGCACGTTGGTGGCCCAGATGGCCACCTTGTCCCCAGGCTTGACCCCCAGGGCGATGAGCGCGCGGGCGAAGGTGTCCACGTCGTCCCGGAACTCGGCGTAGGTGCGGGTGTAGTCCAGTGTGGTGTACTTGAAGCAGTACTGGTCCGGGAAAGCGTCCACCATGTTGTCCAGCACCTGGGAGAAGGTGCGGCGGATCAGCTTGTTCTTCTCCCAGAGATAGCGGCCGGTGCCGGCCACGTTCTTCTGGAACACCCGGCGGAAGGCGGGCTGGACCTCGAAAAAGCCCATATAGTTGACGTAGTGGGGGAACACCACGCCGGGGTCCCGGATCTCCTCCATCCACTGGGGCTGCCACTCAAAGGTGAAAAAGCCGTCGTAGTTGACGCTCTTCAGCGCCCGCATCAGGTCGTCGATGGGCAGGTCGCCCTCTCCCATGAGGCGGTATTCCACGCTGCCGTTTTCCACAGTGCTGTCCTTCAGGTGGATGTGCCGCACGAAGGCCCCCAGGTTCTGGATGGTCTCCTCCGTGGTCTCGCCGCCGAAGCGCACCGTGTGGTGGTAGTCCCACAGGGCGGCCAGGTTGTCGCAGGCGAAATGATTCAGCACGTCCCGAAGGCGTTTTGTGTCGGCATAGACTCCCTTCGTCTCGATGAGAAGGGTGACGCGGGCGCGCTCGCATTCCGGCAGCACCGCCTCCATGAGGCGGATGACGGCCTCGTCCTCCACGGCCTCGTCCGTCCGGTCGCTGACGCCGGCCCGGACCCGGACGTAGGGGCAGCCTAAGATGGACGCCTTGCTGACGCCCTCGGCGATGTCGGCCCGGTTTTTCTCAAAGGCCGCGCCGTCGGCGATGTCGTTGATGAGGTCGATGCAGGGGACGGCCAGGCCCAGCTCCCGCATCTTCCGGGCGGTGCCCACGATCTGCTGATCGGAAAAAGGGCGGTTTTTCCCCGAGTTGGCCTCGGAGAGGATGTCGTGGATCTCAATGCCGGCAAATTCCAGGTCGGTGGCCATGGAGTAGAAGTCCACCCAGGAAAATCCGGTCCAACCGTTTGTACTGAATGAGAGTTTCATTTCCCGCTCTCCTCATAGGCGATTTTGTTCAAGGCGTTGATATAGGCGTGGATACTGGCCCCCACGATGTCCGTGGAGATGCCCCGGCCGGAATAGAGCTTGCCGCCTGCCCGGAGCTTCACCAGGGCGTCTCCCATGGCCTCCCGGCCCTCGGTGACGGCCTGGATCTGAAAATCGTCCAGCTCGTAGTGGCGGCCGATGATCTGCTCAATGGCCAGAAAGCTGGCGTCGATGGGGCCGTCCCCCAGGCAGACGCCCTGGAGGGCGCGGCCGTCTTTTTCCAGCACCACATGGCTGGTGGCGTTCATCAGGTTGCCGCTGTTGATGACGAAGCTCACCAGGCGGTAGGTGGGCGGCGCCTGCAGCGCGGCGGAGGCCACGATGGCCTCCAGTTCCTTGCCCCCCACATGCTGCTTCTTGGCGGCGATGCTCTGGAAGGCCTCGTAGACCTTGCCCACATCCTCTTCGCTCAGCTCATAGCCCAGCCTGGCGCAGACGGAGGCGATGGAGCCCACGTCGGCGGAGGCGTCTAGAGAGATGCTGTCCCGCTCCGTTGTGTCCGCCACGCCGGCGTCGAAGGGGCTCGTCTCGCTCTTTTCGGCGTTCAGATAGCGCAGCTGGCCCAAGACCCGGTGCAGTTCCGTGTTCTTCACCCGGCAGGCCAGCCCCGTCTCCACACCCTTGAGCTGGATGGCCCGGGTGACGGTGGGCAGGGCCGTGCTGTGGGCGCTTGAGAGAGCCGTCTTGATTTGCTCCGCTCCCTCGGCGATGGCGGCGAAGGAGTTGGCCGCGGCCATTTTGAGGTCGTTGCCGCACTGGACGGACAGGGTGACGTCCTTCAGCGTCGGCACCCGGGCGACCAGCTCATGGACAAAGGCGCCGAATTCCTGCGGCAGCATGGCCGAGGCGCTGTCGCACACGGTCACGGTGGCCGCGCCGGCCTCCACAGCGGCGGCCAGGACCTCCGTCAGGAAATCCACGTCGCTCCTCGTGGCGTCCTCGGCGGAGAACTCCACGTCGGGGCAGAGCGTCCGGCAATAGGCCACCTGGGCCTTCGCCGCGGCCAGAAGCTTATCCGGCTTCATGCCCGCGTGGTATTCCATCTGCACGATGGAGGTGGGGGCGATGACGTGGAGCCGGGGGCTCTTGGCGTTCTTGACGGCGGCCCAGGCCCGGTCCGCCTCCGCCGCGGTCAGTCCCGCGGGGCAGGAGACGGTGGCGCGCTGCAGCGTGGCGGCGATGGACCGCACCAGCAGGCTGTCGCTGGCGGCGTCCCCCAGAGGGGGCAGCTCCACCACGTCCACCTTCAGCTTATCCAGCTGCTTGGCCACCTCCAGCTTTTCCTTGAAGCTCATGGCCTCGCCGGGGGAGAGGGCGCTCTCCCGCAGCGTCACATCCACGATCCGGATCGTTTTCACTGCTCAATACCTCCATTGTGTAATAAAAAATCCCCAAGACCTCTCCGGTCTCAGGGACGATAAAAATACCGCGGTACCACCCAGATTGCCGCATACGCGGCCGCTCTTCAGCGCTCTGTCAAGCGCCCAGCCATGGTAACGGGGCCACCGGAACGCCTTACTGCACGTTCAGGCGTTCTGCTCAGGAGCGAGACTGCACTTTGCCGCACCGTACCGGCTCACACCGACCGCCGGCTCTCTGGAACGAGTAGGGCTGTGCATAACTCCGTCGTCGCATTTCATCGTTATGGACTGTATCATACGCGCTTTCCCCGCTTTTGTCAAGGGACAATTTCCCCAAATGCGGCGCCCTTGACAAGTCTGAAAATTCACACTAGTGTGAAAAACGCAGTGCGCGCATACACGCTGCGCTTCATTTTGCCCCGCCCCGGGGGAGCAGGGGGCGGGCACGATTTAAGGAGGAATACATGAGGAGCTATGAAGCATCTCCCCATCGGGAGATCGTTCTGGGCCGCTCGGGAGAAAACCGGGCCGCCCTGATCCGCTTCCCCGTGGCCGACTGGCTGGCGCAGTATGGCGAGGGCGGCACCTTCGCCCTGCTGCACCGGCGGTACGGCGACGCGCACAGCTACCCCTGCACCGTCATCCGGGGCGAGGACTGCGTCATCTGGCCGGTGACGGGGCCGGACCTGGCCGCCGCCGGTGAGGGCAGATGTGAGCTGCGCTACATTCTGGAGGACGCAGTGGTGAAATCCGCCCACTACCGGACGCTGACGCTGCCGTCTCTGGACCCCGACGCCGATCAGGAGGCGGAGGAGCCCTGGAGCAACTGGGTGGACCAGATCCTGGCCGCGGCGGCCTTTGTTGACGACAGCCAGCCCGTCAGCCTGTCCATCGACGGCAGCGGCCACCTGATCTCCACCCTCTCCGGCGGCGAGCGGCTGGATCTGGGCAACGTCATGGGTCCCCAGGGCGTTCAGGGCATCCAAGGCGAGCAGGGGGAGAAGGGCGAGAAAGGCGACACCGGCGCCGTCGGCCCGCAGGGCGCCCGGGGCGCGCAGGGCCCCAAGGGCGACACCGGCGCGGCGGGGTACAGCCCCAGCGCATCCGTGGTCCGGGAGACCGGCGGCGTCCTCATCACCATCACCGACGAAAACGGCACCACCGCCGAGCGCGTTTACGACGGCGAGGTGTCGGAGGCGGACTTCCTGAAGACCTTCATCCAGGAGACCGCCTCGGGCGCTATCGCGTCCTTTGCCGACGGCGCGGATGACATTCCTGTGGCGGACCTGACGGTTCAGATCGAGCCCGTCCAGTCCGGCAGCGGCGACCCGTCGCCCACCAACGTG
>Ga0079305_1002612_pt1 | contig 14819 bp, 10 predicted proteins | sample LMS_cellobiose_e_FD_79183 | JGI IMG/M metagenome (GOLD analysis project Ga0079305, IMG submission 79183) | Rumen-fistulated moose microbial communities from Alaska, USA - LMS_cellobiose_enrichment | ecosystem: Host-associated > Mammals > Digestive system > Stomach > Rumen fluid ... | reverse complement strand
GGCGACAGCATCGTCGCCGCCCCGGCGCTGACGCTCACGGACGGAGAGCTGGCCATGCTGCGGCAGGCGGCGCTGGACATCGTCGCAGCCATCGGCATCATCGGCGGCTGCAACTGCCAGTTCGCGCTGAAGCCCGACGGCAGCGAATATGCGGTCATCGAGGTCAACCCCCGTGTTTCCCGCTCCTCTGCGCTGGCCAGCAAGGCGACGGGCTATCCCATCGCAAAAATCACAACCAAAATGGCGCTGGGCTATCTGCTCTCCGAGATCAAAAACGAGCAGACCGGCGCGTCTCTCGCGGGCTTTGAGCCGGCGGTGGACTACATCGTCGTGAAATTCCCCAAGTGGCCCTTTGACAAGTTCGCCGGTTCCAGCCGGAAGCTGGGAACGCAGATGAAGGCCACGGGCGAGGTCATGAGCATCGCGCCGACGTTCGAGGCGGCGCTGATGAAAGCCGTCCGCGGCGCGGAGATCGGCCTGGATACCCTCAACGCGCCGCCGCTGAACGATCTGCCGCTGCGCCAGCGCCTCGCCGCACAGGACGACCGGCGGATCTTCACGGTCTATGAGGCGCTGAAAGCCGGCGTTTCCGTCGAGGAGATCTTCGAAATCACGAAGATCACGCCCTGGTTTCTGGAGCGGATGCAGAAGCTCGTCGATGCGGAATCCAACCTGGCCGCGGGCCTGACGGCGGAAAACTATGCCGCGGCAAAGGCCCTCGGCTTCACCGACGCCGCCATCCGGCGCATCAGCGGCAGCGATACCGTTCCCGGTTTCCCGTTCTCGTATAAGATCGTCAAAACCTGCGCCGCCGTCTTCGGCACAGACCGGCCCTATTTCTATTCCGACTGTTCCGGCGTCTGCGAATCGAGGGACTTCATCCGCAGCGGAAAGCCGGTGGTCATGGTGCTGGGTTCCGGCCCGATCCGCATCGGACAGGGCATCGAGTTCGACTATTCCTCCGTCCACTGTGTCTGGACGCTCCGGGAGATGGGCTATGACGTCGTCATCGTCAACAACAACCCGGAGACGGTCTCCACGGACTATGACACCGCCGACCGGCTCTATTTCGAGCCCCTGACGCCGGAGGACGTGATGAACGTCATCGCCGTGGAGCAGCCTGTCGGCGTGGTCGTCGCTTTCGGCGGGCAGACCGCCATCAAGCTGACGCAGTATCTGGACAGCCACGGCGTCCGCATCCTCGGCACCAGCGCCGAGAGCATCGACATTGCGGAGGACCGCGCCCGCTTCGACAAGCTTCTGGAGCGCTTCGGCATCCGCCGCCCGAAGGGCATGGGCGTCAACAGCGTGCAGGAGGCGGTGGACGCGGGGAAGGCGCTGGGCTATCCGGTACTGCTCCGCCCCAGCTATGTCATCGGCGGGCAGAACATGACCATTTCCCGCAGCGAGGAACACACCCGCCGCTATATGGAAACGATCCTTGCCGGCGGCATCGAGAACCCGGTCCTGGTGGACAAGTATATGCCCGGCGTGGAGCTGGAGGTGGACGTCATCTCCGACGGGACGGACGTGCTGATCCCCGGCGTGATGGAGCACATTGAGCGGGCCGGCGTCCACTCCGGCGACTCCATCGCGGTCTATCCCCCCTACAATCTCAGCGACAAGTTCCTGCACAAGATTTCCGACGTCTCCACGAAGCTGGCGCTGGCCCTCGGCACGCAGGGGCTGGTCAACATCCAGTATCTGATCTATGAAAACGAGCTTTACGTCATCGAAGTGAACCCCAGAGCGTCCCGCACGGTGCCCTATATCAGCAAGGTCACGGGCGTCCCGATGGTGGACCTCGCCAGCCGCGTGATGCTGGGCGCAAAGCTGGCCGAGCTCGGCTTCGGCACGGGGCTTTACCGCACGCCGCCGTACTGCGCGGTGAAGGTCCCGGTGTTCTCCTTTGAGAAGCTCAACGACGCCAATTCCATCCTCGGCCCGGAGATGAAGTCCACCGGCGAGGTTCTGGGCATCGGCAAAACGACGGCGGAGGCGCTCTTCAAGGGCCTCACCGCCGCGGGCTTCAAGGTTCCCGGCAAGGGGAAGCGCGCGGGCGTGCTGCTCTCCGTCGAGGAAAGCGACTATCAGGAGGTGCTCTCCCTCGCCAAGCGCTTTTATGATCTGGGCATCACGCTCTATGCCACGGGCGGCACGGCCGAGGCCATCGCCTCGATGGGGATCCCGGTGACCGCGGTGGCCAACGCCTCGGTCGACGACGAGATCATCCGGCTTATGGAATCCGGTGCGCTGAACTATGTGATCTATACCGGTGCGGTCAAGGACGCGACGATGGGCGACTTCATCGCCCTGCACCGCCGCGCGATGCAGCTCGGCGTTCCCGTGCTCACCAGCCCGGACACCGCGGCGGCGCTGGCGGAGATCATCGCCAGCGGCTTCAACGCGGAGAACACGGAGCTGGTGGACATCAACGCCATGCGCCCATGGCAGCAGACCGTGCGCTTCGCGAAGATGCACTCCTGCGGCAACGACTATATCTTCATTGAGAATTTCGATGGCGCAATCACCTGCCCGGAATCCCTCTGCGTCGGGCTCTGCGACCGCCATACCGGCATCGGCGCCGACGGCATCGTGCTCATCGAGCGCTCCCGCGTCGCCGACGCGAGGATGCGTTCCTATAACCGCGACGGCAGCGAGGGCAAAATGGCGGGCAACAACATCCGCTGCGTCGGGAAGTATCTCTACGACAAGGGCTATGTCCGCAGCGAGTTCGTCTCCGTCGAGACCGCCAGCGGCGTCCACGCCCTGCGGCTGTTCCTCCGGGACGGCAAGGTGAATTCCGTCTGTGTGGATATGGGCGGGGCCGTCTGTGAGGAAAAGACCCTGACCGTGGACGGGACGGACTATGAGACCGTCTGCGTCGACGTGGGCAATCCCCACTGCGTGCTGTTCTGCGACGCCATCGACGCGCTGGATCTCGCCGCGATCGGGCCGAAGTTTGAGTATCACGAGGCGTTCCCCGACCGGACGAACACGGAATTTGTCCGGGTCGTGAACCCGACGACGCTGCGGATGCGGACCTGGGAGCGGGGCAGCGGAGAAACGCTGGCCTGCGGCACGGGCGCCTGCGCCGCGGTGGCCGCCGCGGTGAAGCTTGGACTTTGCCCCGCCGGGAAGGACATCACCGTGAAGCTCCTCGGCGGTGACCTCACCGTGAATTGCACCCCGGAGAAGCTGACGCTGACCGGCAGCGCCGTGCTGGTGTTCGAGGGGACGTTCGCGTACTGATCCGTTTCTGAATACAAGAATCCCCCGCTCCAAAACGGAGCGGGGGATTCTGCTGTCTGCACAGATCAGGCGTCCGCCTTGATGACCTTGATCCATTTCTTCGTGAAGAAGCGGATGGTGCACAGGATCCCCTTCGCACCGTATTCCAGCTTCAGCAGGAAGAAGGTCCAGAACGCCGGGAGATGCCAGACCAGGCCCGCCAGCGCGCCGAGGGGCAGAGAGAAGAACCAGACGAGGATGCTGTCGAAGATCATGATGAAGCGGGTGTCGCCGCCGCCCCGGAGGATGCCCTTGCTGGTGACGAAGGCCAGGGTCTGCAGGGGGGACATGATGATCATGAAGAGGAAAAACTCCCGAGCCATGGCCGCCGTTTCCGCCGTGATGGAATAAAGGCGGAGATAGGGGTCGCGCAGCAGCAGAATGATCAGTGAGAACACGATGCCGAAGGCGACGGACAAAATCACATAGGCGAGGCCCTGGCGGTAAGCCTTTTCCGAGTCCCCCGCGCCGATGGTATTGCCGATCACAACGGCGCTGGCGCCGGCCATGGCGCTGTTGCCGATGGTGAGGAGCTGGTTTGCGGTGACGACGATGGAGTTGGCTGCGACAAATGCGGCGCTGATGTGGCCGATGATGACGCTGGAAAGCGCGAGGCCGACGCCGAGAAAGGTATCGCTGATGATGACGGGGAGCGAGAAGCGCAGATACTGCTTTTGCAGCGCCGCGTCCCGCAGCGAAAAGTGCTTCGGCCGGAAGCAGAGATTCTTATCCTTCCAGGCGAAATAGCCGAAGATGAAGACGAACTCAAACGTCCGGGCGATCACGGTGCCGATCGCGGCGCCGACAATCTCCAGCCGGGGGAAAAACCAGAATCCGAAGATGAAGACGTAGTTGAAGCCGAGATTGAGGAAAAAGGCGACGATGGAGCTGATCAGCGGGATGCGGACGTGGCCGGTGCTGCGCAGCAGATAGGTGGCGGTGGAGGAGATCCCGGCGAACAGGAAGGTGCTGCCCAGCAGGCGCATATAGGTCTTGCCGGCCTCCACGATGGCCGCGTCGCTTGTGAAGCAGCGGAGGATCGCCGCGGGCCAGATCACGCTGAGCAGAAGAAAGACGCCGCTGATGGCCACCGTAAAGCGCAGGGCGATGGCCGCCGTGGTCTTCAGCGCGTCGCGCTCGCCGCTGCCCCAGAACTGGGAGGACATGACGATGGCGCCGGAGCCGAGCCCCATGCTCACGAACTGGAAGATGGCGTAAAACTGATTGGCCAGCGACGCGGCGGCGATCTGCGTCTCGCCGAAGGAGCCGACCATGATGTTGTCCAGGAAGTTGATGCCGGTGGTGATGAGCTGCTGCAGCATCACGGGGATCAGAAGATGGATTGTCAGCCGATAGAATTCGCGGTTTTTTAATTCGGATAGGACCATAAACGGAAACCTCCGGCCGGAAACGCCGTCAATCAAAACGCGTCCAGCAGCTTTTTCGTATATTCTTCGCGGGGCCGGTCAAATATGGCCTCCACGGGACCGGACTCAATGACGCTCCCGCTTTTCATGACCATCACGCGATCGCAGATCTGGTAGATCACGTTCAGGTCGTGGGAGATGAACAGATAACTCAGGGACAGGTCGCGGTGCAGCTCCAGCAGCAGATCGAGGATCTGGGCCTGGATCGTCACGTCCAGCGCGCTGACGGGCTCGTCGGCGATGATGAAGCGCGGGCGCTGGATGAGCGCCACGGCGATGCCGACGCGCTGGCGCTGGCCGCCGGAAAGCTCGCGCGGACGGCGGCCGGCGTATTCCGCGCCGAGCCCCACACGATCGAGCATGTCCGCCACGCGGCGCTTGCGCTCCTTCGCGTCATACTTCCCATAGGCGCGCAGAGGCTCTTCCACGATCCAGCCGACGGTCTTGGCCGGGTTCAGGCTTCCGTATGGATCCTGAAAGACCATCTGCGGCCGCTTCGTGTAGTGGATAATCTCGCCGGTGTAGGGCTGCATGCCCAGGATCGCCTTGCTCAGCGTGCTCTTTCCGCAGCCGCTCTCCCCGACGAGCCCCATGATCTCTCCCTGCTCGATGGAGAAGGAGACGTCTTTCACCGCGTGAAAGCCGGGCTTTTTTCGGAAGAAGCCGCTGTCGCTGTCATAGACGACGTCGACATGATTGACTTGTAAAACCAGATCAGCCATTGGCGCGTTTCCGTTTCTCCCTTGTGGGGATCGCGGCAATCAGCCGCTTCGTATAGTCCTCCTGCGGATGGTGGAAGATCTCCTCCGTCAGTCCGGTCTCCACGATGCAGCCGTCATGCATGACGGCGACGCGGGTGCACAGCTTGCGCACGACGTGGAGGTCATGGGAAATAAAGAGGAGCCCGATGCCGCGGTTGACGTTGATGCGTTTCAGAAGCTCGATGATCTGCGCCTGAACGGTGACGTCCAGCGCGGTGGTGGGCTCGTCGGCCAGCAGAAGCTTCGGGTCGATGATGAACGCCGCGGCGATCATCGCGCGCTGGCGTTGGCCGCCGGAGAGCTGATGCGGATACTTTTCATAGGTCGTCGGCGGATCCGGGAGACCGACCTTCCCCATGACCTCCAGCGCCAGCGCTTTCATCTCCGCGGGGGATTTGTCCGTGTGGATGCGGAGCACCTCTTCGATCTGATGCCCCACCTTCATCAACGGGTTCAGCGAGGTCATGGGCTCCTGAAAGATCATACCGATCTCCTTGCCCTGGATGGCGCGCAGTTTTTCCCGGGGACATTTCAGCAAATCCCGGCCCTCAAACAGAATCTCGCCGGAAATCGTCGCTCTGCTGCGGCGGACCAGACCCGCCACCGCCAGCGCGGTGACGGATTTGCCGGAACCGGATTCGCCCACCAGCCCCAGCCGTTCGCCGGCGTCCATGTGCAGATTGATGCCGTGGAGCACCTCGGTGGTCTCCCCGTGGTCATGGAAGCTCAGATACAGATTTCGGATGTCAAGCATTGTCTCATTCCCCCAATCCGTCGGAAATGAGGCCGACGCCCAGGATCAGCAGCACGATCGTGAGACCGGCTGAGAGCGCATACCAGGGCGCAGAGAAGAAAAATGCCTGGCTTTCGCTGAGCATGCGCCCCAGACTGGCGTCCGGCAGGAGCACGCCGATGCCGACATAGCTCATGGCGGCCTCTGCCAGCACAGCGTTGTTGAAGCCGATGGCAATGGAACTCAAAAGCACCGGCCAGACGTTCGGCAGGATGTGGACGAACATGATCCGCAGCGTCCCGACGCCCATGAGCTTTGCGTTGCGGACATAGTCCAGCTCTTTTTGTTTGGCGTATTCGCTGCGCACGACGCGGGAGAAGCTCGGAATGAAAAGCAGGGAAAGCGCAAGGATGATGTTGGATTTGCCGCTGCCCAGCAGACTGATGAGCACCAGCGCCAGCAGGATGCTGGGAAAGGCCGTGATGACGTCCGCGATGCGCATGAGGACTTCGTCGATCCAGCCGCCGTACCAGCCGGTGAATGCGCCGATGAGGATGCCGAAGAAGAGGCCCGCGGCCACCGCGCTCACGGCGATGAGCAGCGTGGTCCCGGCGCCCTCCAGCACACGGGAGAGAATGTCCCGCCCGAAGTTGTCCGTGCCGAGCAGATGCGCGAAACTCGGGGCCTGCATCTTGGCGGCAGTATCCATGGCTTCCGCGTCATAGGGCGTCCAGAACGCGCCGATAAGGATCAGCAGGAGCATCACGCCGGTGATGCAGCAGCCGAGTATGAAGTTTTGATGGTGCTGCTTTTTCACAGGGAGGATGCCCCTTTCCGGATGGGATGATCAGACGTAGGACTGGTCGATGTCCACAACGGCATAATGATTGGGATAGGCGTCGGCGACAAGGAGACGGATGCGCCCGGCCACGGCTTCCTCCGACATGGGAAGACCCGCCGGTACCACGGCGTCGAAGATCACATTGGTATGCGTCTTGCCGGGAACGACGCGAAAATCGTGGATCGTGATCGCGGGATCGATGCGCCGGACCAGCTCGGCCACCTGATCCCGCATGGCAAGGACGGTTTCGTTGTCCGACTCGATGGGATCCATGTGGATCGTAGCGTGACAGCCGCATTCCGCGGTCAGCTCCCGCTCAATATTGTCGATTGCATCATGCAGCGTGAAGAAGTCACCCTTGCCGTCGACCTCGGTGTGCAGCGTTACCATTTTACGCCCGGGGCCGTAGTCATGAACAACGAGGTCGTGGATGCCGATGACCTCCGGGTGGGACATGACGATGTCGGTGACGCGCTGAACGAAATCCGGGTCAGGCGCCTGCCCAAGCAAAGGCGCCAGCGTATCCTTCGCGGCGCTGTAGCCGGCATAGAGGATGAACAGAGCGACCAGAAGTCCGGCGTAACCGTCGATGTTGATGTGAAAGAAATGAGTGACGCCCATGCTGAGAAGGACCACGGCGGTGGCGACGGAGTCGGAAAGGGAATCCGTCGCGGTGGCGGCCATGGCCGAGGAGGCGATCTTTTTGCCCACAGCGCGGTTATAGAGGAACATGTAGACCTTGACGCAGATCGATGCGATCAGGATGGCCGCGGGGAGCCAGCCGGCCTGCGTCGGTTCCGGAGAGAGAATCCTGGACAGAGAACTCTTGGCCAGTTCAAACCCCATCAGCAGGATCAGAAACGAGACGACAAAGCCGGAGATGTACTCGATGCGGCCGTGGCCGTAAGGATGTCCGGGATCCGGCTTTTTCCCCGCCAGGCGAAACCCCAGCAGCGTGACCAGAGAGGAGCCGGCGTCGGAGAGGTTGTTGAACGAATCCGCGACGATGGCGATGGAGCCGGAGAGCGTGCCGGCAAAGTATTTCCCGACGCACAGCAGAACATTCAGACAGATGCCGACAAGGCCGCAGAGCATGCCGTAAGACTGGCGTACCTGCGGATTCTCGTAGTCCGTATGGTTTTTGATCAGCAGACGCGAGAGGAGAGAGATCATGGAAAAATGCCTCCGGAAAATGAGATGCGGGCCGTCGTACCCGGGGATCTCGGAAGGGAATCACTTCAGCCGGATGCGGGGATCGACAAGCTGATACGCCACATCGGCAAGGAAGTTGACGAAGATGACGAGCGCTGAAATGATCATGATGATGCTCAGCACCACGGGATAATCACGGTTGGAGATCGACAGCAGCAGCAGCCGTCCCAGGCCGGGGACGATGAAGACCTGCTCCACAATGATGCTGCCGGCGACGATGTCGGCGATGGTGACGGCGAGAAAGGTGATGACGGGGATGATGGAGTTCCGAAGCACGTGATCGCGCAGCGCGCTCGCGCGGCTGTGCCCGCGGGAGTAAGCCGTGCGGACATAGTCCTCATCCAGCTCGCTGAGGATGCTGCTGCGCAGCAGCTTGACGGTCATGGCGCTCTTGGGAAGGGCGATGGAGAGCGCGGGGAAGAAGAGATAGCCGAGGAAGCCCCAGAAGTTTTCCTCCGCGCTGACAAAGCTGCCCGCAACGAACAGCCGGAGCGCCAGGCCGAACACACTGGTGAAGATGATGCCGATGAAAAACGGCGGGATGCTCATGGTGACCTGCGTCAGCGCCGACAGGGTCCGGTCAAGGGCGGAGCCCTCCTTGCGCGCCATCAGCAGACTCATTGGGAATGAGATGACGATGACCAGCAGGAAGGCAATCAGCGAGAGCGTCGCCGTGATGCCGAGCTTGCCGGAGAGCAGGGTGCGTACCGGCTGGGAATAGCTGTAGCTGACGCCGAGATCCCCGCCGAAAAAGCCGCCGAGCCAGCGGAGATAACGCAGCGGGAGCGGAACGTCAAGCTCCAGCTCATGCCGCAGCACGGCGGCGCGTTCCGCGGTCCACTCCGTCCCCAGCATCTTGGTCGTGGGGTCGCCGGGCAGCACCTCAAAGGCAAGGAAGGCGAGCATGGAAATGACGAGCAGGGTGATGAACATCGTCAGTGCTTTTTTTGCAATATATTTCACGGACGAACTTCTCTCCCTTCCGTGCTTGAATACGCCGCGTCCCCGGAGAAAGAATTCTCCGGGGATGTCGGTGTCAGGTGTTTATTTTACAAAATCGATCCGACTGAGATCCATGACGTAGATCGGGTAGAAGACGTAGCCGGTCAGGTCGGACCGCATACCCACAAGATCACAGGGATCCTGCACATAGACGGCGGCAGCCTCTTCGGCCAGGATCCGCTGGCAGTCCTTATAGTCGCGGATCTGCGCATCCTCGGTGGTCTCTGCCAGCGCTTTGGCATACATGGAGTCGTAGGCCTCACTCTGGAAATTGCAGACGTTCTTGCCGCTGGTGCTTTCGAAACGGGCCAGCAGGCTCTGCGCGGTCATGGCGGCGGAGGTGTCGAAGCCGACGACCGTCGCCTGATAATCGCGGTTTTTATAAACGGTTTCCAGCCATGCCGACCACTCAACTGTCTGGATCGTGCAGCGGACGCCGATGGCCTTCAGCTGCTCGGCGATGACCTGCGCGGTATCCACATGGATCTGATAGTTGACCGGCGCGGTGATAACGAGGTCAAAGCCGTTTTCATAGCCGGCGTCCTTCAGCAGGGCCTTTGCCTTTTCCACGTCCTGCGTATAGAAAGCGCTGAGATCGTTGTAGTATTTCCCGAATGCGGGATACATGCTGCTGCCGAGCACGCTGCCCATGCCGTCGTTGACAAAGTCAAGGATCTTCTGGCGATCCACCGCCCAGCACAGCGCCTGGCGGACACGGACGTCCTGCAGCGGCCCGAAGGCATTGTTCAGATACATGGCCTGCACGAGGTTCATGCTGCCCTCAGCGACGGTGAAGTCCTTGCCGAGCTCTTTCGCCTGCGTGCTGGTCAGGTGGGCGCACAGATCGATGGCGCCGGATTTCAGGCTCGTCACGAGCACATTGGCGTTTTCGATGATCTTGAAGGTCACTTTGTCGAGATGCGCCGGGGTCCCCCAGTAATCGGCGAACCGCTCCAGCACGATGTTCTCCTGCGCCTTGCGGGAGACGAAACGGAACGGGCCGGTACCGACCAGGCCGTCAGCGGGATCGCTGTTTGCGGGGATGATGGCCGCGGTCAGATAAGACAGGAACTCAAGATAGGGTTCCGCTGTCCTGATCACGACGGTGTGATCGTCCGCGGCCTCCACGGAGGCGACTGCGCTGAACTGGGCGATCAGGGGCTTTTCGCTGTCTTTGCCCGCGACGCGGTTGATGGAGTAAACGACGTCCTCGGCCGTCACGGTCTTGCCGTTGTGGAATTTCACGCCGTCGCGCAGCGTGAAGGTGAACGTGTCGCCGGTGGGCGCGATGGTATAGCCGCTCGCGACAGCCGGGATCAGGTTTCCGTTCTCATCGGGCTTGACGAGGCCCTCAAACACGTTGAAAAGAATCTCTCTGGTTCCTGCCGCCGTCATTTTGTGGGGGTCAAGACTGTCATCCAGATCCTGGGCGATGCCCACGGTGAGTTCCTTCTGCTCGCTTTTGCCGGTCTTGCCGCCTTTGCATCCGCAAAGTGCCGCAGTTAGCAGGACAAGAGCCAGAAGGACGGTCAGAATGCGCTTGAAAGTGTTCATGGCGTTCTCCTTTTGCGTTTACCGATATGCGGTTTTTGATTTGTACGGTCCCGCCGGGTATGGTTCCCCGTGCAGGCCATGCCAGTGAAGTATACTCTATTTCATCTGCATTTGCAACTCCTTTTTCGACGGGGATTATGCATCGCCCGCATTGTCCCGCACCACGGCCTTGACGTTCCGTTCAAACTTGCTGCGCGCGCCCATGACCTCGCGGCCGCAGCCGCAGCAGCGCAGACGGAAATCCGCGCCGATGCGCAGCACCTCCCATTCGCTGCTGCCGCAGGGATGGGCTTTTTTCATTTTCAGCCGGTCACCGACTCGGATATCCATGCAAGCCTCCTTTGCGTTCTCCTCAGATCGCGACCCAGTCGCTCAAAGCGGTTCATTCCTCGCCCTTGATCTTGTCCCAGTAGGCCTTTGCGGCCTGCTCGGTCTTGTTTTCGCCGTATTCATAATACTTTGTCCCGACCAGATTGTCCGGAAGATACTGCTGCGCCACCCATCGATTCGGGAAGTCATGGGGGTATTTGTAGCCCTGCTCCCGCTCAAAGCCCGCGCCGTCGGCGTGGACATTCTGCAGCTCGCGGGGAATGGGGCCGGCCTTGCCTGCGCGGATGTCCGCCCGCGCCGCGGCAATACCGAGATAGGCCGTGTTGCTCTTCGGCCAGGTGGACAGCAGGATGACCGCCTCCGCCAGCGGAAGCTGCGCCTCGGGAAGCCCGAGCTGAAGGGCGCTGTCCACGCAGGCCTTTACGATGGGAACGGCCATGGGATAGGCCAGGCCGATATCCTCGCTGGCGGAGCAGAGGATACGGCGGCAGGCTCCGATCAGGTCTCCGGCCTCCAGCAGGCGGCCCAGGTAGTGCAGCGCCGCGTCCGGATCGGAGCCGCGCATGGACTTCATCAGCGCGGAGACGGTGTCGAAATGGTCATCACCCTCGCGGTCATAGCGCATGGCGGAGCGCTGGGAGACCGCCTTTGCGTCGTCCATCGTCAGCCGGATTTTTCCGTCCGCACGACGGGCGGCGGAGAACAGCAGTTCCACGGAGTTGATCGCCTTCCGCACGTCCCCGCCGCAGGCCGCCGCAATGTGTTCCCGGACCCCCGCCTCAATTTCCGCATGCACGGCGTCGCGGGAACAGAGATAATCCACGGCGCGGTCCACAGCGGGAACGATCTCCTCCGGCGCGACGGTCTTGAACTCGAAAATGGTGCTGCGGCTCAGAATCGCGTTGAACACGTAGAAATAGGGGTTTTCCGTCGTGGATGCAATCAGGGTGATGGAGCCGTTTTCGATGAACTCCAGCAGGCTCTGCTGCTGCTTTTTATTGAAATACTGGATCTCGTCGAGATAGAGAAGGATGCCGCCGGGGGCGAGGAAGGTGTCCAGCTCGTCGATGATCGCTTTGATGTCCGCGATGCCGGCGGTGGTGGCGTTGAGCTTGCGCAGCGTGCGGTTGGTCTGCTGCGCGATAATGCGGGCGACGGTGGTCTTTCCGGTGCCGGAGGGGCCGTAAAAGATCATGTTGGGGATGCTGCCGCTCTCCACGATGCGGCGCAGCATACCGTCCGGGCCGAGGATGTGGGTCTGTCCCACGACCTCGTCCAGCGTCTGCGGCCGGATCTCGTCCGCCAGTGGTCTGTACATGCTCGCTCACCTGCACTTTTCATAAAGAAATTGTACTGCGTATTATCAGGGATGATGCAGCGATCCGATCGGGGCGCAGCGCGTTATTCCGCGGCATTCCGGATCGCCTGTACCGCCTGCCTGGCCCAGGTGATTGCCCGGGAATGGCTGTTTCCGTTCCACAGCAGCGGATAGTCGACGCCGTACAGACCGCCGGCCACGTTGCCCACGGCGTACAGACCGGGGATCGGCCGATTGTCATTGTCCAGCACCCGCATGCTCGTGTCGGTGATCATGCCGCCGTGGACGTTGAGCAGCGCGGGACCCCACTTGAGCGCGTAGAACGGCGGCTCCGCGATGCTCGTCAAAAGCTCAGAGCGTTTGCCGTAATCCAGATCCTCTCCCAGCGCATACAGCTCGTTGTAACGCGCGACCGTAGCCTTGAAGGTTTCAACGGGAACCTCCATCTTTTCTGCAAGCTCCTCCAGCGTGTCGGCCTTGAAGCAGGTTCCGTGCTGAACGTAGCGCTCGATCTGCCTGTCAATGCCGTTGTCTTCGCGCCAGGGATCGCCGTAATCCATGATCAGCGGCTCCGTGAACTGACCGCCCGTGATGGAGATCCGCTCTCCGAGCTCCCGGAACCACTTGCTGTCGAACACCGTGTAGGCGAAATCGCCGCGCGGCTGCATCAGACAGCGGACGGCCTTGGCCTGTACCCAAGTGTCCTCGTTCATGAACCGCTTTCCCTCGCGGTTGACGAACAGGAAGAAGAACACATAGATCGAGTAGGCCAGCAGATGCAGACTCAGTGCCCAGGAGGGCGTTTCGAACTGGCCGCCGACCCAGTAAGCCATGCGGTGGCCGTCGCCGGTGTTGAGACCGATCTTCGTGCCCGGCTCGTTCGGATCGGGGACCTGCGGCGCGTAGCCGTTGCGCTTGGGCAGAAGGCCGATGGGACAGAAGGTGCGGACCATCTCGGCGTTGGAGCCGATATCGCCGGTGGCGAGAATGACCGCCCTGCTGCCGCGGAAGCGCCGGTACTTGCCGTCTTCGCACTCCGCCACGGCAGAGACAACGCGGCCGGCGTCGTTTTTTTCCAGATACAGCGCTTTTGTGCTGCGGATGATCCGGTTGCCCGTTCCCTCCAGACAGCGATCCTGCAGGATCTCGCACATCAAAAGGGAGCCGGCCCGGTTTTTGTACCGTTTGCTGCCCGGCTTTTGTATCAGGTAGTGGGTCCCGTCGTATTCCGTGAAGTCCGGGCCCTTGTACCGGCCGCCGAAAAGGCGGAGCTCCACGGCGTCGCCGCCGAGATCGGTGAGCCACTGGACGGCGTCGGAGCAGTTGTTGATATAGAGCCAGAGAAGATCCTCGTTCACGCGGCTGCCGCAGATGCGCATCCAGTCCCGCGCGAACTGTTTTTTATCGATGTGCACGCCGAGCCGGCGCATGACCGGCGAATCCGTGCAGGCGATGTGCGCGCCGCGCCCGACGAGGCCGTGATACTTTTCGAGCACGGTGCACCGCAGGCCCAGATCCGTACACCGCGCGCCGGCGGCCATCCCGGCGATGCCTCCGCCGATGATCAGGACCTCCGTCTCCAGCGTCCCGGCGATCTGCGCTTCCGGGATCGGCTCGGGCGGTTTTGCCCATGCGCAGTCGTCATAGTTTCCGCGGAAGCCGTCGACGTGGTTTTTCTCATTTTCGATGAAATCCATGTTTTTCGTTTCATTTTGATGTTCCATATGATTTCCTCCAGGGATCGGTCCCTTCGTTTCTCTTTCTCTTGCGTTGTCCGCGCGGCGCGGAAGCGGCCGCTCAGAATGGATTTGGGCGAATACGCACCGAAATGATGTGCATATTCGCCCATTGCGGTCCTGTGGGATCCCGCCCGTGAGGGAGACGCCCCTCAGTCCCGCCCGGTGTTCAGTGGATGGTGACGTTGAGGCCGTAAGAGGCCATGAGATCGCGGAGACGCTCCATCTTCTCGTCGGAGGGAGGGATGGCCTCGAGGGGCTTGCCGTCGCTGATGCGGAGATATTTCATGACGCCCATGTTGTGGTATGGCAGAAGCTGCACCACCTGTACCGCCTCCCCAAGACCCACGCAGAACTCCGCGGTGGCCCGGATGTTCTCCTCGTCCTCGTTGAAGCGGGGGATCACCGGAATGCGGATCTGCAGCTTCTTGCCGCAGGACGCCAGCTTCCGCGCGTTTTCCTTGATCTGCTCGTTCGGCACGGCCACGGTGGCCTTGTGCTTCGCGCTGTCCATGTGCTTCAGGTCGTAGAGATAGAGATCCACATACGGCGTCGTCCGCTCCACCGTCTCCCACGGCGCAAAGCCCGTGGTGTCCAGCGCGGTGTGGATGCCG
>Ga0079305_1002610_pt1 | contig 14827 bp, 12 predicted proteins | sample LMS_cellobiose_e_FD_79183 | JGI IMG/M metagenome (GOLD analysis project Ga0079305, IMG submission 79183) | Rumen-fistulated moose microbial communities from Alaska, USA - LMS_cellobiose_enrichment | ecosystem: Host-associated > Mammals > Digestive system > Stomach > Rumen fluid ... | reverse complement strand
CTTCCCCAACCACATTCCCAACCCGGAAAACGCCCAGGCTATGGAGTCCGTCAGCCGGGCGGTGGTGAAGGCGGGGGCCGATCTGGGCGTGATCTTTGACACCGACTGCGACCGGGCGGCCATCGTGGATAAAACGGGCAAGGAGATCAACCGCAACCGCCTCATCGCCCTGATCAGCGCCGTGCTGCTGGACAAAAAGCCGGGAGCCACCATCGTGACGGATTCCGTCACCTCCTCCGGCCTGGCCCAGTTCATCGCCGAGTGGGGCGGGGTGCATTACCGCTACAAGCGGGGCTACCGCAACGTGATCGACGAGGCCATCCGCCTGAATGAAGCGGGCATCGACTGCCCCCTGGCCATTGAAACCAGCGGCCACGCCGCCCTGCGGGAAAACCACTGGCTGGACGACGGCATGTACCTGACCACCGTGCTGCTGGTGGAGGCCATGCGCTTAAAGCAGGAGGGCAAGGAGCTGAGCGATCTGCTGGAGGGCCTGCGGGAGCCGGTGGAGAGCGTAGAGCTGCGGCTGAGTATCACCGCCAAGGATTTCCGCGACGCGGGCCGTGCCGCCATCGACCAGGTGATGGATCACGCCGCCTTTGCCGAGGGCTGGCACATCGCCCCTGACAACCGGGAGGGCGTGCGCATCAACTTTGACCTGGACGGCGGGCTGGACAACGGCTGGTTCCTGCTGCGCCTGTCCGTGCATGACCCCGTGCTGCCCCTCAACGCCGAAAGCGACGTGCCCGGCGGGGTCAAGACCATGCTGACCCGGCTGCTGGCGGTGCTGGAGGAAAAGGCGGAAAACATCGATATCACCCCCCTTCGGGAATTTGTGAATAAACAATAACATTTCAAAAGGAGCGGTATTTATGGACATTCAGCAAAAGACGATCAATACCATCCGCGCGCTCTCCGTTGACATGGTGCAGAAGGCCAACAGCGGTCACCCCGGCGCGCCCATGGGCATGGCGGCCATGGCTTACGCCGTGTGGGCCGAGGCCATGTGTCACAATCCCAAGGATCCCAAATGGCAGAACCGGGATCGCTTCGTGCTGTCCAACGGCCACGCCAGCGCCCTGATCTATTCCCTGCTGCACCTGTTCGGCTACGGCCTGACCATGGAGGATTTGAAGCAGTTCCGCCAGTGGGGCAGCAAGACCCCCGGCCATCCCGAGGTGCACACCGCGGGCGTGGAGACCACCACCGGCCCCCTGGGCCAGGGCATCGCCAACGCGGTGGGCTTCGCCATCGCCGAAACCATGCTGGCCGCCAAGTTCAACCGCCCCGACTTCCCAGTGGTGGATCACCGGGTATTCGCCTTCTGCGGCGACGGCTGCATGATGGAGGGCGTGGCCGCTGAGGCCGCCTCCCTGGCCGGCACGCTGAAGCTGGGCAAGCTGACCGTGCTCTATGACGATAACGACATCTCCATCGAGGGCAATACCGACATCGCCATGCGGGAGGACGTGGGCGCGCGCTTCGCCGCCTACGGCTGGCAGGTGCTGAAGGTTGCGGATGGCAACGACCCGCAGCAGATCCTTTCCGCTCTGGCGGAGGCCCGGCGGGACGAGCGGCCCAGCCTGATCGTGTGCAAGACCATCATCGGCTACGGCTGCCCCGCCAAGCAGGGCACCGCGGGCTGCCACGGCTCCCCCCTGGGCGATGAGAACGTGCTGGATATGAAGAGGACGCTGGGCCTGCCCGAAGACACCTTCCACGTGGAGGACGACGTGTACCAGCACCTGGCGGAATGCGCCGCCCGGGGCGAGCAGCGCCAGCAGGAATGGCAGCGGATGATGGAGCGCTACGCGGCGGAATATCCCGAGCTGGCGCAGGAGTATGCCGATTGGTTCGCCATGAAGCTGCCCGAGGGCCTGTGCGAAGATCCGGAGCTGTGGGCCTATGAGGGCAAGATCGCCACCCGCGCCACCAGCGGCACCATGATCAACCGCCTGGCCTCCCGCCTGCCCAACCTGGTGGGCGGCAGCGCCGACCTGGCCCCCTCCAACAATACCTACATCAAGGAGGGCGGCGATTACAGCGCGGAGAACCGCGGCGGACGCAACCTGCACTTCGGCGTGCGGGAGCACGCCATGGCGGCCATCTGCAACGGCATCGCCCTGCACGGCGGTCTGCGCGTGTTCTGCGGCACCTTCTTCGTGTTCAGCGATTACATGAAGCACGCCATCCGCATGAGCGCCATCATGAAGCTGCCCGTCACCTATGTGCTGACCCACGATTCCATCGGCGTGGGCGAGGATGGGGCCACCCATGAGCCCATCGAGCACCTGGCCGGCCTGCGCGCCATCCCTGATCTGAATGTGATCCGCCCCGCCGACGGCAAGGAGACCACTGCCGCCTGGCTCACCGCCCTCACCGGCGGCCTGCCCACCTGCCTGGTGCTCACCCGTCAGGGACTGCCCCAGTATGAGGAAAAGGGCCCCGAGGCCTTCCGCGGCGGCTATGTGCTGCGGGATTGCGAAGGCGCGCCCGATCTGCTGCTGATGGCCTCCGGCTCCGAGGTGGAGCTGATCTGCGCCGCCCAGGCGGAGCTGGCCAAGGAGGGCGTGAAGGCCCGGGTCATCTCGATGCCCTGCATGGAAATGTTCCAGCGGCAGGATAAAGCGTATCAGCAGGCCGTGCTGCCCGACGCCGTCCGCGCCCGCGTGGCCGTGGAGGCCGGGGCTACCATGCCCTGGTATCGCTTCGTGGGCCTGGATGGCGAGGTGGTGGGCATTGACCACTACGGCGCTTCCGCTCCCGCCGGCATCCTGTTCAAGGAATACGGCTTCACCGCCGAAAACGTGGTGGCCGCGGCGAAGCGGGTATTGAAGAAATAAACAGCCTGCGCGGCATTGCACACCGGGGCCCTCTCGGCCCCGGTGCAGCTTCACTTTTATGGGAGAAAAGCAAGATGGCAAATACGCCTCATATTCGGGATTTTAAGGACAAGCGCGTGCACATGGTCGGCATCGGCGGCAGCAGCATGAGCGGCCTGGCCGAAATGCTGCAGCAGCAGGGCTATCACATCACCGGGTCGGATAACGCCCGCAGCCACGCCGTCGAGCGGCTGGAGGCCCTGGGGGTGCGGGTATTCATCGGCCACGATGAAAAGAACGTGCAGGGGGCGGATGTGCTGGTGTTCTCCGCCGCCATCCATCCCGACAATCCGGAGCGGGCCTGGGCCTTTGCCCACGGCGTGCCCCAGATCGAGCGGGCGGAGCTGCTGGGCCAGGTGATGGAGGGCCACCGGGACGCGGTATGCGTCAGCGGTGCCCACGGCAAGACCACCGCCTCCTCCATGCTGGCGCAGATGCTGCTGGACTGCGGCCTGGATCCCGCGGTGCATATCGGCGGGCGGCTGGACGCCCTGGGCGGCGGCACGCGCATCGGCTCCGACCGGGTGTTCGTGGCGGAGGCCTGCGAGTTCGCGGGCAGCTTCCTGCACATGAAGCCCACCATCGCCGTGGTGCTGAACATCGACGAGGATCACCTGGATTATTACGGCGATATTCAGCACATCGAGGAGGCGTTTTTCAACTTCTGCTCCCTGCTGCCGGAAAACGGCCTGGTGCTGGGCTGGGGGGAGGATCAGCGGGTGCTGAAGATGCTGGCCCGGCTGGATCGGCGGCATGAAACCTTTGGCTACACCGACGCCTGCGACTGGTATCCCGGCGGGCTGACCCTGGGGGAATTGGGCCGCCCGCGCTTCGACGTGATGTATCGGGGCGAACGGCTGTGTCATGTTGCGCTGAACGTGGCGGGGCGCTTCAACGTGCTCAATGCCCTGGCCGCCCTGGCCAGCGCCCACGCCTTGGGGGCGGATATGGAGCGGGCGGCGGATTCCCTGAACCGCTTCGCGGGGGTGCACCGGCGCTTTGAGCACACCGGCGATATCGACGGTGTGCACATGTATCACGATTACGGACACAACCCGGTGGAGATGCGCGGGGCCATCAGCGTGGCCTGCGAGCAGCACGCCCGCCAGGTGTGGGCGGTGATGCAGCCCCACACCTACAGCCGGGTCAAAACCCTGTTCAAGGATTACCTGACCTGCACCCAGGCGGCGGATCACACCCTGGTGACGGATATCTTCGCCGCCCGGGAAAAGGATCCCGGGGGCATCAACAGCCAGATGATCGTGGACGGCATGCGCGAAAACGGCGTCGACGCCGTGCTGACCCCCACCTTTGACGATACCGAGGCCTATCTTCGCGCCCACTGGCAGCCCGGCGACCTGGTGCTGACCATGGGCTGCGGCAACATCAACCTGCTGAACGAGCAGATGCAGCGGCACGGGGATACGGGGACGCAAGGGGCCTGTGCGGCCCCTTGACCCCGCACCAGGGTATTTCATACCCTGGACCCCTCCCGGCGAATCGACTTGCGGAATAAACCAAACTTGCTTCCGCCAGCCGGTTGAACGGCTGCAAGCAAGCTCCGGGCATAAGAAAAACCGGCGTCAGACCGAAGAAAATGAGCAAGCTCATTTTTTCGGGCTGTCGCCGGTTTTTGCTGTGCGCTTTGCGCACAGCGCGCGCGGCTTCGCCGCGCTGCCCGGAGCGGCAGACGGCGGTTTTGTTCATATTTGCGATAGCTGGATTTCCGCTGACAATCGCAGGTTTTCTGGTACTCTTTTGACTTCAAAAGAGTACCGTTCTCCCCTCGCCTCTTACTCGACCCTCCCGGTCAGCGCAGGCCCGTTGGCCTTCAGCCACTGGCGGGCGGCGCGGTAATCGGGCAGGGCGGCCTCCACCAGCGCCCAGAAGCGGGGGGAGTGGTTCATCTCCCGGCGGTGGCACAGCTCGTGCACCACCACGTAATCCCGCACGTCGGGCGGGCAGAGCATCAGCAGGCAGTTGAAATTAAGGTTTCCCTGGGCGCTGCAGCTGCCCCAGCGGGTTTTCTGGCAGCGGATGGTGATGCGGCCGTAGCTTACGCCCACCAGCGGGGCGAAATGGGCAATGCGGCCGGGCAGCGCGGCGGCGGCCTGCTCCGCCAGGGCGCGGCGCTCCGCCGCCGTCAGCGCGGGTGCAGCGGGCCGGGTGCGCCGGGCTTGCAGGTGCGTTTCGATCCAGCCCGCGTGCTGGCGCAGAAAACCGTCGATGGCGGAGGCGGGCATGCGCAGCGGCGCGCGCACGGTCACGCAGTCCGGCGCGGTAATCTGTACGGCGATGGTCTTGCGGCGGCTGCGCAGGAGCTCAATGCGATAATCAGCGGGCATAACGCACCTCTCAAATGGAATGACTGTATTGTAGCACAGAAACGGGATATTGCCAAACGTATGAAATCATAGTATAGTAACAGGCATGAAACGAGGGGGGAAAAGGGCATGCTGACGCTGGAACGGGCAAAGGAGCTGAACGCCGCCATGGTGCAGGAGGAAAGCCTGGTGCGCCACGCGCTGAGCGTGTCGGCGGCCATGGGAGCCATGGCGGAGCATTTCGGGGCGGATAAGGAGCACTGGATGGCCATCGGCTATCTGCATGATTACGATTATGAAAAATACCCAGGGGAGCATTTGCGGCATACCGAGGCCCCCTTGCTGGCGGCGGGGGTGGAGCCGGAGGAGGTGCGGGCCATCCTTTCCCACGGCTATGGCACCTGCACCGACGTGGAGCCGGTGACGGATATGGAAAAATCGCTGTACACGGTAGACGAGCTGACGGGCATCGTCAGCGCCTGCGCCCGCATGCGCCCCCACGGCCTTATGGATCTGGAGGCGAGCAGCCTGATGAAGAAATTCAAGGATAAAAAGTTCGCCGCCAAGTGCGACCGGGAGCTGATCCGCCGGGGCTGCGATATGCTGGGCATGGAGGTACGCGACGTGGCCGAACTGTGCATCGTGGGCATGCGCCCCTTCGCGGCGGAGCTGGGCCTGCTGGGCACGGAAGGGTAAAGCAGTCTCCTTCACGGATCGTTGTATTTATTTCGTATATTTTTTACCGGATCAGAAATCTTAATTTTGACAAACGGGCGTTCTTTCGGGCCGGAACGGCGAAGAAACGCCCGTTTTTGGGATAAAAGGGGAGCGGGGCCAAAATAATCTACCAAAAAAGAAAAAGAATTTACCCAAACAGGGCTTGCATGGCAGGCGGGATTTGATTATAATAATAACGGATAAACGCGAGAGATGTTCAGAATAACCAAAGACTGACAGTACGCTGAGGGAGAGAGGCGCAATCGTTTTTGTACCTTTGCGTTTTGAAAAACGCATAAATATAAAGGAGGAACAAAATGAAGAAGCTGTTTTCTCTGGTGATGGCGCTGGCGATGCTGGCGACCATGCTGGCGCTGCCCGTATGGGCGTCCGCGGATGACCCCATCGTGGTGAACGTCATCCCCGAATCTTCCGCCACCGGCACCAGCGCGGAAGGCTACAAGATGATGCAGGACTGGATCCTGGAGAACACCGGCGTGCTGGTGAACGCCATCGTGCTGGACGGCACGGACGACACCAACCAGAAGAACGCGCTGCTGAACGGCAACACCCGCATCGACGTGTGGTGGGGCAGCAACTGGATGCTGTACGGCGGCGACAACGACATGCTGAAGAACATGAAGGACTTCATCGACGAGATCCCCTACACCATGGGCTATTGGGAGAACTACGGCGGCCTGATGTCCGTGACCGATAAGAACGGCGATGTGTGGGGCCTGCCCCGTCACTGCAACCGCGTGTTCTATCACACCTTTATCCGTGAGGACTTCATGCAGGCCCTGGGCTACACCGAGGATCAGTATCCCCGCACCATGGAGCAGCTGGAGGAATACCTGTACAAGGTCAAGGACGCCGCCGGCACCAACGGTATCCCCGCCGACGTGATCCCGCTGATCACCCGCAACCGCATGGACGATATGGAATACCACTTCCTGGGCGGCTACACCGCTTACGGCCGCAGCAACTGGCAGGATGAGGATGGCCTGATCAAGCCCTACTACCTGCAGGATGGCTATCTGGAGTTCCTGCAGCAGATGAAGAAGTGGCGCGACGACGGCATCATTCTGCAGGATAACGTGACCTGGAATGTGAACACCGTCAGAGAGATGCTGGCCAGCGGCCGCGTGGCTGCCTCCTCCGCCTATTCCACCGACCTGTGCAACCAGTACATCAACCTGCGCGCCAACGTGCCCGGCGCCAAGTGGTGGACGCCCGTTGAGGGCATGACCCGCAACGGCGAATTGATGGAAAGCCAGATCAAGGGCGAACCCGCCGCCATGATGTTCAACAAGAAGACCCCCGACGAGGTGGTGCACGCTTATCTGAAAGTGCTGGAGTTCCTGTTCTCCGACTGGGCCAACAACTATTCCGCTCAGGTGGGCCTGAAGGGCCTGTACTGGGATTATGACACCGAGACCTACGGCGAAGAGGCTGAAAAGCTGCACATCGTCAAGACCCTGGACAGCGCTGCCGAGCAGCCCAAGTACAGCAAGGACTTCTGGTTCTCCATCGGCCTGCCCACCGAGGCGGACTGCGTGATGTATGACGCCGACGGCGTGCAGAACATGCAGAACGAGTGGATCCGCCATCAGGGCGATATCTTCTCCGCCAAGGGAGCCTTCGATATCGGCGTGTACTACAACACCGTGGAGCTGTATGACAGGGTGATGATGGCCAGCGACCTGGAGACCGCCATCAAGGAAGAGACCATCAAGTTCTTCATGGGCGAGCCCGGCTACGAGCTGACCGAGGAAAACTGGAACGCCTTCATCCAGCGCCTGTACGACGAATTCGAGCTGCAGGAGTACTGCGAGGAGATGACCCGTCAGTACAACGAGGCGAAGGGCCTGTAATACCGCAAAAACTGCAAAAACGCGATCCGCGGGGGGAGGGTTTCCTCCCCCCGCCTGTACATTTTTCAAAAGGGGGGTACACGCTTGGGCCGGAGCAAACAAAAACAGGCGGTGATCAATCAAAAGCTGACCTGGAAAAAATCCTTTAAAAAATATACCTGGCTGTATATCCTGCTGATCCCGGGCGTGCTGTGGTATATCCTGTTCAAATACCTGCCCATGATGGGTATCGTGATCGCCTTTGAAAAATACGGCCCCTTCACGGGTGTCAAGGGCATGTTCACCGCCAAGTGGGTGGGCTGGTATTGGTTCAGGAAGTTCTTCAAATCCATCTACGCCGAGCGCCTGATCCGCAACAGCCTGGTCATCAGCCTGAAAAAGCTGATCGTCTGCTTCCCCTCCGCCATCATCCTGGCGATCCTGCTGAACGCCATCCCGGGAACGCGGTATAAGAAAACCATCCAGACCGTTTCCTACCTGCCCCACTTCCTGTCGGCGGTGGTGGTGGCCTCCATCGTGCGCACCATCACCAGCACGGACGGCGGATTGATCAACCTGGTGATCAAGGCCCTGGGGGGCGAGCCTGTGTTCTTCCTGGGCAGCAATAAATACTTCCAGGGCGTGCTGGTGGTCACGGAATTGTGGAAAACCATCGGCTGGAATTCCATCATCTATCTGGCCGCCATGACGGGCATCGATCCCGCGCTGTACGAGGCGGCCACCGTAGACGGGGCCAACTGGCACCATAAGATCTGGCATATCACCCTGCCCGCCATCGCGCCCATCATCAGCCTGATGCTGATCCTGCGCTGCGGCGAGCTGATGAACGCCGGCTTTGAAATGACTTTCAACCTGTATTCCGCCGCCGTGTATGAAACCGGCGATATCATTGACACCTATGTGTACCGCGAGGGCCTGACCAACATGAACTATTCCTCCGCCACGGCGGTGAACGTGTTCAAGTCGGTGGTCTCCCTGGTGCTGGTGCTTGGCTCCAACTTCTTTGCCAAGCGCATGGGTCAGGAAGGAATATGGTGAGCGATATGAAAAACATTACCAAGGGCGAAAAAACTTTCATCATCGTATCCTTCATCCTGCTGGGCCTGCTGGCGCTGGTCATCATCGTGCCCATGATCAGCGTGGTCATCAGCTCCTTCGTCAGCGCGGCGGAAACCGCCCGCCGGGGCCAGTTCATCCTCTGGCCGGAGCACTGGGACACCACGGCCTATAAAATGCTGTTCAACAGCGACCGTATTTACAGCGGCTATGTGAACACCATCTTCGTCACCGTGGTGGGCACGGCGCTGAGCATGCTGCTGACCATCTGCACGGCCTACCCCCTGAGCAAAAAGGATCTGCGCGGCCGCAACGGCATCCTGGCCATGATCTTTGTGACCATGCTGTTCAACGCTGGCCTGATCCCCAACTTCCTGCTGGTCAAGGAGCTGGGCTTGCTGGATACCCGCTGGGTGCTGGTGCTGCCCTACCTGCTCAACACCTGGAACATGCTGATGATGCGCAACTTCTTCTACGCCATCCCCGAGGCGCTGGAGGAGGCGGCCTTCCTGGACGGCGCAAACCAGATCCAGATCATCGTGCGGGTGGTGCTGCCCCTGAGCCTGCCCTCCATCGCCACCATATCGATGTTCTACGCCGTATCCTACTGGAACGCCTGGTTCCCCGGCGTGATGTACCTGACCGATAAATCCCTGCAGCCGGTGCAGAACGTGATGCGCAGCATCATCGTGGCGGCCTCCGGCAACCTGGAGGACATCGGCTTTACCTTTGACGATGTGCAGGTGGTGCCCACCTCCAACACGCTGAAGTGCGCCTCCATCGTCATCACCACCCTGCCCATCCTGGTGGTGTATCCCTTTATCCAGAAATACTTTGTAAAAGGAGCCATGGTAGGCTCCGTGAAAGGTTGACAGAGCCATGAAGCTTGCAGTGATGAACAGCATTATCAGCCATCGCAAATCCATCTATCCCCTCACCCCGGAGGCAGCCATCGACAAATTCTGCCAGGCCGGGTTCAAGTACACCGATTACGGCATCCACGGGGAATTCATGAGCGGGGACAGCCCCTTCCTGGGGGACGGCTGGCGGGAGTACGCCGACCGGGTGAGGGAGCGCTTTGCCCGGGGCGGGGTGGAGATCGTGCAGAGCCACAGCGTATTCTATAACTTCTTCGACGGGTCGGAGGAGTCGGAGCGCTTCAACGCCCTGCTGCCCCGCAACTATGAGATCAGCGCCCTGCTGGGGGCCAAGGTCACGGTGATGCACCCCATCGCCCCGCCGGGCCTGGAGTATGACCGGGACGCCACCCGCGCCATCAACCGGGATTTCTTCCGCCGCCAGGCGGAAACCGCCGCCCGCTTCGGCGTGCGCATCGCGGTGGAAAACATGCTGAGCAACCGCCTGTTTGACGGCACCATCTTCAAGCGCTGCTGCACCAGCAGCGAGGAACTGTACGAGCTGGTGGAGGAGATCGACTGCGAAAACGTGGGCATCTGCATTGATACGGGCCACGTGCTGTACATGGAGGAGGATATTCCCTCCGCCCTGCGGCGCTGCGCCAAGTATCTGATTGCCCTGCACATGCACGATAACGACACCTTCAACGATTCCCACGTGCCGCCCTATTGCGGGCGCACGGACTGGGAGGCGGTATACCGCACCCTGGGCGAGATCAATTACCAGGGCAACGGCATGCTGGAGATCATCCACCTCTGCGAGCACATGCCGGAGGAGATCCAGGGAGAGGCGCTGCAATACGCGGCCAAGCTGGCGGCCTATATGCAGAAGCGGATCAATGAAGGGATCACGGTGAAATGACAAAGCTTGAAAGATTGCTGGCCTGCGACGGCCTGTTTGTGGGCGCTCACCGGGGCTTCAGCGGCATCTATCCGGAAAATACCATGCTGGCGGTGCAGGAAGCCTGCCGCCTGGGGGTGGACCTGATCGAGGTGGACGTGTACCTGAGCCGGGACGGCGTGCCGGTGATCGCCCACGACCATCACCTGGATCGCTGCTCCGACGGTCACGGGGTCATCAGCGATTACACCCTGAAGGAGCTGAAGCAGCTGGACTTCGGCATCCACCGGGGCGTGGCCTTCGAGGGGCTGCGCCTGCCCACTCTGGAGCAATTCCTGGATTACATGCGGGATTATCCCGACATCCTGATGAATATCGACTTCAAGGTGTACGACCACACCATGGAAACCGTGCGCGCCGTGATGCCCATGATGGAAAGCACCGGCATGATGGATCGGGCGGTGTTCAACTGCATCGACTGCAACGTGGTGCGCTACCTGACCGAGAATTACGGCAAGCGCACCGTCAGCGCGCCTCACGATTTCCCCTGGCGGGTGAATTACGTGCCGGGCAAGGATGGCTCCTTCAAGTACATGTGGGGCATCTGCATCCCCTATGATATGCTGGACCGGGAGCACGTGGAGATGTACCGCGACCTGGGCATCGCCATCATCTGCACCCCCGCCGACACCCCGGAGCAGGTGCAAAAGGCCGTTTCCCTGGGCGTTACGCTGCCGCTGTGCGACGATCCCCGGTGCTACCTGCGGGTGCGGGATGGAAAATGACGGGCCCAAATACGCAAAAAACGGGATTTTCTTCTCCTGCGGGGAGAGATCCCGTTTTTCTATAAAAAAATGCCGTCGCGAACGATGCGAAGTCCGCGACGACGTGGTACGAATAGTGATAACGACAAACTCTGAAACCCGCATAAAATCTACGTTTTTTACAGCCGCCGCAAATGCTTTTACGCTTTAACACAAACTGAATAGGCAATCAATGCGCCGCCCAAGAAAGACTACGGGCGGCGTTTGCTATATAAACGTAGGAAAGAAGATCACCGTCGCACCTCGCTTTCTTTGTTGCCAAAGGCGATATTCTGTTTGCGTTCAGTCTGCCGCGGCCTTTCAAGAACACTTGCTCCGATAATAGTCACATGCTTTTCTTCAACCAAAGCACCGTGTCTCGGATGCTGCTTTTTAAAGATCTCGGAGTGTACCCCAAAGCGGCTGCGGCGGCTTCCTTGCAAAATTGGCTGTTGGAATCGAGTACGGAAATTGCGTATGGTGTAAAAAAGAGGGGCTGCTTTTTCTTCAAACTCCACTTCTCATAGATGGGCGCAATCATTTTCGCACAAGAAATCGGAAGAAATGCTACTGTGCGTTTGACCTGCAGAGCTTCTTTTGCAGCTTCCAGTATATCGCGAACAGAGGCATACTGCCCGGAAAGAATATAGCCACGCCCTGCTTTACCTTTTTCTGCGCATGAAACAATACCGGCTGCCACATCACGCACATCTACAAAATCATAGCCGCCTTTCACCGCCAAAGGGAGTTTTCCGGCGAGGAAAGACTGCAGCATATTGGTAATGCTGCCTTTCCCAATGTCTCCGGGCCCGATAATCCCCGAAGGAAATACCACACTGGCATCCAGCCCGCGATTAACTGCTTCAAAGACAAGCTTTGTTGCGATCGCTTTGCTTTTGGCATAATCCCCATGAACAAGCCCCGGCGAAAAAACAGCTTCCTCTGTGATCTCCGTTCCCTTCGGCTTTTCGGGGATCGCATGGACCGAACTGACATACACCAGTTTACCAACATCCTTTTTTTCGCAGTGCCGCAATACGTTATTTGTGCCGCCCACATTCACTTCATAGATCTTTTCACCAGGATGCGAAGCCACCGAAACAATACCGGCGCAATGGATCACACAGGTTTCGCTATCCGCACTGGAGAAAAAACGATCCAGTGATGCGTCGTCGCATATATCGCCGTAAACAACAGAAATCGACTGCGGGAGTTCTCTTTCCAGCGGGTCGTTTTCCATAATCAAAGCACATATTTGAGTATCCTTCTTTTGGAGCTCCGCAATTAAAGCTCGTCCAAGAAAACCGCTGGCACCCGTCACAAGAAATTTTTGAAACATCGTTTGCCCTCCAAGTAAAAAAAGACAAGTGTTGATTATCTTTTACATTTTCAGTATAATAAAAAATGAAAAAAGCAACAATCAGCAGTGTTTCGGAAATCGAAAGAAAAGCAACACAGGATGAGCCTGTGTTGAGAATAACAGTAAACTTTTTGTGTACGGGGTTAGATTTATGAGAAAAAATGACGCCAGAGTGAGATACACGCAACGCGTATTGAAGGAAACGTTTTTGTCCTTGCTGCGAGAAAAGCCGATCAATAAAATCACCGTCAAGGAAGTCTGCGAATTGGCAGGACTGAACCGGGCGACATTTTATGCGCATTACAGCGATTGCTTTGCGCTGATGGACACAATTGAACAGGAGTTATTAGATGCTTTTGCGCAATCCCTTTGTTTGATCGAAGGATTTGATGTAAGCGCGCTGATCTCGGCGATCTACACGATGGTCGAACTGCATGAGGACGCATGCCGTATTCTGATCTTCAACGGCGCCAGTCCTTCCATTCTTGGACGAATGATTGATCTCGCTAAAGATGCCAGCATTTCATCATGGAAGCGGCAACTTCATCACGCTTCCGATGCGGAATTGGAAATGCTTTATATCCATCTTTCAAACGGTCTGATGAATGTTGTTCTTGGTGGATATGATAAGTTCAGCCGTGAGGATGTTATTTCCTTTGTCAACCGTATTGTAAAGAGTAGTCTGTCGCTATTTCAGTAATTCTTCCATACGCTCGCCCCTATAAAGCTACATAAAAGAATAGACAAAGACAGGCTGAAATATAATCAACCTGTCTTTGTCCTTATGACCATTCGAGAGTCATTTGCACTGGTGCCGGAGACGGGACTCGCTTCTTCTGCGGAAAAAGCCCGGTCGCGGCTCTGGGGCTCCACTGGAGCCCCATTCACTGCCGCTCTGTTCGAGTCCCTTTTTCGACCACAAGAAAAGCCCCCGCAAAGGGGGGTTATTTTGGTATGAATCATGACAAATACCGTAACCCGCAAAAGGTTGATAGCGACAGCGAGCCGCGGCGAGGGCGCTTGCAACCGAGCAGGCGAGCCGAGCGTGACCTTTTGCGGAAAGGAGGAGCGACGGAGAGAGCGAGAGATGGCTTTTTCTTTAAAAGAAAAAGCCGTCGCGAACGATGCGAAGTCCGCGACGACGTGGTGCCGGAGACGGGACTCGAACCCGTACAGCCGAAGCCGGGGGATTTTAAGTCCCCTGCGTCTGCCATTCCGCCACTCCGGCGCAAGGTGATTATAGCATATTTTTTTGCCGCTTTCAACGGAGAAAATGAAGCGCCGATACATGGTATAAATGATCCTATGCACCGCATACTGTGAACCATCCATTGCAAGGGAGGGTGATCGGCATGGCGATGCGTACTTTTTTTGCCGGGCTCGATACGGGCCGGGAATATGAGCAGTTTTATGGGGATTGGCTGCCGCGGGGCGCGGAGGCGCGGGTGTGCTGGCTGCGGGGTGGGCCGGGAACGGGGCGGCGGGCGCTGCTGCGGCGGCTGGCGGAGCGCTGGCAGGCCCGGGGGCGGGAGGTGATCTGCCTGCTCTCCCCGGAGCGGCCCACCCTGCCGGACGCGGTGATCAGCGGCGATTGGGCGGCGGTGTGCGCCACTGCTGTGCCGGGGATGGAAGCGGGGCTGGGGGACAGGGCCGTTGATCTGGGACAGGCGCTGGATATGGAAGCCCTGCGCCCCTTCCGGGAGGAGGCAGCAGCCCTGACGCGGCGCATCCGGGCCTTGCACGGCCGGGCGCGGCGGTGCCTGCAGGCGGCGCAGATGGCCCGCAGCGACAGCGCCGCCATCTATGCCGAGGCTGTCGATCCGGGGGCCCTGTGCAACCTGCGGCTGGAGCTGACCCGGTGGCTGAACGGCGGCCCGGGCGCCGCCCGGCGGGCCTTTATTCAGGCGGTGACGGGGGTGGGGGAGATCAGCTGCGCCGACAGCCTGGCGCGCCCCCATACCCTGTGCCTGGAGCTGCCCTGGGGGATGGACGCCGACCCGCTGCTGTATACTCGTGCGGTGGGGCTGTCAGCGCGGGGCGTGGGCTGCCTGAG
>Ga0079305_1002608_pt1 | contig 14836 bp, 15 predicted proteins | sample LMS_cellobiose_e_FD_79183 | JGI IMG/M metagenome (GOLD analysis project Ga0079305, IMG submission 79183) | Rumen-fistulated moose microbial communities from Alaska, USA - LMS_cellobiose_enrichment | ecosystem: Host-associated > Mammals > Digestive system > Stomach > Rumen fluid ... | reverse complement strand
CATCACCGGCTGCTCCCTCTCTCCCGACGGAAAAAACATCGCGCTCTCCGGCCTGACGACCGTCGGCGGCATGCTCCGCTCTGTGGTCATCAGCTTCAACATCTCGAACGGAAATGAAAATTTTCGAAAATATTATGACAATACTCTTATATATGACCTCTCGATGCTGTCAAGGGGGCGCGTTTGTGTTATAATGGAAGATGCCGCCGAGCTGATACTCTCCAACGGCAGTACGGGCGGCAGCTTCGACTGCTCGTCGCTCGACCTTGTCGGATTCAGGCGTTCCGAGGGCGGCGACACGGCGCTGATCTTCCGTGAGACCGGCTCCAACGACCGCAACGCCGTCGTCATGCTCGACGAGCTGTGCAACGAGCTCTTCACACTGCACGACGTCACCTTCGTGCGTGAGATGTTCGTCGCCTCCGACGGGCTCTATATCCTCAATGACGACGGGATCTCCTTCTATAACAAGGACGGCATGCTGACAAAAAAGATCAACCGCTCGCTCGATATCCTCCATTTCACCGTCGTCGGCCAGCTTGCGTACGCCGTAACGGAAGACTCTGTGCTCACACTCGAGTTCGAGAACGTGGCTCTTCCCGATCAGCCCTCGGCTGACTGAAGATCGGAGGCTCTCTGATGCCTGAATATCTCTATCCTTACATCTACGACCTGACCGCAGCCGTCATCGCGGTGCTGTTCATCCTTATCGGACGAAAAAACGGCGCCGCGCGCATGATCTTCCTGTTCGTCGGGACCGCCGCCGCGATAGTCGCAGCGTCTTATCTGAGCTCGTTGCTCTCCGGGCTGATATTCGAGCGCTTCATGCGCGAACCGCTGATCCTCGCGGTCGTCGAGGCGCTGCCGGACTCCAAAAACATTTCGGAGCTGATCTCAAAGCTGCTAGAAGAGTCCCGCTTCTCCTATCTTGCGCTCGCGGTGCTCGGCATAGAGCCCTCCGAACTGGCAAAATTCGATTCCGCCGTCGCCGAGGCCACCGAAAGGGCTGCCGTGACGATAGTCGATTCGCTGATATCCCCGCTCGTGATAAGCCTGCTTCGCTCGATACTTTTCATCCTGCTCTTTTTGCTGCTGATGCTCGTCGTCAGGCTCATCGCAAAGGCGCTAAAGCCGGTCAATGAGCTGCCCGTGCTCGGAAAAGTCAACCGCTTTTTCGGAGCGCTCATTGGGCTCGTCTGTGCCGCTCTGCTCATTTTGGTGCTGACGGTGCCGCTCTGCTTCGCCGTCAGGTATCTTGCTCACGGCGGCTTGCTCTCCGAGAAAGTCATCGGCTCCGGTATTTTTTACAGGTATATTTACGGCTTTGTCTCAAAAAATCTTTTTTGAATACAGTTAATGAGGAAAGGATCCGTGATCGCAGGCCATGAAAACCAAAAGATCACTTATCAACGTCCCGAACGCGCTCTCTCTGCTGCGTCTGCTGCTGATACCGCTGTTTGCGTTCCTTTATCTGACGGCGGACAGACACGCTCCGGCACAGTACCGATGGTCCGCGGCAGTGCTGCTGCTCTCCGGACTGACCGATGTTGCCGACGGTGCGATCGCAAGGCGCTTCGGGCAGATCACACCGCTCGGCAAGATACTCGATCCGCTCGCGGACAAGCTGACCCAGGCGACCGTCTGCATCTGTCTGACGGTGCGCTTCCCCAAGCTTTTCTTCATCCTCATCCTCTTCGTCCTCAAGGAGCTGACGATGCTCATCGCCGGCGCATTCCTCATCAAAAAGGCGCATGACCGCCCGATACCGAGCTCGAAATGGTTCGGCAAGCTCAACACGCTGGTGTTCCATGCAATAATGCTGACTATAATCGCCGTGCCGGAGCTCAGCGGGCGCACCGTGATGATACTCCTGCTCATCTCCTGCGGCTTCATGCTCTTCTCCTTCATCATGTATATCCCGGAATTCTTCCGCTTCAAACGTGAGCTGGCCGAGGCCCCTGCGCTTGAGGAAAACGGCAGCAACAGTTAGAATAAAAACAATTACGCGGCAAATGCGTAATATAAAGTTCACAAAAATAGTATATAATCAAGACAGTAAGCAAATCCACTTTTCCCCAACCTTAAAAGGAGTACTGCCTGAATGAATATGATCTGCAGCCGCTGCAAAAAGCGGATAGCCGTGATCTTTCTCACCCGCATGGACGGCACCAACAACCCAGTGAATGAAGGGCTGTGCCTGAAATGCGCCAAGGAGCTCGGCATAAAGCCCGTCAGCGATATGATGGATAAGATGGGTATCACCGACGAGGATATCGACAACATGAGCGACATGATCGCCTCCTCGCCCGAAAACGGCGACTTTGAGGCCGGCGGCGCATCCACCTTCCCCTTCCTCAACCAGCTTTTCGGCAGCAAAAATCCCGGAGCCGAGGGCGCGCAGAACGCTCCCCCGAAGAAATCCTCCGAAAAGTCCAAAAACGACGCCCCGAAGCGCAAATTCCTCGATAACTACTGCGACAATCTCTCTCAGAAGGCCCGCGAAGGCAAGCTCGACCGCATCGTCGGGCGCGACGAGGAGATCTATCGCGTCATACAGATACTCAACCGCCGTGTGAAGAATAACCCCTGTCTGATAGGCGAGCCGGGCGTGGGCAAAACCGCCATCGCCGAGGGCATAGCGCTCAGGATCGCCGAGGGCAAGGTCCCGGCAAAGCTGATGGACAGGGAGATCATGCTGCTCGACCTGACCGCCCTTGTCGCGGGCACTCAGTTCCGCGGACAGTTCGAGAGCCGCGTCAAAGGTCTCATCGAGGAGGTCAAGGCGGCAAAGAACGTCATCCTGTTCATCGACGAGGTGCACAATCTTGTCGGCACCGGCGACGCTGAAGGCTCAATGAACGCCGCGAACATCCTCAAGCCCGCGCTTTCCCGCGGAGAGATACAGGTGATCGGCGCTACCACCTTCAACGAGTATCGCAAATACATCGAAAAAGACTCGGCGTTGGAGCGCCGCTTCCAGCCCGTCAAGGTCAACGAGCCCTCCATTGCCGACGCCATCGAGGTGATACGCGGGATAAAGGGCTATTACGAGCAATATCACCACGTCAGCGTCTCCGACATGATGGTGGAGGACATCGTCCGCCTGAGCGAGCGCTATATCAACGACCGCTACCTGCCGGACAAGGCCATCGACCTGCTGGACGAGGCCTGCTCCTGCGCTGAGCTGCGCAACAAGGCGCTCGAGGAATATGAGACGCTCGGAAAGACCGTCGAACGTCTGCGTCAGGACGAACAGACCGCCTCCGCCGACACCGAAAACACCGATTACGAGAAGATCGCGGAGCTCAAGGCGGAGCTGATCCGCTGCGAGGACCGCCTGAAGGAGCTTGAACCGGAGGCGCTCTCCGCCGCCGTGACGGAGGAGGACGTGGCCAAGGTCATCGAGCTCTGGACCGGCATCCCCGCCAGCAGGATACAGCAGAACGAGCTCAAGCGCGTCGCCGATCTGGAGGAGAACCTCCGCAAAAAGATAATCGGCCAGGACGAGGCCGTCAGGCTCGTCGCACAGGCTGTCAAGCGCTCAAGGGTGCGCATCGGCGGCGTCAACCGCCCGGCCTCCTTCATCTTTGTCGGCCCCACCGGCGTGGGCAAGACTGAGCTCGTCAAGGTGCTCTCCCGCGAGCTCTTCGACGACGTCGACCCGCTCATCCGTCTGGATATGTCCGAATTCATGGAGAAGCATTCCGTCTCGCGCATCGTCGGCTCGCCTCCCGGATACGTCGGCTATGACGAGGCCGGCCAGCTCACCGAGAAGGTGCGCCGCCGCCCCTATTCGGTGGTGCTGTTCGACGAGATCGAAAAGGCGCATCCCGACGTGATGAACATACTGCTCCAGATACTCGACGAGGGCCGGATCACCGACGCGCACGGGCGCACCGTCTCCTTTGAGAACACCGTGATAGTCATGACCTCCAACGCCGGCAGCCAGATCCGTGAGAGCGCGCTCGGCTTTGCAAAGGAGACCGGAGAATTCAACCGCGACCGCGTGCTCAAGGCACTGCGCGAGTTCCTGCGCCCGGAATTCCTCGGCCGCGTGGATGAGATCGTCGTCTTCCGCGACCTTGACAAACACGATTTCGGCGAGATAGCAAGGCTGCTGCTGGGTGAGCTGCGCGAATCCCTCTCTCACAAGCACATCGAGCTCGATTTCGACGAGGACGTCCTTGCGCTCATCGCCGAAAAGTCCTTCGGCAAGGCCGGAGGCGCGCGCGATATCCGCCGCGTCATCCGCCAGGAAGTCGAGGATGAGATATGCAGCCTGCTGATCGAGCGTGAGAACTATCCCGAGCGCATCGTCGTCTCCGTCGAGGACGGCAGTCTCAAGCTGACCCCGTCTGACAGCGCGCTCACTGCCTGACTTTTCCTTTTCCCCCCGGAACGTTCCGGGGGGTATACTTTTTAGCGCGCGATGTGAATGTTTGTCGGTTTATTGAAGAATTATGCCCGATAATTCAATTTGCATTTTTCGCCGTTTATGGTATAATTAGCATGGTCGACGAACGACCGCAGATCAAATCGAAACACGATCTCAGGGAGGATGTTTTATGAGCAAGATCGCAAATGTCGCCGTCATCGGTCTCGGCGGCCGCGGGCTCGGCTGGATCCGCGGAGAGCTGCTGAAGCTCGACTATGTCCGCATCACTGCCGTCTGCGACAATTACCCCGACAGGGTCGAGAACGCACAGAAGGCCGTTCATGAAGCCTGCGGATACACCCCCTTCGGCACGACCGACTATACCGAGGCTGTCTGCCGCGACGACGTCGACGTAGTCCTCATCTTCACCGCGTGGGAGGATCACATCAAGATCGCCATCGACGCGATGAAGGCCGGAAAATACACCGGCATGGAGGTCGGCGGCGCTTACAGCGTCGAGGACTGCTGGAAGCTCGTCGACACACAGGAGCAGACCGGCACGCCCTTTATGTTTCTTGAGAATTGCTGCTACGGCGAATATGAGCTGCTTGTCCTGAACATGGTCAGGGCCGGCATGTTCGGCGACCTCATCGCCTGCGAGGGCGGCTACTGCCACGACCTGCGCAGCGAGATCGCCTTCGGGCGCGAGAACCGCCACTATCGTCTGCGCAACTATCTTGCGCGCAACTGCGAGAATTATCCCACCCATGAGCTCGGTCCCATCTCCAAAACTCTCGACATCAACCGCGGCAACCGCATGACCTCGCTCGTCTCCTTTGGCTCCGCTTCAAAGGGTCTGCATGAGTACATCATGAAGGTCAAGGCGGACGACGCCGACCTCAGATACGCCAAATTCGCCCAGTCCGATATCGTCAAGACCATCATCACCTGCGAGAACGGAGAGCTCATCGAGCTCACGCTCGACACCACACTCCCCCGCTGTTACAGCCGGCGCTACAGCGTTCGCGGCACCAAGGGGATGTACATCGAGGACGGAAACATGCTCTTCCTCGACGACATGCCAGTCAAAAGCGAATTTGACCCCCGCCCCCTGTGGGACAACGCCAAGGATTATCAAAAGCAGTATCATCACCCGCTCTGGGCCAACCCTGAGGAGCTCTACGGCCAGGGACACGGCGGCATGGATTATCTCGTGATCTCCGCCCTGTTCGACAGCTATTTCAACGGCACCTATCCTCCCATCGACGTCTATGACGGCGCTGCCTGGATGTGCGTGACCGCCCTCTCAGAGCAGTCCCTGCGGCTCGGCAACAAGATAATGGATTTCCCGGACTTCACCCGCGGAAAATATCTCGACCGCAAGGAGCACAGCGTGGGAAAATATTCCCTCGAGAAATAAAAAAACAGCCCCCGGTCGGGATCGTCCGGGGGCTCTCGCATAGAAGGAGAAAACATGAAACTCAGGACCGGAATCGCTTCCTTTGCATATCCCGACGGAAACGGCGGCGTCGATTTTGACGCAATCGCCCGCGACGGCTACTCCTGCGTGGACTATCAGCCGCTCGCTCACACCGAAGGCCACATCTACAACTGCGGCACAGCCGAATTTGAGGCGTTCTTCGCCGCCGAAAAAAGGCGCGCCGAGGCGCTCGGTCTTTCATTTTATCAGGCGCACGGCCCTTGGCCCGTTGACGACACCACAGCCGAGCTGCGCGCCAAAAACCTCGCCGATATGAAGACGGCTGTCCGAGCCTGTGCGCTGCTCGGCTGCGAAAACCTTGTCGTACACCCCGTCATGCCCTATGCGTGGGCCAAGGAGCCCGATCCCACGTTTGCCGTGAGGCTGAACGAGGAGCACATGCTCTCGCTCGCCGAATACGCCTCCGGCTTCGGCGTCTGCATCGCCTTTGAGAACATGCCCACCATGAACCACACCATCGCCTCGGTACACTCCGTCGTCGAATTCGTCAAGCGCCTCGCGCACCCGAATCTCGCTGTCTGCCTCGACACCGGACACGCCAACATAACCGGCGAAAACGTCGGTGACGCCGTGCGCGAATGCGGCAGTCTGCTGCGCGTGCTGCACATCCACGACAATAACGGGCGCTCGGATCAGCACACCGTCCCATTCTGCGGCGGCGGCTCTGTGGATTGGAGCTCCTTCTGCTCGGCGCTGCGCGCCGTCGGCTACAGCGGCGTGGTCTCGCTCGAGACCGGCTCCGACTCCGACCTTCCTGAGCCTCTGCGCGGCACTCTCCGCAAGGCCGTATTCAATATCGCTGAACATCTCGCACAGCTCTGAAGCAGCAGCTCCCGCCGGAGCAGATCCAACGGAAGCCTCTTTTCAAGTGAAATGCCCCCGGCCTCGCCGGGGGCGCTCTTTATCTCATTTTTTCCTCAAGGATGCTGCGCATCGTCGCAGCGTCCTCCGCCTGCGTCCCGTCGGATTCGCAGATGAAGGTCGGGTGAGCGCCTTTCCTCAGCGTCAGCTCGGCGACCGGCTCAAAGTCCGGACCGTAGACCGTATCCGCGAATGTCAAATGGCGCTTTTCACCGCCGGCAGAATACTCGATCTTCGAAAAATGCGAGTGGAAGCTCCTCAGACGGTTGATTCCCAGCTTGTCCTCCATATATTCGAACACTCTCGCGTAATCCTCAAAGCTTTTGAAAGCTCCGAGGTCGCGCGCGTTCAGGTGTCCGAAATCTATGCAGGGTATCAGCCGTTCATCCAGCAGGCAGAGCTCCACGACCTCCTCCAGCGTTCCGAGCTGATTGACCTTGCCCATCGTCTCCGGGCAGACAGCGATATCGCCGAATCCCTCGTCATCCAGCGCCTTCAGCGCCTTGCCTATCGTATCCTTCGCAAGCTCAAGTGCCTCCCCGCGCGATATCTTCGCGCAGGAGCCCGAGTGCACTATCACCCTCGTCGCACCCATCAGCCTTGCTGCGCGCGCGCTCTGCAGGATATAATCCACGCTCGCGAGGCGCTTCTCCTCCTCGAGCGACGACAGCGAGATATAGTAAGGCGCGTGCAGCGAGAGGGCGATATCCATTTCCCGTGCCTTTCGCCCCAGCTCCGTCACGGCCGCCTCATTCACTCTGACGCCTCTGCCGCACTGGTATTCATACGCGTTCAGCCCCATCCCGGCGACATAGTCCGCTATATCCACCGTTTTTCCCTTGAAGCTCTCCGAATTGCCGGCAGGCCCGAATCTCACTTTGCTTTCCATCATTTACCTCCGATCCGGCTTTTAACTGAATATATAAACGATTCCGCAAAATGCTTTTCACTGCTTTATGCTTTTCTCCACTCTTCGCTTCAAGCGCAGGAAACAGCCCTTTTCGCTGCTGATCGGCTCAAGCAATATGGTGCGCAGCCCCGCGAGATTGCCGCCGAGCACGTCGGTGAAGACCTGATCACCGACCACCGCAATGCCATCGCGCGGCGCTCCGAGCCTTGCGCTCGCCCGCCTTATTCCAGAGGGGAGCGGCTTCATGCCGTTGGCTATGTAATCGAGCCCAAGCTTTTCGGCAAAGGGCCGCACGCGGCGGTCGCGGTTGTTGGAGAGCACGACGAGTCTGATCCCGAGCGCCCGCATCTCGCCGAGCCAACGCAGCACTCTGTCGTCGACCTCCTGGCTGCCATGCTCCGTCAGCGTGTTGTCCACGTCCAGGATCATCGCGGTTATTCTGTTTTCGGCTAGCCAATCGCCGCCGATATCATATACTCTTTTAAAACGGTGATCCGCTCTCAATAAACGCATTTTGACCTCGCTATGGCAAATCGGCGCGGGACAATGAAAAAGCGAGCAATCAAAAATTGCTCGCTTTCATGCATGTAATCTGCAAGTCCCGTGTTCAATAAATCTTACTTATACTTGCGCTTGCGAGCCGCTTCGGACTTCTTCTTGCGCTTTACAGAAGGCTTCTCATAATGCTCTCTTTTACGCACTTCTGCAAGAACTCCGGACTTTGCACACTGTCTCTTGAACCGTCTGAGGGCACTGTCCAAAGACTCGTTTTCTTTTACATGAATTTCAGCCATTTTATATCCCTCCCCACGCCGTAGGAGTATTATTGCAAGATACAACAGAAGTAATTATACTATATTTCAGGTTATCTGTCAAGCAATACCCCGTAAATTTATTTATTTATCGAAATATTTGCAGAAACTTCACGATTTTCGCTCATCACTTCGCCACGATGTTGACGAGCTTGCCCGGCACACAGATCTCCTTGAGGATCGTCTTTCCGTCCAGCTCGAGCGCCAGCGCCTTTTTCGCCTCGGCGATGGCGTCCTCCTTGGAGATATCGGCTGCAACGTTTATCCTCGCCTTGATCTTTCCGCAGAGCTGCACCGCGATCTCGACTGTTGCGTCCACACACTTGGCCGCGTCGAATTCCGGCCACTTCTGCTCCGTCACCATGCCCGCAAAGCCGCTGCGCTGCCAGATCTCCTCCGCCAGATGCGGCGCAAAGGGATCGAGCAGGATGAGATAGGTCTTCAGCTCGGCGGCGTTGATGCTTCCGGCCGCGTAAAACTCGTTTATCAGCGACATCAGCGCGGCTATCGCGGTGTTGAACTTCATCTGCTCGATGTCCTCGGATACCTTCTTTATGGTCTTGTGCATCGAGGCCTCCAGCTTGGCGGTGTAGCTGTCGCCGCCGACGAGCATATCCTGCAGCGCCCATGTGCGGTCGAGGAAGCGCTTGCAGCCCTTGATGGAATCGGGGTTCCATGGAGCGGCCTTCTCGAAATCGCCTATGAACATCTCATAGAGGCGCATGGTGTCCGCGCCGAACTCCGCGATGACGTCGTCCGGATTGACCACGTTTCCGCGGGATTTGCTCATCTTTTCGCCGTTCGCGCCGAGGATCATGCCGTGGCTGGTGCGCTTTGCGTAGGGCTCCGGCGTGGAGACCACGCCTATGTCATAGAGGAACTTGTGCCAGAATCTCGAATAGAGCAGGTGCAACGTGGTGTGCTCCATGCCGCCGTTGTACCAGTCGACCGGCATCCAGTAGTCGAGCGCCTCCTTCGAGGCGAGCGCTTCCGCGTTGTCCGGGTCGCAGTAGCGCAGGAAATACCACGAGGAGCCGGCCCACTGTGGCATGGTGTCGGTCTCGCGCACGGCGTGACCTCCGCAGACGGGGCATGTGGTCTCCAGCCAATCGGTCATCGCGGCCAGCGGACTGTCGCCGTTCTCTGTGGTCTCGTAGCTCTCGACCTCCGGCAGCCTGAGCGGCAGCTCGCTCTCCGGGATGGGCACGTAGCCGCACTTGTCGCACTTGACGATGGGTATCGGCTCGCCCCAGTAGCGCTGGCGGGAGAACACCCAGTCGCGCAGCTTGAAGTTGACCTTGAAGTGGCCCTTTCCCGTCTCGGTAAGCCATTCAGTGATCTTTTTCTTCGCGTCCTCAACGGTCAGACCGTCCAGCATTCCGGAATTGACCATGATGCCGGTCTCACAGTCGGTGAAGGCCTCCTCCTCGATGTTTCCGCCGCTGACGACCTCGATGATCGGCAGGTCGAACTTTTTCGCGAAGGCATAGTCTCTCGTGTCGTGCGCAGGGACAGCCATGATGGCGCCTGTGCCGTAGGAGACGAGCACGTAATCAGAGATGAAGATGGGTATCTCTGTGCCGTTGACCGGATTTATACCCATGACGCCCTCGATCTTCACGCCGGTCTTTTCCTTGTCGGCAGCCATCTCGGTGCGCTCAAAGTCAGACTTCTTGGCGGCCTCAGCCTGATATTCGCGGATCGCCCCGACGTTTGAGACGCGTCCCTCGTCTATCCACTTGTCGATGTATTTGTGCTCCGGCGAGATTACCATATATGTCGCGCCGAAAAGGGTATCCGGACGGGTGGTGTATACGGTGATGACGTCGCCGGCAGTGGAACCGAAATCCACCTCCGCGCCGGTGGAGCGCCCGATCCAGTTCTTTTGCGAGACCTTGACCCTGTCGATATAGTCGACCATGTCGAGATCGTCAATGAGGCGCTGGGCGTATTCGGTGATCTTGAGCATCCACTGGCTCTTCACCTTGCGGACGATCTCTCCGCCGCAGCGCTCGCAGCGTCCGCCCACGACCTCCTCGTTGGCGAGCACGCACTTGCAGGAGGTGCACCAGTTGACGGCCATCTCCTTCTTGTATGCCAGCCCGCGCTTGAAGAGCTGGATGAATATCCACTGGGTCCACTTGTAGTAGTTCGGATCGGTGGTGTTGACCTCCCGACTCCAGTCAAATGAGAGGCCGAGAGATTTTATCTGCTTTTTGAAACGCTGGATGTTGTCGTGCGTGACCTTTTCCGGATGTATCTTGTTTTTTATCGCGTAGTTCTCGGTGGGCAGTCCGAACGCGTCCCAGCCCATCGGAAAAAGTACGTTGTAACCCTGCAGACGGCGCTTTCTCGAGACGATATCCAGCGCGGTATAGGGTCTCGGATGTCCGACGTGCAGCCCCTGCCCGGAGGGATAGGGAAACTCCACGAGCGCGTAGTATTTGGGCTTGGAATAATCGTTGTCGGCCTTGAACGACTGTTTTTCATCCCATATGTCCTGCCATTTTTTCTCAATTGAAGCAAAATCGTAGCCCATTTGAAACGTCCTTCCTGATTTATGATTCAGAGCTCCACCTGTTTTACGTCCGCCCACAGCCTTTCGAGCGAGTAGAACTCCCTTGTTTCCTTATAGAAAATGTGCACGATCACATCGACGTAGTCGAGCAGTATCCACGACGCGGACTGATAGCCCTCGATGCGTCTGGGCTCCAGCCCCATTTTGGAGAGCTGCTCCTCGATCTCATCGCACAGCGCCTTGGTCTGGGTGGTGTTGCTTGCCGAGGCCAGCACGAAGTAATCTCCCAGCGAACTCAGCTCGCCGATGTTCATGATCTTTATGTCCGTTGCCTTTTTGCTGTCAAGGATCCTTCCGATCTCACGCGCAAGCTCCAGTGATGTCATCTGCTGTTCCTCCGACACATGATATAATAGTATATTTTACCTTATTTTTCCCCGTTTGTCAATCTTCACGGGCTTTGTGAACGTATTTATTCGTTTTTTGCCCCGCCCTGCCGGCCGCAAGCGCATATTGGTCATAAGCTGCGGCAGTCTCCGGCGAGATCAGCTTTTCCTTCCGCGTCAGCTCTCCGATGATGTATTTCAGCGCGTACAGCATCGCCGCGTCTATCCCCTGCATCGAGAGCCTGCGCATCTCATCCACGTCGGGATAGTCCCTGTCCTCCGAGACGAGGTCGGCCAGATAGACGATCTCCTCCAGCCGCGACATCCCCGCACGCGCGCTTGTGTGATAGCGCACCGCGTTTATTATCTCCTCATCCGTTTCGTTCAATTCGTACCTTGCATAGAGCGCGCCCGCACGCGAATGCCACAGCGACGGCGACGCGTACCAAACAGGCTCACTCAGCTCAAAATCGGGAACATACCGGATTATCTCCGCAAGCTGCTCCTCCTTCTTCAGGTCCTTGCAGATATCGTGCAGCAGACCGGCCTTGTATGCGCGCCGGACCGAACAGCCGTAGCGCTCCGCAAGCGCCGCCGCCGCCCGCGCGACTCCGATGGTGTGCCTGTAACGGTATTCGCTCAGTCGTTCCTTCGCAAGGATTCTCAGCCCGGCGAGCTCGCCGTCATTTTCGAACTCCAAAAGCTTATCATCCATCATTTTTGACGTATAACCCGTTCCTTCGGATATATTCGAGCAATCTTTCCGGGATCATCCCGGACACGTCCCCGCCGTCGGCAAGCCTTCTGCGCAGCTCGGTCGAGGAGATCTCCGGCAGCTCCAGCCGGGGCAGCAGCACGCGGCCGCCCTCCGCCCTGAGCATCTCGGCGTATTCCTCGAAATCCCCCTGATAGCCCTCCCTCGGGGATGCGCATATCGCCGCGAGCCTCAGGATGTCCCTCCAGCGCACCCACTGGTGCAGCGTGAAGAACATGTCCGCGCCCATGATGAGCGCGAAGCTCTCGCCGGGATGCAGCGCCGTCAGCTCCTCCAGCGTGTCCGAGGTGTAGCTCCGTCCCTGCCGCCTTATCTCGATGTCGCAGACCTCGAACAGGCCGCATTCCTCCGCCGCCAGACGGCAGAGCTCCAGCCTGTCTTCAGCCGGGGCCAGATCCGGCGCCGCCTTGTGCGGCGGCACGTTTGCCGGGATCAGCAGCACCTTTTCAAAACCGCACTGCTCCGCGGCCCCCTTTGCCAGCAGTATGTGCCCGTTATGCAGCGGGTTGAAGGTCCCTCCGAGGATACCGATCATCGCTCCACCTGTCCGTCCCGCCGGTCAGTCGAGCTCGATGACCGGCTTCTTTTTGCTCCTGCGATAAAGCACGAAGCGCTTTCCTATCACCTGCACCACGTCGGCGCCTGTGAGCCCTGCGAGCTCCTCGGCGGCCTCACGCGCGGTGAGCGGCGAGGTCTCAAGCACCGAGAGCTTTATCAGCTCCCGCGCCTCGAGCGCGTCGTCGGTCTGCTTCACCACAGCCTCAACCACTCCGCCCTTCCCCACTTGGAAGAGCACGTCCGATCCGTTTGCCATTCCGCGCAGCTTTGCGCGCTGTTTGCTTGTAAGCATATCATTATCTCCGTTTTGTCAAAATCCAAGCTCCCTGAGCTTTTTTTCGAGCGCTCTGAGCGCGTTCCCGCGGTGGCTGACCGCGTCCTTTTCCTCTGCCGTCAGCTCCGCGAAGCTCTTTTCCCCCACGAGGAACACAGGATCGTATCCGAAGCCGCCGCTTCCGCGGCGTTCGAACGCTATCCTGCCCTCGCATACGCCTCTGGCCTCCGCCCGCGAGCCGTCCGGGAAGCAGACGCACACCGCCGAGACGAACCGCGCGGAGCGCTTTTTCTCCGGCACGCCGCCGAGCTCCGCGAGCAGCTTGTCTATCCGTTCGCCGTCAGTGGCGTTTTCGCCGGCATATCTCGCCGAGAACACCCCCGGCGCTCCGCCGAGCGCATCCACGCAGAGCCCGGAATCGTCCGCAACGGCGGCCTCCCCGGTCGCCACGCAAATCGCCTGCGCCTTGATCAGCGCGTTTTCCTCAAAGGTCGCGCCGGTCTCCTCCGGCTCGAAGGTCACTCCGGCCTCGTCCTTCGGTATCACCTCGAAGCCCATCGGCTCAAGTATCCGTTTGAGCTCCGCCAGTTTTTTTCTGTTGCCGGAGGCAAGGATCATCTTCATCACGCTCACGTCCTCACTCCGCCTCAGCGTCTCCGAACAGTCCCGCCGCAAATTCAGCCGGGTCGAAGGGCTGCAGGTCGTCGATCTTCTCGCCTACTCCGACGAGCTTCACCGGTATCTTCAGCTCCTCCATTATCCCGATTATCACGCCGCCCTTTGCCGTTCCGTCCAGCTTGGTCAGCACGATACCCGTCAGCCCCGCCGCGTCGCGGAACTGCCGCGCCTGGTTGAGCGCGTTCTGACCGGTGGTCGCGTCCAGCACCAGCAGCACCTCAAGGTCGCAGCCGGCGGCCTCCCGCGCGATCACGCGGGATATCTTTGCGAGCTCGTCCATCAGATTCTTTTTATTCTGCAGGCGCCCCGCCGTGTCGCAGATTATCACGTCCGTGCCGCGCGCCTTGCCTGCGGCGATGGCGTCGAACACGACGGCGGCAGGGTCGCTGCCCTGCTCGTGCTTTATCATCGGGCAGTCGGCGCGCCGCGCCCACTCCTCAAGCTGCTCAATGGCCGCCGCGCGGAAGGTGTCCGCAGCCGCGAGCAACACGCTTTTGCCCTCCCTTTGCAGCCGCAGCGCCAGCTTGCCGATGGTGGTCGTCTTGCCGGCGCCGTTCACGCCGATAACGAGTAGAACCGACGGCTTGGTCTCCAGCTTGAGTGAGCAATCGCCGTCCACCATCTCCTCCACGATCTCCCTAAGCATCCTGCGCACCTCGTCGGCGTCGTTCGTCCCGCTCGCCTTGATGCGCCTGCGCAGCTCGTCGCATATCCTCATCGAGGTCTCGCCGCCGACGTCGGAGAGCACCAGCGTCTCCTCGAGCTCGTCGAGCAGCTCCTCATCCACCTTTTTGAAGGAACTGAAAAGCTGATCCAGCTTCTCCTTCATCGAATCTCTTGTCTTTTTGAGACCTTCGCCTATCTTTCCGAAAAATCCCATTTTTTGCCTCCTGTCTATATCAACGGAGCAGCCGCACCGGACCGAACAGTCCCGAGCTCAGGCTCTCCGCCTCAAATCCGCGTTCTACCGCGTCGTAAGGACCGATAGTGCTCTTGGAAAACCACTTTTCAAAATCAGTATGGACGAATATATTCGCCGCAGTGTTGGACACCCTGATCACGAGCTCGTTTTGCTCCCGCAGCGGCGGCAGGCTGACGCAAAACGGCGAAAACGCCATCGCGCCGAGCGAGCGCCCGTTCAGAAACACCTCGCAGGAGCCGCGCACCTCTCCGAGATCGAGCAGATAT
>Ga0079305_1002607_pt1 | contig 14845 bp, 11 predicted proteins | sample LMS_cellobiose_e_FD_79183 | JGI IMG/M metagenome (GOLD analysis project Ga0079305, IMG submission 79183) | Rumen-fistulated moose microbial communities from Alaska, USA - LMS_cellobiose_enrichment | ecosystem: Host-associated > Mammals > Digestive system > Stomach > Rumen fluid ... | reverse complement strand
CATGAACACGAAGCCGGCGACGCCGCTGAGCAGGCCGCAGAGCAGATGCGCCATGAAGCGCGTCCTGCGCACGTTCACGCCCAGCATCAGCGCGCTCTGCCGGTTGCCGCCCACCGCGTAGAAGAAGCGGCCCAGCCGGAGCTTGCGCAGCAGGACGAACACCAGCGCGACGGTCAGCAGCGCGACCACCACGCCGATCTCCATCCTCGCCGGGATCATCACCCCGTTCTTGTTGGGCGAGCCGAGCCAGGGCATGACGATGCGGGTCTGGAGGATGTCCATCAGGGCCTGCGGGGCCTTCTGCGGGTCGACGCTGATGATGGTGATCATCCCGCGGGCGAAGAACATGCCCGCCAGGGTGATGATGAAGGGCTGGATCTCCAGATAGCCGACCAGGTAGCCCTGCACCAGGCCGAAGCCCAGGCCGATCAGCAGGGCCGCGGCCAGCGCGAAGACGATGCGCCAGCCGTCCGCGAGGCCGAGGGTGGCCTGCAGCGGGGCAAAGAGGCCCAGGTTTCCGTTGAGGATCATGACGCAGACCATGGCGACCATGGCCGTGACGCCGCCGACGGAGATGTCGATGCTGCCGGTGATCATGACGATGGTGAGGGCGCAGGAGATGATGATGAGGTAGGCGTTGTCGTTGAGCATGTCGAAGAGCATCTGCGGCTTGAGGAAGCCGCCGCCCCAGATCAGCATGGCCAGCACGTACATGCCGACGAAGATGCAGATCGTGATCGTCAGCAGCAGCTGCGTGTCGGTGATCGGCTCTCTGCGGCGTGCGGGCAGGGCGTTTTTCGCGGGACGCGTTTTTTCAGCGGTCTTCATGCCTTATGCCGCCTCCTTTCCTGCGCCGGCGGGGCGCGGTCCGCGGAGCTTTTTCCAGAAGCGGCCGAGCGCCTCCTTCACCACGGGGGAGCCCATGACGACCAGCAGGATGATGACGATGGCCTTGTAGGCCTTGATGTCCGTGGAGGGCACCTTCATGGCATAGAGCGTGATGGTGAGCGCCTGGATGGCGTAGGCGCCCAGGACGGAGCCCAGCATCCGGAACTTGCCGCCGCCGAGGCTGTTGCCGCCGATGGCGACGGCGAGGATCGCGTCCATCTCGATGTTGATGAGCAGGGTCTCGTGGTTGATGAGCCCCAGGCGGCTCACGCCGATCATGCCGGCCACGGCGCAGCAGGCGCCCAGCAGGATGAAGGACAGGAGCTTGATGCCCGCCGAGTGGATGCCGTTGAGCCGGGCCGCGCTCTGGTTGATGCCCACGGTCTGGATGTACAGGTTCAGCGTCGTGAAGCGGAAGAGCAGCCCGAAGAGGATCGCCATGAGGATCACGATCAGGATCGGCGTCGGGACCGGGATGCCGGGGATGAAGCTGCCGATGGCGCTGATGATGGGGCTCGACACCGTGGGCGTCGCGCCGCCGTTGATCCAGTAGGCGATGCTGCGCCCGCAGGTGAAGAGGATGAGCGTGGCGATCATAGGCTGGATGCGGAAGGTCGCGACCAGCATGCCGTTGAAGGCGCCGAAGGCCATCGCGACCAGGCAGCACATCACGAAGGCGCCGATCACCAGCATCGGGCTGACGGCCCCGCCGCTTTTGAGGACCTTGACGAAGACGCTGCCCGCGATGGCGGCCAGCGCGCCCACGGAGATGTCCTGTCCGCCGGAGGCCGCCGTCACCAGCGTCATGCCCATGGAGAGGATTACCAGCTCCGAGGCGCCGTTGAGGATGGCGATGAGGTTGCCCTGGAGGACGGGGTCGCCGTTGTTGTTGGTGGCGACGCCCACGGAGAAGAAGCCGGGGTCCCGGAAGAGGTTGAAGATCACCAGCAGCAAAATGGCGATCAGGGGCACCAGCAGCTGCGAATTGTTGGCGAAGAAGCGCGCCGACGCGTTTTTGTTGTTCATCTCAGTTGCCCCCTCCCGCAATGGTGCTCATCACGCGCTCCTGCGTCAGCTCCTCGCCCGTCAGCTCGCCGACGATGTTCCGGTCGCGCATGACGATCAGGCGCGAGCAGGTGCGCAGCATCTCCTCGATCTCCGAGGAGATGAAGGTGATGCTCATGCCCTCCTCCGCGAGCTTCAGCACCAGGCGCTGGATCTCCGTCTTGGTGCCGACGTCGATGCCGCGCGTGGGCTCGTCGAGGATCAGGTACCTGGGGTGCGTGAGCAGCCACCGCGCCAGGATGACCTTCTGCTGGTTGCCGCCGGACAGGGATTTGATGGGGGTCTCCAGGGAGGCCGTCTTGATGTCCAGCGCCTTGACGTACTCGTCGGCAAAGGCCTCCGCCCGGGCGCGGGAGATGGGGTGGTTCATGCCGCTGATCACCTGCAGGGCCAGGAGGATGTTGTCGCGCACGGACAGGTCCGCGATGATGCCGTCGCGCTTGCGGTCCTCCGGCAGGTAGCCGATGCCGTTTTTCATGGCGTCGAGCGGCTTGCCGATTTTGACCTTTTTGCCGTCCATCTTCACACGGCCGCCGGTGACCGGGTCCGCCCCGAAGATGGCGCGCACGCTCTCGCTGCGCCCGGAGCCCAGCAGGCCCGTGAAGCCGTTCACCTCGCCTTTGGCGATGTGGAAATCGAAGGGGCGGCTCTCCGTGCTGGACAGCTCCTCCGCCTCATAGAGCGGCTGCTGCCGCTGCGCGTCCGGGGAGGAGGCGCGGCGGATCACGGAGAGGTTTTCCAGGTCCTTGCCGATCATCTTGGCCACCAGCTCCACCTGCGGGAGCTTGTCCACCTCGTATTCGCCCACCAGCTCGCCGTTGCGCAGCACGGTGATCTGGTCGCTGACCTCGTAGACCTGCTCGAGGAAGTGGGTGACGAAAAGGATGCCCACGCCGCGGTCCCTCAGCTCGCGCATCAGGCGGAAGAGCATCGCCACCTCCTTGTCGTCCAGGGAGGAGGTGGGCTCGTCCAGGATCAGCACCTTGCACTCGGTGTCGACGGCCCGGGCGATGGCGACCATCTGCTGCACGGCCAGGGAGCAGCTGCCCAGCTGCTGCCGGGGCCGGGCGGGGATGCCGAGGCTCTCCAGCAGCTCGAGCGCCCTCTTCTCCCTCTCCTTCCAGTTGACGGTCCTGCCCGGGTCGCGTCCGATGTACATGTTCTCGGCCACGGTCAGGTTGGGGCAGAGGGTGATCTCCTGGTACACGGTGCTGATGCCGTAGCTCTGGGCCTCCTGGGGGGAGCGGATCACGATCGCGTCCTCGACCCCGTCGATGCGGATCTCTCCGGCGTCCATGGGATACACGCCCGTCAGGACCTTGATCAGCGTGGATTTGCCCGCGCCGTTTTCGCCCATCAGCGCGTGGATCTTCCCCCTGCGCAGGGTGAAATCGACCTGGTTCAGCGCCTTGACGCCCGGGAAGGACTTGCAGATCCCGCGCATCGTCAAAATGATATCGTCTTCCATCCGCTCAACTCCTGTCGTTAAGGAAACGCGGTGTGGACCGCGGATTACTCCACTTCCCACACCGCGCGGTTTCCTGGATTATACTACGTGCTCTGCCGAAATTGCAAGCGATCACTCGCCCAGGCCGTAGGCGGCGATGTCCGCCTCGGTGAGCTCGCGGGCGTCGAAGCCCTTCTCCACGGAGATGATCTGCTTGGCGTCGTTCAATCCGGCGATGGAGCCGCCGCCCTCGAGGGTCTGGATCATGTCGCTGATGACCTGGGCCTGGAAGGGGCTGCACTGTCCGTCATAGTTCCAGTTGCCGGCCAGCAGCTCGCGCAGGGCCCACTTGTTGCAGTCGAAGCCCATCACGATGACGTCCTTGTCGACGCCGTGGGTGATGCCGGCCTCATCCAGCGCCGCGACGGCGCCCTTGGCCATGCCGTCGTTCTCGGCGTAGATCACGTTGAAGGGCTCGCCGGAGTTGATGACGGACTCGACGATCTTCTTGGCCTCGGCCTCGTCCCAGGTGGCGGTCTGCTGGACGACCTTCTTCATGGTGCCCGCGTCAAACTGGGCGTCGAGCGCGCCGGTGCGGCCGATCTGGGCGTCGCTGCCCATGGCGCCCTGGATGTGGATGACGTTGTACTCGTCGAGCTTCTGGTCGAGCAGCCAGTTGACGGCGGTGTCGCCCTCCTGGGCCATGTCGGAGACGACGGCGGCCTCAAACAGGCTGGAGTCGCAGTCGATCATGCGGTCGAAGAGGAAGACCTTGATGCCGGCGTCCTGGGCGTCCTTGAGCACGGCGTCCCAGCCGGTGGTCTCGGCGGCGGAGATCAGCAGGTAGTCGACGCCGTCGGTGATGTACTGGCGGGCGGCGGTGAGCTGCTCGTCGTTCTTGATGCTGTAGTAGAACTGCGCGTCATAGCCGTTGTCCTTGGTGAAGACGTTCTGGAAGTCGTTGACGTTGGCCTCGCGGTAGCCGGACTCGGAGGGCGGGTTGTTCACAACGCCGACCTTGATCAGAGTGCTCTCGGCTGCGGGAGCGGCGGGCGCGTCCGCGGGAGCGGCGGGGGCGGCGGGAGCCGCCTGCTGTCCGCACGCGGCCAGTGCGAAGACCATCATCACTGCAAGCAGGAGTGCGATGTACTTTTTCATGTTGTTCCCTCACATTCATAGTATTTGGACCGCTGTGAGTCCTTGCCCTCATCAAAGCACGAAATGCGCGCGCAGTCAATCGAGCCGGGACGGCGCGGCGGCGAATCGTGAAGTTGAATAAATACAACTTTTCGTTTGTTTTAAAAAAAGCAGACAACTTCGCCGCCCCCGGCGAATCCCGCGGGAATTCTTATGATCCGGCCCGAAAAGGGCGGAAATCCTACGCCGCCGCGCGCCGCGCGGTCCCAAAAAATTCCCCGGCGGATTGAACAGCGCCGCGCCCGGGGGTGGGTTTTTTTCCGCCGGGCGCAAAAAACTCGTTTGATTTTCGAAACATTTTCTTCCCCATTTCCGGACGCGGGGCGATCTTTTCCGAAAAAAACGAAACTTTCCGCGGAAAGCGGCTTGTAGAGCCGGAGCCGCCTGTGCTATACTTTTTTCGATCCATTTTTCATGGCTGGGAGGTGCTGCCCATGGCGGCCAAATACATCGCGCTCGCGGGCGAGCTGCGGCGGCTGTGCGCCCGGATGCGGCAGGAGGGGCGGCGCAGGCTCCCCGGCGAGAGCGAGCTGTGCCGGAGCTATGGCTGCAGCCGCCAGACCGTGCGCCGCGCGCTGGAGCTGCTGGCGCGGGAGGGCCTGATCCTGCGCCTGCGCGGCAGCGGCACCTATCTCGCCGGGGGCGCGGCGCGCGGCGGCCGGGTCGCCGTCGTGACGCAGTCTGCGGAGGAGTACGTCTATCCCCGGCTCCTGCGGGAGATCGAGACGCAGCTCGCTCTCGCCGGGCTCTCCGCGGACTTTTACAGCTCCGAAAACCTTGTCGCGCGCGAGCGCGAGCTCCTGACGCAGCTGCTCTCCGCGCCGCCCGCGGGCCTCCTGCTCGAGTGCGCCAGATCCGCGCTGCCCAGCCCGAACCTCGCGCTGCTGGAGCGCCTTGCCGAGCTGGGCGTCCCGCTGGTCTTCCTGCGCGCGCTCCCCGCCGGGCTGGAGGGCTTTCCCTGCGTCCGGGAGGACGACGCCGCGGGCGCGGCGCTCCTGGTGCGCTTCCTGCGCGGCAAGGGGCACGAGCACATCGCCGCCATCCTCCGGCGCGACGACTGCGCGGGGACGGAGCGCTACCGGGGCTTTGTCTCCGCCCTGCTGTCCTCGGGCGGGACGCTGCACGAGCGGAGCGTCCTCTGGCTCGACGGCGGGGACCGGGAGGACGTGCTGAGCGCGGACAGCCCCCTGCTCGAGCGCTTCGTGCGCGAGCGCCTGTCCCCCTGCACGGCGGTGCTCTGCCACAGCGACGAGCTCGCCCACGCGCTGATCCGCTGCCTGCTGCGGCAGGGCCTGCGCGTGCCGGAGGACGTGGCCGTGGTCGGCTTCGACAACAGCCACTACTGCCTGCTCGGTCCCGTGCCCATCACCTCCCTCGCCCATGAGCGGCAGCGGCCCGGCTCCGCCGCGGCCGGGCTCCTGCTCGAGCTCCTCAAGGGCCGCGAGGCGCCCTCCGTCCTCCTGCCCTGGACGCTCCGCGAGCGCGAGAGCGGCTGAACGCAAAAACGAAGAAAGCGAAAGCCCCGGCCAAAAGGCCGGGGCTCAGGCTGTCGACAAAGTGTCGACAGCTTGAGCGGCAAAAATGGGAACTTCCGAAAAAGTTCCCATTTTTGCATGATTGAACGTGAAGAGGGGAATCCCATCCCCTCTTCACAATCTCCCCATGCGCGTCGAAACGGATGCGCATGGGTTTGTCTGCAGTCTGAAGCCGCCCGGCAGACGCCGGGCGGCTTTCCGTAGCTGTATGCATCTTCTCAGTATTCCCGGTTGCGGATCAGGCTGTCGGAGAGGTCGCGCCGGGTATAGCAGTTTTCGTCCACATAGTTCTGCTTGCGCAGCGTCTGCCCCTCCTCGAGCTGCCGGATCAGGGCGGCCACGCGCGGGCCGTGCAGGGGATTGCACTCCACGCAGAGGTTGATCTTCCCCTCCAGGCACAGGCGCAGCGCCTCGCGCACCGCGTCGAAGGAGATGATCATCACCTGTCCGTCCACGCCGTAGGAGATGCCGGCCTCGTCCAGCGCGCGGATCGCGCCGAAGCTCATGTTGTCGTTCTCGCTGTAGATGACGTCGATCTCGCGGTCCTCCCTGAGGTAATCCCGCACCATCTCGTAGCTCTTGGCCTCGGTGTACTCGCCGGGCAGGCGGGCGATGATCTCCCACGAGGGGTGCTCCGCCACCGCCTCGTCGAGCGCCCTTGTGCGCAGCAGCTGCGCGGTCGCGCCGTCCGTGCCCTGGATGTGCAGGATGCGCAGCGGCTCGTCCTGCCGCTCCTGCGCGCGCAGCGTATCCTCCAGCCAGCGGATCGCCGTGCGCCCCTCCGCCAGGAAGTCCGAGCCGACCCAGCTTGTATACAGCGTCTCGTCCTCCACGGCGATCTGCCGGTCGACGATGATCACCGGGATGCCCGCGCCGCGCGCCTCCTGCAGCACGTCGTCCCAGCCGGACTCGGCGATGGGCGCGAGCACGATGTAGTCCACATCCTGCTGGATGAAGTTGCGGATGGCCAGAAACTGGTTTTCCTGGCGCTGCTTGGCGTTGTCGAAGATGAGCTCGAAGCCGTTCTCCTCGCTGAGCGCCGCGGTCATGGAGGCGGTGTTCGCCGCCCGCCAGTCCGATTCGGAGCCCACCTGGGAAAAGCCCACGCGGATCAGCTCCTCCTCCGGCACCGCGCTCTGCGCGGCGCAGCCCGGCAGCGCCAGCAGCGCCAGCAGCGCGCAGAGCGCCCCGATGCATTTTCTCTTCATAGGCTCTCCTCCGTCTCGGTCCGGTAGGGGATGCGGATGCGGATCGCCGTGCCGCGCCCCTCCTCGCTGTCCACCCGGAAGTCCAGCTCCCCGCCGTACATCAGCTGCAGGCGCTTGTAGGAGGAGATCAGGCCGAAGCCCGTCCCCTCGTCCCGCTCCAGCGAGGCGCGCAGCTCCCGCAGCGCCTCGGCGGACAGGCCCACGCCGCTGTCGGACACCTCCAGGAGCACCCTCCCGTCCTCCATGCGGCCGTGGATGCGCACGGTGCCCACGCCCCGCCGGGGCTTGATGCCGTGGTAAATGGCGTTTTCCACCAGCGGCTGCAGGGTCATCTTGGGGATGAGGCAGTCCGCGAGCGCCGGGTCCATGTCGATCTCGTAGCGCAGGATGTCCCGGTAGCGCACCTGCTGGATCTCCAGGTAGCTGCGCACGTGCAGGGCCTCCTCGCGCAGGGTGATGATGTCCTTGCCGTTGGAGAGGAAGGAGCGGAAATAGGTGGAGAGGCTCGAGACCATTTCCACCGCCTGGTCGTTCTTGCCCGTCTCCACCAGCCACATGATGGCGTCGAGCGTGTTGTACAGGAAATGGGGGTTGATCTGCGCCTGCACCAGCGCCAGCTCCATGCTGCGCAGCCGGATCTGCTCCTGGCGGTTGAGCTCCATCTGCTCGTTGAGGCGCGTCACCATCTCCTCCAGGCCGTCGCTGAGGGCCTGGAGCTTGCTGTCCTCGGCCTGCACCGGCTCGCGGGCCGTGAGCTCGCCCCGGCCGATCTCCCCGACGCGCCCGTAGAGCGCGTCGATGGGGCGGGTGATCTCCCGGGTGATCTTGAAGCTCTTGCGCAGCGTCAGCGTGACGACCACCGCCATGACGAGCGCCGCGACGATCAGCTCCGCGTTCAGCCAGGCCGTCTGCCTCTGCCGCAGCGCGGCCAGCTCCCCGGCCTCGTGGTACAGGTAGGTGTACATGTACTGCTGGATCAGCTCCGTGAGCACGTAGACGTTAGTCTCCAGCTGGTGCATGCGCCGGTCGTAGCCCTCGGTGGTCTGGATCTCGGCGATGCAGGCCTTGAGGTTGGCGCAGAGGTTGAGCACGCTGTTGATGGCCCGGTGGCTCTCGCGGCTGCGGGTGCTGCCCAGGAGCTTCACCGCCAGCTCCTCGGCGGCCTCGACCTCCTCGAGCGGCAGCGCGTCGTCATAGTCGGTGACGAAGTAGTACATCTTCAGGTCTACCTCGTCCTTGAAATTCTGGCTGAACTGCGAGGCCGTGCTGATGTTGCTGCTGACCTGGGCGTACTGCAGGCTGGTGAAGAGGAACAGCAGCAGGATGAACGCCGCCAGCACGCACAGCGGGATCGCCAGGGAGACGATCAGCTCCCGGATCCGGCCGCTGATGGAATGCCGGTCCCTCTGCCTGCGCTGCGCGCTCATCGCTCCCTCTCCCCCGTGCGGTACTCCCGGGGCGTGCAGCCCTGGGTCTTTTTTGAACACGAAGCTGAAGTAGCGCGGGTCCTTGTAGCCGACCTCGACGGCGATCTCGCCCGTGCGCCTGCCGCTCTGGCGCAAAAGCTGCTTTGCGCGCGCCATGCGCTTTTGCGTGAGGTACTCCACGAAGGAGATCCCCATGCGCTGGCTGAACACGGCGCTGAGGTAGTTGGTGCTGATGTTGATGGCCTTCGCCACGGCGTTGAGCGAGATGTTCTCATCGGCGTAGTACTGGTCGATGTAGTGCAGGGCGCTGTCCACCAGGTCGCTGCTCTGCAGCTGGGAGCTCTCGTCGCGCACGGCGATCGCCGCGTGCAGCGCCTCGGCGCAGTAGTGCTCGAGCTCCTGCGCGGACATGTCGATCTCCGCCGCGGGCAGCCGCCGGATCAGCTCCTCCCGGCTGCAGCCCATGTCGCGGATGGCGGCGATGGCGTTGACGCGGACGCTGAGGATCAGGTAGTGGCGGAAGATCATCGAGGCGAGCGCGCCGCCCAGGTTCCCGAAGAACTCCGAGACGAAGTCCCCGACCTCGCTGTCCAGGCCCTTGTGCAGGAAGCCGCGCAGCAGCATGGGATCGACCATCCCGGCGTCCACGGCGTCGTAGCTGCCGGAGGGGTCCTCGCCGCGCCGCACCATCTCCGCCGTCAGCACATGCTGCCGGGGCATCAGGTGCCGGTAGGCCAGCACGTGGTTTGCCTGCGCGTAGCACTGCGAAAGCCCGCTCAGCCGCTCCGTGGGCGTGCCGATGGCCACGTACCAGTCCACGCCGGCCCGGGCGCGGCAGCGCTGCTCGATGGCGTCGGCGCAGCGCTGCGTCAGCTGCGGCAGCTTGTCCGCCGCGCCCTTGATGAGCACCGCGTAGCTGAGGAAGCTGCAGCGGAAGAGCAGGTAGTCCGGGTAGCGCAGGAAGTACTCGATCAGCTCCTCCTGCAGCAGCGCCAGCTCCTCCGAATAGGCCGTCGCCGCCTGCTGCGGCAGGAGGCTGAAGAGCACGAGGTTGTAGGCCTCCGCGTCCAGCTCGAGCTCCAGCTTTTCCGCCTGCTCGTAGATCTCCTGCACGCTCAGCGCGCCGTTCATGAGCTTTTCGAAAAAGGCGCGCCGGGAGTACCGCTCGTACTCCCGGGCCTCCCGGGTGAAGCGCTGCAGGTACTGCTGCTGCTCCCGCTCCTCCTCGATGCGGCGGCGCGTCTGCTCGAGCGCCTCGATCATGCTGGCCTTGGAGATGGGCTTGAGCAGGTACTGGTCCACGTGCAGCTCGATGGCCTGCCGGGCGTAGTTGAAGTCGTCGTAGCCGGAGAGGATGATGATGCGCGTGTTGGGAAGCTCCCTGCTGACGAGACGGCTGAAATCCAGCCCGTCCATGAAGGGCATCTTGATGTCCGTGATGAGCACGTCCGGCTTGATGCGGCGCACCAGGGGCAGCGCCATCTCCCCGTCGGAGGCCTCGCCCGCGAACTGGAAGCCGCACTGCTCCCAGGGGATGCTGTCGCGCAGCCCCTCGCGCACGACGCTCTCGTCCTCCACGAGAAATACCTTGAGCATTGCTCTCCCCCTTCCGCTGCTGTCGCTCCGCGCGCCTCAGCCCTTCGCGCGCGCCGTATCCAGCGCCTGCCTGAGCTTTCTGCGGATGGCGGCGTAGCCGTCCGCGGGCCGGGCCTCCCACAGCTTCTCCGCGCCGAGGAAGACGCTCGGCACATAGTAGTAATCGTAGCTGTCGGCGAGCGTTTTCTGCTCGCTCTCCTCGATCCAGCGGATCGGGATCTCCCCGTAGGCGGGGTCCTCCTGCTCCAGCTCGTGCAGCGCCCGGCGGGCGTTGACGCAGTAGGGGCAGTCCCTGAGATAAAACAGTGTCAGCTCCTTCATGGCTCTCCTCCCTTGTCCCTGCGGCGGTTTTCCCGCCGTCTCAAATCTGCTGCTTCGCGGCGCGCCGGTCGAGCGCGGCATTCCGGAAATACAGAACGATGTCGATCGCGACCATGGCGATGTCCGCGAGGTAAAACCAGATGGAGTAGGCCCACACGCCGCTCCTGCGCCAGGCGATCAGCTTGCCCGCCAGCCCCACCAGATAGCCGAAGATCACGATGAACTCAAACACCACGCTCTTTCCCCGGGCCGTCCGCGAGCGCCAGGATTTGCCGATGTTGAAGGGCCAGGAGCAGCCGAAGGCCACCAGCATTCCGATTTCACAAAGCTGTACAGGATCCATCTGTCTTTTTCCCCCCGTTTTTTTCCTGTCGTTACTATATCTCCGCGCGCCCATGCTTGTCAAGCGTGCGCGCCGCCGCGGGATTGTGCACAAAACTTTCCCTCCGTTTTTGGTCGATGTGCTGTTTTCCCGGCCGCCGTTTTGGTTTTTCTTGCAATTTCGGCGGAGATGTGCCAGAATAAAGGCAGCGAATTGTTATTAATTGCAATTCGCTATTTGATGTTTCGCTCCCGGCGGAGCATCCGAACGAGAAACGAAGCCTGAGGGAGGCGCAAGCATGAAGCTGATCCGAACCGTGGACGCGGCGGGGCAGGTGCTCTGCCACGACATCACCCAGATCATCAAGGACGAGAAGAAGGGGCCGGTGTTCCGCAAGGGGCACATTGTCCGGCCGGAGGACATCCCGGTGCTGCTGAGCGTGGGCAAGGACACGCTCTACATCTGGGAAAACGACGAGAGCATGCTGCACGAGGACGAGGCGGCGGAGATCCTGCGGGAGATCTGCCAGGGCGAGCACATGCGCGCCAGCGAGCCCAAAGAGGGCAAGATCGAGCTGAGCGCGGAGTGCGCCGGGCTGTTCCTGGCGGACCTGGAGAAGCTCCGGGCCGTCAACGCCCTGGGCGACATGATGATCGCCACCCGCCCCTCGGGCTTTCTGGTGAAGCCGGGGGACAAGCTCTGCGGCACGCGCGTGGTGCCCCTGGTCATCGGGAAGGACCGGATGGCGCGGGCGCGCGCCGTCGCGGGAGAGGAGCCCATCCTGCGCCTGATCCCGACGAAGGCGAAGAAATACGGCGTCGTCACCACCGGCAACGAGGTCTTCCACGGCCGCATCGAGGACACCTTCACGCCCGTCATCGAGCGCAAGCTCGCGGAGCTCGGCTGCGAGATGACCGCGCACGTGACGCTGGACGACGACCATGAGAAGATCACCGCGGCCATCCGGGACATGCTCGACGCGGGCTGCGAGATGGTCTTCTGCAGCGGCGGCATGAGCGTGGACCCGGACGACAGGACGCCGCTGGCGATCAAAAACGCGGGGGTGCGCATCGTCTCCTACGGCGCGCCGGTGCTGCCGGGGGCCATGTTCCTCGTGTCCTACACGGACGACGGGCGGCCCGTCTGCGGTCTGCCCGGCTGCGTCATGTACGCGCGGCGCACCATCTTCGACCTGGTGCTGCCCTATCTGGTCGCGGACGTCCCCGTCACGCGGGAGTTCCTGGCGGGCCTCGGCAACGGCGGGCTCTGCCTCAACTGCCCGGTCTGCCACTTCCCCAACTGCGGCTTCGGCAAGGGCGTGTAAGCCGCCCTTCCCGCGCCCCCTCTCTCCTTTTCGTATATGAACACGTAAAGCCGTGTTTGTATAAATATTTTCCCCTGAAACATGGGAGGAGGAAAAAACAAATGAAAAGAATCCTGACACTGCTGCTTGCACTGGTCATGGTGTTCGCGCTGGCCGCCTGCGGCACAGGCGCGGTGCCCGCTCCGGCGCCGGCAGAACCCGAGGCCCCCGCGGCCCCGGCAGAACCCGCTCCCGTCGAGGAGCCCGTGGAGGAAGTGGAGCTCATCGTCTTCGCCGCCGCGTCCATGACCGAGACGCTCACGCAGATCAAGGATCTGTACGAGGCGGCCAATCCCGGCGTGACGATCACCTGCAACTTCGACTCCTCCGGCACGCTGAAGACCCAGATCCAGGAGGGCGCGGACTGCGACGTCTTCGTCTCCGCCGGGCAAAAGCAGATGAACCAGCTCGACATCACCGCCTCCGCCGAGGTGAACACGGAGGGCCTGGACTTCGTGCTGGACGGCAGCCGCCTGAATCTGCTGGAGAACAAGGTGGTCCTGGTCGTGCCCGAGGGCAACCCCAAGGGCGTCGAGTCCTTCGACCAGCTCGCGCAGCTGCTGAAGGACGGCGAGGTGTTCATGGCCATGGGCAACAGCGACGTGCCCGTGGGCCAGTACACCCAGAAGATCCTCGCCTGGTACGAGCTGGATGAGGAGGCGCTCGCCGGCGCCGGCCTCATCACCTACGGCACCAACGTGAAGGAAGTCACCACCCAGGTCTCCGAGGCGAGCGTGGACTGCGGCGTGGTCTACTGCACCGACGCCTTCTCCGCCGGGCTGGCCGTGGCGGACAGCGCCACCGCCGAGATGTGCGGGCAGGTCATCTACCCCGCCGCGGTGCTGAAGGTCAGCGCCCACCCCGAGGCGGCCCAGGCCTTCCTGGACTACCTGAGCACCGAAGAGGCCATGGCCGTATTCGAGGCCGTCGGCTTCTCCCCCGTCGCATAACGCATAACAAATACAGGCAGCGCGTCCCGCGCTGCCTGTCCCCCTATCGGAGTGTCGTCTATGAACATCGACTGGTATCCTCTCGTAAACTCCCTGCGCATCGCCGCCATCAGCTGTGTGCTGGTGTTCTTCCTGGGGATCTTCTTCGCCTACTATGCGGCGCGGCTCCCCCGGGCCGTCAAGGGCGTGCTGGACGTGATCCTGACCCTGCCCATGGTGCTGCCGCCCACGGTCTGCGGCTATTTTCTGCTGCTGGTCTTCGGGATGAAGCGCCCGCTCGGCATTTTTCTGCTGCGCTTCGGGGTCAAGTTCGTCATGACCTGGTACGGCGGCGTGCTGGCCGCGGCGGTGGTCGCCTTTCCGCTCATGTACCGCACGGCGCGCGGCGCCTTCGAGAGCTTCGATCAGACCCTGGCCTATTCCGGCCAGACCCTGGGGCTCTCGAACACTTACATCTTCTGGCGCATCCGCATGCCCGCCTGCCGGCAGGGCATCCTCGCCGGGACGGTGCTGGCCTTCGCGCGCGCGCTGGGGGAATACGGCGCGACCAGCATGCTCATCGGCTACACCCCGGGCCGCACGGCCACCATCTCCACCACGGTCTACCAGCTCTGGCGCACCAACGACGAGGCGGGCGCCCTGTTCTGGGTGCTGGTGAACCTCGCCATCAGCACGGTGGTGCTGCTGGCGGTGAACATGCTCGAGGCCCGGCAGAAGAAGGCGGTGGCGAAATGAGTCTGCGTGTGGACATCCGAAAGCGGCTGGGCCGCTTCACGCTGGACGTGGACTTTACCGCGGAAAACGGCATCACCTCCCTGCTCGGCCCCTCCGGCTGCGGCAAGAGCCTGACGCTCAAGTGCATCGCCGGCATCGAACGGCCCGACGAGGGGCGCATCGAGCTCGACGGCAGGCTGCTCTTCGACTCCGAGAAGGGGATCCACCTGCCCCCGCAGAAGCGGCAGGTGGGCTATCTGTTCCAGAACTACGCGCTCTTCCCCAACATGAGCGTGCGGCAGAACATCCTCTGCGGCCTCAGCCGGGAAAAGGACCGCGGCGAGAAGGAGCGGCGGCTGCGGGAGATGCTGCGCCTGATGCAGCTCGAGGGCCTGGAAAAGCACAGGCCCGCGCAGCTGTCCGGCGGGCAGCAGCAGCGCGTGGCCCTGGCGCGCATCCTGGTCAGCGAGCCGCGGCTGCTGCTGCTCGACGAGCCCTTCTCCGCCCTGGACGCTCATCTGCGCGACGCGCTGAAGATTGAGCTGCGCGACCTGCTGCAGAGCTACGGGCGCGAGGTGCTGATGGTGACGCATGACCGCGGCGAGGCCTACAACATGAGCCGCGAGATCGCCGTCATGCACGAGGGGCGGCTCCTGGCCGTCAAGCCCACCAAGCAGCTCTTCGCCGACCCCGGCAGCGTGCCCGCGGCCATCCTCACCGGCTGCAAGAACATCGTGCCCGCCGTCCGCCTGGACGAACACACGGTGGAGGTGCCCGACTGGGGCATCCGGCTGCAGACCCGGCAGGCGGTG
>Ga0079305_1002606_pt1 | contig 14846 bp, 14 predicted proteins | sample LMS_cellobiose_e_FD_79183 | JGI IMG/M metagenome (GOLD analysis project Ga0079305, IMG submission 79183) | Rumen-fistulated moose microbial communities from Alaska, USA - LMS_cellobiose_enrichment | ecosystem: Host-associated > Mammals > Digestive system > Stomach > Rumen fluid ... | reverse complement strand
TTCCGGAGGTGTATTCCTCGAGAAGAGAGCCAATCTGCATGATGAACGCCACTTCTCCGGCGGCGAAGAACTCTCTTGTGACGACGGAAGCGATCAGCGCCAGAGATACGAGAAGGTCGGCTTTTATGTCGTGCTCAAAGACCACCGCCTCAAAAGCCCCGACGAGGATGGGAAGACCGCAGATCACGATCGCCGCCCACGCCAGGTATTCCCCCCAAGCGGCGCCGGCCCTCGGCAAAATGAACGAAGCGAGCAAAAAAGCGCCTCCGACGAGCGTCATGTTACGGCTCGAAAGGAAATCGCAGATTTTTTTTATCATATTTGTTTGCCTCCCGTTGACAAACGCCGCCCCGCGGCGTATAATCAGAGTGATATCGAACAAAGTGTTCGATTATGATTATACTGTTCGGCAGCGTGATGCGCAAGAAGCAATCGCGCCGATAAGTACGTTACCGGACATTTCAGACGAAATGTCCCGAAAACAAGCGCGGGGTAATATGGACAGAAGACAGCAGAAAACGCGGCGGGCGGTTTTCAAGGCTTTCACGAGCCTGCTTGAAAAGAAGCCGTATTCAAAAATATCGGTTCAGGAGATCATCGACGAGGCGGATATCGGGCGGAGCACCTTTTATTCACATTTCGGAACGAAAGACGAGCTGCTTCGCGCCATGTGCACCGACATATTCGATCACGTTTTTTCCGATCCTCTTGCGAGTGAGAGTACCCACGACTTTTCGCTCTCCGGAAGGGATCTTAAAGGAGAGGTGACGCATATCCTTTATCACCTCCGGGACAACCGGGCGAGCATAAAGAGTATCCTATCCTGCGAAAGCGGCGAGATGTTCATGAGGTATTTCAAGGAATATCTGGCTCGTTTTTTCGAAAAAGAGCTTGAAAAACATACGTTTGGCGTCCCGAAGGATTATATGCTCAATCATACGGTCTGCGATTTTGCCGAAACGGTGCGATGGTGGATGAAAAACGGGGATTATTCTCCCGAGAACGTGGCGGGATTTTTTCTCGGTACGACGCCCTTCGACAGAGAAGAGCCCGCCCGGATATGATATCCGGAATAAAACTCAATGAAGAAAAAACGCCGCGGCGCTCAGAGAAAGCAAAGCGCCGGCGCGGAACGTGAACACGGAGGAAAAAGATGTTTCATATTCTCGTCGCGGACGACGATAAAAACACGCGTAAATACATAAGCGCCGTGCTCGAAGCGGAAAATTACACCGTCTTTTCGGCTTCGAACGGGGAAGAGGCGCTTGAGATCATGGACAAAGAATACGTCGATCTCGTAGTGCTCGACGTGATGATGCCTAAAATGGACGGATACGCCTTTACGAAAAGGCTTCGCGGCACGGGCAACAACATCCCCATACTGATGGTGTCGGCAAAACAGCTCCCCGCCGACCGGCATCAGGGCTTTCTTGTCGGAACGGACGATTACATAACAAAGCCCATCGACGAGACGGAGATGCTCCTCAGGATCAAGGCTCTGCTCAGGCGCGCGCAGATAGCCAGCGAGAGAAAGATAGTTATAGGCGGCGTGACGCTCGATTACGATGCCATGACCGTTTCGCGCGGGGAAGAGACTCAGGAGCTTCCTCAAAAGGAATTTCTGCTTTTATACAAGCTGCTGTCGTATCCCGGAAAGATATTCACGCGCATCCAGCTCATGGACGAGATATGGGGCACCGACAGCGAGACGGGGTGGGAAACGGTCACCGTGCATATAGGGCGTCTGCGCAAACGCTTCGAGACCTGGGAGGAATTCGAGATCGAATCCGTGCGCGGACTCGGTTATAAGGCGGTGAAGAAGGTATGAAAAAGCTCAATATCGCCGGACACAGACAGAGAATATCGCTGCTGCTGTTGTTTTCCGGAGTCGTGCTCATCTTTCTTCTTATCACGACGGCTATCGTCGGAGTCGTGGTGTTCTTTCTGATAAACAACGGCGCTTTGCGCCCCGGCGAGACGGAATTCGACGCCGGTGCGCTTTTACTGCGTCTTGTACTGTGGAGCTTCGTCATCGGCGCCGTGCTCGCTTTTTCGACGCTGCGTCTGCCTCTTAAGCCCGTGAACAAGATCCTCAACGCCATGAGCCGTCTCGCAGCGGGCGATTATTCGGTGAGGCTCGGCTTCAGGGGCGCGTTCGCAAAGCATCCCACCGTGGCGGAGCTTACGGAAAGCTTCAATAAAATGGCGGCTGAACTCGAGCAGACGGAAATGCTCCGTTCCGATTTCATAAACAACATTTCCCACGAATTCAAAACGCCGATCGTTTCCATCGCCGGATTCGCAAAGCTTCTCAAGCGCGGAAATCTTACCGAGGAGAGAGAGCGGGAATGCCTCGATATAATCGAAGAGGAATCTCTCAGACTTTCTCAGATGGCGACTAACGTGCTGAATCTGACGAAGGTAGAGAGCCAGTCGATACTTACGAACGTTTCCGAATACGATCTGTCGGAGCAGATCCGCAACTGCGTGCTCATGCTCGAAAACAAATGGAGCAAAAAGAACATCGACTTCTCTCTCCCCGAGAATGAATACTTCGCAAACGGGAACGAGGAGATGATGAAGCAGGTCTGGATAAACCTTATAGACAACGCGATAAAATTTTCCGACGATTCCGGCGTCGTGGAGATCGGTATAGAGCGCAGTGACAAAACGGTCAGAGTCGCCGTTTCGAATTACGGCGAGGCGATCCCCGAGGAACAGAGAGCAAGGATATTCAATAAATTCTATCAGGCGGACGAGTCCCACGCGGCGGAGGGCAACGGAGTCGGGCTTGCCGTGGTGAAGAAGATCGTCGGTCTTCACGGCGGAGACGTAGAAGTATCGTGCGCGGACGGGAAAACGACGTTCACGGTATCGCTTCCGCAGAAAAAGTAGTTTTTTTCGTTTTGCGGCGCCTTTTTACGGCGCCGTGGCGCTTCACCTTGTGTGAGGCGCTTTTTTTGAGGTTAGCAGTGTTTATTTTCAGTTTAGAAAGCGGTTATATAATGCGAGACTGTCAAAAACCGACATTGTCCGCGAAAATGACGGCGTCACTTACGCGGGCTGTCCGCCGCGGACGCCGCGCTGCAGCGGCGATACCGAAACGATAAAAACCGCCGCTTTTGCGGTATGGAGAAAATTATGAGAAAAGTTCAGATAATCACGGATTCCTGCTCCGATCTTACCCCGGAGCTCATGAAAAAGTACGGCATCGATTACGCGCAGATGAACACGGTCTACGAGGGAAAGAATTCTCCCGCCGATCTTGCATGGACCGCTGAGGACGTGCACAAATTCTACGATATCATGCGCGGAGGCGGACGTATCACCACGACTCAGGTGCCCGTGGAGGAGTTCAACCGCGTTTTCCGCAAGTATCTCGACGAGGGGTGCGATATAGTATACGTCGGCTGTTCCGTAAAACAGTCGGGATCCGTCAACACCGCGACAGTGCTCGCCAAAAAGCTCGCCGAGGAGTATCCCGGAAGCACGATACGCTGCATAAACTCCCTTCGCGCAAGTATGGGAGAGGGAGTCCTTGCCATAGAAGCCGCGAAGTATGCGCAGGGCGGCGGGACCGCCGACGAGGTGGCGGATCATATAACGGGAATACGAAATAACGTCCGTCAGTTCGTAACGGCGCACACGCTCGATTATCTCAAACGAGCCGGAAGAGTAAAGGCATCCGCCGCCTTTTTCGGCAATCTGCTCGGCGTAAAGCCGATAATCGTCGCCGACGCCGACGGTGAACAGACGGCGTTCAAAAAGGTCAAGGGGCGCTCCGCTTCCTTTGCCGAGGTGGTCTCGCTTCTGAAACAGCATATCACCGACGCCGGTGAACAGACGGTATATCTCGCGCACGCGGATTGTTCCGATGAAGAGATCGAAGCGCTCAAAGAACTCATAAAAAATGAGATCCGGTGCAGGGAAGTGTACGTGGGATATATCGGTCCGATCATAGGAGCTTCAATAGGACCGGACGCCGTGGCGCTCTTCGCGCTGGGCGATGAACAGACATTCAGGATCGGAGATAAATAAGAATGGAAAGCCGACGTATCGACAGTCCTCTTTTCATAAAGCTGATATGCGCGGGGACGGACAATCTGAGAAGCCATGCGGGCGAGGTGAACGATCTGAACGTTTTTCCCATACCCGACGGCGACACCGGCAGCAATATGCTGCTTACCGTGCAGGGGGGCGCGGGGATAACCCCGCGTGAAAACGAGGGGATCGGATCGGTATCGCGCCGCGCGGCGGACGGGATGCTCCTTTCCGCGAGAGGCAATTCCGGCGTCATACTTTCGCAGTTCTTCGACGGGATCGCCGCGGGACTCGAAGGCATGGAGACGGCGGACGCCCGCGACGCGGCAAACGCATTCCTTACCGGCGTCGAACACGCTTACGCCGCCGTGATGGAGCCGGTCGAGGGTACCGTGCTCACCGTGATGCGCGAGGCTTCCGAGTACGCCGCGGGAGTGCCGCACGACGACGTGTCGGCGTTTTTGGCGGATTTTCTGACTCAGGCGAGAAAAACTCTCAGCGCCACCCCGGATATGCTGCCCGTTCTTAAAAAGGCGGGAGTGGTGGATTCCGGCGGCGCGGGACTCATATACATAATCGAAGGCGCGGCGTCGGCTCTCAGCGGAGAAAAACTCCCGGAGCACGAAACGCACATTTCGTCCGAGCCGGGCGCGGCTCTCGACCTCGGGCTTTTCGACGAGAACAGCGAACTGACTTTCGGATACTGCACGGAGCTTCTTCTCCGTCTTCAAAACGCGAAGACGGATATAGAGACTTTTGACGTCGGCGTTATAAAAGACTTCCTCCAGTCCGTCGGCGATTCCGTCGTCTGCTTCCGTACGGGAAGCATCGTAAAGCTCCACGTACATACGAAAACGCCGTATAAGGTACTCGAATTTTGTCAGAGATTCGGAGAATATCTGACGGTCAAGATCGAAAACATGTCGCTGCAGCACAACAATCTTCCGCCGGAGAGCAGACTTTCCGAAAAGCCGGAGAGAAGAGAATACGCGGTCATAGCCGTTGCATCCGGAGAGGGGATAAAGCAGACCTTCCGCGATATGGGAGCCGATTTCATCGTCGAGGGCGGTCAGAGCATGAATCCGTCCGCCGACGATTTCATCGAGGCGTTCAGACGCGTGAACGCTGACGCGGTATTCGTACTGCCCAACAACGGCAACGTCATCCTCGCGGCGAGGCAGGCGGCGAAGATGTATGCGGATTCCGACGTCAGAGTCATCGAAAGCCGCTCCATAGGCGACTGTTACGCCGTGCTCACGATGCTCGATACGTCCTCCGGGAATACGGACGAGATAGAAAATTCCATGAAGGAAGCGATGAACGGCGTCGTCACCGCGTGCGTTTCAAAATGCGTGCGCAGTACGGAGATGGACGGCTTCATGCTTCACGACGGACAGTATATCGGATTCGTCGGAAAAGAGATCGTCTCGGCGGACAATGACCGGCGCGACACCGCGTGTATGCTTGCGGACCGTCTCGATTTTACGGACAGAGAGATATGCATCGTCGTCCGCGGAACTGATTCCGATGAAGCGGAGGCGGAGGATATCGCGTCGTACGTGCGCAAGTCGCATCCCGGATGCGAGGTGTTCGTCATCGACGGCGGGCAGGATATATACAGTTATATCATGATAATAGAATAAACCCGATAAGGAGAAAAAGCCATGCAGATCGCCGTCTGGATCATAGCCGCGGTACTCGGATGGTACGTCGGCGGCATAAACCTTGCCGTTACGCTTTCAAAAGCGATCTATCACGAAGACATAAGGACCGTCGGGAGCAAAAACCCGGGTTTCACGAATTTCAAGCGTGTTTACGGAAACAAATACGCCTGGTTCGTCTTCGCTTTCGATCTGCTTAAAGGCGCGGTCATGTGCCTTGCCTTCGGGCTGTGGTTCTCATATCTCGGTTTTGATTTTCAGCTCGGTGCGTCGTATACCGGGCTTTTCGTCATGCTCGGACACGCGTTTCCCGTGCAGTACGGCTTCAAGGGCGGCAAGGGCTTTCTCGTGCTTTTGTCCGAGCTTTTCGTCGTCGACTGGCGCGCGGGGCTTATCGCATTCGCGCTGATGGTACTGCTTCTTCTGACGGCGAAGTATATGTCGCTCGCCACCATGTGCGCGCTTGTCTGCGGCAGCGTTTGCCTGTTCGTTTTCGGATGCGATCTTACGGCGGCGGTGATATTTTCCGTCTGCACCGCGTTTATGATATTCCGCCACAGAGAGAACATAAAAAGGCTTGCAAACGGGACGGAAAGCAAATTCAGCCTCGGAAAAAACAAGAACGAATAAATGAATGAGAATACGATACTCCGCGCCGGTATAGATATCGGCTCGACGACGGTAAAACTCGTTATTACGAAAGAAAACGGCGAGATACTCTTCGGAGAATACCGCCGTCATCACGCGCACACTCAAAAGACGCTGGCGGAGCTTTTGGAAAAGGCGAAAGAGACGGTCGGCGGCTGCGTGCTTCGCGTCCATATCACCGGCTCCGGCTCCATAGGGCTTTCAAAAGCTCTCGGCATCCCGTTCGCTCAGGAGGTCGCGGCGGTAGCGGACGCCATAGCGCGCTGTTATCCGCAGACCGATGTCGCAATAGAGCTCGGCGGGGAGGACGCGAAAATAATCTATTTCAGGGGCGGTCTCGACGAGAGGATGAACGGCGTTTGCGCCGGAGGGACCGGCTCCTTCATAGATCAGATGGCGTCGCTCTTGCAGACTGACGCCGACGGTCTCAACGAAGCGGCTAAGGGATACAAGCAGATATACAAGATCGCCGCCAGATGCGGAGTCTTTGCGAAGACCGATATACAGCCTCTCATCAACGAGGGCGCGTCAAGAGCCGATCTTGCCGCGTCAATTTTTCAGTCCGTCGTGAATCAGACTATCTCCGGACTTGCCTGCGGAAAGCCGATACGCGGATGCGTGGCTTTTCTCGGCGGCCCTCTGCACTATATTTCCGAGCTGAAAGCGGCGTTCGTGCGCACACTCGGACTTACCGGCGACAAGATCGTCGATCCGGAAAATTCTCACCTTTTCGCCGCGCTCGGAGCCTCGATGCAGGAGGGCGGCGGAGAGATACGCATAGACGACCTTATCGAAAAGCTTCGCGCCGGCGTGAAAATGGAGCTTGAAATAAAAAGGCTCGAGCCGCTCTTTGAAACGAAGGAAGAATACGCCGCTTTCCTCGCGCGCCACGCCGGGTCGGCTGTGAAAAGGGGAGATATCTCCTCTTATTCCGGAAAATGCTTTTTAGGCGTCGACGCGGGCTCCACCACGACGAAGCTCGCGCTTATAGGCGAAGACGGCGAGCTTTTGTATTCTTCATACGCCTCGAACCGCGGAAATCCCACGGAAGCGGCTAAGGCCGCTCTGATGCAGCTCGCTCAAACCATGCCGGAGGGAGCTTTGATAGCTCGGTCCTGCTCCACGGGATACGGCGAAGCACTTATGAAAGCCGCGTTCTCGCTCGACGACGGAGAGGTCGAGACCGTCGCGCACGCAAAGGCGGCGGCGTTTTTCGATCCGAAGGTCGACTGCGTGCTCGACATCGGCGGTCAGGACATGAAGTGCATAAGGCTGAGGGATCACGCCGTGGACACGGTCATACTCAACGAGGCGTGCTCGTCGGGATGCGGATCGTTCATCGAAAATTTCGCCTCTTCTCTCGGACTTACCGCGGAGGAATTCGCTGATACCGCGCTTTTCGCCAAGTCTCCGGTGGATCTCGGGACGAGATGCACCGTCTTTATGAATTCAAACGTCAAGCAGGCGCAGAAGGAGGGCGCGCCGGTATCGGATATATCGGCGGGACTGGCGTATTCCGTCATAAAAAACGCGCTCTTCAAGGTGATAAAGCTCGCCGATGCAAGTCAGCTCGGGGAGCATATCGTCGTTCAGGGCGGCACGTTCTATAACAAGGCGGTGCTTCGCGCATTTGAAAAGACCGCCGGAGTCGACGTGATCTGCCCCGATATTTCCGGGATCATGGGCGCGTTCGGCGCGGCGCTGATCGCAAGGGAGAGATACGCCGGTGAAAAAAGCTCCATGAAATCCTTCGACCGTATCGCCGCGCTTTCATATACCTCGAAGGCGGCGCGGTGCGGCGGATGCGAGAATAACTGCATGCTCACCGTCAACACCTTCGGCGACGGCGGAAGATTCATAAGCGGAAACCGCTGTGAAAAGAAGATATCCTCCGGCGGCGCGAAGGTGAAGGGATACGATATGTTCGAATATAAGCGCCGCCGCATATTCGGATACGAGCCGCTTGAAGAGAGCGCGGCGCGCCGCGGAGCCGTCGGTATACCGCGCGTTCTGAATATGTACGAGAACTATCCGTACTGGGCGACGTTTTTCCGCGAGCTCGGATTTCGAACCGTGCTTTCGCCGTTCTCGTCACGCTCCATATATGAAAAAGGCATGGAATCCATCCCGTCGGAATCGGAATGCTATCCCGCTAAGCTCTCGCACGGTCACGTGGAGTGGCTTTACGAGCAGGGAGTCAAGACCGTTTTCCACCCCTGCGTTTATTACGAATACCAGGAAACACCGGACGCGGACAATCATTACAACTGCCCGATGGTGGCGTCCTACGCGGAAAATCTGAAAAACAACGTGGAGGCGGTGACTTCCGGAGCGCTCCGGTATCTCAGACCGTTCATCGCGTTCACGAGTGAAAAGACGGCGGAAAACCGTCTTGTCGATTTCTGCAAAAAAGAATGGGGCATACCCGCGAGCGAGGTTAGAAAAGCCGCGAAAAAGGCGTGGGCGGAACAGCGCAAAGCCAAGGACGACGTAAAAGCCGAGGGAGCTCGCGTTCTCGAGCGGATGAGAGCCGACGGCAGGAGAGGCATCGTTCTCGCCGGAAGACCTTATCATATAGATCCGGAGATAAACCACGGCATACCGGAAATGATCGCTTCCTACGGATTTGACGTTTTCAGCGAGGACAGCCTTCCTTTCGATGAGCTCGAAAGAAAACGTCCGCTGAGAGTCGTGGACCAGTGGGTGTACCATTCGAGGCTTTACAACGCCGCGGAATTCGTATGCTCCTGCGATGATCTCGATCTGGTACAGCTCTTTTCGTTCGGATGCGGTCTTGACGCCGTCACGACGGATCAGGTCCAGGAGATCCTCGAAAGGGCGGGAAAGCTTTACACCGTACTGAAGATCGACGAGGTGGGCAACCTCGGAGCGGCGCGTATACGCATACGCAGCCTTATAGCGGCGATAAAAGAGCGCGGAAAGAGAAACGTATGCGCCGCGCCGGTATCGGTAGGTTACAGGCGCGTGGAATTCACGAAGAAAATGTTCGACGAAGGATATACCATCCTCGCGCCGCAGATGAGCCCGATACACTTCGATCTGCTCGCGCCCGTCTTTGAAAAATACGGTTATCACGTTGTGATGATGAACGACGCCACGAAAAAAGCCGTGGACGTCGGACTCAGATACGTAAACAACGACGCGTGCTATCCCTCGATAGTCATGACGGGACAGCTCATGGAAGCCGTGCTTTCCGGTAAATACGACACGGACAGGATCGCGCTTTTGATGACGCAGACGGGCGGATGCTGCAGAGCGAGCAATTATATAGGCTTTATCCGCCGCGCGCTTGAAAAGGCGGGGCTCTCCCATATCCCGGTCATATCGCTCAACGCCAACGGAATGGAAAAAAACGAAGGCTTTCACGTGACGATCCCGATGCTCCTTCAGGGGCTTCGTTCTTTGGTGCTTGGGGACGTCATGATGCGCTGCCTTTACCGTACCCGTCCGTACGAGGCGATCCCCGGTTCGGCAAACGCGCTCAGAGACAAGTGGCAGAAGATATGCATTGAGAATTTCCGTTCGGAAAAGCCGAAGTATACTTATAAAAAATTGTGCGCCGATATAGTAAAGGAATTCGACGCTCTGCCCCTCGACGAGAGCAAAGTAAAGCCGAAGGTAGGCATAGTCGGAGAGATCCTCGTGAAATATATGCCTCTTGCGAACAACCATCTCGTGGATCTGCTGGAACGCGAGGGCGCGGAAGCGGTCGTGCCGGACCTCATGGACTTTCTTGCCATGTTTCTGTACGATAAGGACTATAAGCACAAGTACCTCGGCGGGGGATATATGCAGTCCGTTATAGCAAAGGTCGGCGTACCCGCGCTTGAAAGGCTGAGAAAGCCCGCCGTCGACGCGCTGAACGCTTCAAAGCGCTTTTCCGCGCCGCTCAGGATCGACAGGATCGCAGGACCCGTAAAGCCCTTCCTTTCCATCGGCAACCAGTACGGCGAAGGGTGGTTTTTGTGCGGAGAGATGGTGGAGCTTTTAAGCGAGGGGATAGACAATATCGTCTGCATACAGCCTTTTGCGTGCCTTCCGAATCACGTTATGGGCAAGGGAGTCATAAAAGCGCTGAAAGCGGCGTATCCCAAAGCCAACATCGCGGCGGTTGACTACGACCCCGGCGCAAGCGAGGTCAACCAGCAAAACCGCATAAAGCTTATGCTTTCCGCGGCGAAGAGAGCGCTCCTGATAAACCCGGAAATGTGAAAACAAGCTGAATTTTTTTCCACGTACGCGGACGTTTTTTCGTCCGCGTATTGACTTTTCACCGGCGGCGTGATAAAATCAAAACAAAGGTTGCGTACAATCATATTGCGCGCAATAATATTGAAATAACGAAAAGGAGCAGTAATATGAACGAAAAAGAAATGATCCTTGAGGCTATGCGCAAGGCGGGGGAGCCCGTAAGCGCCGGAAAGGTCGCCGAGATGACCGGGCTTGACAGAAAGATCGTCGACAAGGCTTTTGCCGAACTTAAAAAAGACGGCTCGATCGTTTCCCCGGTAAGATGCAAGTGGGAACCCGCCGCAAAATAAGCGGTCCGCGGAGGATAGCGTGAAAAAAGCATTGATCCTGACCGGCTTTGTGTCGTTCACGCTTGCGAGATCGCCCCTTGCGGCATTCCATGCCGCATATTAAAAATACCGGGCGATTTGCGAATTGATTTGTGCCGCTCAAAGAGCGGCATGGGAGGATTTTATGAACACAGCAGTAAGATATTATTCGAGATCCGGGAACACCCGTGCGGTCGCGGAGGCGATCGCAAAACAAGCCGGAGTCGCCGCCGTTTCGGTCGACGCTGAAAACGCGCCGCTCAAAGAAGCGGTCGACGTGCTGTTCATCGGCGGCGCACTGTACGCTTACGGACTCGACAGCCGTTTGAAGGCGTATTTGAAGACGCTGAAAAAAGAAGATGTGAAGCGCGCGGTTATTTTCTCCACCTCGTGGCTCTCGAAGCATTCGGTAGACCTCATCAGAAAGGCTCTGAACGAAGCGGGAATAGATACCGCCGATGAGTTTTTCTACGTGAAAAACAGACCGAACGAGTCTCAGCTTATCGAGGCGGCGTCATTTGCAAGGAAGTTTTTATGACCGATAAAAACGCGGCAGGCGACAAATACGCCGCCATACGTCTTGAAAATCAGCTTTGCTTTCCGCTTTACGCCTGCGCAAAGGAGGTCGTGCGGCGGTACAGAAAGCCGCTTGACGAGCTGGGACTGACGTACACCCAGTACGTCGTCATGATGGTCCTTTGGGAGCACGGCAACATGACCGAGGGTGAGCTCGGAAGAAAAGTGTTCCTCGACTCGGGAACGCTCGCGCCGCTTCTCAAGCGCCTCGAGCAGCAGGGGTACGTCAGCCGTGAAAGGCTTGGATCAAACGAGCGGAAGCTGTATTTATCGTTGACGGAAAAGGGAGAAGAACTGAAAGAAAAGGCGCTTTCGGTCCCGCCGGCGATGGCGGGATGCATAGATCTTCCCGAAAAAGAGCTCGCGGAGCTCAAGCGACTTCTCGATAAAGCCATGGCGCGCATGGAAGAACGCGGATGCGAAAAGGAGCGGTCCGCGAATACGTTATAACAGGAGGTATGGATATATGATCATCAAAGCCGTGAAATTCAGAAAAGACGGTTTTTATACTCAGCCGTTTGTGTTCGGCGGCGAGGAGGGCCCGGGAAAATTCGATCCCGAAATAAGATATCGCGGAAGCCTTCAGAACTATCTGATAGATACCGGAGACGAGGTCATCCTTGTCGATACCGGACTTCCCGCGGGCACGCCCGAGGAAAAGCCCGACGAGAAGAGCGTCGCTTTTACCGGCAGGGACATATGCGGTTACATGGAGGCGTTCGCCGCTCTCGGATACAAGCCCGAACAGGTGACGAAGATACTTCTTACGCATAAGCACGCCGATCATTCCGGAGAGCTTCGTTCCTTCCCGAACGCGAAGATATTTGTGAATGAGGAAGAAATCTCAGCAGCGGAGCTTCAGGGGATAGAGAATATCGTCCCCGTAAAGTTTACAGACGGCGCTTACTATAATTTTCCCGCCTCTCAGAAAATATGCGGCGGCGTGTACTTTATTAAGGCAAAGGGACACACGAACGGCAACAGCATCGTGATCGTTGAAGACGGAGGGCTTTTCTATATGATCCACGGCGACGTAACGTACGTCGACGAGGCGCTGTATGAAAACAAGCTTTCCGTGGTGTTCGACGACCTTCCGGCGGCGAGAGAAACGCTCGACCGCGTACGCGAATTCGTCCGCAGCCATCCCACCGTGTACTGCGGAACGCACACACCTCAGGGATACGAGAATCTCGAGGCAAAGAGAGTGATCGATCTTGAAAACCCGGTGAAGACCGTGCTTTCAGAGCATGAATTCGTAAAGCAGGAGGAGACCGGGAAATACGTCTGCTCCGTCTGCGGATACGTTTACGATCCCGCCGAGCACGACGGCACGGCGTTCGAGGATCTTCCGGAAGACTGGAAGTGTCCGCGCTGCAAAAAGCCCAAGGAAAAGTTCAACAAAGCATAAGAATGCACAAAGCCCCGGGAAAAAGCGACCCGGGGCTTTGACGGTAAACGTATAAGGCGGCTTGTAAATTTCGCCTTTTTGTGATATAATTCATGCGCGGATGTTTGATGCCGCCTTATCTTACTTATCTTATGGCGCCGCGCGCGGAGGAAACGGAAATGCTTACCATTGAAAGGGCAAAAGAACTCAACGATTCGCAGGTGACAGAGCATCATCTGATCATCCACGCGAAGAACGTCATGTACGCCATGGGCGCTATGGCGGATCATTTCGGCGCGGACAGAGAGCACTGGATGGCGGTCGGATATCTTCACGACTACGATTATGAGAAGTATCCCGACGAGCATCTCAGGCACACAGAAAAGGAGCTTCTTTCCGAGGGCGTCGACGCGGACGACGTGCGCGCCATACTCAGCCACGGATACGGCATATGCACCGACGTGAAGCCGGAAACGGATATGGAAAAGAGCCTGTTCACGGTGGACGAGCTCACGGGGATCATTCAGGCGTGCGCGAGGATGCGCCCGAACGGCATCTCTGATCTTGAAACAAAGAGCTTCATGAAGAAATTCAAGGACAGGAAATTTGCCGCAAAATGCGACAGAGAACTGATACAAAAGGGCTGTGAGATGCTCGGCATGGACGTGAGCGAGGTCGCGTCGATCTGCATCGAAGGCATGAAGCCTTACGCCGGGGATATAGAGCTTCTCGGCACGGAACGTTAGGAGGCGAAGGTATGGATTTTACCGAACTTATCAAGAAAAGATACTCGGTCAGAAAATTCGATCCGAGGAAAATCGAGGACGAAAAGCTGACGGCGATCCTCGAGGCGGGCAACGCCGCTCCCACGGCGAAAAATCAGCAGCCGCAGAGGATATACGTTATCAGATCGGCGGAGGGACTCGAAAAAATACGCGGGCTTACCAGATGTCATTACGGAGCTCCGATCGTTTTGCTTTTTGCTTACGACAAGAATGAAGAGTGGAAAAACCCTCTCGAGGACGGAGTCACTTCCGGTGTAGAGGACGTGAGCATCGCTGCGACGCATATCATGCTCAGAGCCGCCGATCTCGGCGTCGGCAGCGTGTGGGTCAATATGTTTTCACCCACGGAGACGAAAAAAGCCATGGGACTTCCGGAAAACGAGATCCCGGTGCTCCTTATGCCGATCGGCTATGCGTCAAGCGACGCATCGCCCTCGCCGATGCACGCTTCTTGCAAGCCCCTTTCCGAAACGGTAAAGGAATTATAAATCAAACGGAGAATAAAAATGGAAGAACAGATAATCACGGTAACGATAAAGACAAAAGGCGAAAAATGCGAGCTTTCCGACGCCGAGATAAAAGAATGGTATGAATCTCACATAGCAAAGCTCTTCGATCCGAAATTCGGGACCCCCGAGATAAAGGCGGAAGTCAAGCGGATCGAAAAATAAGTGAGATTTTTTCATACGGCGCGGCTTGATAAGGACGTTTTCAGATATGCCTATGCCGCGCCGGAATGCGTACATAGAAAAGTGCGTGAAACAAAAGAAAATCGAGTATCCATACGCGGGGTCCGTTATGAACGCTCAACATTGTGCGAGAAACGGGACTTAGAACCCTCGAGTTTGCCGGGGCGTTCATCAAAGCGCCGCTTCGTGCGGCAAACTCGGACTTTTCGCTATGCGAAAAGCCACGGGTCAAGACGGTGGCTTCGTAGACAAAAATGAAAGGCATCCGATGGATGCCTTTCATTTTTTGGTGCGAGAAACGGGACTTGGAACCCTCGAGTTTGCCGGGGCATTCATCAAAGCGCCGCTTCGTGCGGCAAACTCGGGCTTTTCGCTATGCGAAAAGCCACGGGTCAAGACGGTGGCTTCGTAGACAAAAATGAAAGGCATCCGATGGATGCCTTTCATTTTTTGGTGCGAGAAACGGGACTTGGAACCCT
>Ga0079305_1002605_pt1 | contig 14858 bp, 13 predicted proteins | sample LMS_cellobiose_e_FD_79183 | JGI IMG/M metagenome (GOLD analysis project Ga0079305, IMG submission 79183) | Rumen-fistulated moose microbial communities from Alaska, USA - LMS_cellobiose_enrichment | ecosystem: Host-associated > Mammals > Digestive system > Stomach > Rumen fluid ... | reverse complement strand
CTTCTTGAGAAGCATGAGGACACGGCTACTTATGCGTATTACATGGTCTATGACAACGGCAAGGCCGAGAACACCGCTCCATTTGCATTAGACGATACTGCGGAGTTCTACACGACAGCCTATAAGACTTCCAACATGGAGAACATCTATATTCAGCCGAGGTTCTCTCTGCAAAATACGCTTCTTCTGGATTCGGGCGGAGAAATCATCGAAGCGGATGAATCTACCATCGAGCTGATGCAGGCGGTCGCCGATACGATAAGGCATGACATCCTGCAGCTTACGATTGTCAAGGTAGAGGATCAGATGTTTGCTTTCGTCTGGCTGAATGTCAATTTATTTAGTCCGCGTGAGCTGTACCGATACGACACAGAGACAAAGACGCTTAGCTTGCTCTGTAAATGGGACAGTGTTGATATAGCGGGCGTTGCCATTCCGCAGAAACATGAGCAATAAATGAGGGGGCTCATGACCCACAAAGAAATAGCACTTGAAGAAAGGCGGTGGAATGATGAGGCTTCTTGTCATAGAAGATGAAAAGGATCTGAATGAGATGATTACCGAAAGCCTGCGCAAAGCCGGCTATGAGGTGGATGCCTGCTATGACGGGGATTCCGCCGATGCATATATGGCGTCGGAGGACTATGACCTGATCGTGCTGGATCTGAATCTGCCGGGGATGGATGGGATGACGCTGCTGCGCTCTTTGCGTGAGCACGACAGGGATACCGCCGTGCTGATTCTCTCTGCCCGGAGCGAGGTTACAGACAAGGTGGCGGGGCTGGACGCTGGGGCCAATTACTACCTGTCCAAGCCGTTTCACCTGGATGAGCTGGAAGCCTGCGTCCGCAGCCTAACGCGCCGCAGCTTTACGCAGGAGGACGTTCTTCTCACCTGCAGCGCGTTGTCTTTCAACACAAAAAGTCGAGAGACGCTGGCGGACGGGCAGAGCGTGACCTTGACACGTAAGGAGACCGGGATTCTGGAATATCTGATGCTCCATCAAGGGCGACCCGTCAGTCAGGAGGAGCTGATCGAACACGTATGGGACGGCAGCGTGGACAATTTCAGCAACTCCATCCGCGTCCATATTTCATCTTTGCGGAAAAAGCTCCGCGCCAGTCTGGGCTATGACCCCATCCGCAACCGCATCGGCGAGGGTTATCTGATCGGAGGACCGGAGAAATGAGAAAGCTGTCTTTCCAATGGCGTATCACGCTGATGACCGCACTTCTGATCGCCGCGGCCTGTATTTCGCTGAACCTGCTGCTGTTCCACTCAGGCTCCTCCTACATCGATGTCATCGGCCGGTATGTGTTCGAGCTTGACATGGACGACGCCGATTTCTCTGCGGACAACGAAGGAGACATATTCTATCTCGATATGACGGAGGAGCAGTTCCAACAATTGATGGAAAGCTTTTCCGCTATGCTGGACGATACCAAGACGGACTTTGGGCAAAAAGGATGGCTCATTACAGCCGCCGTCACCCTGCTCAGCGGCGTGATCGCCTACTTCATCAGTGGACACTCACTTCGGCCCCTGCGTCGGTTCTCCGCGCAGGCGGAGAGCGTTCAAATGAAAAATCTGTCGGAGGCGAGGCTGTCGGAGGACACGATCCCTGAGTTTCAGGCGCTCAGCCGCTCCATCAATCAGATGTTGGAGCGGCTTTCAGAGGGCTTTGATGCCCAGCGCCAGTTTGTCGGCAACGCCGCCCACGAGCTGCGCACGCCTCTGGCACTGATGCAGGCCAGAGTGGATCTGTACGAGAAGGAGAACCCGGCGCCCTCCCCGGAGACAACGGAGGCTCTTGCTCTGATCAAAGAGCAGACGGAGCGGCTGTCCCGCACGGTAAAAACGCTTCTTGCCATGAGCGAGCTGGAGACGATTCCCCGGACAGATCGCATTGAACTCGGCCCGATGATCGAGGAGGTTCTGACAGACTTGGAGCCGTTGGCGGAAGAAAAGCATATAACACTTACACAAGCGGGAGAGAATCTCACACTGGTCGGCAGCGATGTGCTGCTTTATCGGATGCTGTTCAACCTGGTCGAGAACGCCATCAAATACAATCGCCCGAATGGGCGTGTTGCCGTTTCTGTGGCACAGGAAGAAAGCACTGCTCTTATCTGCGTCTGTGATACGGGTCCGGGGATTCCCAAGGAGTGTCGGGAGAGCGTATTTCAGCCCTTTTTCCGGGTGGACAAGTCCAGGAGCCGTGCTTTGGGCGGCATTGGGCTGGGCTTATCTCTGGTCTGGGAGATTGTGCGGCTCCATAACGGGACGGTACAGCTTGACGAGAGCGGCGAGACCGGAACGGTAGTCGCCGTCAGGCTTCCCTTACCTTGAAAACAGAAAGCTCGCCCCATCATACTAAGGAGGATAGCGATTGAAACGAATCTATGTTGCCGACGACGAGGCGGATATCCGCCAACTGATTCAGAGTTTTTTGAGCGCGGAGGGCTACGAGGTGACGTGCTTCGCCTCCGGCGACGCACTGCTGGATGCGTTTGAGGCACAGCCGGCCGATCTGCTGGTGCTGGACATCATGATGCCCGGCATGGACGGCCTATCCCTCTGCGCCGCCATCCGCAAACGTTCGGATGTGCCCATCATTCTGCTGACGGCGCGAGGCACCGACGCCGATCTCATCACGGGCTTTACCATGGGCTGCGATGATTACTTCACCAAGCCGTTTTCCATGGTAAAGCTCACGCTGCGCGTCAAGGCCATCTTCAGCCGCATGGCGGATGAACAGGGCTCAGAGGCGCTTTCCTTCGGAGACCTCGTTCTCTATGCCTCCAAGCGAACGGCTTATCGAAATGAGCAGGAACTGAAGCTGACCAACACCGAGTTTTCCCTTCTGAAGCACCTGATGGAGAATCAGGACAAGGTAGTATCCCGCGAGGAGCTTTTGAATCTTGTGTGGGGATACGACAATTTTGTGGAGACCCGTGCCACCGACGACATTGTCAAGCGGCTGAGGAAGAAGCTGTCGGCAGCTTCCTCAGCCGTGGTCATTGAGACTGTTTGGGGGATCGGCTTCCGGCTGAGAGAAAGCGCATGACCAAAAACGGGAAAAAGTTGAAGACCGGCCTGTACGGGATACCGATCCTCATGGTATTTGTGATGGCGGTGATCATCTACATCGCGTTTCACTTAACCGTCAACATCTATGTTGCACGCCTTGCGAGGCAAAACATAGAGGCACGCTTTGAACAGCTGGATTCCTATTATTACGAGAGGACTTACGAGGGATATTACGATCTGAGCTCAGATTTCATCATTACTGTCCATCACGTAATTCTGGACGACGCCGGACGACTGCTGTCCCCCGATGCGGCGTGGGACGCTTCGGAGGAGCTGAGGCTGGCAAAGGAACTTTCAGCGCGCGTTGCCGACGGCAACATGGTTCTGAAGGACGGGCAGGGCCGAACTCTGAAGTTGGATAAGAACACCTATTATCTGATGCAGCGCACCTATCAAGGGGAGTATGACGGGTCTTTTATTGTAAAGAGCGGAACGGCACGGGCCTATCCCGTCCTGGCGTATACCGACATCACGCCCATTGCCGCTTTTTTACAGGCACTGGATCGTGTGTTCCTGCTTCTGGTGGCAGGGCTCTCTCTTGCGGCGGCGTTCATCCTGCTTTGGACAGGAAGAGGGCTCGACCATTCGTTCCAATCGTTGAAGGAATACATCACAAAAACCGGCGAGCGCCAAGCGCTCGCTCCCATGACAGCTCTGCCCTATGCTGAGTTCAACGAGATTGCGGACACGGTATTCCAAATGTCCCGTCAGCTTGAGGAGGCAGAAGCTGCCCAGGTGAAATTCTTTCAGAACGCCTCCCATGAGCTGCGCACACCCCTGACCGCCATCCGCGGCTATGCCGAAGGGCTGTCCTCCGGCGTGATCCGTGACGTGAAGGCTTCTGCTTCCATCATCATGGAGCACAGCGACAAGATGTCTGCGCTGGTGGATGAGCTTCTCTACACTTCCAAGCTGGATGCGCATATGGGGGTTGAGGGCAACGAGACCTTTGACCTGCGGGAGACTGTCGGGCACAGCCTTTGGGAACTGAAAGAAAAATTCGAGCGCGCGGACTTGCGCCTTGATCTGCAGTTTCCAGATGAGAAAGTCCTCATTCTTGGGAGCGAAAAGCTGCTGGAACGCGCAGTATCCAACATCCTCTCCAATGCAACACGCTATGCCAAAACAGAGATCGCGGTTTCTCTCGCGGCAACAGCGGGACAAGCGATTCTCACCGTTACAGACGACGGCGACGGTATTTCCCCAGAGGATTTGCCTCATATTTTCGAGCGGTTTTATAAGGGAAGGGGCGGCGTCTCAGGGTTGGGTCTGTCCATCACCCAAGAGGCCGTGCGCCGCCACGGTGGGACCGTAACTGCCGCATCCGCGGAGGGGCATACCGTCTTTACCGTCAGTCTTCCGGTACAATCTGCATAGATTTCTTAGCCTGCCGCACTTCTGCCGCAAATTCTCGTCAAAAGAGCCGTGCTTTTTCTGCGGTGCTTCGGAGATTTACGAGGTCTTTCTGCGCTATGATTTGGTCAGACGGAACGGAAAGGCCGTTTCGCAAAAATCTAAGTCATAGAAAGGAAGATCTATCATGACAATCGCAAAAAACAAGTTTCTGACCGGAGCCCTCGCCCTTGCACTGGTTGCCACTGTTGGGGTTTTCCCTGCGGTATCGGCCCACGCGGCGTCGCTGAACACTGTTGACCCCTATGCGGGCGTTGAGTACGAGACGATTCAGACGCCGGTAGACGCCGACATGGCTGAGTACGTCAAGGATCTCACGATGCTGACGGAGAGCGAGAAGCAGCAGCTCGTCAAGGAGAGCATCGCTGCGCAGCCCATCATCGACCGCAGAGCCGCTCTGGACGAGCAGATCGAAAACATCAGCAACGACATTCTCTTGGGCGCTGAGAAGCTCTTTGCAGAGCGTGGGCAGATCATGGACAAGGACCAGGCTCTCTGGGCCAAGCTGTGGGACAACGCCAACGATGAGCAGAAGAAGCTGGATGACTACAGTGCTATCATCAAGGCATCCACCGTTCTGACGGACGCAGAGAAGGATGTTCTTCTGCGCTCACAGGCCCAACTGGACATTCTCAATGCCGACATCGGTGGGTTCTATGAAAAGGCCGCCGAAGCCACTGCCGAGCTGACCGCCCAGCGCGATCAGGCTATCGCTGAGCTCCAGGAGCTCTACGCCAAGTCCGCGCACATTTGGGCCAAGGTTTATGGCGAGTAAGCCCCCTGTCATGGCATCCTGTGCTGTGCATAGGAGTCATTTATCAAGGCCGGTTCCCTTTGGGGAGCCGGCCTTTTGGGTATTCTTGTTTTTCCGTTAACTACATGACAGTGCTTATAGCTTGCCTTGGTTAGACAACAGGGCTTTTCTGAGCTTTTCCAATATCCTTTTTTCGTAGCAGGATACCGCCTGCTGAGAAAGACCCATTAGTCTTGCGGTTTCCGCTTGTGTGTAGCACGAGGAATATCGCAGTGAAATCAACATTTTCTGCTGATCTGTCAGAGTGCGTATTGCCCGAAGAAGACGACTATCCTCGATTTGCTCAATCCATCCAAATTCTGAAAGCCCTGCGAAAGCGTCCTCAAGATCTCGCCCGTCCACGTTTGTGCTAAGCTTCATTTGGATTTTTGTGCTTATGCCTTCTGTACCACCATCGAGTATTTCTTCAAGAGATACGAACATCTTGTAGTATCTCTTCGCTTGAGCTCTGTCGCGTTTTATCTCTTTCGAGATGAAACTGTTAAAGTAGTGCTCCGGATTATGAATTTCTCCCGGATTTCGTTTTTTCTTCGCCATAAGGTGTTCCTCCATTCTTTTGAGATTTGGAAACCCAAAATCTCAAAAGCGGAGGACTCCGACAGCGAGGCTGCCAGAGAGAAATACAAAAGCGCCCACAACACAACAGACCCCTCTGTGCTGTGGGCGCGTTTTTTCTTAATAGTTCATCTTTTTTATGAATTAATAGTTCATAAAGAAGACCATAATAACATGCTGACTTACACAGGCTTTTTTTCGGAAGCCTGTGCTTTCGCTTAGTACAAAGAGAAACAGCCGCTTTGGATTATTACCACACGGCAATAATATGACCACCGCATTATAAGCCCTCCTATCTATAGGTTTCGCTGTTGGTGCGTCTGTGTGCCCGCTCCAGGAATGAACTGTCATGTCTGTAATAATTGAACTGCTGCACCATTATCAAAATGGCAAAAGCAAATACAATTATGAGTGGAGGTGAACTGTAAGTGCATGTTATTCCTGAAGCGCCTGGACGTATTCTAAAAGCGGCTCGAGAAAGGGCGGGAATCACTATGGAGACGTTGGCGAATAGAGTGGATATTTCAGAACGCTATCTGTATCGCATAGAGAATGAAAATCAGAAACCAAGCTATGATGTTCTATATCGGCTTGTCCGAGAATTAGAGGTATCTCCGGAGTTGATTTTCTTCCCTGAAAAACCCTGCATAGATTCTGAGGTTGATCACCTTCTTCGCAAGCTTTGTAAATGTGATAGCAGAGCTTTGAAAGTTGTAGAGGCTACTGCGGAAGCCCTTATCAATACCGCCCATGAAAAGCAGCCGTAAGGTTGCTTTTTTGCTCTTGCTTGGTCGCTTTGTATCGGCCCGTTTTCGATATAAAAAGGACCGACAATCACAGCAAACAGCTGCTGATTATCGGCCCTGCGTCTTTGCGTCTGGCTCTTCTTTCACTATAATATTCCATTGTGATGCATCAATCAGGGTTTCTTTTCTGCATTTTGGACAGAACAAAGGAAAATTCTTAAGCTCCGTATTCTTTCGGATCATTACCCTGGTTCTGCTATCGCAGACAGGACATAAGATCCATTTCTTTTTACATGACATAGCGAAATCAGAGGGAATCTATCCCCTTTTTCCATCTTGAGATTAGAGCAAGGGAGCTTAAAGACAGATCGTTCCTTTGTTTTTTTATGTCGTGACATATAGGTAGAGAATTCAGGATATAAGCTTGTGTTCATCTCAGGTCACTCCTAACCTTACGCTGTTGTTCCGTTGCACTCGAAGCGCAATGTCTTGGTGAAAAGGATGCTCCTATCTAATGATATAGTAGCATATATGGTTAGGTTTTGCTAATCGTTTTGGCGGGAAATGTCCTGCATCACAATTATTTGTCCAGTAGAAAAAACGGGAGGAGGATGTTGTATGACAAGGTACTTCAGTAGTTTTTTAGAGCAGAACAGAAGTGTTCCGCTTTGCGATAGCCATTTGAATCCGGCGTTTCAGGTATACACGCTTCCTCCTGATGTGGGAAAAGGATACTCAGCCGTTTATGAATGGAAAGGGCACGCAAGCATATATATAACGGATCATTATTATCACCAAGACATGACTTATTCGCTGCCGTTAGAAAAGTGCTTTACAATTCAAGAATACGACAACCTTTTTTCGGAGGGACATATCCGCTGCGTTCCTCCGCAAGTTGGAATGCAGCTTCTACGTGTCATGGAAGGCGAGGGTTTTTTCCAATATACCATCAAGAAAGAGACGCCTGCTAAACTGATAGGGATTCAGTTTATGCCGGACTATTTTGATGTCTATTTGAGAAATATTTCCCCCGGAGAAGCCATGCATATCCGCACCGAAATCTCACGGTTGCCAAGCCATGTTTGGTTTCCGGAGGTATCTCACATATTCCATCAGATTCGTCATTTTCGCGGAGGCCCGCTTTGTTCAACACTCTATTACAGAAGCAAGATAAATGAAGTGTTGATCATGTTGGCCCAAGGGGGCAGTATTCTCCAGCGTGCATTCCATGTCTCAGCCGCAGACTATGATCTGATCTTAAAAACAATATCCGATCTTAATAGACATCTGGATGCGCACATCCCCCTTGCAGAGCTTGCACGTCAAAGCTGTATGAGCCCAACAAAGTTCAAAAATACATTTAGAGCGGTTGTCGGATATCCCTTGTCTATGTATCTGTATCATAAGCGGTTAATGTATGCCTGTGAGCTGCTTGTCGATACAGATTTACCGATATCTGCCATCGCTGAAAAGGTGGGCTATAAAAATGCAGGGAGCTTTTCTGTGCAGTTTAAAAAGGCCCTTGGGATTCTTCCCAGCGAATACCGACAACAGAAGGCAAGCGGAGCCCTTACTCAAAGAGATTTCTAATAACAAGGTGTTGACTTTGTTTGGATGATATGATACACTCAATACCGAATTATAATTCGATATTGAGCGGAGGTGATCTTTTGCCACAGGTATTAAAGGATGAAATCTATGACCGCATCTTTCATGCCGGTGTGGAGGAATTCTACGAGAAGGATTACCGTAATGCGAAGATGAACGCAATTGCAGAACGAGCGAGTGTTTCAGTGAGCCTTATTTACTCCTACTTTAAGAACAAAGGTGAACTGTTTGATCGCATTGCCGCTTCCCTGCAAATGGATTTTGATAAGCTTACAGAACAGGAGGAACAGGCTTCCGGCCTTCCTTCAGAAAAATATAAGGAGGTAGCGGAAGAGTATCTGTTGGATCTTTTAGAAAACCACAAAATCTTTGTTATTGTCATGGACAAAAGCCAGGGAACGAGATATGAGGGCTCTAAAGATCAGCTTATCCAGACTATACAGCAGCATATCAAGCGCCAACTCGGAAAGAAGACTCGCGTTTCCTATAACGATATGCTGTGTCATATTCTTGCCAGCAACTTCACAGAGAGCATCCTTGAAGTGGCTCGGCATTATGAAAGCAGAGAGTTTGCATATACGATGCTGGAACTTGTAACAAAGTGCTACTATGAGGGCGTAAATTCTCTATGATAACAGGGTCTCGTTTGACCTGTCATTCGGAAAAACGAGGCCCTTCCTTACGAGGCGCGGTTAGCTTAGACGAACTGATTATTTTTTTGACTGAATATCGAATTATTATTCGATATTCAGTAGGAGGAGGTATTCTACTATGACAAACCAACAGGAGCTTGTGAGACAGGTAACGGGCAAAAACAGGCTGTCCAACATCATGCTGTGCTGCAAAATTGTTTTTGACCTGATTCCACAAGTGCTTTTGATCCACATGATCGGCTTATACTTCGCCGCGGCCCTCACGAGGGAGCAAATCCTTTGGGAGTGCGGCGCTATGCTGATCTGCTTTATCGGCAAGGCCGTCTGCGCGTACTCTGCAACATGGACGGCCCATAAAGCAGCCTATACCTGCCTGACGGATTTGCGGCTGCAAATCATCCGGCATTTGAAAAAACTGTCTCTCGGTTTCTTTCAGGAACGAAAGACGGGCGATCTGACAAATGTTGTGCAGCATGACGTAGAACAGGTGGAGGGGCATCTTGCTCATGGCCTGCCTGAAATCATGTCCGCGACCATCCTTCCAGCCGCAGTTTTTCTCGTTATGTTGTGGGTGAATTGGCGTCTGTCTCTCGTAATGATCGTGGGGCTTCCGCTGATGTGGATCACGAAAAAAGTCTCCGCCCCGCTTTGGACAAAGAACTTTAAGATATACGCCGATTCCGTGACAAGGATGCAGGAAAACGTCATGGAGTATGTTTCCAATATTTCCGTAATCAAAGCCTTTGGGAAAGAGGAAACAAAGACAGAAAAAACGATTCAATCGGCAAAAGACTACGATTATTGGGTGAAGAAGTCCATGGCAGGAATCTCTGTCCCGATGGGATTGATTATCTTGTTCATGGAATCCGGCGTTGTTCTTGTGATGATCCTCGGCACCTATCTTCTCTCTGTCGGGCAAATCGAGCTTCCGAGGCTGATCCTTGCGATTGTTTTAGGCGGACTGTTTACATCTTCTATTGCCAAGGTCGCAACCTTCCAGCATTACGGGATCGTGTTCAAGCAGGCCATGAAAGGGATTTGGTCAATCTTGGGCGTCGCTGTCCCGAACAGGCCGGAGCTAAGCACCGATCCGCTGGGTGGCGAAATCGTCATTTCAAATCTGAACTTTGCTTATAACGGCGATGGGAAAGTGCTGGAAAACATCAATCTTCGTTTTCCAAAGGACAGCAAGACCGCGCTTGTCGGAGCCTCCGGCTGCGGAAAAAGCACACTTGCGGGTCTCCTTATGGGCTTTTGGGAGCCGACAGACGGGCGCATTACCATAGCGGGAAAAGATGCGGCGTCCTTCTCCGAGCAGCAATTAAACCGTCTTTTTTCCATCGTTCAGCAGGAGGTCTTTCTCTTTAATCTGAGCATGGAAGAAAACATACGGATCGGAAAGCCGGAGGCCAGCATGGAAGAAATCATAGCGGCAGCGAAGAAAGCCCGCATCCATGATTTCATCATGTCCCTGCCAAACGGTTATCAGACCATGGCGGGAGAAGCAGGCGTCAAGTTCTCCGGCGGAGAGAAGCAGCGGATTTCCATTGCCCGCATGATCCTGAAGGATGCACCGATCATCATTTTGGACGAAGCAACCGCGGCGGTAGACACAGAGAACGAAGCCTTCATTCAGGCAGCAATCGACGATTTGAGCCGCGATAAAACCGTAATTATGATTGCCCACCACTTAAACACCATCCGGGACGCAGATCAGATCGTTGTCATGGACAGCGGGAGGATTGTAGATACAGGCAGGCATAACGCGCTGCTTGACCGCTGCGCCCTGTATCGAAAGATGGTGGAGGATCAAAACAAGGTCGATAACTGGAAGATTAAGGAGGTGTCCCTTTGATTAAGGAAATCTGGAATACCCTTACCCCCAGCGGGAAACGCTCTTTATCGCTCTCTGTCACGGGCTTTACCCTGTATGCCCTTTCAGGGATCGCTATGATGTATATCGTTTTGAAAGCACTGGAAGCCGTTATTTCGGGTGGCGGCAATCTGCTTTGGTATTGGGTCGCATTGGTCGCCTGCCTCCTGATAAAAGGCGGCAGCAACATACTTGCAGACGCAAGAAAACACTACGCGGGGTTTGATATTGTCTATCAGGTACGCAAAAACATCATTTATCGCTTGAAAGAGTTTTCACTCGGTTTTTATACCAACGAGCGTTTGGGCGAGATCAGCACCATCATTCATAAAGACGTAGACAAAATGGAAATGGTCGTCGGTCATGTGTGGACACGGATGCTTGCCGATTTTATCGTGTCTGCCGTTCTGCTTACGGCACTGGTCGTTTACAGCCCGAAAATGGCGTTGCTTATGGTTTCGGCCTTGCCTGTCGCAATCCTGTTTCTTGTTTTGGGATTGAAGCGTGCGAAACGGTTAGAGGAAGCAGCCGGAAATGATCTTGCCGATATGGTGAGTGTCTTTGTGGAATATGTAAAAGGGATTCCCCTCCTGAAAGCCTTTTCCGAAAGCCGCCGCTTTGAGAAAAAGGTGGAACAGACAGCCCGCGACTTCGGACAGAGCAGCAAAGCGGTATCCAGAAACCGTGCGGCGGTCTTGTCCGTCTATGGCCTTATCATTGATGTCTCCTTTTGGATCATGCTCACCGCCGGGCTGCTCCTGCTGCTGACGGGGAAGCTCCACGTTTACGGTTTCTTGCTCTTTGCCATCATCAGCCGTGAGTTTTACAAGCCCTTCCTTGCGTTGGAAAGCCATTGGGTGAATTATCTGACGGTAACAGACAGCTATCGCCGTATCAAAAAGATAACCGAAGCCGAAACCGTCCCGGAGCCGGAAAAGCCGATCCACCCCACGGAATACGCAATTTCCTTTGAGGACGTGTCTTTCTCTTATGAGGAGGGCGGTTTCGCCATGCAAAACATCTCTTTCCATACACCGGCACGAACACTCACCGCCCTTGTCGGCGGTTCAGGCTCCGGCAAAACGACAATTACAAATCTCCTGCTGCGCTTTTGGGACGTGACGGGCGGCGCAATCCGCATCGGCGGCGTGGATGTACGCGATATAAGCTACGACGAGCTTTTAGGCGCTGTCAGCATCGTCATGCAGAACGTCCAGCTTTTTGCGGATACCATCGAGGGAAATATACGGCTTGGAAAGGCCGCGGCCACACAGGAAGAAATCATTACCGCCGCAAAAAAAGCCCGTATCCACGACTTTATCCTGTCGCTTCCTGACGGGTATCAGACCATGATCGGAGAAAATGGCGTGGGGCTTTCCGGCGGCCAGAAGCAGCGCCTCTCTATCGCGCGAGCATTTTTGAAAGACGCCCCGATCCTGCTTTTAGACGAGATCACAAGCAACGTCGATCCTGTCAATGAGGCTTTGATCCAGGAGGCTATTTCGGAGCTGGCAAAGGACAGGACGGTTTTGGTGATCGCCCATCATTTGAGTACGATTCGCAGCGCGGATCAGATATTGGTATTTCAGGATGGCCGAATCGTTCAATCAGGGCAACATGAAACCCTGCTGTCGGATTCCGATGGATACTATCACAAGCTGTGGAACGCCCGCGGCAGCAAGGAGGTCGGCGTAAATGAAGGATTATGCGGTTGAGCTGCGGGAGGTATCGTATCAATATCAGGGTCACTCCCAGCCTGCCATTCATGGAATTGACCTCAAAATCGAAAAGGGCTCTTTTGTGCTTGTCAGCGGCGCAAGCGGCAGCGGGAAAACAACGCTTTCCCGCTGCATCAACGGGCTTGTTCCGCACTTCTACGAGGGCACCTTTAGCGGCGAGGTCTATTTGAACGGCAGGAATACCGGAGATTACGCTTTGCGCGATTTTGGAACAATCGTCGGCTCTGTCTTTCAGGACCCGCGCAGTCAATTCTTTATGACGGATACGACAAACGAGATCGCCTTTGGCTGTGTCAATATGAAGCTGCCGCGGGAAGAAGTATGGCAGCGCACAAAGGACAGTCTTGAAAAGATCAATATTTCCAAGCTGACGGACAAAAGCCTGTTTCAGTTGTCCAGCGGTGAGATGCAAAAGGTGTCCATCGCCTCCTGCTATGCCATGGCCCCGGATATTTATGTGTTCGACGAGCCCTCCGCAAATTTGGATTTTCGGGCAATTATGGAGCTGCATGATGTCCTTTCGGAACTGAAAAGCGAAGGAAAAACCGTGATTGTGCTGGAACACCGGGTTTTCTATCTGGCCGATCTGTTGGATCGTATGATTTTTCTGGAGGATGGCGTTATACGAAACGATTTCAACAGGCAGGAAACGCTTTCGCTAAGTGACGGTGATTTGAGGCAGCTCGAACTGAGGGATTTCAGCCTTGACGCACTCATGCCCTGCCCACGCCCGACAGCTTTACAGGAGGAATCGAGACTGACACTATCCCTCTCCCATGTGTCTTTCGCCTATGGGCGACGCAAAAGGCGTTCAGAGGCGGAGGTTGCGCTTTTGCACGATGTTTCTTTTGAAGCGTACAGCGGAGAAATCATAGGGATCATCGGAGATAACGGTGCGGGCAAAACGACCCTTGCGAAACTGTGCTGTGGGCTGCTGAAAGAAAGTGCCGGGATTATTTCCATCCACGAAAAGCAGCTTCCGCAGAAAAAGCGCCTCGGCCAGATTTACTTTGTCATGCAGGATTCCGATTATCAGCTCTTTGGGGATAGTGTGTTAAATGAACTGCGGATCGGAGCCGGAAACAAAAGCTCAAATGACGCAGAAAATCAGGCGATTTTGAAAAAGCTCTCCCTCTGGGAAAAACGCGAAAACCATCCTGCCGCCCTTTCCAGAGGGCAAAAGCAGCGGCTCACGATAGCCGGAGCTTTGAAAGCAGACAGCCGTGTACTGTTCTTCGATGAGCCGACCAGCGGTTTGGATCGCGGGAATATGCTTCGTGTCGCCGCGGAACTCAAATCGCTTGCGAGAGAAAGCCGTGTCGTTTTCGTGATTACCCATGACTACGAGTTTATCTTGGCGGCCTGCCATCGTGTGCTTTATCTGAACGACGGGAAAATAGAACAAGATTTCCCTTTGACAGAAAACAGCAAAGACACGGTGCTCCGTCTGCTTCGGAAAGGGGGTGCTTCTTCTGGACAAGACTAAGCCCGCATTAGACCCACGGATCGTTGGATTTGTAGTAATTCTGCTCGGAACAACGGCCATGTTTATGAACAAGGCCATGACCGCGCATATCATCTGCGCGGTAGCAGCGGTTTATCTGCTTGCCGCAAAGTCGTACAAGCCTCTTGCCGCGTATCTTACCATCTATATCGTCGTTGCCTTGCTCATGGCAAACGTGGACAAGATCCATAACACAAGCGCGATGCTTCTTATAGTGTCGCTCAGCTATTTCGTTCAAAAGCTGGTCGTCCTGCTGATGATGGGGAGTTTCTTTGTCCGCATGACAACGATTCCTTATGTGCTGTCCGCCATGCAGCACATGAAGATACCGGACGCTGCCGCCGTTCCAATCATGGTGGCGCTGCGCTTCTTCCCCACCATACGGGAGGATTATCACAGCCTGAAAGACAGCCTGCGGATTCGCAAGGTATCCCTGTCGCCGCTGCAATTTATCATACATCCCGTGCGGATGGTGGAATACCTGTTCGTCCCGATCCTGATGAAAAGCCTCCGCACATCCGATGAACTTGCAGCCTCCGCGCTATCGCGGGGATTTGAACACATGAACGAACAGACGATCCTTTATCCGTTGAAGCTGAAAACGCTTGACTACCTCGTTGGAACACTGTCAATGCTGATCGTTGCCATACTATTTTATTTGCAATTCAAATAAGGAGGTTTTCAAAATGAACACTATCAAAACAGAAAAACTGGCTGCCCGCGATTTTATTACCATCGGTATCTTTGCCGCCATCAGCCTTGTCATTTTCTTTGTGATCGGCGGAGCCGCCGGAATGACGCTTGTTGGAACGGTTGCCAATGTTCCAATCACAGTATTCTTTACAGCGATTGCCTACATGCTG
>Ga0079305_1002604_pt1 | contig 14862 bp, 8 predicted proteins | sample LMS_cellobiose_e_FD_79183 | JGI IMG/M metagenome (GOLD analysis project Ga0079305, IMG submission 79183) | Rumen-fistulated moose microbial communities from Alaska, USA - LMS_cellobiose_enrichment | ecosystem: Host-associated > Mammals > Digestive system > Stomach > Rumen fluid ... | reverse complement strand
CTGATGAACGAAGCCTACGCACAGACCGAAAGGGGGGAGACAATAGACGAAGATAGCTTTGATTCGGTCTATGAGGCCATAATCACCCAGCAGGATTTCTCGTACAGGGAACTGTTCTCTCGCTTCTCCGAAAAACAGAAGACTTTGCTGATGGCCATTGCCAGGGAAGGAAAAGAGGGTGCCTCCGTCACGTCGCAGGATTTCATGACAAGATACAGCATCGGCCCTACTAGTTCAATCCAAACTGCATGTTCTGCTCTTAAAAAGAATAATTTCATAAGCGACAACGGCAGCCGGAAACAGATAACCGATTTGATTTTCAGGGATTGGCTTAGAAAGAATTGACACAATGAACCCCTACGCACTGGCATACCGCGAACAGCAGCAGTTGTTCATCTTTGACAGGACCTATCTCCTCGGGACACTTCTCAAAGTGGGAGGTTTGTCCACTTTGCTCGCCCGTTTCATCGTCCAGTTTTTCTGGAATCCTAAGGTGGCTCTTGTACTGACAATTGTCTTATTGACATTATCGGCCTACATGACATGGGCCTATGTCCGGGAATCTCTGAAAGACTGGAAAACCCTGCCTCTGAGCTTTATTCCGGCTGTTTTTATCGGAGTTTCCATCTCTGACAACAGCCTCCATTTCGACTTCCTGACCTCAATACTCCTGATTCAGGCCGGATTGCTGATCTTCAAGGGCATCAAGTCAAAACGGCTTTTATGGGGAGCACTGCTGACCATATTCCTTTACTTTACTGCCGGTCCCGCCGCAATTGTCTTTGCACTTTGCGCAGTGATCGCCGAGAAGTCCGTCAGGTCTTTATGCTTACCGGTCGTGGCGGCAGCGTGCGGAGCCATTGCTTATTTCACCGCGGCAGTTCCTACTTGGGCGGAAGCCTTCACCCCGGTCTTCCATTACGACCTTGACGCTACCATGCCGTTCATGCACTGGGGCGGTTGGATCAGCCTGCCGGCCACAATCCTGGTCTGCCAGCTGATGAAAGGTTTGCACTTCAAGCGCTGGCCCGCCTTTGCTTCCGGTCTGATCCTTCTCATAATCGCATTTATTCCAGCCAAGAAATTCGCAGACAAAATCAACGAACGGCAGCCGAATCTTGGCTCTATCTTTGAGTACTACACAGTCAACGAAGACTGGGACGGACTGATCAAAGCCTGCAAAAAGGCCCCTTGGCTCCCCCGAACCGCCAATTATCTGAATATGGCCTTGGCCTGGAAGGGCGAACTGGCCGATAATCTTCTGAAATACGACCAGCACGGCCCTGACGGACTCGTGATGACCACAAAGGACAGGGCAGTGGACGTGGTACAGGCTCATCTGATGTTCGCGATGGGAAATGTGGCAGCTGCCCAGGATGTAGCTTTCAACACCCTTTCGTCGCTTCATGGTTTCTGTCCTGCAATGCTCAAGATCAACGCACAGGTAGAGCTGATGCGCGGATCCTACGAGGTCGCCGACAAATACCTTTCAATCCTGGAAAAGGCTCCGCACTACCGTAAATGGGCAAAGGAGCATCGTAAATACCTGTTTGACGACGCAGCGGTGGAGGCAGATCCTCTTCTGGGAAGCGGAAGACGCAACCTTGAAGCGGAGAACCACTTCATCATGTACACCAACCCCATGACGGAACTGTTCCCTATCCTCGATGCCAACCCAACCGACAGGAGGACTCTTGAATATGGCCTCTGCTACCTGCTTCTGGCCAAGGACCTGAACTCTGTCAAGCATTTCATAGAGGACTATTACAGTTCGCCTGGTTCCCCGGAACTGCCAAGAATAGCCCAGGAAGCCATGGTGTTCTACAGTGAATATTCAAGGAATATGGAAGGCATGGAGCCGTTCGGACTGGACTGGTGCTACGAGCATGGAGTGCAGCCGGAAACGGTGAAACGCTTCGAGGAGTACCAAAAGGCGGCCGTTGCCGGCTCCTCTGCCCTGAGACGTTTCCGCGAGACTTACTGGTACTATTTGGTTCACAAGGAGATTTGACGGACAATCATCATGAGAATGAACAGAATCACCACCATACTCATCTTCCTGACCGTCGCTCTGGCGGCATATTCATGCACCAGCAGGCCGGAAGGAGCATCGCAGATTGACGAGGAAGCCACGATATTCCCTGATTATAAAGACGTTACCGTTCCGGCAAACATTGCTCCGCTGAACTTCTCCGCCCTTGGAGAAAAGAAGGCGGTCCTGCTCGCCGGTGACAAGGTCATCAAGTCACGCCGGGGAGTATTCCGTTTTTCTCCAGGGAAATGGCGTAAATTGCTGGAAAGCTGTACCGACGGCGGAGCGATAGAAATGACCGTCTTCACCAAGAAGGACGGGAAATGGCAATCCTACAGGCCATTCAGCATTCATGTCAGCCAGGACAGGATCGATCCTTGGTTCTCCTACCGACTGATCCCTCCGGGCTACCAGGGCTGGCAGGAGATGGGAATCTATCAGAGGAATCTGGAAACATATTCAGAGAAGGCGATCCTCACGAACAACCTCACGGGCGGCAACTGCATGAACTGCCATACGTACCGTAACGGTGACCCGTCCAAGATGGTCTTCCATGCACGTGCCACCTTCGGAGGAACCGTGATGGTTAGCGACGGCAAGGTCGAGAAACTCAATACCAAGACGGACTCGACCATCAGCGCCCTCGTCTACCCCTACTGGCATCCTTCCGGGGAATATGTAGCCTTCTCCGTCAACAAGACCCTTCAGGCATTCTACAACCACGACCCCAACAGGATAGAAGTCTACGACCAGGCTTCCGACGTAGTGGTCTACAATGTGAATACCCATGAGATCGCTTGGTCCCCGCTGACGAAGTCGGAAGACCACTTCGAGACTTTCCCGACCTTCTCTCCTGACGGGAAGTGGCTCTATTTCTGCTCGGCCCAGGCTTTGGAACCGATGCCGGAAAAGCACAGGGAAGTCCGCTACGGTCTGTACAGGATAGCCTTCAACGAGGAAAACATGGCTTTTGGAGACAGTCTGGAATGCGTCTACGATGCCCCAGCAGAGGGGTACAGCGTCTCATTCCCGCGCATCTCCCCAGATGGACGTTTACTCTGCTTCACCCGCCACGGGTACGGGAATTTCTCAATCTGGCACAAGGATGCCGACCTCTGGCTGGTCGATTTGAAGGACGGTTCTGTACGGCCGATGGGCAACGTCAACTCCGACGACGTGGACAGTTTCCACACCTGGAGTGCAGACGGACGCTGGATGGTGTTCAGCAGCCGCAGGGACGACGGGCTCTACACGAAACCGTATTTCACCCACGTGGATTCCGAGGGCAATGCCACTAAGCCGTTCCTGCTGCCACAGAAAGATCCGGCAAAGTACTACAAGAGACTGATGAAATCCTACAACCTTCCGGCATTCACGACGGACAAGGTCTCCGTCAGCAAGCGCAGCCTGACTGATGTTCTGCGCAAATCTTCCGGCACCGATGTAAAAGTCAAATAAATAATAACGACAATGAAAAGAATCCTGCTCCTTTTCGCAACACTGATTACGGTACTGTCAGCACAGGCCAATATCTACCAGGCCTCCTCTTTCGGAATCAAGTCCGATGGCGTCACCCTCAACACCAGATCGATCCAAGCTGGCATTGACTTCATCAGCAGTCATGGTGGAGGCGTCCTGGAAATCTCAGTTGGACGCTACCTGACCGGAAGCATATTCATGAAATCCAACGTCGAACTACGGCTGCTAGAAGGTGCCGTCCTGGTCGGTTCGACCAATCCCTATGATTATGAAATGGTCGAAGGCAACTACGGTCTCCTCCTCGCAAAAGGTCAGACGAACATTGCCGTCACCGGAAAGGGTGTCATCGACGGACGCGGAGCCGACTGCGCACTGAACTTCCTGAACCAGGTACATCTGGGATTCCTCGAAGACACGACCAAGTACGACAGGGTCACAAAAAGACCCAAGCTTATCTATTTCAGGGAATGTGAAAACGTCACCATCGAGGGACTCAACCTCAGGAACTCTGCCGAATGGACCCTTGTCACAGACCAGTGCGAGAACCTAACCATCAGTGGGATCCTCATGGATAGCAAGAACTACTGGAACAACGACGGCCTCGACATCGTGGACTGCCGCCATGTCTTGATAAAGGACTCGTTCATAGACGCTTCCGATGATGCAATCTGTTTCAAGTCCCACTCGAACGACCACCTCTGCGAGGACATCGAAGTCAGGAACTGCGTCGCCCGTTCAAGCGCCAGCGGGTTCAAGTTCGGCACTGTTTCTCGTGGCGGTTTCAAGAATATCCGCATAATTAACAACAAGGTATTCGACACCTACCGCTCTGCAATCACGATCCAGTCAGTGGACGGGGCAGAGGTGGAAAACATAGTCGTGGACAGCCTTGAGGCTGTCAACACCGGCAACGCGATATATCTCCGTACCGGCAAGAGATGGGGAGGCGCAAAGGAAGGGTATCTAAGGAACATCACCCTGTCCAACATAAAAGTCGAAGTCCCTCTCGAAAAACCGGATGCAGGCTACAGTTATGAAGGTCCGATAGAGGACCTCCCGAGGAACGTCTCCCCTGCCGGCATCGTCGGCATCCCTGGAATGCCGGTCGAGAACATAATCTTGAGAAATGTCGAGATCATCTACCCGGGCGGTGGAAACAAACTATATGCTTTCAGGGGTACCTCGGACGAGGATCTGGACAGCATTCCTGAGATGATCGACGTCTATCCGGAGTTCTCACAGTTCAAAGAGTTGCCAGCCTGGGGCCTTTTCATCCGCCATGCAAAGGGAATAACCCTTGATAATGTCCATCTCGTTGCAGGAGCCAAAGATTATCGTCCTGCAATAGTAGCCGATGACGTCCAAGGCTTGGAGATAAAGAACCTCAAGACCGACGAACCTTCTTCCAAGGGCAAGAAGCAGGTCTTCAAACGGAATGTCAAATAGGGAAAAGATAAAAACGTAAAATAATCCGACAATGAAAAGATTCTTGATTGCACTGGCTTGTTCTGTCTTCAGTTATATCAGCATAGCTGCGACTCCCGCCGGAGCCATTGATAATAAGACTTTCAAACTGAATAGCGGACACACTGTCCGGGTAGATGTCTGCGACGAAGGAATATTCAGGGTCCGCATCAGCCCGAGGAAGGAATTCGAAGAATCCCTGATGGAGCGCTACGGTTGTATCAAGACCGACTGGGCCCCCGTCACGACGACTGAAAGCAACAAGGGAAGCGAATGGACCGTCAGCACCAAGGAATATTCATTTACAGTCAACAAGAAGACGGGAGTGATCTCCCTCAAGGATGCCAAGGGCAATTCCGTCATCCGGGAAATAAGGCTCCTAGACAACGGCGACAAACTTTGCGACAACCTTCGCGAGACCATCAACAAGAAATGGGAAGACCTCAATGTTGTCAAGAACGACGGCGGGATTATCGGTGACGACGAAGGCAAACTGGCCAACGTCGACAAGAGGGAGATCCCGGGAGCGATGAAGATAAGCACCATCTCCATCAAGATGGAAGACGGAGAGCGCTTCTATGGCGGCGGCAGTACAAGCCGCGACCACATCCAGCACAGGGGCGAGCTCCTCAGGATGTGGACAACCTACCAGCACACAGAGATTCCAATGCCCTTTATGATGAGTTCCAGGGGTTGGGGAATATATGACAACACCACCCGCAAGAGTTTCTTCGATGTGGGAAGCGTCCGGAAGGACCTGTTCAACATCGTCAATTCTTACGACGAAGCTGACTTCTTCCTGATGGCCGGAAAGGATATGCCCGCTGTCCTCAACGCCTACACCACAGTGACCGGCCGCACCTATGTGCTTCCCAAATGGGCCTACGGTCTCTGTTTCGGTCCGAACATGAGAGAGGAGCAGTTCGACATCCTCCACGACGCAGCGATGTTCCGCCAGATCGACGTCCCCTGCGACGTGTTCTGGCTCGAGCCCCAGTGGATGGCCAAGCGCTACGACTTCACGACCAAGAAGCGTTGGAACTACGACCGTTTCTCTCCCGAACCCTATTGGGTCCAGGACCAGTATCCCAAGCAGATGCACCACAGGCTTTTCATCGGCAAGCTCCGCTCCATGGGCTTCCACCTTGGCCTCTGGCTTTGCGAGGAATATGACCTCAGTCTTGTCGAGGAAGACCTGATCGCCCTCCGCGAGGGTCGCGACACCTCCGGTCAGGAGCACTGGATGGACCACCTCAAGAACTTTATGGACCAAGGCGTCGAAGGCTTCAAGCTCGATCCCGCCAGAACCATTGACAATCATCCCGACTGGAAATATTACAACGGCAATACCGATGATGTTATGCACAATCTCAACCAAATCCTGTTGCCCAAACAAATGGCTGAGCTCGGCAGGAATTACAACAACAAGCGCACCTGGCACCACTACTGCGGCGGCTGGTCAGGCACCCAGCACTGGACAGCTTCGACTTCCGGCGACAACGGCGGCGGTAAGACTGCCCTTTACGACCAGCTGAACCTCGGAATGAGCGGCTTCCTCAACACCTCCTGCGACGTGATGAGCGTGCCCCGCGACCTGGAGATGCCCTCGCTCCACTTCGGTCTTTTCCTCCCATGGGTCCAGATCAACAGCTGGTTCTCGATGATGCAGCCGTTCTATTACGACAAGCCCGAGCAGGACATCTACCGTTTCTACGTCAAACTGCGCTATTCCCTGGCCCCGTACATCTATTCGATGGCCCTCGGCGCAACCCAGGACGGCATGCCTATAGTCCGCTCGATGCCACTTACCTTCCCCGAGGACCGCAAATGCGACGACATGACCTACCAGTACATGTTCGGTCCCTGGTACTGCGTCGGAATATTCACAAACGAAATCTACCTCCCCGCCGGCACATGGACAGATGCTTGGACCGGAGAGAGGATTGTCAGCAAGGGCGAGACCTTTACTCGTGAATATCCTGCCGACCGCGCCGGACTGCTGTTCATCCGCGACGGAGCCATTATCCCCACCCAGGGAGACGTTTCCTACATCGGCACCCGCCCGTTCGAGAAGATTACCCTGAATGTTTATCCTCACGGAGACTCTCAGTTCACCCTCATGGACGACGACGGTGAAACTTACGGTTACGAGAAGGGCGCCATAGCCAAGACCCTCGTGGAATGCCATGAGAAGGGCGGCGCTTCCAAGATCATCGTTAATCCGGTTGCCGGAAGCTACGAAGGCATGCCCGGCACGAGGGAATATTCATTCGTCGTCCAGAACGACGGCAAGGCATCCTCGGTGCTTGTCGGCGGTAAGGAATTGAAGGACTGGACCTATGAGGGTGGCATGATCCGCTTCTCCCTTGACCCTGTCTCTGTCTCCGAGAAGGTAATAATTGATATCAAATGAGGAAGTATCTATTAATTGCTTCAATCCTGCTTGCGGGTTCCTGCGGTAAGGGCGACTGGCGGGATGCGTCACTGCCGGCTGCCAGCAGGGCGGAACTCTTACTGAAGGAAATGACCCTGGAAGAGAAGGTCGGGCAGATGTGCCAATACGTGGCCCCATGCTACGTGCCTCCAGGTGAAGGATCCCCTTACAAAAACATTGACGCTACCGACGAGAATCTCGGCAACAAGGACCTTGCGGACAAGATCCGCCGCGGAGAAGTTGGATCTTTCCTGCACTGCATGACCACCAAGGAGGCGATAGCCCTGCAGGAATTGGCAAAGGAGAGCAGGCTGGGCATTCCGCTGCTCATAGGAATAGACGCTATCCACGGAAACGCCTTGATAGAAGGTTGTACCATTTATCCCACAAACATCAACATGGCATCGACCTTTGACCTTGAACTTATGGAGAAGATCGGGGCCGAAACAGCTTTGGAGATGCGTCAGAAGGGTTTGTACTGGACTTTCGCCCCGAATCTGGACGTGGCGCGCGACGCCCGCTGGGGCCGCATGGGTGAGACTTACGGTGAAGATCCCTTCCTCGTAACTGAGATGGGAAAGCATTCCATCCTGGGTCTTCAGGGTCCTGACAGGAACTTCGACGAAGGACATGTGATCGCGTGTGCCAAGCACCTGATAGCAGGTGGAGAGCCTTTTGGAGGATTGAACGCAGCTCCTATTGATGTTTCCGAAAGGCAACTCAGGGAAATCTACCTTCCTCCTTTCGTCGCTGCCGTTGAAGAAGCCCATGTGGGAACTGTGATGGCAGCCCACAATGAAGTTAACGGCATTCCCTGCCACGGCAACTCCTGGTTGCTGAAAGACCTGCTTAGGGACGAACTCGGTTTCGACGGGTTCGTGGTGAGCGACTGGATGGACATCGAGAGGCTCCATGCCATGCATCATTGGGCACCGGATTCGACAGAGGCTTTCGTGCGTTCGGTAGAGGCCGGGATTGATATGCACATGCAGGGTGACAATTATTTCGAAGCAGTGATCGAGGCCGTGAAGTCGGGAAGGATTCCGATGAAGAGGATCGACGAGGCTGCCGGGAAGATCCTGGAGATGAAATTCGCAGTCGGCCTGTTCGAGGCCCCCCTGCCTTCCCTTGAACCCCTTGAGAATGCCGCCGAGCACCGTCAGACTGCCCTTCAGGCCGCCCGCGAAGGAATAGTTCTCCTGAAGAATGATGGTGTGCTGCCGTTTACGGCAGCCAGACGTATTTTCGTTACGGGGCCGAATGCAGACAGCCAGACGATACTGGGAGACTGGGCGGCACCACAGCCGGACAGCATGGTGATGACGGTCCTGGATGGCTTGAAAGCTGAGTTCCCTGGAGCTACGATCGACACGATGTGCTTCGGAGGAATGATCTCCAACGTGGATGCCAAAGGCATCGCCGTGGCCCGTCACAAGGCATCGGCGGCCGATGTGTGCATAGTCGTTGCAGGTGAGAACTCGCAAAGATATTCAGCCTTCGGCAGGACCTGCGGCGAGAACTGTGACCGCGACGATCTCGACCTCCCAGGAATGCAGGAAGAACTCCTCGAGGCCATCGCCTCTACAGGAAAACCTACGATACTCGTGCTCATGACCGGAAGGGCCAATTCCATTGCCTGGGCAAAGGACAACGTGGATGCAATCCTGAACGTATGGGAGCCAGGTCAGATGGGGGGACAGGCCATCGCAGAGGTCCTCTCCGGCAAGGTCAATCCGTCCGGCAAACTGCCTGTGACGATGCCCCGCAGCGTAGGCCAGGTCCCTACCGTCTACAACCACAAGCACTCACAGTACTCCCGCCTCTTCGCCACCAATGAGACCGGTCCCCTCTGGCCCTTCGGCTTCGGCCTTAGTTACAGCAGTTTTAAGTATTCAGCACCGGAGTTGAACGATTATTCTGTTTCAATTACTGTCACCAACGAAGGACCGTACGATGGTGCTGAAGTGGTGCAGCTGTACATCAGGGATGAATATGCCTCCGTGACCCGCCCCGTCAAGGAACTGAAAGCCTTCAAACGCATATTCCTGAAAAACGGCGAAAGCCAGGAGGTTTCTTTTGAAATTACCCCCGACATGCTCAAATGCTTCGGTGCCGACAACCGCTGGTCCGTAGAACCCGGCGACTTCACCATCATGGTCGGCTCCTCCTCCGCCGACGAAAACCTTCAATGCATCACACTAACTGTTGATTAGAATAATACGATGATAGAAATGAGAAAGGCAATACTGATTGCAGCCGGACTGCTGGCCGGATTGTACGCCTCCGGACAGAGGCTTGTACTTAATTATGACCGCCCGGCCTCGAAATTCGAAGAAGCACTCCCTATCGGCAACGGCCACTTGGGAGCAATGGTCTACGGCGGAGTTGCAGACGACCTTATCTGGCTGAACGAAGGGACCCTTTGGGGCGGAAGCGCCAATCCTGACAACAATCCTGTTCCGACCGGCGGTCCCGAGCTGCTGGCAAAGGTAAGAGCCACCCTGGAAAAGGAAGACTGGTCCGGTGCAGAAGAACTTGTGAAAGGTCTGCAAGGTAAGTATGTCAATTCCTTCCTACCGATGGGAAGCCTGCATCTCAGACAGACATTCGGTACGGACAAAGGACAGGCAACCAATTACAGCGGAACTATAGCACCCACCCAAAAGCTATCTCAGGAACCGGGTATCGAGGAATACTGCCGTACCCTCGACTTGGACAGCGCCATCACAAGGACAAGTTTCAAGTACGACGGTGTGGAATATTCAAGGGAAATGTTCATCTCGCACCCGGACAGGGTAATGGTCATCCATCTCACGGCCTCCGAACCAAAGCTGGAGTTCGACCTTGATGGTTCGACCATGTGGGACGGCAGCAGCGTACAGAGCCTTTCTGCAAACGAGTATCTTGTCAAGGGCCAGGTAGGTTACTACCAGAGCACGAAATGGGAAGAGCCGTTCTCCCAGTGGCAGGTGGGTCCCAATGGAGAAAAGGGCATGCGTTACCAGTTCAGGGTCAAGGTGGTACGTTGTGACGGCCAGGTTTACACAACTCCTTGCATACATGTAGCGAAAGCTTCTGACGTGCTTATCCTTGTCAGTGCAGCCACCAGTTTCAACGGTTTCGACAAGAGGCCTGACACCGAGGGTCGCGACGAGAACGCCCTTGCGGCTTCATACATTTCCAAGGCGGAGGGGAAAAGCCTTAAGACACTCCGTGACGCTCATGTCGCTGACTACCAGTCCCTCTTCAATAAAGTGTCCCTTAATCTTTCAGGAGCCGGAGTATCGTCCATGACAACTGACAAGCGTCTGGAAGCTTATGCAGCGGGAGGGGAGGATCCATACCTTGAGACCCTTTATTTCCAGTTCGGCCGCTACCTACTTATCTCATGCTCCCGCGAAGACAGCGAAGTACCCTGCAACCTTCAGGGAATATGGTGCAAGGACCGTCATCCCGCATGGGGAAGCGACCTGCACACAAACATCAACGTCCAAATGAATTACTGGCCGGCCGAACCACTCGGTCTGAGCTCATGTGCCATACCCCTCATGACGTTCATAAAGAACTGCTCAGTGGCAGGAGCGGAAGTCGTCCGCAACATGTACGGAATGAATGGCTGGACAGTCCATCACAACAGTGACATCTGGTGTGCTGCCAACCCGGTCGGAGAAAAGACAGGAAGCCCGTCCTGGGCCAACTACGTGATGGCGGGACCCTGGCTCTGCACCCATCTCTATGAGCATTACCTGTTCACCGGCGACAAGGAATTCCTCTCCGGGACAGCGTATCCTCTTCTCAAAGGATCTGCTGATTTCCTGATGGACTGGCTTGTCGAGAAAGACGGGAAATATGTTACTTCTCCTTCCACCTCACCTGAAAACGGATTCATCGATGAAAATGGGAAACGAGGTCAAGTCACGATCGGCTCTGCCATGGACTTTGAAATCTGCTGGGAGTTGTTTACCGACGTTATCGAGGCTAGCGAGAAACTCGGACTCGATCTGGACCTCAGGGCAAAGTGGAAGCATTACCGGGACAATCTCCATCCTCTACAGGTCGGAGCAGCCGGCAACCTTGTAGAATGGTACAAGGACTGGCAGGACACGGATCCACAGCACAGGCATGTATCACATCTTTTCGGGCTACACCCCGGACACGAGATTTCTCCTTTGAAGACTCCCGAGCTGGCAAGAGCCGCTGTCAAGACCCTGGAAGTCAGGGGCGACGGAGGAACAGGCTGGAGCAAGGCCTGGAAGATATGTTTCTGGTCAAGGCTGCTCGACGGCGACCATGCCTACAAGATGTATCGAGAACTACTGAGCAAGTCGACACTGCCGAACCTCTTTGACACCCACCCTCCGTTCCAAATCGACGGTAATTTCGGCTCAATCGCAGGAATAGCCGAGATGTTCCTCCAGAGCCAGAACTCAGAGATCCACCTCCTCCCCGCCATTCCTTCCGCCTGGAAAGAAGGTTCAGTCAAAGGCCTGAGGGCGCGCGGAGCCGTCAGCGTCGACATGGAGTGGAAAGCCGGAAAACTGAAGACCGCGGTTCTTCATAACGAGCAAGAGGGGCAAAGAATAAAAGTCCGTACCGATGTACCGGTAAAAGTCAAGGGAGCCTCTTCCAGCACACGGCGTGACGGAACTTATTACCTTACGACAATCACCATGAAACCCGGACACGACTGTGTCCTTACAGCCAAATAGATTCACGCCATGAAAAGAATTATATTCCTTGGCCTTCTGGTGGCCATGACCGGTATAACCGGATGCAACAACAGCACACCGGCCGTCAAGCCGACTGAGACCCTAGTTATCCACAATCCGGTGATTCCGGGATATTACCCGGATCCGTCGATTTGTCGTGTCGGGGACGACTACTACCTCGTCAACTCGTCTTTCCAGTACTTCCCCGGAGTCCCCATCCATCACTCCAAGGACCTTGTCAACTGGGAACTTATCGGGAATGTCCTTGACAGGGAAAGCCAGATCCCCCTGGAGAAAGCCAACTCGGCAAGAGGGATTTACGCTACGACGATCCGCTACAATGAGGGTACGTACTACATGATAACCACAAACGTCGGCAATGGAGGCAACTTCTTCGTGACCGCAAAGGATCCATCCGGTCCCTGGTCCGAACCAATATATCTAAAACAGGAAGGAATAGACCCATCATTCCTCTTTGAAGACGGGAAATGCTACATGGTTTCAAATCCTAACGGAATAAGGCTCTGCGAGATAGATCCGGTGACCGGAGAGCAGCTTACAGAGAGCAAACTGCTCTGGAAGGGCACGGGAGGACGCTATCCTGAAGGCCCGCATATCTACAAGAAAGACGGCTGGTACTATCTCCTGATCTCAGAGGGAGGTACGGAGATGGGGCACAACCTTACCATCGCACGAAGCCGTGACATCTGGGGGCCTTATGAATCAAATCCTGCGAATCCCATTTTGTCACATTTCCGCAGCGTAGCCGAGAATAACCAGATCCAGGCTACCGGTCACGGAGACTTCGTGGAGGCTCCTGACGGTTCCTGGTGGGTAGTTTTCCTGGCCTTCCGCCGCTACGGAGGAGATTATCACCATCTTGGAAGGGAAACCTTCCTCGCCCCCGTTACATGGGAAAACGGCTGGCCCGTCATCAACGGCGGCAATCCTGTGGAAGCAGAGATGGAAGTACCTGCGAGCTGGACTGCCCAAGCTCCTGTCGTCAAGCCCTGGAGGGAGGAATTCGACAGCCCTCTCGGAGATAAATGGATATATCTCCAGAATCCTGATTCTTCCAGATACGGAATAGCTGGGAGTGAACTCACTCTGAGAGGCTACAAGCCCTTGCAGGATAATGACCACCCGACTTACGTAGGTGTACGTCAGGAGGACGCGACCATCGCTGTCGAGACCAAGGTCCGTGTAAAAGATCCTTCTGCGGAAGCCGGTCTGGTTGTGTACCAGAGCCCTGATGGCTTCGCTTCAGTGGGAGTAGAAAAGGGCAAGGCCAGGCTTCATCTCAAATTGAAGTCTGTTGACACCGTTATAGGTGAGACCTCTGTAAAGAACAATGAGGCCGTGGTCAGGATTTGCTCCAAGGATGGCCTGATGTACGAATTCTATGTGGATGGAAAGCCCCTGGGCAACCTCAACACATCACTGCTCAGCAGCGAAGTAGTCGGTGGCTTCACCGGAGTGACCCTGGGCATGTACGCTGTCGGTGGTGAAGCCCGATTCGACTATTTCGACTATAAAGCAGTTTCAGAATAATGAATAAAGGACTGTCATTTCTTATTTCATTCCTCCTGGTCGCCGGAGTCTGCAATGCGCAGGGTTACCGGATCATCCGGTCTTTCAGCGCCCCGGGAGCGAACCAGGGAGTAGCCGTGGACGACAACTGTTTTTACGGAATAGGCTCCCAGCAGATTACTAAATATTCAAAAAACGGAGATTCCCTGGTTACCTGGAAGGAAACCGATTCTCGTCTAATCAGGCATTTTGACGGGGGAATTGTTGTTGATGGCCTGCTCTACTGTTCCCATTCCAATTTTCCGGAGGTTCCGATGGCAAGTTCCATAGAAGTGTTCGACACCGATAATTTAAATCACGTCAAAACCATCAGCCTTGGAATTGAATATGGTTCCTGCACCTGGGTTGTCCCTGGAGAGGACTGCTGGTATGTCTGTTTCGCCCATTACGACAATAACGGAGAGAGCGTGGACGGGAAGGTTATCCGTGACGCGTCATGGACCCAGATCGTCCAATATGACAAGGATTGGCGGAAGCTTCAGGGATGGATCCTCCCTCCTGAAATCATCGAAGAAATCCGTCCGATGAGTTTGTCGGGCGGATTATTCATCGATGGGAAATTCTATTGTACAGGCCACGATGCCAGAAAGCTGTTTATTCTTGAATTCCCTCCCTATGGGATGAGACTTCGCTGGACAGACACAATAGATATTCCCTTCAACGGACAGGGTATAGCCCTGGACGAAGAAGGGAATCTATGGGGGATAGACAGAAAGAAAAAACTCGTTCTACAGTCTGACCTTGTGGGTGCCCGGAACTAGAATCCTGCCTCCTGCCTTGCAGGTTGTACCTTCAGGAACAGTTACAGTGGCGTCGATCCTGCGGCCTTTCTTCTCAAGTGATACCTCGATTCGGCCATAATTGGTTTCGAAACCAGTCTTCAACCACTTGAGGTCACCCATCTGCGGCTTGAGGCTGAATGACTTGTAACCAGGTTCAAGGGCATCGATTCCGGCCAACTGGCGGACCATGGAGATCACCCCGCCTCCGGCCCATGCATGGTTGCAGGAACCGTCAAAATTCCAATGCTCATAAAGGGTACTGCAAGAGTCTTTCATGATGGTAGGGTACATCTTCCTCATCCTGTCAAGGGCCATCTGCGGCTCGCCCATGGTGTAAAGGGCATCCAGGACATAAGGGAACATGTAGGTCGT
>Ga0079305_1002602_pt1 | contig 14866 bp, 14 predicted proteins | sample LMS_cellobiose_e_FD_79183 | JGI IMG/M metagenome (GOLD analysis project Ga0079305, IMG submission 79183) | Rumen-fistulated moose microbial communities from Alaska, USA - LMS_cellobiose_enrichment | ecosystem: Host-associated > Mammals > Digestive system > Stomach > Rumen fluid ... | reverse complement strand
GGATCGTGGCCGATCTGGCGGGCGGACTCATCGCCACCATCCCGAGAGAGGACACCTTCTACGCGGAGGACAACGTGGGCGAGCTCCTGCACAAGTACATTAAGCGCAATCCCGCCATCCCCTCGGAGGACGTGCACCGCTGCTTCCGCATGATCACGGACCAGCTGGTCAACGAGTTCGGCGGCTGCATGATCGTGGCGGGCCTGCACGGCGGCGGCTCTCCCCAGATGGAGGCGGTCGCCATGATGGGCAGATACGACCTGGAGGAGCTCAAGGGGATCGCCAAGTACCTGGCGGGCATCGAGAAGGATATCCCCATCTATACCCGGAAATCCGTGACGCCCAGAAAGGTCCTGGAAAAATACCGGTCTCTCCACGGCTGATGCGCGCGGATGCGGGGGACGGCCATGGAGTACAAAAACATCATTTGGGAGATTAGGGACGAGATCGGCCTGATCAGACTCAACAGACCAAGGCAATATAACGCACTGTGTCAGCAGCTCAATCTTGAGCTGCTGGACGTGCTGTCCAAGATCCGGGCGGAAGGCGCCATCCGGGTGCTGATCATCACGGGCAATGAAAAGGCCTTCGCGGCGGGCGCCGACATCACGGAGATGATGGATGCCTCTCCGCTGGAGGCCAAGCATATTGCCGGCATTGCACATGAGATCAATGATACGCTGGAAAAACTGGAAATCCCGGTGATTGCGGCGGTGGGAGGTCTTGCGCTGGGCGGCGGCTGCGAGCTGGCGCTGTCCTGCGATTTCCGGATCGCCGGGGAGAACTGCGTGTTCGGGCTCCCAGAGGTGGGACTCGGTATCATTCCCGGGGCGGGCGGCACCCAGCGCCTGACTGACCTGATCGGTCCCGGACGGGCGGCCGAGGTGGTCATGCTGGGCAGGCAGATCAAGGGCGCCGAGGCCGAGCGTATCGGCCTTGTGAACGAGGTGGTCCCGGTAGAACAGCTGGAAGCGCGGGCCTTTGAGATCGCGCGGACCCTCTGCGCCAGACCGCGGGTGGCGCTCTCGGCGGCAAAGGCGTCCATCCAGATGTGCGTGAAGAACGGCTGCGGCGTCGGCAGACAGTATGAGCTCCAGCACTTTGCGCAGCTGTTCGCGACCTATGACCAGAAAGAGGGCATGCACGCCTTTGCAGAGCGTAGACAGCCGAGCTACCAGCACAGATAACGGGAGGGATACGGTGAAGCAATTCAGGATACTTGCGCTCAACCCGGGCTCTACCTCCACGAAGATCGCCGGCTTTGAAGGGGACAGGGAATTTTTCCGCCGGAATGTGAAGCACGACGCATCGGAGCTCGCCCGATACGCCCGGGTGATCGATCAGCTCCGGCCCCGCAAGGAGACCATTCTGCGGGCGCTGGCAGAAGAAGGGATCGATATACGCAGCTTTGACGCCTACGCGGGGCGGGGCGGGGGCCTCGTCTCCTGCGTGAGCGGCGTTTATGAGGTCATCGACAAGGTCCGCGAGCATGAGAGAAGCGGGAAATACGGCGGGAACCATCCGGCGGCTCTGGGCGGCTTGATCTCCGCGGAGTTCGCTCAGGAGTTCGGGGGCCGGGCCTTCATCGTGAATGGACCGGACACCGATGAGTTCTGCGATGAGGCGCGCCTCACGGGCTTTTCCGAGGTGTTCCGGGCCAGCCACACCCACGCCCTCAACCAGAAGGAGACGGCGCTGGTGGCCGCAAAGGCGCTCGGAAAAGCGTATGGGGAGCTGAATCTCATCATTGCCCACATCGGGGGCGGCGTTTCCGTCACGGCCCATCGGAGGGGCAGAATGATCGACTCCAACGACATCATCGACGGAGACGGCCCCATGGCGCCCACCCGGTCGGGCGCGTTGCCGGTCAAGCCCTTTATGGACCTTTGCTATTCCGGGAAGTGGACCCGGGACGAGATGTACACAAGGATGACCAAAACGGGCGGCTTTGTGGATCATCTCGGCACCAGCGACGTGCTGGAGGTCAAGGAGATGATCCGGTCCGGCGACCGATACGCAAAGCTGGTCTACGACGCCTTCATCTATCAGATCGCTAAGAACATCGGCTCCATGGCCGCGGTGCTCTGCGGAACGGTGGACGCCATCGTGCTCACCGGCGGCATTGCCCGGGACGAGGAGCTCGTCGAAAAGCTTAAAGTCAGAGCTGGGTTTATCGCCCCATTCCTGGTCTATCCCGGCGAATTTGAAATGGAGGCGCTGGCCAAGGGCGCGCTCCGGGTCCTGCGGGGCGAGGAGGAGCCGGTCGTCTACACGGGGGAGCCTGTGTTCACGGATTTTTCCTATTTGAAGAAATAACAGCAACGGAGAAGAACAATGAGAGATGTCTATATAGTCGCTTACGGGCGCTCGGCGATGTGCAGGGCGCGGAAGGGGTCCTTTGCCCGGGTGCACCCCATTGAATACAGCGCCCAGACGCTGACAGGGGTGCTGGCCAGGTGCCCGGCGTTGCGGCCGGAGGATGTCGAGGATGTCATCATGGGCTGCGCGTTTCCCTTCAACGAGACGGCCATGAACATCGCGCGGCTCACGGTCAACCGGGCCGGCTTCCCGGACAGCGTGTGCGGGCAGACCATCAACCGGTTCTGCTCCTCCGGTCTCCAGGCCATTGCCACGGCGGCAAATGCCATCGCCTGCGGCCAGGGGGACGTGATGATCGCGGGCGGCGCGGAGGATATGTCCCACACCTTCAAACCGGTGGGGCCGGAGTACCACGACCAATGGCTTGCGGAGAATTATCCCGGGGCCTATGTGTCCATGGGTATCACCGCGGAGAACGTGGCGGACATTTACGGCGTGAGCCGGGAAGAGATGGAGGCATTCGCCGCGGACTCCCACGCAAAGGCCGCCAGAGCGCAGCAGATGGGCAAGTTCCCGTCGATCGTGCCGGTCACCGTGCCCGACGAGGCGGGCGGTACCGTGGAGATTACCAAAGATGAGGGCATCCGCCCGGAGACCAGCATGGAGAGCCTGGCGGGATTGAAGCCGTGCTTTAAGGAGAATGGAAAGCTTACGGCAGGGCTTTCGTCCCAGACGACAGATGCCGCGGCCTTTGTTGTTCTGGTGAGCGGCGATCTGGTCCGGGCGCGGGGCATACAGCCGGTGGCGAGGCTCACGGGCTTCGCAGTGGCCGGCTGCGATGCGGAGATAATGGGCGTGGGGCCGATCTTCGCCGTGCCGAAGGCGCTGGAGAGAGCCGGGCTTGGCAAAGAGGAGATCGATGTGGTGGAGCTCAACGAGGCGTTCGCCTCCCAGGCCATCGTCTGCATCCGGGAGCTCGGATTGGCCCCCCATCGGGTGAATCCCTATGGCGGCGCCATCGCCCTGGGCCACCCCATGGGGGCCACGGGCGCGGTGCTCACCTGCAAGGTGCTGGATTATCTCCGGGACAACGGCGGGAAATACGGCCTCGTGACGATGTGCATCGGCGGCGGCATGGGGGCCGCCGGAGTCATTGAGCTGCTTTGAATTCTCCGGATTTGGAAGAAAGGACTGACAGGATTATGACGAGAGTGAAGATCCACAAGGAGTACTGCAAGGGCTGCGGCTACTGCATGGACGTGTGCAGGAAAGCGGTGCTGAAGCAGGGCCTGGATCACAACAAAAAGGGTTATCTGTATGTCGTGGCGGCGGCAGAAGAAAACTGCATCGGCTGCGGCATGTGCGCCGCGATATGCCCGGATGCGGCCATAGAACTTTACAGGGAGGCCTGAGAATGGAAAAGAAACTGATGAAGGGATGCGAGGCGGTGGCGGAATCCGCCGTGCGCGCGGGCTGCCGGTTCTTCTCGGGATACCCCATCACGCCCCAGAACGAGATCCCGGAATACTTTGCCAAAAGGCTCCCGGAGGTGGGGGGCGTATTTGTCCAGGGCGAGAGCGAGCTGGCTAGCGCCAACATGGTGATCGGCGCGGCAATGGCCGGCGCCAGGGCGATGACCTCCTCCTCCGGTCCGGGCATCAGCCTCAAGTCCGAGGCGATGTCCAGCATGATCGCCACCGGCATTCCGGCGGTCATCTGCAACGCCATGCGGGGCGGCCCCGGCACCGGGTCCATCACCCACGCCCAGTCGGACTATTTCCAGGCCACCAGGGCGCTGGGCCACGGCGGCGGACGGATGATCGTCTACGCGCCAAGCACTGTGCAGGAGGCCGCAGACCTGACCTATGCCGCCTTTGATATCGCCGAGCGCGATATGAACCCCGTGTTTATCCTGATCGACGGCCTGATCGCCGCCGTCACCGAGCCGGTGGAGCTCCGGGAGTTTAAGGAAGTCAATATCGACAAGCCCTGGGCCCTCAAGGGCAAGGGAAAGGGAGAGCGGAAGCTCTGCACCCACGGCGACCCGAGCCCCGAGGCCATCGAGCGCCGGAACCTTGAGCTCGACGCCCTGTATGCGTCCTGGGACAAGGACATCCAGGTGGAGCACTATCTGACAGAGGACGCCGATGTGATCGTGGCGGCCTACGGCACGGCGGCGCGGATCAGCCGCGGCGCCATCGACGAGCTGCGCTCAAAGGGGTATCATGTCGGCATGATCCGGCCCATCACGGTCAGCCCGTTCCCCTACGCCGCCTTTGAGGCGCTGGATGAGAAGCAGGTGCGCCGCATCCTGGATGTGGAGATGACCATCCCGGCCCAGATGGTCTATGACGTGAAGCTGGGCATCTGCGGCAGGATCCCCATCAGCACCTACGGCCGCAGCGGCGGCGTGCTGGTCAAGCACGGGGAGATCGTTGAACACATCAGGCGTCTGTACGAGGAGGGATGATCATGACTGCGATTTATGAGAGACCGAAATCCCTGCTGCCTCAAGCCAGCAGATTCTGCCCCGGCTGCAACCACGCCACCGTCACCAGGCTGGTGGCCGAGGTGATCGACGAGCTGGGGATCGAGGAGAGAACGGTGAATGTGATCGCCATCGGCTGCGCGGGGCTCCACCCCGAGGTGCTCAATGTGGACGTCTACCCGGCGCTGCACGGCCGCGCCCAGGCGGTGGCCACGGGTATCAAGCGGGTACGCCCGGATACCATCGTCTATGCCTATCAGGGCGACGGCGACCTGGCCTCCATCGGCCTCTGTGAAACGATGCACACGGCAAACCGCGGCGAGAACATCACCACGATCTTCATCAACAACGCCATCTATGGCATGACCGGCGGCCAGATGGCCCCGACGACCCTGGCGGGGCAGAAAAGTACCACCTCGCCCTACGGCCGGGATGTCACGAAGGCCGGCTATCCCATCAAGATGTGCGAGATCATCAGCCAGTTGGAGGCGCCGCAGTATGTGGCCCGCTTTGCCGTGAACAATGTGGCCAACATCAGAAAATGCAAGGCCGGCATCAAAAAGGCCTTTCGGCTCCAGATGGAGGGCAAGGGGTATTCCTTTGTCGAGATCCTCTCTGCCTGCCCCACAGGTCTTAGCACCACGCCCCAGAAGGCGGTGGAGTTTGTCGAGCGGGAAATGATGCAGGTGTTTCCGCTCGGCGTATTCAAGGAGCCCAAGGAGGGATCAGGGGATGAATAAGAGCATCGTGATCTCCGGCTTCGGCGGCCAGGGCGTCATGCTCCTGGGCAATATCATCGGTATGGCCGTCTTCCGGGAGGATATGACCTGCACGATCCTCCCGGCCTACGGCAACGAGCAGCGGGGCGGTACGGCAAACTGCACTGTGGTCTACGACCCGACCTATGTGGCCTCTCCGGTCTCGGAGCACCCCGACATGCTGATCGCAATGAACCAACCCTCTGTGGACCGGTTTCTCGGCCAGCTGAAGGAAGGGGCCATCGCCGTGATCAATTCCTCTCAGGCCCGGCACGGCGCGGTGCCCGACGGCGTGAAGGTCTATGACATCCCCGCCGACGCCATGGCGATCGAGCATTTCGGCAACAATAAGGCGGCCAATATCATCATTGCGGGTACGCTCAGCGCGCTGCTGGGAGACGTGCAGTACGCCTCCATTGAGGAGGCCCTCTCCAAAAAAACGGCGGGGAAGCCTCAATTTGCGGAAATGAACCGAAAAGCGCTGGCGATGGGTCGTGACCTGATATGCGGGATGACAAAATGATCACGTTTTCCGTGGACGGGAAAACCGTCAGGGCGACGGAGGGACAGAGCATTCTGGACGCGGCGCTGGGGGCCGGCATCTATATCCCGCATCTCTGCGCGCATCCGGACCTTGCGCCGCAGGGCGCCTGCGGCCTCTGCTGCGTTCAGCTGGAGAGCGGGGAGGTCGTGAAATCCTGCATGGCCGCCCCGGAGGAGGGCATGCTTGTCACAACCAATACCGGGGAGCTCATGCGCATGCGCAGGATCTCCATGGAGCTGATGCTGGCCGGGCACCCCGACGACTGCACCAGCTGCCGCTCCTATCTGAAATGCGAGCTCCAGGCCCTCATGCAGTACCTGACGGTGACCGCCTCCCGGATGCACCCCGTCCTGAAGAAAAACACGCAGCTCAACAACAAAAATCCCCTCATCATCCGGGACATGCAGCGCTGCGTCCAGTGCGGCCGCTGTGTGCGGGTCTGCCGGGACGTGCGGGGCGTCGGCGTCCTGGATTTTAGAAAGAAGGGCGGCGAGGTCTATATCGGGACAGAGGACGACCGCAGCCTTGCAGAGGCCGGCTGCCGGTTCTGCAGCGCGTGCGTGGAGGTCTGTCCCACGGGGGCGCTGCTGGACCGGGAGGGCGTCTTCGACGAGACCGTGCCCAGGGCGCAGGCCCTGGTGCCCTGCCAGAACGGCTGCCCCGCCCATGTGGATATCCCGCGCTATCTGCGCAGCATCGCCGCCGGAGATGTGGAGACGGCAAACGCCGTGATCCGGGAGACGCTCACCTTCCCCGGCACTCTGGGGGCCGTCTGCAGCCACAGATGCGAGACAGACTGCAAGCGGGACCGCTTGAATGAAGCGGTTTCCATCTGCCGCCTGAAGGGCTACGCCGTCCGGGAGGCCGGCGAGGATTGGAAGGCCCGACGGACCATAAAAAAAGACACGGGGAAGACCGTGGCGGTCGTCGGCGCCGGCCCGACCGGCCTTACGGCGGCCTACTATCTGCGCAAGCAGGGCCACGCCGTCACCGTATTTGAGGCCAGGGAGGAGGCCGGCGGCCAGCTGCGGTTCGCGCTGCCGGAGTTCCGGCTTCCCAAGGACCTGGTGAAAAAAGAGATCGCCGACCTGCTGGAGATCGGCATCGAGATCCGATACTGCGCCCCGGTCGAAGATCCGATGGCCCTGGCGGCGGAGTACGACGCCGTCCTGCTGGCGGTGGGCTGCACGGATGGCGTGAAGCTGCCGATCCCGGGGGCTGACGCCCAGGGCGTGTGCACGGCCCTCCAGTTTATGGGTGCAGTGAATCGCTGCGAGCACCCGGCCGTGGGCCGGCGGTGCTTTGTGATCGGCGGCGGCTCCGTGGGCTTCGACACGGCAAGGACCCTCATCCGCATGGGAGCGGAGAGCGTCTCTCTGGCCTGTGTGGAGGATGCAAGGAGCATGAAGGCCTCCGCAGATGAAATTTCCCGGGCGGAAGAGGAGGGCGTTCGCGTCTACCCCGGCAAAAATTTTCTCCGGATCGCAGAGGAGAACGGCAGAGCCGTGGGCGTGCAGGTGAACGACATCGAGGAATTTGCCTTCGACGCAAACGGATGTCTGCGCCTGACGACAGTGGAGGGCAGCGAACAGCTGTTTCCCGCCGACATGGTGGTGTTCGCCGTGGGCCAGCGCACAGCCGCCTTTTCCCCGGACGCGGAGCTGGAGCGGGGCAGGGCCAATTCCCTTGTCCTGGAGCGGCAGGGCTCGCACAGAGTCAAGGGCTGTGGCAATCTTTTCGCCGCCGGCGACGCGGCCACAGGCATGCGCTTTGTGATCGACGCCATCGCCGGGGGCCGCAGCGCGGCCGGGGAGATCGATATTTTCCTTGGCGGCGATGGAAACATCTCGGAGGCGTTGACGGGACCGACGGCGCCGGATGGGATGCTTGGGCTCCAGGAGGGCTTTGCCGGCCGAAGCCGCGAGACCGTCGCATTGCGGGACGTCCGGGAGCGCATCCGGGATATGCTGCCCGCCGAGGAGGCTATGACCTGCTATGATGCGTGCTGCGAGGCCGGCCGCTGCCTCCAGTGCGATCTGAGGAAGGCGATCCATACGCCGGAAAAGTGGACGGCGTTCAGCGGAAGACAGGAGGCGCGGACATGAACAGGATCTGTGCGTTTCAAGGGGAACTGCCGCAATATCCGGAAGAAGATCTGCTCAGGAGCGCCTGTCCCGTGGCCGCCGCCCTGGAGATATTGGAGAGCGCCCGGGAGCAACTATGCGGAAAGGGTGTCTTCTGCCGGGACGGCATGGCGCAGCTGCGCGTGATCGTCTCGGACGTGCAGAGCGGGAAGGCGCAGAGCGCGGATCTGGAGCTGCTCGAGGAGCTGTGCGGCGCGGTCGTTGCGGAAAACGAGTGCGTGCTTTCCGTACAGACTGCCGGAGAGCTCCGCAGGTTGCTCCTCGATTACAGGAGCGAATGGCTGGCCCATATCATCAGGAGAAAATGCTCGGCGGGCGTATGCCCCGGTTGCCGCGCGGCCACAGCCGCGGCGGCGGGAGACGGCGCGTCAGGTCCCGGAAGACGGCGGCGGAGTTGAGTTTCGGAGGGAAGCATGAAAAAGATCGAAGCAGATGTAGTCGTCATCGCCGGCGGCATGTCCGGCCTGTCGGCGGCCATTGCCGCTGCGGAAAAGGACGCCGGCGTCATCGTGTTTGAAAAGGGCGAGACCACTGGCGGTGCCGGCAATATGGGCATGGGCCTGTTTGCCGTGGGCTCCCATGTGCAGAAGGAAAACATGATCGATCTGACGCCCGACGAGGCGTTCGGCTATTTCATGGAATATACCCACTGGAAGGGCGACGCGCGGCTGATCCGGAAATATTACGACCTCTCCGGCAGCACGATCGAGTGGCTGGAGCATATGGGCGTTGAGTTTTTGGGGGCTTTTAAATTTTTCAATCAGAGCTTTCCCACCTGGCACATCATCAAGGTGCCGGGTGGGGGGAATCTCCCGTCCCAGCGCTGCGCCTCCGTCATGGTCAAGGCCATGACGGACTACGCCAATGAGCTCGGCGTTGAATTTCACTTCGGAACGCCGGCTAAAAAGATCCTCACGGAGAACGGACGCGTCACAGGCGTGCTGGCTGTCGACCCGAACGGGGAGGAAATCCTGGCGGAATGCGATGCGGTCGTCATCGCCACCGGCGGCTTCGGGGACAACCCGGAGATGTTCAAGGAGTTCACGGATCACACCTGGGGCGAGGATCTGTTTTCCTTCCGAATCCCCGGCCTTGTGGGGGACGGCATGAAAATGGCCTGGGAGGCCGGCGCGGCAAGAAGCGCCATCTCCATCGAGATGACCTACAACGCGCCGGGCATCTCCAATTTCTTCCGGACGCTCAACGAGGTCATGCGGCAGCCGAATCTGCTGGTGAACTACCAGGGCAAGCGGATCTTCAACGAGCAGTATATGAACAACACGGTCTACACCGGCAACGCGCTGGACCGCCAGTTCAGGCGCACGGGCTTCACCGTCATCGACGACAGCATTCTGGAGCATTACAGGAAAAACGGGCTGGACTACGTCTCCTGGAACCAGCGCCTCGGGAACATCGACAACTGGGAGCGGGAGCTGGAACAGTTCTTCTCCGGAGAGGCGGCAGTCACCGCCACCAGCAGCCTGATTCAGCTGGATAAGGCCCAGACCGACAGCCTCTTTGTGGCCGATTCCCTTGAAGAGCTGGCTGAAAAGGCGGGGATCGATGCGGCCAACCTGGTGAAAACAGTCGAGGAATACAACGCCGCCTGCGTGAATGGAGACCGGTTCTTCAACAAGGATCCGCGGTTTATGCGGCCGCTGCTGGGTCCCAGATTCTATGCCTGCAAGCAATGTCCGGCGGGATACGGCTCTCTCGGCGGCATTCTGGTGGACGACGATCTGAAGGTCCAGAGAGCGGACGGCACCGCCATCAAGGGACTCTATGCCTGCGGGACAGACGCCGCCTGTCTGTTTGGGGACAGCTATTGCTTCTATATGCCCGGCAGCACCATGGGCTGGGCGGTCAATACCGGCCGGATGGCCGGCGACAACGCCATCGATTATCTCGATTCGGAAGAATACGGATGAGAGGTGAAGACAATGCTCAGTGAAATCGAAAAGGTCGTCGACGCCGAGATCAGGCCCAAGTTGAGAGAGCACGGGGGCGATATCGAGCTGATCAGTCTGGAGGACGGCGTGCTCCGCTACAGAATGCTGGGGCAGTGCGCCGGCTGCCCGGCGGCCGATGAGACCGCGGAGGAGATCATAGAAACGGCGTTGCGGGAGAAGTTTCCCGAGATCCGGACGTTTTCCATGGAAACGGGGGTCAGCGACAGCCTGATGGAGCTGGCCAGACGCCTGATGGAGCATGAACGATAGAGAATGGAGAGGATGAAAAAATGCAGGATTTTCCGCTGCTTCGCCAGCCGCTGACCGTCAAGGGGCTGACCTTCCGCAACAGGGTCTTTGCCTCCCCGGCCAGCACCAACCGCATCGCCCTGAACGGCTGTCCCACGGCAGAGTGCATAGACGGGTATGAACTCCGCTCCAGGGGCGGTTTTGCGCAGGTCACCGTGAACGAGACCCCGGTGGATTTTGAGTATGCGTCCCGACACAACCAGGGGCTGGATATCGTGTCCCAGGATTTGAGCTCCTATGCGGTCCAGTCGATCTGCACGCTGACCGAGGCCATCCGCGCCCACGGCGCGGTGGCGTCCATCCAACTCAACCACAGCGGCGGGGCAAACCACCCGGAATTCTGCCACGGAGACGCCCCCATCGGGCCCAGCGCCTATGTGCGGGACGACGGCGTCGCCGTCCAGGCCATGGACGAGGCGATGATGAACCGTGTGGCGGACAACTATGCCTTCGCCGCAAGGAGAGCGCAGCTTCTGGGCTTTGACATGATCATGCTCCACGGCGGCCACGGCTGGCTCCTGGGACAGTTTTTGTCCCCCAGGACCAACAAGCGGACCGACGCCTACGGCGGCTCCGTGGAGAATCGGGCGCGCTTTCCGATGATGGTGCTGGACAGGATCCGCAAGGCGGTCGGAGACCGGTTCGTGATCGAGTACCGCATCTCTGCGCAGGAGCGCGTGGAGGGCGGGATCGAGCTGGAGGACTGCATCGCGTTCTGTCAGCTGATCCAGGACAAGGTGGATATGCTCCACGTGACGGCGGGCATCTATACGGCGCTGGTGGAGACAAAGGCCTTTTCCTCCATGTTCGATCCGCATTGCTGCAATCTGGAGCTGGCGGCCGCCGTGAAAAAGCACGTCCGCATCCCTGTGGGCGCCGTGGGCGGCTTCAACAGCCCGGAGCAGATCGAGCGGGCGCTGGCGGAGGGAAAGTGCGACTATGTCGCGCTGGGCCGGCAGCAGCTGGCCGATCCCGAATTCGTGAACAAGATCCTGGAGGGGCGGGCCGACGAGATCTCCCCGTGCCTCCGGTGCTCCTGCTTCAACGGGATGCCCTCGGATCCCGAGCTGAGAGGACTGGTCGGACCGCGCTCCTGCACGGTCAACCCCGCCAGCGGGCGGGAGCTGCGGCTCAGATGCGCGCCCGCGCCCAGGGTCTCCAAGCGGGTACTGGTGGTGGGCGGCGGCGTCGGCGGCATGTACGCGGCCATCACCGCCGCGGAGAGAGGGCACAGGGTGACCCTCTGCGAGAAAACCGGGACGCTGGGCGGCCACCTCTGGTTTACGGATGTCGATCCCCACAAGGAGGACCTGCGGCGGTACCGCGACTCGCTGAAGGCGCGGCTGGCGAGATGCGGCGCCGAGGTGCTGATGAACACGGAGGCGGACGACGCTTTCCTGGAGGCGCATCCCGCGGACGTGATCCTCTGCGCCACGGGGAGCAAGCCCCTCGTTCCGCCGATCAAGGGCATCGAGAGGGCCCGGCACGCACTCTTTGCATACGCCGAACCGGACCAGATCGGCGAGCGTGTCGTGATGATCGGCGGCGGTCTCATCGGCTGCGAGACCGGCTATTACCTCGCGGAGCAGGGGAAGAAAGTGACTGTGCTGGAGATGCGGAGCGACCTGGCCGTCGACGCCTTTGAGAGCCACAGGCGGGCGCTTTTGCCTAGGCTCCGGAAAACGGTGGACGCCAGAACGGGCGTCAAGGTCCTGGAGGTGACGGAGGAGGGCGTGCTGTTCGAGGAAAACGGCCGGCAGGTCAGCGTCAGCGCGGACACGGTGGTGTTTGCCACCGGCATGCGCGCAGACCCGGAGACGTATGAACGGCTGAAGGACAAAGCGCGCCGCGTTGTCAGGATCGGAGACTGCAGAAAACCGGGGCGCGTCCAGGAGGCTGTGTTCGATGGGATGACCGCGGCTATGGATATTCTCTGAGGGCGGCGGGATCGGCCCATGTAACCTTGGCAGGTTATATAAAAGAGCACAGAGAAATTCGCTAATTTATCAAAAATGGCAAAATTTCCGAGAATTGAATTGACAAGTTCGGGCATGCGTACTAAAATGAGAGCAAAGCAACAGAGAACAACGTGCGATAATATAGCACAAAAGGAGCGCGTATGGGAAATAACCAGATCGTAGAGGAACTGATGGCGCTGGAGACCGGCTATATCACAGACGCCTTGGTCAGACTGAAATGCGGGGGCTGGCTCGACTTTGTGCGCCCGCCCAGACCCGGCTGCAAATTCGCGGGGCCGGCTTTTACAGTCAAAGCCGAAGCCGATCCTGTGGGGGTCCAGACCTGGGCCTTTTACGAGGCGATCGACAGGATGGAGCCTGGATACGTCTTCATCGAAAACGGCAACTGCACGGCGGCCATATTCGGGGCCAATATCGCCAAGTGCATCCGCAATCAGGGCGCATTGGCTTTTGTCTCCGAGGGCTATGGCCGGGACAAGGCGGAGTCGACTCAACTGACGATGCCGGTCTACTGCAAGGGCTATACGACCACCCCCGCCGTCAGCATGAAGGTGACCGGCATCGACGTGCCCATTGACTTCGGCGGCAACCTGATCCATCCGGGCGATTACATCGTCGGCGATGACGACGGCGTTGTGTGGATCCAGAAGGAGCGCGTCGAGGACGTGATCGCCTTTGCCAAGATCGACGCCGAGTACGAGGCAAAGCTGGCGGAGGCCACGGCGGCCGGTGCCTCCGCGATGGAGGTGTTCGAGCTGATCAAGGCCAAGCGGAATATCAAAATCTGAACTCGATAAAAAAACAAAGTGGAGGAAAATGATTATGGACAACATTATGAAGGACGCATACGACCTGCATATCCATTTTGCACCGGATGTCCGGCCGCGCAAGTTCGATGAGCACGAGCTGGCGCAGAGATTTGTCGCCGCGGGCATGAAGGGGTTTGCAATGAAATCCCACTTCACCCCTACGGCCGAGCGGGCCTACATGATCAACAAGCTCTACCCCCAGCTGCATGTATACGGCGGCGTCGTGATGAACAGCTCCGTCGGCGGGATCAACCCCATCGCCGTGGAGACCACCGCCAAGCTGGGCGGAAAATTCTGCTGGATGCCCACCTTCGACGCGCGGCACGACATCCCCCGCCTCAAGAAGAGCTTCCCGGAATTCATCGAGATGGAGACCAAACTGGCCGCCAAGGGCCTCTATGACGACAAGGGCATCTACGTTCTGGACGAGAACGGCAAGATCATTCCCGACATGTATGCCGTTCTGGAGGTCGTCAAGGAATACAACATGGTCCTGAGCACGGCGCATATCTCCCACGAGGAGACCTTCGCCCTAGTCAAGGCGGCGAAGGAAGTGGGCGTCGAGCGCGTGCTGGTCCAGCATGTGGACTGGAAGGGCACCTTCTATGAGCCTGAGGAGCAAAAGGAGCTCATCCGGCTGGGCGCCGTTTTGGAGCATTGCTATGTGACCACCTTTGTCCCCTACGAGCGGAACATGCAGGAGATGCTGGACTTCGGTCTGGAGAACTACATCGTCAGCACCGATCTTGGCACGCCTGCGGTGCCCTACGGCAAGGGACATCTTGCGGAAGGTCCGATGCCCTATCCCGACGAGGCCATGCTCGAGTACGCCAAGAAGATGCTCGACTACGGCTACACCGAGGAGCAGGTGCGGACATTGATGGTCTATAACCCGGCCAGACTGGTCGAGGGTTGATAGATAGAGTTTGAAAGGAGAACTGACAAATGAAGAAATTGGTTTCACTGGCTCTTGCGCTTGTTCTGATCCTCTCCCTTGCCGCGTGCGGCGGCGGAAGCACCAGCTCCGCGGCGCCCGCCTCACAGGCTCCGGCAGGGAACTCGTCTTCGAGCCAGGCGAATACCCCCGCGCCCGCCAAGGACCCCGTCAAGATCGTCTATGCCGACGCCACTTCCACCACCCACGCCCAGTACACCACCATGGAGTACATAGCGGATGAGGTCAACAAGCGCACGGACGGCCGCTATGTGTTCGAGCTCCATACGGCCAGCTCCCTAGGCGACGAGAAGGATGTCGCGGAGGGCGTCATGCTGGGCACCATCGACATGTGCTCCACCGGCACCTCCGTGCTGGCCTCCTATGCGCCGGAAATCGACGCGCTCAACCTCCCCTTCATCATCCAGGGCGACGAGCACGCCACGGCGCTGTTCTACGGCGAGGTCGGCCAGAAATTCCTGGATATGATCTCCGAGAAATGTGCGGTGCACTCCTGCCTCTGGGCCACCAACGGCTTCAGAATCACCGTCACGACCAACAAGCAGGTCGACAGCCTGGCGGACCTGAAGGGCCTCAAAATCCGGACCACCGAGTCTGAGATGCATGTCAAGC
>Ga0079305_1002601_pt1 | contig 14875 bp, 11 predicted proteins | sample LMS_cellobiose_e_FD_79183 | JGI IMG/M metagenome (GOLD analysis project Ga0079305, IMG submission 79183) | Rumen-fistulated moose microbial communities from Alaska, USA - LMS_cellobiose_enrichment | ecosystem: Host-associated > Mammals > Digestive system > Stomach > Rumen fluid ... | reverse complement strand
TTCTTCGGGATGAAGGACAAACCTGCAGTCTCGGCTACAGTCAAATGGACCTTCGTCTGGAGCATGGGAATCGGGCTGTTATTCATAGGAATATATTCCATTGCAGGAATACCTATGTTCAGGATTATGACATCGGACGTAACAGTTATCGAAGCCTCCCGGGCCTTCATCCCATGGCTCGCACTTATTCCCCTCCTCGGCTGCCCTGCCTTTACCTGGGACGGTATCTACATAGGTGCCACAGCCACCAAGGTAATGCGGGACTCCAACGTCGGCTGTCTGATAGCTTTCTTTGCCGTCTGGTTCCTCGGCTGGGTCCTTCTTAAACCGGCAGGCGACGGAAAGGTTCATCTCCTTTTCGCCGCCTACTACGCTCATCTGCTCTTCAGGTCGCTGTATCAGACAATCAAGTACCGTACAGCGATACTGGATGCTATTCAGAAATAATCTACTTCAGCCCTTTCTCGATCGTGCTGGCAATGTCCTGCCAATGGGCCTGAGTAGCCTTGTCGGAAGATTTGGCCTTGGCCGCTTTCTTCTGGATGTCCCTTAAGGTGTCCATGATGAGGGCACGCCCGTCAGTCCCTTCAGAATTCCTGGCAGTAACAACCCCGATAGCAGCAGAGACGAAACGGCGCTGCAGGTAACGACGGTAGATGTCAGTCGACTTGCCCTTGTAAAGCTCGGAGAATATCATCCCTGTAAGATCTGACAGATACTCCTCGGGACCATAATTCGAAGCATCGACCTGGGCGAACTGGGCCATGCGGGAGAGTTTCTGGACGTTGAGCAGGTTGCCTGCGCTGACAACATTGTCAACGAGGGTGTAGAGGTAGCTGTCCGGGCTGTCGGTAAGATTGAAGATGTAAGGCTGGTCAATGATCCATGTTGGCTTCTGGAACAGATTCTCATTGAGGAAGTTCAAAGCAGACTTCTGACGCTCTTTGGGAACAGGTTCATAGACTGGGCCAGCCTGCTCGATACTCTTGTAGGTCACGAAGCGGCCGCCGATGTTGGCGCTGACATGGCCAAGATAGCGGTTGTACTGGCCGGTCAGCTGTGTGTACATGCGGCTGAGGTTCCTGTACTGGTCTCCTTCCTCGGCATTCCATTCGGGAAGCTGGCCGATGATCCGCTTGAGATTCTTGATGCCGTAGGTGCTGGCAGCTACAGCATCGTCGCCGATGTCCTCACGCTGGGCACGCGGGTCTGAATCATAACCCTCGCCACCGAACCAAAGCCTCGGATTGGCTGCAAGCCTGTCGATTATGACCTTGTTCCAGTAGAGATGATCCTCTTTGGGAGTCTTGTAAGGAGTGGCCTTGTAACCATATTCAATGGCCCACTTGTCGTAGTCGTTGATTCTGGGATAGAGGCCGGCCTTGCCGATGTTGTCCTCGGGCTGGGCTACGTAGTTGAAACGGGCATAGTCCATGATGCTGACAGTGTGACCATGCTCCTCGACCCAAGCCTTGTCACGCAGTTTCTCGACGGGAGTCTGGGCGCTGGAACCCATGTTGTGGCGAAGTCCAAGGGTATGTCCGACTTCATGTGAGGAGACAAAACGGATGAGGTCTCCCATCAACTCGTCATCGTACTTGAACTTGCGTGCCCTGGGATCTACAGCACCGACCTGGATCTGGTACCAATCGTGGACAAGGGTCATGACATTGTGGTACCAGCCGATGTGTGATTCGATGATTTCACCGGAGCGTGGATCATGGACGTTGGGGCCGTAAGCATTGGCCGTGGGGGAAGCAAGGTAACGGATCACTGAGAAACGTGCATCCTCAAGGCTCATGTCAGGGTTGTCCTCAGGCCATTCCTCGGCACGGATTGCATTCTTCCATCCAGCCTGCTCGAAGGCAACCTGCCAGTCATTGACACCGGCAATCAGGTAGGGACGCCATTGTTTCGGTGTCGCAGGGTCGATATAATAAATGATGGGTTTGACAGGCTCCACCAGTTCTCCCCTCTTTTGTTTCTCGACATCCTCAGGACGGGCCTCAAGACGCCACCTGGTGATGAACCTGAGGTTCTCGACAGCCTGCTGGTCATCGGAGAACTTGCTGTAACCGTCAGCGAAGTAGCCTACGCGGGCATCGAAAAGACGGGGTTGCATGGGCTTTTCAGGCAGGAGAACCATTGAAGTGTTGAGAACCAGGGTGACAGATCCCGCTTCTGAACCGGCAGGGAGATATTGAGTCCTGACTGGGCCAGCACCTCCGGCACCCGGCATGGGCTGGTTGTAAGAGAAGGTCTTGGTAACGGTCACTTCGGTGTTGATCGGATAGGTGCGGATGCTTTCGATGAAGCTGGCATCCCCTTTCACGCCACCAAGGTTCATCTGCCTCTTGGATGCACTGCTGAGGGAAAAGGCCTGGACATCGCCTTCGAAGAGGTTGGTCACCTTGACCCTGGTGCAACCGGCAGAAGCGTTCTTCTCCGGCTTGATGGAAGCGACGATTGGATTCTCGGAACTTACTTTGACTGCCTTCCAGATGTCCTGATCCTTGTCTGCATCTATAGTCAATGCATCGATGCGCAGAAGGAGGTTTCCGTTGGATGCCTTCTCCCAGTAGATCATATGCTCCGTAACTTCCTCACCGCCATATTGTGATGCTCCGGGAGTGTTACTGACGTAACGGGTTACAGCGAGTATGCGACGGCCAAGAAGGCTGTCAGGCACATCGAAGTACCAGTCCTTTTCATTGTGGGCCACACCGAACATGCCGGGGGTAACTTTCAGTTCCGGAGCTGGCTTTTCAGCTTCTGCAGACTTCTCCGCCTCGGGTTTACCGGGACGTCCGCCCTTGGGTTGTGCCCAAGAGGGAGCCGCGACCATCATGATGGCAACGGCTGCAATCAAGATTCTTTTCATAAATACAATTTGTCAAGTAATATATACTAATTGCGAATTTAAGAATATTTTTCAATAAACCCTTTTGTGAATAATATTTGCGACAATTACGCGGAATTGCTATCTTGCGCAATATAGGTACTAATCTTACTATATTGCGCAAGTATTATTTATGTTAATTGTTGATAGCCATTGTATTATGAAAAAGATGCCAGCAGGCAAGGAGCAGAGATACGTAGCTCCTTCTTCGGAAGTTTTCGAAATCCGGATCCAGAATCTAATGGATAATTCTCCAGTGTTGGAAGACGTTGAAGATGGAGATATCATAGGCTGGGATGACTAACCTACGGAGGGATAAATTAAAAGAATTACATTATGAAGAGAGTATTTTTCTTTGCGGTATCTCTGTTTATCCTGTTCTCTTGCCAGGCCGAGCTGGATCAGCTTTCTGTCGACTCGCCGGATGTCCTCCAGCCTGTTTCCGCGGAATCAAGTGTCGTGTTCCATGCTTCAACGGAGTCATATTCCACCCCGGAAACGAAGGTTTATGCCGATGAGGACATGAAGGTATTGTGGAATGCGGACGACCGCATCTCAATATTTAATAAGACAACATATAACTATCAATATAAGTTCCTCGGTGAGGACGGCGATACTGCGGGTGATTTCGGTGAGGTAGCAACCTCTGGCTTCCACACTGGAGGCAGCGTAGATTATGTCTATGCCGTCTATCCTTACCGCACCAGCAACAAACTGAACAACCAAGGAGTATTCACTATAGTGCTCCCGTCCGAGCAGACCTACAAGGCTAATTCTTTCGGAATAGGTTCCAACACGATGGCCGCAGTCAGTGATGGCGACTTCATCGCTTTCAAGAATGTCTGTGGTTACCTTTCCATAAGCCTTTGGGGAAACGACGTGTCCGTGAGCAAGGTAACACTCCAAGGTAAGAACGGAGAGAAGATAGCCGGAAAGGCATCGGTTTCCATGCCGTTAGGAGGCCTTCCTTCGACGACGATGGACGGTACGGCGACTGAAAGCATCACCATCGAGTGCAGCCCTGCCTTGAAGATAGGCAGCAGTTCCAGTGAGCCTACCACATTCTGGTTCGCCATCCCTCCCGTGACATTCAGCGGAGGAATCACTATGACAATAGAGGACGACAAGGGTGGTGTCTTCACGAAGTCAGCATCGGTAAAAATCGATATCAAGCGTAACACTGTCGACAGGATGGGGACCCTGCAGGTCATTCCGAAATATGCCATTGTTTCGTTTGCGGACGACGATTTCAAGGCATATTGCCTGGATAAATTCGATGACAATCAGGACGGAAAGATTACCAGCGAAGAAGCGTCTGCGGTGAAGTCGATAGACGTCTGTACCGACAATATTGAATCCCTGGGCGGAGTCGAGTCCTTTACGAACCTTGAAAGCCTTAAGTGTACCGGCAGTGGAGCCACTGCTACAAGAAGTGAGACAGAATACAATGGCCAGCTGACCAGTCTCAATGTCAGCGCCTTGACCAAGCTTAAGGAACTGGACTGCCGTGACAACCAACTTCAGACTCTTGACGTGTCTTCCAATACGGGACTTGAGACTCTAATCTGCACAGAGAATCCGATGTCGGAGATCAAAATGGCAGTAGGTCAGGAAGTTCCACAGCTCGAGTGCCCGGAAAACACCGAAATAGTCCATGAGTGGGGCGACGGAATCGGTCCCGAGAAATTCCCGGATGAAGTCTTCCGTGACCATGTCTTTGTAAATTATGACACAGACGGCGACGGCTTCCTCTCGGATGCCGAGTGCAATGCGGTGAGATCTATTGAAGTCAACACGGATAATATCTCCTCGTTGGAAGGTATCAGCTATTTCCAGAACCTCTGGTTGTTGAATTGTTCAGGTACATTAGTTGATGGCAATCCAACCGGTCAGTTAACATCGCTGGATGTTTCCAATAATACTGCTCTGACTAATTTGATTTGCGATTTTAACCGGATTACCAGCCTGGATGTCACTAAAAATACTGCGTTGAGACAGTTGGATCTCCAATTCAATAAAGTTGCTGACCTTGATTTAAGTAAGAATAGTTCGTTGACTCGCATAAGATGTGAATTCAATCAACTCACCAGCCTGGATTTGAGTAACAATCCTGAAATGTTGGTCTTGACTTGTCATTCCAACCAACTAACCAATCTGGATGTCAGCAACAATCCTAAGATGACGAGTATTGATTGTGGCGATAATAAACTGACTAGTTTGGATGTGACCAATAAACCTGACCTGAGGCGCTTGGATTGTGATTCTAATCCGATCACCTGTTTGAATCTCAGCGATAATTTGTCACTTGCGACTTTGGTTTGTTTTGAGAACCAACTCAGCGACCTTGACGTCAGCAATAATCCTGATCTTGGGTTCCTGAATTGTCAAGAGAATAGCCTCATTACCTTGGATGTCAGCAATAATCCAAAGTTGACCAAGCTGTACTGCTACAATCCCGTGATGCAATATTTGTACATGGCGGTAGGACAGGAGATAGACATGATCAATAAAAAAGAGTCTACTGAAATAGTCAGGATCATCCCGATCGAGGACCCTGTTTTATTGAGTTATCTTCAGGGTAGTGGCTTCGATAGCGACGGTGATGGTAGGATCGGCGAAAGTGAAGCACTGGCCATAGACGCCATAAAAATATGCAACGAGAATGTCACTTCCTTGAAGGGAATTGAGTTCATGCCAAATCTGACGGTTTTGGAATGCGTCCAGACAAGCTTGCAGACTGTGGACATAAGCAAGAATCCTCTTCTGACCATAGTCAACTTCAACAGCAAGTATGAACCAGATCCCGGCACAGTAATATCTTGGAGTTTCCATAGTGGCGGAAGTATTCGATATACTCCTCAGTACAAGAACAACCTGACAGCTTTGGATGTAAGCAATAATCCGAAGATCACTTGGCTTGATGTAATAGGGAACAGCATCACCACCCTTGACTTGTCAAATAATACTGCGCTCACCGACCTTGATTGCGAAAATAACAGGCTGACCAGGCTTGATGTCTCGTCTATGCCTGATTTGGGTTGGTTGAATTGTGCCGGGAATGAACTTACGGAACTGAATGTTCGAAACAATCCAAAACTATACGAACTACACTGTTCCAGAAACAACTTGGGCAACCTTGATCTGAATAATAATCCTCAACTCAAAACACTGGAATGTTCAGATAACGCCTTGACCGTACTTGACCTGTCGGGTAATCCTGCTTTGGTCAATCTTCAGGCCAGATCCAATCAGCTTTCAAGTCTTGATGTTTCCTCATGCCCTGCCTTATATGGTATTTATGCAAGTGACAATAAGCTGGAGTCAATAAATACCTCCAATAACCCGAATCTGAAGGCTTTGGACTTCTCTTCCAATCGAGTAACATCATTTGATTTTGCCGGTAGTCCTAACCTTGAGACTTTAAGATGCGGTTCTAATCCCCTTACTGATTTTGACATTTCTTCCTGTACGAAACTGCAGGAATTGAATTGTTCTGGTCTTCAGTTGGATAACTTGGATCTATCAAAACATACTGAGCTTACCAATCTTAATTGCGAGCAGAACAATCTCACTTCTTTGAACCTGGATGCCAACACAAAGTTGACTTCCCTTACGGTTTCCTACAACCAATTGGAATCCTTGACTCTCAGTTGCTGTCCTTCACTTAAGTGGTTTAATTGTGACAACAACCTTCTGAGAAGTTTGGATGTGTCCAGCAACCCTAATCTATGGACACTTAGGTGTTCGCCTATGAATGATTCTAACGGCATCAATCTTCTTACTACTATCTACGTGGCCGCCGGTCAGACGATAAACAATCTGATAAAACCCGAAGGGACAACTGTTATCGAGAAATAGCCCGGGGAGCATCAGTATTGATACTCAGGATTACAAGGTGGAGGAAATAGCTTCGGCGAAGTCCTTCACCTTTACTTTGCCGGCTATCCTGCCGGAATTTGCCACCGTCTCCGAGAAGGTCTTGAGGCAAAGAGGACAGGCAGTAACAATGGTCTCAGGTTTCCCGTCAAGGAGGCTGGTCAGGGATGCCTCTGAAATCTTAGCGCGGTCATGAGTGTCCAGAGTCAGGCTCCCCAAGCTTCCTCCGCAGCAGATGCTTTCATCATATTCCTTGGAAGCTTTCACCAGGGTTCCGACCTGACTGAGAGCGGCACGGGGTTCAAGATATACCCCGCAGCCACGCCCGAGTTCGCAAGGATCGTGGTAGACCATCTTCCGGTCTGTTTTTTCGACATTGAGGCGGCCAGATGCAATCAACTCGTTGATAAACTGCGTGTAATGGACGACTTTGATACCTTCCAGATGGTATTCTTCCTTGAATATCTTGAAGCAGATAGGGCATGAAAGCACAAGGGTGCTGCATCCGGACTCCTGGATCATCTTCTTGTTGGCAGCGATCGTAGCAGCGGCAGCATCGGTCTTTCCGGCCAGCATAAGCGGTCTGCCGCAGCAGATTCCACCGTCGCGGTCGGCGAAGGCATATTCCACTCCTGCCGCCTTGAATATCTTTTCCACCGACTTGATGATCCTCGGCGTCAAATGACTCATGCAGCCCGCGAAGTATAGTACCTCAGGGTTACTTGAATACGTTTGAATGGGCTCTGACACCATTCCTTCCGGACAGCCGTCTGAGCCCGGCCGAGTCCATCCTCGCTTCGCTGCGGCTGAGTACGGCCTAAGCTCGGCGGCTGCTCCGGTATCCTTTGCCGTCCGGACAGTATCCTTGGATACTACGGAGCCGAGGTATGAGTAATCGTACGGCAACGAGTTATTGACGGTTGCCCGCTGGGCGCGGCGAAGTGCCGGGGCATCCACGCCGACGGGACAGAGCGCATGACACTTGTCGCACATCAGGCACTTGTCAGCAATCGCATTGATCTTCTTCTCGTTATGCCTCCTCAAGAAACGGATGAAATACACGGACGAGAATTTCAGGTTCTTCTTCTGCACATTCATTGGACATGCGTCCAGACACAGACCGCAGCTCGAACAGGCGTATATCTCCGCCTCCGCCACACCTTTCCTCGGATGATTTGGCTTTATCCCGGCATTCCTCAACAGGATCCAAAGCACCTCAGTCAGGATGTGCATGTAACGGCTGAAAGGCATAGCCGCGAAGAATAACCCAAGGCAGATGGAATAGGCCCACCAGCATGGCATAAACCACAGTTTGTCCCCGAACAGGAAATGCCAGAACTGGTTGACCGGAATGGTAAGGAAACTACCACCGCTGAGGTCTGCTGTAAAACTTTCAGCCAGCAAACGCAGGGGGAAGATCATCCAAAGGCTGTACAGGGCCACACGGTCGGCGAATGACGGCTTCGTGGTGTGGCGCATCCCCAGAACTATGGAACGGAACCTCTTGAACACAGCCAGTGCTATACCCGATAGGATGTACAACAGGAAGAAATCCATCAGGAAGAAGAAGAACGATCCACGGAGCGTAGTGTGGCCGGGATTCATCCAGACGAAATACCTGTAGAAAATCGGGTAGAACAGTCCGCCCCGGGTAACGTTCAGTCGAGCAGGGACAAACAAAGCCACTTCGATATGGCCAAGGATAATGATCATGAACCAACCGAAGGCTATCGCGGAGTGCATGTAGCCAAGCAGCGGTTTCCTCTGCCATATCTTTACATGGAAAAGACAGTCGCAGAAGAGTTCCTTGATGTTCTTGGCCGCAGTCTTCGGGATGAAGAGGGACTTCCAGAACTTTATCCTGTCTTCCCTGGGCATGGCGGCAAGAAGCCTTATGGTACCGATCCCAATCCAGCAGAACATGAATGCAACGCCGATGGTGAACGGTAAGACGAAATAGCTGAACCCGGAAGGTATCCTGTCGATCACCTCCGGAACCTCGGCCTGAGCCGCAAGCAAATTGAACAGAGGTGTCATTTCTGGGAATATACTTTAGTGATTGAAAGGATCAGGTGGCGGGTGTTGATCCCACGTGGACAGACCATGGAGCATTTCCCGCAAAGCTGGCACGACTCAAGCATCTGGAGAGCCTTCTCGGAATTGGCATTCTTGATAGCCTCGATGGCCTCGCGAAGGCTTGTGGGTACGAACTTGCCGGCTGTGCAGACAGCCGTGCAGCTGCCACAGGCCATGCAGATCCGGACATCCGGCTCCATAGCGGCCAATTCATCATATTTTTCCTTGTCGAAGAGGTCAAGGTTGATCCTTGAACTTGGCACAAGGCCGAAACCGAAATCTACCATCTCTCCTTCACAAGTTGTTTATAGTTCCTGGCATCAGGGAATATCTCAGTCAAGTACCTGTCTATCTCCATCGCTGCGGCTCTCGCATCAGCTAGGGTCTCCGGCAGTGTTTTAGGGCCTGTGGCGGCCCCGGCCAGGAAGATACCCGGCTGAGGACTTCGTTGTCCGGCGGAGATTCCGCTCCTGACAGAAAAATAACCATCTTCTTCGACCATCATTCCCAAATGCTCCCCGAGTTCCTTGACTGAAGCCGAAGGACGCATTCCTGACATGAGTACCAGAAGGTCTAGCGTGACTTTCAAAGGCTTGCTCGCAACCGTGTCCTCAGCCTTTACAAGCAGGGTACCGTCATAATTTTCAGAGACTTCCGCCACACGACCGCGGATGAAGCGGACTCCATATTCCTTTTGGGCCTCAAGGTAGAGGTCCTCATAGTGACGTCCGAACAGACGCAGGTCCATGTAGAAGCAGAATACATCCGCTTGCGGAAAAGCCTGTTTTATCTCGATAGCCTGCTTCACGGCAGTCGCACAGCAGACCTTCGAGCACGAACGGCAACCGGATTTCTCATCACGTGAGCCTACGCAATGGACGAACCCGATCTTCTTCGGATTCTCGATCCTCTTGTCATCGCCGGTTTTGAAATAGGCCTCCAAGTCGGCATTAATCATCACCTGGTTATAGATTCCGTAACCATATTCCTCCTTCCGGACGGCATTGAAGAGGTCAAAGCCTGAAGCCACCAGGACAGCGTCAGACAGGACGGTAATACCATTGGTCAATCTGACATTGTAGGATTTTTCAAGACGGTTGATCGCCCTGATGTCAGTGTCAGTGAAACACTTTACTCCTTCGGCGGCACGCAGGAGTCCACCCAGCACCTCATCTGCCGGTACCCTGTCTGGGAAAAGCCTGTCCCACTTGGCAAGGTGACCGCCAAGTTTGGCGGACCTCTCTATGAGTATCACATTGTAACCCATCCTCTGGAGTTGGGCCGAGGCCTCAAGGCCGGCAGGGCCGCCTCCGATTATCAATATATTGTTCTTCATATCCGATTATTTCAAACATGCACAAGGTTGTGGACTGCCAAGGTCTTTCCCGTCCTTGCCGAGATACTTTTTCGCAGGATCATATTCCACTCCCATCTTGTCGAGGAGAGGCTCCACCCCAACCTGGTGGGTCTGGAGACCGAGATCCCAGGGATCGTAGCCCATAACCAGGCCGGCCACTTCCTCATAGGTAAGGGCCGGGATACCATGTCCGTCCTGGCCGTAGGTCTTCCCGGTCGACTCTGCGATCACGTACTGCCACCTGTCCAGGAAATACGGGCATCCGGGACAGTTAGTGATTATGAGGTCAGGCTTGAAAGGCTCCATGCTCTCAAACTTCTTGTGGGTGTTGGACAAGGAATAGCCCCTGTTACCCTTTATGAAATACTGCCTGAAACCGAATCCGCAGCAATGGCGTCGCTCCGGATAGTCTACTATCTCCCCACCCCAGGCTTCGATCATTCCGACCAGGACGTAGGGATATTCAGCGCCGCCGACTCCCTTTGAAGGGAACATCTTTGAATAGTGGCAACCGATATGCTCCACTACCTTGAGAGGTTCTCCGGTGTGGACGTTGACGAGCTTGCGGACAGCCTGGGCGGCGATAAGGTTACGGTACTTGTAAATCAAGTCGCTGGCATGGACCAGGAACTTGGGTTTGGCGAACTCCAGCTTGCAGGACTTCCACAGGTTCTCGCGGATCTTCGCTTCCAGCTCCGGGTACTCACGCCATGTTTCCATAGTCTCGCAGTAGAGACCGAAGGACGTGATGCATGAGCAGACGTAATTCTCATAGCCATGCTTGGCCATAAGGGCGAATTGGCGCGCGATGATGGTCATCACGGTCTCCTGTGGAATGGTGTCGCTGTGGTAGGCAATGCCTCCGCAAGTGGTGTGATGCTCGGTCTCGAATATGTCCTTGCCAAGGACGTTCCTCGTGATGTCGAGGAAGGTAGCCTCTGATGCAGGGAAGAAACTCTGCCTGATGCAACTGCGGACATAGAAATAATGGTCGTCCGGTATCTCTTTCTGGTACTCTGACCAGATCTTCTGCTTTCCTTCGTAAATCATAACCTTAGTGATTAAGATGTTTGGGAGAACTGTCGGTGTAGATCTTTGCTTCGAACTCCTCCTTTGTCATGCCCCACTCGGCAGCCTTCCTTTCGCCAGCCTTTCTTACGGCTTCCATCCGGTCTGATGCTCCTGTGATGTCGAAGATTGCCTTGAGCTGGTCCAAGTCTTCCTGGGGGATTCTCCTCATCGCTCCTGGACCGGAACCGTCAAGGTTACCGCTCAGACGCTCGAACACGTCGTCAAGATGCTTTTCCTCCCACTCCCAGACTCTACCTGACTCAGGATGCCCGGCATAGTCGAAACGGCGGGGATAGACACAATAACCATAGTCCAGGATGTTGGAGCAGAGGTCCTTGGTCAATAGATACTGCTGTCTTCCCTTCTCGGAATCAATGAAATAGCCCAGTTCAATCGAAAGATTGCGCAATGCCATTATGATCAGTCCTGCAGCATTCTTCCTCGGGCACCTCGTCACGCAACTCATACACTCTCCGCAGTACCAGATCGTGTCGCTGCGAAGGAGTTTCTCGATCTCTTCGTCGTCCTTGCTCTGTACGATGTCCACAATCCTCCTAGGATCGTAACGGTAAAATTCTGCAGCAGGGCAGATTGCGGTGCATGTACCGCAGTTGATGCAGGCATTAAGGCCCTCCTTCAGGCGGTAGTCCTGCATCAGAAGGTCGTATAGTTTACCCATCTCAATTCTTTTTTGTAGGATACTTTTCTGCGAGTGCTTCCAGGTCGGATGAGGGATTCATGTTCCTCTCCATGGCTGTAAGCACCCTGACAAACAACTTCAGGTCATCCCTGGATATTTCCCCAATGATCTTGTAAACCGACTCATAGGCAATCGTTTCCACATCATCGCGGATCTTCATCGAATAGGGAGTTACCTTGATAAGGTTCTGCCTCCTGTCTTCCGGATTGGAAACCCTCTTCACAAGTTTGCGACTCTCGAGCCCGTCAATCAGTTTGACAATCGAATTCTTGTCCCTCATAGTGATGTCTGCAATCTGCTGCTGGGTCAGGACGCCTTCGTCCCAAAGAGTGTCCATGACCAGGAACTGTTCTGGAGAAAGCTTGAAACCTCCCTTTCGGAAAGAGTCCGACATGAGTTGTTTCATGCTGTTATGCACTATGTTAAGGAAAAGGAAAAGTTGTTTTTCTAGTACCATGTTTTATTGTAAGACCTTTTACTATTTCTTGCAAAGTTAATAGAAAGTGTCTTACAATGCAAATCAGGCGCGGAATTTCTTGTCGTCTTCCAACATCCCCAGATAGGAATTATAGCGCTCCGCCGAAATCCTTCCCTCCTCGACTGCTTGCTTCACGGCACATCCCGGTTCATGGGTGTGGGTACATGGGGTGAAACGGCAATTCTTGAGTTCACGAAGCATTTCAGGGAAATATAGCGCGATCTCATCCTTCTTGAGATCGACTAGACCGAACCCCCTCAAGCCCGGAGAATCAATAAGGAATCCTCCGGAACATACCGGATACATCTCATAGAGCGAAGTCGTGTGCTTACCTTGAAGATGCGCCAATGAGATGTCTCCGACCTTTGGATCCAGTGAAGGGTCCAATGCCTTGATAATCGACGACTTCCCCACTCCGGATTCCCCCGTAAAAAGACAGATCCGCCCTTCTTCCGGAGTCCCGACCGCAGTACGGAGTTCCTCTATTCCTTCTCCCGTAAGAGCGGAGGTCTCGATGATCCTGTAACCGGCGCTCTCGTAGATCCGGTGGAAGTCAGAAAGCTCATCCGGGAACTCTATTCTGAATATGTCGACCTTATTCAGGACAATGGTGGCAGGAATGCCGTAGACTTCACAGGTCACCAGGAGCCTGTCCAGGAACGGAAGCTTTATCTCCGGGAAAAAGAGAGTCACCACCAGGAAAGCCTGGTCCAGGTTTGCCGCTATGACATGGGACTGACGGGAAAGGTTAGTGGAACGCCTGATGAGGTAGTTCTTCCGGTCGGACACAGACCTGATGGTCGCAGGATGCGTCATCGACGGAGTGTCGGAATATTCGTACTCGACGACATCCCCGACGGCGACCGGATTGGTGGAATCGCTTCCGGAGAGCCTGACCTTACCTTTGAGTACAGCCGGGAAAGGCTCCCATTCCGGAAGTCTGGAAAGCAGGAAATGGCTTCCTGCGTTTTTCACGACTGTCGCCTTGCCATTCATAGCAGGCAAATTTAAGTAATTTTGCCTAACTTTGCGACATGATTAGACATGAAACCATCGATGCTGCCGTAAAGGAGCTTTTCAACGGAATACAGTTCACCAGCGAGCCTTCAGGACTCTACGACCCACTCAGGTACATGATCGCCATAGGCGGAAAAAGGCTGCGGCCGAAGCTCTGCCTGACCACATATTCTTTGTACAAGGATGAAATCGGGCCGGATATCCTTGAACCTGCTGCTGGTTTGGAGGTATTCCACAGTTTCACGCTGATCCATGACGACATCATGGACCGTTCTCCCCTGCGCCGTGGTGTCGACACCGTCTGGAAGAAATGGAATGCCGACACTGCCATCCTTTCCGGTGACGTAATGTGCATTGACAGCTATTCCCGGATAGCGAAGGCACCGAAGGAATCCGTCAGCGAAGTTCTGTCGCTCTTCTCAAAAACAGCCGCCCAGGTCTGCGAGGGCCAGCAGTTCGACATGGAGTTCGAGTCCAGGGATGATGTCCGGATGGATGAATATATGAACATGATCGGCCTGAAAACCGGTGTCCTGATCGCATGCGCCGCAAAGATGGGTGCCCTTATTGCCGGTGCCCCCGCGAACGAATGCGACAAGCTTTATGAATATGGTTACAACCTCGGACTTGCATTCCAAGTTGCGGACGACTTCCTGGATGTGTTCGGGGATGAGAAAGTGTTTGGAAAACCCATCGGAGGGGATATCGTCAACTCGAAGAAGAGTTGGCTTACCATCAGGGCCTTCGAGAAGGCTGAGGGTGGTGCAAAAGCGGACCTGGAGAAAGCCATGGTCATGCCTGTAGAAACTGAGGAACAGAAGAATGACAAGATTTCGATGGTCCGGGGGCTCTATCAGGAACTGGGTGTGGGGAAGGATGCCCAGAAGACCATCCTTGACCTGAATTTCAAGGCACTCATGGCAGCTTCGGAAGTCTGCAAGGGCGTCCGTTTCGAAGTCCTACGCCGCTTCGCCGACAACCTTATCGGCCGCACCAAATAAGAGGCATTGAGAAGGGACTATACCCCCTACAGACCACTGCCACCCTCGGCACGTTAAGAGGGGGGACCGGAGCGAAACGAAGTGAAGCGAACGGTGGGGCCGCGAAGCGGCGGTCTGAAGGGGTATAGTCCCTTCGAAGCCGTTAGTATTCAACGACGAGGGCGGTGCTGGGAGGAACGACTGTGGAGTCGCTGATGGTGACTTTCTCCCCTGTCAGGACATTGGTCCCTTCACCAAGCCCCGAAGCAATCTCCGAATAATGTGACCACGGAATGGTCCGCTCTTCAGGAGAATTGTTGATGTAGACAAAGACCTTGTCCGTGTCGTTATAACGGAAGAAAGCATAGGTGTTGTCACGAGTCATAAAATGCATAGTCTTTCCGTTGTGGATCACGTCCTT
>Ga0079305_1002599_pt1 | contig 14890 bp, 13 predicted proteins | sample LMS_cellobiose_e_FD_79183 | JGI IMG/M metagenome (GOLD analysis project Ga0079305, IMG submission 79183) | Rumen-fistulated moose microbial communities from Alaska, USA - LMS_cellobiose_enrichment | ecosystem: Host-associated > Mammals > Digestive system > Stomach > Rumen fluid ... | reverse complement strand
GATTGCTGCGGATATTGCGGCTGCTGCGGATACTGCGGCTGCTGCGGATACTGCGGCTGCTGCGAATATTGCGGCTGCTGCGGATACTGCGGCTGCTGCGGATATTGCGGCTGCTGCGGATACTGCGGTGCCTGCTTCGGATCCCACTGGCGCCACGGCTGCTGATTCCACGGATCCGAACAGGGCCTCTGCTCATCCGGGATCGGCTCCGGCGCGTTGCGGTGTCTGCTGCGGCGCACAAGCCCGACGATCAGGCCGATCAGCGCGACGATGACGACGATGACCGAGAAGATCAGGGCGATTCCCGGCAAAAGCACGACGAAAATCGGCGCGCCGTGTCCCTGTCCGTTCCCGCCGGAAAAAATCGACATGTCGATGGCGGCGCCGATGAGGAACATGATCACCACGACCACAAGCTGGATCGGGATCAGCAGCAGCCAAAGCCAGGGGGAACGCTCTTTCTTCGGTTTCATATCATGCATGCCTCCGTTTTCAAGCGGTTGCGCGTCCTGTCATCATTTTACCATCCGGGCCGCGGGAGCGCAACATGAAAAACGTGTCCTCCTCTCCGCCGATGCGGACGAACAGCCGCCCCGTCCGGGGCGGCTGTTCCTTTTGTCATCTGCGGCGCTTTGCCGGTCCCGCTCAGACTCTGTGCTCCTCGCGCGAGATGATGTCGTTCTGCATCTCGGTGGTCATGTCGACAAAGTAGGCCGAGAAGCCCGCGATGCGCACGACGAGGTTGTGATAGTCGTCCGGGTTCTTCTGGGCTTTCCGCAGGGTCTCCGCATCGACGACGTTGTACTGGATCTCCATACCGCCCTGATTGAAGTAGGTCTTCGTCATGTCCTCCAGCTTCGTGATGCCGTCCTCCCGCCGCAGCGAGGTCGGATGGATCTTGAGGTTCAGTGCCATGCCGTCCATGAAGTGGCCGTGCTCGAATTTTGTGGCCGAGTTGAACACGGCGGTCGGCCCGCAGACGTCGCGGCCCTGGCAGGGGCTGGAGGCGTCCGCGATCGGGTCGCCGGTCCGGCGGCCGTCCGGCGTCGCCCAGGTGATCTCGCCCTGCACCACGTGGTCGGACGCGCCGAAGGTCCCGCACTTGTAGGTCTTGCAGCGGCAGGTGGAAAACGCGCGGGTGATGTTGTAGTACAGGTCCATCACATAGGTCATTTCCGCGTCGGCGTAGGGGTCGTTGTTGCCGTAATGCGGGACCTTGTTCAGCACGATCTGGCGCAGCTCCTCGTGGCCTTCCCAGTTGTCCAGGATCGCCTGCAGGAACTCCCCGCCCGTCGCGATCTTCTGGTCAAAGACGACGTATTTCAGCGCGGTCAGGCTGTCCGCCGTCGTGGCCAGGCCCGTGGCGGTCCCGCCGTAGCTGTTGTACTTCGCGCCGCCCTCGCTGACGTCCTTTCCGGATTCCAGGCAGCCCTCCGTGGAGATGGAGAGGTTCGGGAACGGGAACAGCCGCGGATACTCGTGCTCCGTCAGGTTGTTCAGGGACGCGGACCAGGTCAGCATCCAGGTGCAGATCTTCTCGAACGCGGCGCGGACGTCGTCCATGCTCTTCATGTCGGACAGGTAGCCGGAGCGGACCTTCTCCGGGCACTGGGCGCCGTTGATCGGGTTGATGCCGTTGTTGATCGCCATGATCAGCGCGATCGCCCAGAAGATGCCGTTGTGGCCCATCGCCGAGCCGTTCGGCGCGGGATAATCGTTGCCGAAGCCGGTGATCTCCTGGCAGCCGATGAAGGCGAAGTTGCGCGCGTCCTCCAGCGAGAAGCCCAGCTCCTTCATGATTGCCGGGACGATGACCTCGTCGTTCTGCAGCAGGGGCAGGCCGCCGACGCGGATGGAGGCCGCCATCGCGCAGTCCCACATCTCCTTCGGCGTGTTTTTCGTGACGCGCAGGGAGATCGTCGGGTCATGCAGCTCCAGGCGCGCCATGGTCTCCAGCACCATATAGCTCACCGGGTTCACCGCGTCCTCGCCGGTCTCTGGGTCCATGCCGCCGATCGTCGTATGCTGGAAGGAGTTCCCGATCCCCGCGGTCTGGGCGGTCTTGCCGAAGCCGCCGCCGTAGAAGGTGTTGATCTTGAGGAAGAAGCCGTCGACATACTCCTGCGCCTCGTCCAGCGTGAGCCGCCCCTCGGCGAGGTCGGCCTTCAGATAGGGCCAGGTATACTGGTCGAAGCGGCCCAGGCTGATGACGCCGGGGTCGTTCTCCGCCTTCAGGAACACGTCGTACATCAGCGCCATCTGGCAGGCCTCCCAGAAGGTGCGCGGCGTCTCGGTGGCGATCCAGTCCAGGCTCTCGGCGCGGCTTTCGAATTCGGCCTTCTTCGCCGGGTCGGCCGCCTTCGCGGCCAGCTCGCGGGCCAGCGCGGCGTAGCGGCGGGTCAGGGTTATGGCGCCGTCGCAGGCGACGGTCGCGGCCTTGTAGAACATGTACTTGCCGATGTCGTCGCCCATGATGTTGCCCTCGTGGGCGTCGAGCCAGTCCTGGGCCCGCTTGCGGATGACGCGGTAGCCCTGGCGGAGGATGTTCTGATAACCGGGGGTCAGATGTCCCGGCGGCAGATAGATGGGCCAGCCGCCGATCTTCCCGGAGGGGTTGGCCTGCAGCGCGAACAGCGCCTGCACGCCGTCCGGCAGCCAGTCCTGCGCGCCGAAGCCGCCCTCGATCTCGCTCCGCTCCTTCGCGATGGCCCGCAGCTCCCTCAGGTCCTCCGGCGAAATCGCCATCTTCTGGTGGGAATAGAACGGGTCGTCGTCCGGGGCGTGGTGCAGCCCGTCGGCCTCGATGGGCCAGGTGTTCTCGATGTCCACGTTCAGCCACATGGTGCCGGCGCCGCCGGTGTTGGCGCCGCCCCAGCCCCGGTTCCCCATGCCGCCGAAGAAGTACTCGTCTTCGTGGAGGTTCAGGGGCATCCGCTCCAGGACATAAAGCGAGATGTACGGCTTCTGGAGCATCGGCGGATACTTGATGTATTTCTTCTTTGCCTCCAGCTGCAGCCGCGCCTTTTCCGCGTCCGCGACCATGAGCCTGTCGCGGACCGCGTCGCGGAGCCGCGCAACACGCTCGGTATATGGTTTGAAAGTATACACGGCAAATCTCCTTTCTCGGCACGGGCCGATTGTCTGTCGTCATTCGTCATATGATTTATCGTAATATTATACCACATAATTTCCCGGATGGGAAGCGCGGAATTCCGTTTGTCTGCATTGCCGCCCCTCCGCTCCGGTTTTTTCTGCCGCGCCGTTCAGCAATTGCCCGTGTATACATGCCGCAGCCGTTCCCGCGCCGTCTCCGCCAGGCGATAGACGCTGCCGGTCTCCGTCGCCGGCCGGTCCGTCATGCGGAAGCGCGGGAAAAAGCGGGAGATATGCAGCGGGATCTCCGGCCCGACGGCGGCGCCGTCGGCGCCCCTCAATCCGGCCACCCACCCGGTCAGCGCCCGCATCTCCTCCGTTGAGTCGTTTTCACCGGGCACGATCAGGGTGGTCAGCTCCACATGGCACGATCGGACCGCGCGGGCGATAAACGCCTTCACCATGTCCAGGTCCCCGCCCAGCGCGGCGGAATACCAGCGCCGCGTGAAGCCCTTGAGGTCGATGTTCATGGCGTCGATGTGCGGGATCAGCGCCTCCAGGACGTGCGCTTCGGCGCAGCCGTTCGTGACCATGACGTTCACAAGGCCGGCCTCGTGCGCCAGCGCCGCCGTGTCCCGGACGAACTCCCAGCCGACCAGCGGCTCGTTGTAGGTGAACGCCAGGCCGATATTCCCCCGCGGCCGCATGCGCGCCGCAGCGGCGACCAGCGCCGCCGGGGTGACGGTTTCGGCCGTTTCGCGCTGCCGCAGCGCCTCCGCCGACCAGGAAATATCGTGGTTCTGGCAGAACGGGCAGCGCAGGTTGCAGCCGTAGCTGCCGACCGAAAGGATCCGGCTGCCCGGGTGAAAACGCCGCAGCGGCTTTTTCTCGATGGGGTCGAGCGCCAGCGCGGTGATCCGCCCGTAGTTTTCCGCGATCACCGCGCCCTGTGCGCATGTCCGCGCACCGCAGAAGCCCCAGCCCCCTTCCGGAATCTCACAGTGATGAAAGCAAACGTCGCATCGCGCCATGCCGTCCCCTCCGCATCAGCCGTGCCGCACCACTTCAAAACGCTGCAGCGCGACCTTCTCGTTCGGTCCAATCCCTGCTTTCTGTCGGGCGATCGCCACCTGCTGCTCCGCGGTATCCACACCGTCGAGGTCCGGCAGCAGAAGCCCACGTCGGCCGCCCCGGCGCACGATCACGCCGTAGCGCTTCGGATCCAGCTCCGCTTCGGAGGCGACGTCCTCCGGCGCGCCGAGCACGTCCACGCTGATCTCCAGCCATTTCAGCTCCTCCGGCCGGATGGGGTCGAAGCGCATGTCGCGGGTCGACGCGCTGACGGCGTTGCGGATGATCTCCTCCGCGAGGGAGCCGCGCGTGGGCTCGATGGTGCCGATGCAGCCGCGCAGCCGGCCCTGCTTGTGGATCGACACGAACGCGCCGGCCCGGGTCCCCGTCAGCTCCGGGGGCAGGCCGTCCGGGACGTCCATCACCTTCCGGCGGCGCACATAGCTCTCCACGGAATCCCAGGCCAGCCGCACCCACGCGTCGCAGGCCGCGCGCTGCCGCGCCAGCCGCTCCTCCTCCGTTCCCCGGCGAATCTCCAGGAAGCGGCGGCGTTCGTCCTCTTCGACGGGCCGGAAGGTGCAGACGCCGTAGCCCACGCCGGTGACGTCCTCGTGGGACAGCGCCCGCGCCTCCACGCGCATCCCGTCCAGCGCGCCGGCCATCATGACGAAGGAGCGGTGCCCGCACTCCGCCGCGCGCGCGCAGAAGCCCTCGTCGAAGTCGAACAGCTCGCCGAAGGCCGCCCGGCCGCACACATCCATGATCCGCGCGTCATACCGCGGGCCGTCCGGCGCGAAGCCGTAGGGGCCGTCGGTCTGCAGCTTATGGGAGAGGTCGCCGCTGGCGATCCAGACCGCCCTGCGGCCGGTCTCCTCAACGGCCTTCCGGATGATCTGCCCCAGCCGGTAATGATCCTCCAGCGGCAGGCCGGACAGCCCGACGCGCACAAGCGCAAAATCGGAAAGGCATTGCCGGAGAAAATACAGCGGCACCATCGTGCCGTGGTCCAGTTCCGGCATCCGCTCCCCGCGCGTCCCCGCGGGGAAGTCCTCCTCCCCCGCCAGACGCTCGACGGCGGCGACCAGCTCCGTATCGTAACGCGCTTTGAAGCGTACCTTCGGGGCCCGGAACTGCGCGAAGCTCCCCTCGGCGCCCGCGCCGGGGGAAATATGAAAGTAGTCCCGATACATCACGGCGTGGGGGCTGGAAACGATGACGGTTTCCGGCCGGAGCGCCGCGATCTCTTCCGCGGCGCGCGCGTACGCCGCGCGCGTCGCCTCGATCTGCCGCTCGCTGCCGCGTCCCACCTCGGGGACGATCATCGGCGGGTGCGGCACCATGTAAGCTCCGACGATGGACATGCTGTTCCTCCCTTTCAAACCGAAGCCCGGCGCTTCGCGCGTCACGCGCGCGGTTTTCCGCAGTTCGTGCAGTAATTCCCGGCGTTCACGGTACCGCAGACGCAGATCCACACGCGGGCTTTCCCGCACTCCGTGCAGAACTTTCCCGTGTTCCGCGCGCCGCAGGTGCAGATCCAGGCGTCCGTCCGGAGCCGGATGCCGTCCGCGGCGGCCGCCTGTGCCGCCCGGAGCGCCTCGGCCATCTCTTTTTCCTGTTCCTCAGGCGGTTTTTCCGCAAACTCCGCGGATTTGTCCAGCCTCTCCATCAATGCCTGCTCCTCCGGGGGCAGGGAGATTTTCGTGATTGTGAGCATCCCCGGTTCCGCGCCGTAATGCTCGGCCCAGCGCTTCGCCAGACGCGCGCGGATCGAATCGGACAGCTCCTCCGCGTGATCCGGAATGCGCGTCGGATGGCCGATCCGCTCCGCCGCCTCCGAAACGGCGATGGAAAGCGCGGAGCACACGTCGGCGCTGAGGGCGGAGGGCTCCGCGGCGGCGTGAATGCGCTCGTCCAGAACGGTGTATGTCATCGTTCCCTCCGCGTGCAGCGTCACGTCCAGATTCGAGCGCAGCGCCGGGTAGTCGATAAAAAACGGGATCCCCGGCCCGGAGAGAAGCTCGTCCTTCTTCGTATCAAAGATCAGTGTGTTCATTCCCATGTCCTTTCTTCAGCGGCCGCGCTTGTCGTCCGCTCCATCGGCTTCGCGGCTCGGCCCCGGCTTTCTCCGGAAAAGCTCCGCCGCCCTGCGGAAAAACGCCGCGCCTTTCGTTTCCTTCGGTCTTCCCTTCTCCCGGTTCCAGAGGCCGGCAATCCGGAACGACCTCCAGTTCTGCACGATCATCGCCCGGGTCAGCTCCGGATGCCGGTCCTTCGCCATCCGGTACTCCAGCTCCGCCATCGGGTTGAACGCGATCAGAGCCTCCGCCGTGAAATCGTTCGGGAGATCCGGGTAATCCGGGCTCGGCTTCACGCCGGCGCGCAATTGTTCCTGCGCTTCCCTGATATTCATTTTCCGATCCCCATCTTTTCCGTCAGATCACGCAGGCTTTTCTCATACTGCGCCCGGGAGATCGCGCCGCGCTCCAGGAAGCGGCCCAGCGTTTCTTTCTGCTTCCGAAAGAGCCGCCAGCGCTTCTGCTCCGGCGTCATCCGTTCCCACGGCTGCCTGCCGTCCGCATCGTTCATGTCGTTCCTCCGTTCCGGTAAAGTGCGTCCGGCGGATCCGCTCCGCCGTCTCTAAAATACCATACTTGGAGAACGGGTGCAAGCAGTACCGGCGCCGCGGTTTGCCGTGATTTGACGCTGATTGCGGTTTTACTTTGTTTTTTTCTTGACTAATGCAGTATTGTTTGATAGATTATAACTCGTTGATTACCCAAAGCTTATGAAACGATCCCACAATCATATCAAGGGAAGGTGAAGCAACCTATGAGCAGACTCAGCATCAGAACCAGGAGTCAGGCCCAGGCGCTCGTGGACAGCATGTACGCCGGCATGGAACGCCGCATTGCGGCCAGTCCTTCCGGTCTCTGCCCGATCGACATTACCCTGAGCTTTCTGAATCTGTGCCATGCCCAATCCTGCGGCAAGTGTACTCCCTGCCGAATCGGTCTCGGAAAACTGTCCGCTCTGATGAAAGCGGTGCTGGACGGGGAGGCCTCCATGGACACCCTGGGACAAATCAGGGAAACGGCCCGCAACATCATCGACAGCGCGGACTGCGCCATCGGCTTCAACGCCGCCCAGCTGGTGCTGAACGGCATGGCGGGGTTTGAGGACGATTTCATCGCGCATATCCAGCATCATCAGTGTCTGGCATCCCACCGCAATTCCGTGCCGTGCATCACCCTTTGCCCGGCCGGCGTGGACGTGCCCGGCTATATTTCCCTGATCGCCCATGGGCGTCCCGCCGATGCGGTAAGGCTGATCCGCAAGGACAATCCGTTCCCCACCGCCTGCGCCTACATATGCGAGCATCCCTGTGAGAGCCGCTGCCGCCGCAGCATGGTAGACGACCCCATCAACATCCGGGGTCTGAAGAAATTTGCGGTGAATCAGGCGGGGAACGTCCCGCAGCCCGCCTGCGCCGCGCCGACCGGGAAGAAAATCGCCGTCATCGGCGGAGGTCCCAGCGGTTTGTCCGCGGCGTATTACCTGCAGCTGATGGGGCACAGCGCGACGGTCTTCGAGAAGAGAAAGCAGCTCGGCGGTATGCTGCGCTACGGGATCCCGAGTTACCGGTTCCCGCGCGAGAAGCTGGATGCGGAGATCCGGTCGATTCTGTCCACCGGGGTGGAAGTCAAAACCGAGGTGGATATCGGAACGGACATCACCATGGATCAGCTGCAGAAGGAGTATGACGCGATCTACATCGCCATCGGCGCGCACACGGATCGGAAGGCCGGCCTGCCCGGCGAGGACTCCGGTCATGTCACCAGCGCCGTGGAGCTGCTGCGCGGGATCGGCGACAATCATATGCCGGACTTCACCGGCAAAAAGGTCGTCGTGATCGGCGGCGGCAACGTGGCCATGGACGTGAACCGCTCCGCCGTGCGCCTCGGCGCGGAAAAGGTGACCTGTGTGTACCGGCGCCGTCAGGCGGACATGACCGCTCTGCCGGAAGAGGTGGAGGGCGCCCTGGCCGAGGGCGTGGAGCTTCTGACGATGATGGCGCCCGTTCGCATCGAAGCCGACGCGGAGGGCAACGCCGTGGCGCTGTGGGTCAAGCCGCAGGTCTCCGGCGCCTTTGACAAGGGCGGCCGGCCTTCTCCCGTGGATTCCGACAGGGATGAGCTTCGGATCCCGGCGGATCTGATCATCATGGCCATCGGCCAGGGCATTGAGTCCCGTCATTTTGAGGAATCCGGCGTTGTCGTGAGGCGCGGCAACATTCTGGCGAATGACGACGCGCAGATCGGCGGCGAGAAAATCTTTGCCGGCGGCGACTGCGTGACCGGCCCGGCCACCGCGATCCGCGCCATTGCAGCCGGCAAGGTGGCCGCGGCAAACATCGACGAATATCTTGGCTACTGCCATGAGATCTATGCGGACGTGGTCTTTCCGGATCCCAAGATCAACAGTGTGGTGCAGCGCGGCCGCATCAACCTCACCGAACGGGAAGCCGGCGAACGCAAGAACGATTTTGACGCGATCGAACATGACATGACCTGCATGCAGGCGCAGCTGGAATCCTCCCGCTGCCTGCACTGCGATTACTTCGGCTTCGGAAACTTCAGAGGAGGGAGAGAGACAAAATGGTAAAAGTCACGATCGACGGACGGGTCTGCTCCGTTCCGGAGGGGTCCACGATCCTGGAGACCGCGGAATCTGTCGGGATCCACATTCCCACCCTCTGCTATCTGAAGGACATCAATGAGATCTCCGCCTGCCGTATCTGCGTGGTGGAGGTGGAAGGCTTCGAGCGGCTGATTCCCGCCTGCACGGAAAAGGTGTTCGACGGCATGGTGGTCCATACCAATTCCCACCGGGCCAGAACCGCCCGCGAAACCAACCTGAAGCTGATTCTGTCCCAGCATGACGGTGACTGCACCACCTGCGTGCGGAACAAAAACTGCCAGCTTCAGGATCTGGCGGCGGAGCTCGACATCACCGGCAATCCTTACCCGAAGGACGTCAGGAAGAACAGCTGGCCGGAAGACGGCTATCTGATCCGCAAGGAGTCCAAGTGCATCCAATGCATGCGCTGCATCCAGGTCTGCGACAAGATCCAGACCATGAAGATCTGGGACGTCATGGGCTCCGGCTCCCGCACCAACGTGGGCGTGCGCCTGAACCGGCGCTTCACGGAGTCGGATTGCGCGCTGTGCGGCCAATGCATCACCCACTGTCCGGTGGGCGCCCTTTATGTGCGGGACGACACCGACAAAGTGATCTCCGCGCTGGAGGATCCCGAGATCACAACGGTGGTGCAGGTCGCTCCCGCGGTGCGCAGCGCCTGGGCCGAGCAGCTCGGTCTGACCAGAGAAGAGGCCTCCGTGGGCAGAATGACCTCCGCGCTCCGGGCGCTGGGCTTCGATTATGTCTTCGACACCAATTTCACTGCCGACCTCACAATCATGGAGGAGGGCAGCGAATTCATCGAGCGCTTCACACACAGGGATCAGTATCCGTGGCCGATGTTCACCTCCTGCTGCCCCGGCTGGGTCCGTTTTGTGAAATCCCAGTTCCCGGAATACAGCCGGAACCTCTCCACCGCGAAATCGCCGCAGGCAATGTTCGGCGCCGTCGCGAAAAGCTTTTTTGCCGAGCGCATCGGCGCGGATCCCCACAAAATGCGCGTGATCTCCGTCATGCCCTGCACCGCGAAAAAGAGCGAGGCAGATCTTCCCAACCTGAAGGACGCCTGCGGCGACAAGGACGTCGACGTGGTCATCACCACCCGCGAGCTGGGTCGTCTGCTCAAGCGCTATCATGTCAATGTCAGGGACCTGGAGGAAACGGAGTTCGATTCTCCGCTGGGCAGCGGCACCGGTGCGGCCGTGATTTTCGGCGCCACCGGCGGCGTCATGGATGCGGCGCTGCGCAGCGCATACTATCTGGTGACGGGCGCCAACCCGCCCGCCGACGCATTCACGGCAGTCCGCGGTATGCAGGGCTGGAAGGAAGCGTCCTTTGATATCCCGGGCGCGGGAACCGTGCGCGTCGCGGTAGCGAGCGGCCTCGGCAACACCAGAGCGCTGATGGAGGCGGTAAAGGCCGGCAAGGCCGAATACGACTTTGTTGAGATCATGGCCTGCCCCGGCGGCTGCGCGGGCGGCGGCGGGCAGCCCATTCATGAAGGTCAGGAGCTCGCGGATACGCGCGGCGCCATCCTGTGGAATCTGGATGCGAACAGCGCTCTGCGCTACTCTCACGAGAATCCGGATGTGATCGCCCTGTATGAGCAGTTTCTGGAAAAGCCTCTGGGGCACAGATCCCATCACCTGCTCCACACGGACATCACCGAGTGGGAGATGCCCCTGAACCCGGATCTGCAAAAATAGCGAACGCCCTCCCCGCGCGGGGGTTCTCCCTTCGCGCGCAGGGTCTGCTGCGAAATAAGGTTTCCGGTGAAAACCGCAGCCGCAATTTCACAAAAAGGAAATTGGGAGTCACAGAATCGGTGACTCCCAATTGCTATTGCGGCAAGTTTATTCTTAAAATCTCAATTCTGCAGCCGGCCCTGATGCTTCTCCCCCATTCTTGATCCCGGCGTCTCACAGCGCCACCCATTCCCGCACATAGGGACGGATCACCTCCGGGTCGTGGGTCGCGCAGATCACGCATTTCCCCTCCATTTGTCCGAACACGACCGCTGCCGTTTTTGCCCGAAGCTCGCTGTCCAGGCCGTTGAACGGCTCATCCAGCAGCAGGATATCCGGCTGCGCGCACAGGGCGCGGGCCAGGGCCGTCCTGCGCCGCATGCCCCCGGAGAGCTGCTTCGGCAGGGTTTCGGCCTCCTGCTCCAATTCCAGCGCGGTCAGCAGTTCCCGCGCGGTCTGCTCCGCGCCCGTCTCCAGCATCACGTTGCGCAGCACGCTGAGCTGCGGCAGAAGCCGGTCCTCCTGGAACACCATGCGCAGTTTCCGATCCGCCTGCCGCAGGACGATGCCGCGCTCCGGCGTTTCCAGGCCTGCCAGCAGCCGCAGCAGCGTTGTCTTTCCGACGCCCGAAGCGCCGGTCAGACCGTAGGCGCAATCCGGCGCAAACGCACAGGAGAAATCCGTGAAAACCCTCTTCCCCTCATAGGACATCGTAACGTTTCTCAGTTCTGTCATTCCGCGCTTCCTCCGATATGCCCCGGTTTTGCGCGCCGGATCAATTCATGCGCTTCATCCAGCGGGTCAGCAGCTGCTCCAGTCCCATGCTGATCAGGATCACGCAGAGCGTCCAGGCCAGCATTTCCGGGGTTTCCAGATACAGTTTCGCTCTGTACAGCATGCCGCCCACGGAATGCTCCGGCGCCGCGAGGACTTCCGCGGCGACGCCCGCCTTCCAGGCCAGCCCCAGAGCCGTCACGGCGGCCGGGAGGAAATATGCCTTTACCGACGGACCGTAGATGTGCCGGATCTGCCATCCCGCGGACAGATCGAATACCGATCCTATTTCCAGAAGCCCGCGGTCCGTTTCCTCAAGCCCCTTCGTCACATTGGCCCAGACGAGCGGCAGAACGATAATGGCCGCGATCAGGACCGGGATATGCTGGTTTCTGGCCATAAACAGCAGCAGAATAATGAAGGACGCCACCGGCGTTGCCTTCAGAACGCTCATGAACGGGCTGATCAGACTGCGGGCGATCCGGCTCCAGCGGGTCAGCAGCGCGAGGAGCAATCCCAAAAGGATCCCGATCAGATAGCCGCTCAGGATCCGCAGGAACGAGAACGCCAGCGTCAGCCAGAACCCTCCGCTGCCCATCAGCCGGATCAGCGTCCGGATCACCTCCAGCGGCGGGGAAAGCACCACGGTCTGGTTTACCGCTCCTGCCGCGAGCTGCCATACAAGCAGCCAGAAAACGGCTGCCGGCAGCGTGCGCAGGACCCTGCCGCCGAATCCGTTTTTAACTCGCATAATAAAACGCGTCGTCCGGCAGCGCGCCGCCGACGGAGGCGGGAGCAAAGCCGTAAAGGACCTCGTAAAACGGCGTGATCCGGGCCTTCATCTCTGCTCCCTCCGCAAAAAACAGGTTGGAACCGGGAAGGGCCTTCCTGGCAACCGCCGCCTTCGGTATGATGCCGAAGCTTTCACAGAGCGCCGCGGCGCCCTCCGCGTTGGCGCTGTCCTTCATGTATTCGACGGAGGCTCTGTACTCCGACAAAAACGCGTCCACAGCGGCCCTGTTCTCCTTGGCGAAGGCCGTCCGAACCACCATGCAGCCCATGGTCAGGGTGCTGTCGCCGGCGCCGTTTTTCTGCGCCGCTTTCTCCCATTCCGCCGTCAGATCCAGCGCTTTTGAGAGGCCCTGCACCTGCGCCAAGGCAGCCGTCACCTTCGGTTCCGGCAGTACGGCGATCCGGGCCTTCCCGGACGCCAGCGCAGCGATCACCGCGTCGTGCTCGGCTTCATAGACAACCGTCACCTCATCCTTCAGGCCATAGCAATCCAGAATATAATCCAGCACATATTCCGGCACCGCCGCCTGACCCGAGGAATAAACGGTACGGCCCTTCAGATCCTCCACGGACGCGACGCTCTCCCCTTCGGCCGTTAGCAGATGCAGCACCCCCAGGGTGTTGAGCGCCAGCAGCTGCACGCCGCCCTCTGTTTTCTGGTAGAGCACGGCCGCCAGATTGGTGGGAACCGCGGCGATATCCAGCTCGCCCGCGATCAGCTTTGCCGTCACCTGATCCGGTGCGCCGAACATCGTATAAGCGTAGCGGTTGGCGGTTTTTCCCTCTTCCGCGTCCTGCAGCAGCTTCGCGCTCCCCATGCCGGTCGGTCCGGCCAGGATGCCGAGGCGGATCTCCGTCTGTTCGGCGGACGGGCTACCGGCCTTTGTTCCGCAGGCCGTCATGAGCAGGCACATCAGCAACAGCAGCGGCAGCACTCTTTTCAATGCTTTCTCCATGGTTTCCTCCTTGTCTATCCGAGCATCGTCCTGAGCCGGTCCGGATCCTTCAGCAGGATCCGCCGTCCCTCCTTTTCGATGCAGCCTTCGTTTTGCAGATCATCCAGCGCCCTGTAAAGGCTGGCGCGGCCGATGCCAAGCTCCCTGGCGGCCCGGCTCGCAACCAGCTCGAACTGCCGCCCCTGTTCCCCCGCGCGTTCCAGCAGATAATGCGCCGTTCGTTCCGTGACGTCGGAGCCGGAGAAGCGGCCAATCACACCGTTCAGAAAACGGATGCGGGAAGAAAGGAACCGGATGTATCGTTCCGTCAGCACGGGATCGGCCAGGATCGCCTTCTCCACCGCTTCCCGCGGCAGGAACAAAACCGACGTTCGCCCGGAGGCGACAACGTCCGTCTCCATGCGGGAATCCCCGCCGAACAGGACGGAGACGCCCGTCACATCCCCCGCGGAAAGCTCCCGCAGCAGCGCGCTTCCCTTCCTCACCTCCGCCTGACCGCTCAGCAGGATGAGAAGTCCTTCCAGCGGCGCTCCGCTCCGGCAGAGCATGTCGCCCCGGCCGTATTCCATCCGGCGGCAGCCCTCCGCATTCAGCAGCTTCCGCAGCGTCTCCGCTGCGGCGCCTTTGAGCAGGGCAGTGTGTTCCTGTAAAAACCGAGTCAATGCCTTCAGCCCCTTTAAGCTGTCTCATATGAGACAGTATCAGTATATGGATGCCGGCGCCGCTTGTCAAGACGCAATCGGCTCCGTTCACGCCGAAAGCCGCAGGCGGCGGGGAACCGGGTTCCCCGCCGCCTGCGGCGCAGATCAATTGAGCGTTCGCCTTTTTCCGCCGGAGAACGTCTACCCTCCGACCGGATGCTCCAGCGCATACTGCCTGCCGTAGCGGGTCAGCTCGTCCATGAAGATCGCGTTGTTCCATTCCCGGAAGCAGATGCCGTTGGGGATGCCGGGGAAGTAGCGGCCGCGGGGACAGTAGGTGTCGATGGCGCGGCGCACCTCGGCACGGATGGCCTCCTCCGTGATGTTGGCAATGTCGATGGCCGGGCCGTCGATGCCGCCGGAGATGGCCAGTTTCCCTCCGGTGATCTCCTGGATGGCGACGATGTCGTTCTGGGCGATCGCGCCCTGCCAGATGTCGATGCCGAGGTCCACCATGTCCGTCACGAGGGGCTGGCAGATGCAGTCGGCGTGGTGCATGTAGAGCATGCCGCCCTCGTGGATCGCGTCGGAAATCTCCTGCTGCAGCGGCTTGATGATGTCGCGCCAGACCTCCGGCGACAGGAACAGGCTTTTCTTGTTGCCCCAGTCGTCGTGATAGAAGATGATATCCGGGTGAACTTCTTTGGCCATCTGCCGGATATAGGCGATCTTCCAGTCCTTGATGACGGTCAGAAGCGCCTTCATCTCATCCGGATACAGCAGATAGTTGCACAGCGCGTCCTCCATGCCCATCAGGAAGTGGGACATTTCAAACAGGCCGCCGCCGAACATGATGCAGGCCATCTTTTCCTTGCGGTCCAACGTGGCCTCCGCCTGTTTGGCCCGGCTCCAGTCCAAGCCCTCCAGCGACGGGACCCGAAGCTGCTCCTCCCAGTGGGTGATGTCCTTGATCACCTTGTTTTCGTCCGTGATATAGGGGTGCTGGCCCGGGGAGTCCGGCTTGCAGAGGTATTCCACGCCCCACATGTTCTTATGGGGCACCCCGTCCTTCGGAACATGACCGCTGATCAGGATCGGATCCGGGAGCAGGGCCACGGCT
>Ga0079305_1002598_pt1 | contig 14907 bp, 11 predicted proteins | sample LMS_cellobiose_e_FD_79183 | JGI IMG/M metagenome (GOLD analysis project Ga0079305, IMG submission 79183) | Rumen-fistulated moose microbial communities from Alaska, USA - LMS_cellobiose_enrichment | ecosystem: Host-associated > Mammals > Digestive system > Stomach > Rumen fluid ... | reverse complement strand
AAGGCGATCTTCTGCTGCGGTGTGAGCATGCCGAAGAGGAGGCGGCGGGTATCCTGCGGCTTGAGTTTCGGCAGTCCCAGCGAGCGCAGTTCGCCGTGAACACGCATCATGGGATGGGCGTTGACCGAAATGTGAAGATCGGAGGCTCCGAGTTTGATGGCCGACCGCAGGAGTTTCGGCAGATCCACCACGTCTCCCTCCGCGGCGTCGTCGGGGGTGCCGTACTGTTTTTCGTTGCTCGCGGTGTCCATACCCTTGATGAGCAGATCCAGTTCGTCCGGCGTGTCGCTGAAATCGAGAGCCCGGACGGCGTCGAGGTAGCCGTCGCGGACCAGATAGAAAAGGGCCCGGTTGAAACAGATCGTGCCGTTGGCGGAGGCGCGGCTCAAAGTCTCCCCGATCGCGGAGAAATCCTGTTCCGAAACGAGTTTTTTCACGGCGGTCGTGCAGCGGAGCAGTTCCACGGCGGCGACCTGTCCCGCGCCGTCCTGCCGGGGCACGAGGCGCTGGGCCATTACCGCCGTCAGCACGCGTCCGAGATCGGCGGCGACCTGCGCCTGCTCCTCTTCGGGAAACAGCCGGATCAGCCGCGTGATCGCCGAAACGACATCGGGAGAGACCATGACGGCGATGACCAGCTGTCCGTTGAGCGCCGCCCCGACGGCCGCACGGACGGCGTCCCGGTCCGGCAGATCGCCGACGGCGATGACGTCGGCGCTTTCATGCCGGGCGCTGCGGATGGCTTCGGCGAAATCCCCTACCTCCACCTTCCGCTGGGTGACGACGCCCGTCTGGTCCGGAAAGATGAACTCGATGGGGTTTTCCAGCGTGACGATGTGCCGGTTTTCGGTCATGTTGATCTGATTGATCAGCGCGCCTGAAGTTGTGGATTTGCCGCACCGGCTCGTGCCCGAAACGATGACGAGGCCGTGCTTCTGTGCACAGATCTCTCCCAGCACCTGAGGCAGTCCGAGGGATTCGATGTAAAGATCGCTCCCCGAAGGGACCGGGCGGGCGGCGAACCCCGGACCGCCGGAAGTCAGAAAAAAGTTTACCCGGAACCTTTCGCCCGAGGCCAGAGAAAATGCCGACTCCACGCTTCCCGTCCGCTGATAACGCGCCTCGTCTTCCTGCGTGATGACGCCGGCGCGAAAACCGTCGATGTCAGCCGCCGCGGCAGGTTGTTCTCCGCTGACGGTCAGCTCACCGTTCATGCGGAAAGACGGAGCCTTTCCCGAAGTGATGAAAAGATCGGACGCGCCGCTGGTGGAAGCGTAAACCAAAAGTTCCTGAATAGTCATGATTCTTTTTCCTTGACCTCTGTTTCTTTTTTGTCGGCGGGAGTATTTTGGGGCGCCGGTGCCGCGGAGGGCAGCGGCTTGATTCTCGACATCAGGCGGCTTCTGCGGGCGGAAGCCGGGACCCGCTGGAAGGTCAGACGGTCGATCACGCAAGTGAGCGTCTGCACCCGGTCAACGGCTTTTTCGGCAAAGGCGGGAGACTCCGCGACATTCGGGTGCAGGGGCGAGATGCAGAGCAGATATCCGACAAGCCCGGACATGACGTAGCCTGAGAGAAGCCCCAGAACGGGGATCAGCAGATTCCGCTTTGTCGGCAGATGGTACCCTCCTTCGCCGTGGGGAGAGAGCTCCGAGGCGATCTTGAGCAGAACGACGCAGCACAGAAACGCCGCGCCGCCGATGGCGATCGTCGGCGCCCACGGGGCAAACTCTCCCGTCAGCAGCGGCTGGACCGCCTTGTGCAGAGAACTTGTCCACAGCGAAAGATAGACCGAAAACGACAGGACCGCCAGAAAACGCCAGTTCTGGAAAAACGGCGAACTCAGCGCCATAAGCGCGAACAGCAGAGGGATGCCGATGAAAACGATAAGTCCCGTCATGCTTCACCTCCGTCGAGAGAAACGGTTATCCGGTCGATCTCGTCCAGAGAGGTGATGCCCTGTGCGGCCAAACGGGCGCCGTGGAGCAGCAGACTGCCGGAAGTGCCTCTTGCCAGGGCGGACTGCCTGATCTTCGACAACGAAACGTCATCCTGTTCCAGTTCTTCCCTGAGTTCACTGTCGATGATGAGCATTTCGAAACAGGCGACGCGTCCCCTGTACCCTGTGCCGTTGCACTCCGGACAGCCGACGGCTTGAAAGAGACCGGCGGGAGCGATGTCGTTTTCGGCAAAAAAGCGGCTCCATCTTTTGGGGATCTCCGTCAGGGGCCGACGGCATTTTCCGCACAGCCTGCGGGCCATGCGCTGATTGACGACGATCCTGATCGTCGCGGCCAGACTGCGCAGCGGGACTCCGAGGCCGGTCAGGCGGTCGAAGGTGTCCACGGCGTCGTTGGCATGGATGGTGGAGATGATCAGGTGTCCGGTCTGCGCCGCATGGACGGCGATCTGCGCCGTTTCCTCGTCGCGGATCTCGCCGAGACAGATGACGTCGGGATTCTGCCGCAGGGCGTTGCGCAGAAGACTTGCGAAAGTGATCCCCGCGGCGGTGTTGACCTCCATCTGGCTCATGTTGGGAATGACGCGTTCCACGGGGTCTTCGATGGAGATGACGTTTTTGAGCGAAAAATCGATGTTTTCGATCAGTGCGTACAACGTGGTGGTCTTTCCGCTGCCCGTGGCGCCGCACATCAAGATCATTCCCGAGGAGAGCGAAATGGAACGCTTCAGCAGCTGGAGCTGACCGTCGTCGAAGCCGATCTGGTCGAGCGTCCGGGGGGCCGATCCCGCACCCAGCAGACGAATGGAAAGCTTCTCTCCCCCCACGGCGCCCACCGAGGCGACGCGGAATGACACCGGATTTCCCGATATCCGCGCCGAAAAGGCCCCGTCCTGCGGACGGCGTTTTTCGGAGAAGTTCATTCCCGCGGCGACTTTGACGGCGCTGATGACATTTTCACCCAGTCCGGCGGCCAGGATCCCCTGCTGAATGAGGGTCCCGTCGATGCGGAAGCGCAGGGCGACGCCGCCGTCCGGCGCCGGGTCGAAAAAAATGTCGCTGGCCTGCTTGTTCGCGGCGTCCAGAAAAATGTCCTTGAACGCATCGATGGCCGGGTTGTCGCAGTCGTCTCCGTACAGCGGGCTGCCGCGGGCGTCGAGGATCGTGATGCCCGCGTATTTGACATGGCGTCTGGCCTTCTCGAATGCGCCCCGCAGACGGACCTCCCAGAAATCCCTGCCTGCCGTGTAAAGCAGAAAAACGGGACCGAAAAAGAGTATCAGCCACTCGGCGCCGTGCTTGCCGTCATCCTCTTTCTTTCTCCGCCACCTGGCAGGAGATGTGTTGACTTTGTCCAGCACGCGGATGCCGCACAGGATCCATGCCAGCAGAAGAACGAGTGTGACGGGATTGTACTCCAAGGCGCTCTCCCCTCGGCCGTCTTACTTTTTCGGCTGGGCCGGAACGAAAAAGATGGTTCCTTTCGGCACGGTGTCTCCGGCAAAATTGTCGTTGAGACCGCGCAGTTTGCTCTCGGTGGTGTTGTATTTGGCCGCAAGAGCCTTGATGGAGATATCTTCGGGAACATCCAGCAGATCCGTTTCGTTCCCGGCCTCGGCGGCGGCGCTCTGAGCTTCAGGCATATTCTTTTCGAGGTCGTCGGCAAGTTTGTCCGACTTCTTCACGTCGCCGGCGGGCGCGGCGGCCGGAGCCGGAGCGGCGGCCGCATCAGCCGGAGCGGCGGCCGCGGGCGCGGCGGCTTTTTTCGCCTTGGGCTTGGCCGCGGCGGCCGCCGAGCTTCCCGCGCCGGGGATCACCAGCTTCTGACCGACCTTGAGTCTGCGGCTGGATTCGACCGTAAGATTGTTGGCCCTGAGCAGATCGGCCAGTTTGACCTTGTTGCGGCGGGCGATGCGCTCCGGGAAATCTCCGGGCTGTACCACGTAGACGCCGCCTTTGGCCGGAGACGCGGCCGCCTGGGCCTTGCCTTTTCTGCCGGTTCTGCCGCCGGCGGCGGGCGCGTCGGAGGTCCGGGCGGCCCCGGCTCCCGCGGGAATGACGAGTTTGCGGCCCACGTGCAGTTTTTTGGCATCCTGTTCAGTCATGTTGTTGGCGTCGAGCAGAGCCTTGACCGAGACGTTGAAACGGCGGGCGATCTTGCCGGGGTTGTCCCCGACTTTGACGACGTAAACGCTCTTTTCACCGCCCCTCACGGCAGCTCCCCCGCGGGAAGCGCTCCTGCCGTCGGAAACCAGTCCGACGGGGTAATCCTTCTTCTCCATCGGGGCGAAAAACGGTCTTGCCGGAGCCGGAGCGGGGGCCGGAGCCGGAGCAGGAGCCACGGCGGGAGCCGGAGCAGGAGCAGGAGCCACGGCGGGAGCCGGAGCCGCATCGGGCTTCGGCTGGGGGACGGACTGAACGGAACGCGGCGAAGTCATATCGTCCATCCGGCGCATCCGGGGCGCGTCGGTCTCATCCGGCAGAGGCGCATACCGGCGATCATCCATCACTTCACTTTTGCATCCCGCCAGAATTGCCAGACCGGCAAACGCCAGAAAAACACCGCTCTTTTTCATTTTCACACTTCCGCCCTTCTCGATTTGTAATGTTGAGACAAACTTGATGTCTGTATCGTGAGTACCGTGAATATAATATACGGAAGAAACAGCGAATTTCAAGAGCCGATTTCAAAAGTCCTCGAAATTCCTTGAAAGTTCCTTCGGCGGCAGGGATCTTTCGCCTACGCAGAACGGCGGGGACCGCGGGACCGGCGGGGACGGTCGGAACCTTTGCGGACGGGCTTTGCGCCGGGAACTTCAGGCGGGAGCCGGAGCATTTCCTCGGTGGGCAGCTGACTTGAGAAGGTGACGCCCAGCAGTTCCTCGATGGCGGGCAGGTAGTACGCGCCGTATTCGCAGAGGAAACTGATGGATTTTCCCTTCTTGCCCGCCCGGCCCGTGCGGCCGATGCGGTGGATGTAATCCTCGGCCCGTTCCGGCAGATCGTAATTGACGACGATGGAGACGTCCTCCACGTGGATGCCGCGGGCGGCCACGTCGGTGGCGATGACGATCTTCTCGTCTCCGGTGCGGAACCGTTCGAGGATCTTCATGCGTTTCTCCTGCGGAATGTCGCCGGAGAGAACGGGGACGCGGTAACCGTAGCGTTCCAGATCCTGCTCCAGACGCAGATTCACGTCTTTGCGGTTGCCGAAAATGATCATGCGCTCGAAGGTCTCGGTGCGGAAGATGTGGAGCAGAAGCGCCAGTTTCTCTTCGCGGAGGACGGAGTAGAAGGTCTGCTCGATGTTGTCGCTGACCAGCTGTTCGGGTTCGCTCTCGACCACGAAGGGATCGGCGAGCCAGCCCGAGGAGAGGCGCAGGATCTCTTCGCTCAGCGTGGCGCTGAAAAGCATGGTTTGACGCTCACCGCGTTTCGGGAGCTGCGACACGATGCGCTTGACGTCGGGGATGAAGCCCATGTCGAGCATTCTGTCGGCCTCGTCGACGATCAGTATCTCGACGCGCGAAAGATCGAGGAAACGGCTCCTCGAGTAGTCGATGACCCGTCCGGGCGTGCCGATGAGAAGATCGATATCGGTGTCGAGGGACTTCTGCTGTTTGGCGTGATCCATGCCGCCGAAGACGACGAGGCTGGTGAGGCCCGTGAAAGCGCCCAGCTGCAGGGCGTCCTTGTGGATCTGTATGGCCAGCTCGCGGGTGGGGGCGAGGATGAGGACCCGGGGCGCGCCCTTTTTGCGTCCGGCCAGAGGATTTTTGAGCAGTTTGTCGAAGACGGCCAGCAGGAATGCGGCGGTCTTGCCCGTTCCGGTCTGGGCCTTGCCGGCCAGATCCCGGCCCTTGAGAAGCTCCGGCAGGGCCAGCGCCTGGATGGGCGAACAGTATTTGAATCCCGCCGCCTGAACGCCGAAAAGCACTTCGCGGTGCAAGTCGAAATCCCCGAAACGCACCTTCCCCTCGCAGGGCGGGACCTCTTCGAGGACCTCGGGATGGGGGATGTTCACGCGCTCCTCCGCCGCCGGGGCGGACTCGGACCGCGCCTTTCTTTCCTTCTTCGGTTTGGCCGCCGGTTTTTTGGGGGGCTTCTTTTCGGCGCTCCCTCCCGCAGGGCGGGGAGAAGCGTGTTCTTTTTTTCGTCCCCCGCGCTGCTTTTTCTTTCCGGATGCGGGGGCGGCCTTTTTCTCATTTTCGTCTCCGCCGAAAAGGAGGGCGGAGAGTTTCTTCAAAATTCCCACGGTAGATTCAACTTTCCATTTTTGCGACCGTTTCGCGCAGAAACGCGGCGAATTCGTCGCGGAATTCCGGTCGGCGCAAGGCGAATTCGACGGTCCCTTTGAGGAAGCCGGTCTTGCTGCCGATATCGAAACGTTTGCCCTGAACTCTCCAGCCGTACATGGAGCCGGTGTCGAGAAGTTTCTGCATGGCGTCGGTCAACTGCACTTCATTGTCTTTGCTCCGTCCGGTGCGGGCGAGAGCGTCGAAGATCTCCGGTGTGAAAACGTACCGCGCCGCGAAAGCCAGCCGGCTGGGCGCCGACTCCGGAGAGGGCTTTTCCACCATGCGGTCGATCTTGAAAACCCCGGGCTCCACCTCGCGCCCGTCGGCGATGCCGTATTTCGAGACGCGTTCGGGCGGGACCTCCTCGAGAGCCACCACGGAAGAGCCCGTCCGCGCGAAGACATCGGTCAGCTGCCCGACGACGGGGCGGTCGGTGTCGGACCGCATGACCGTGTCGCCCAGCAGCACGGCGAAGGGCTCGTTCCCGACGAAACTTGCGGCCTGAGCCACGGCGTCGCCGAGGCCGTTGAGTTCCTGCTGGTAGACGTAGTGGATCTTCGCCAGATGCGAAACGCTCCGGACTTCGGCGAGGAAGTCCGTCTTGCCCCGTTCCTCCAGCCGCCTCTCCAGTTCCGGCACGGGGTTGAAGTGGCGGATGATCGGCTCTTTGTCGGAACTTATCACCAGCAGGATGTCGGTGATCCCCGAGGCGACGGCCTCTTCCACCACGTACTGGATGACCGGTTTGTCCACGAGAGGGATCAGCTCCTTGGGCACCGATTTCGTGAAGGGCAGAAAGCGCGTTCCGAAACCGGCCGCCGGGATGACGGCTTTTCTGACGGCGGCGCTCACTTGAACTCCCCTTCCCGGACGATGTCGGGCTTGAGCAGATCGATGCGGGCCTTTTTGAACTGCCTGCGCAGGGCTTCGAACATATCGTCGTCCTTGTACGTGCCGATGATGGCGCCGCCGGAACCGGTGAATTTGGCCGATGCGCCGCAGGAACGGGCGATCTCCACCATGCGGCGGTTCTTGGCGCTGACGGAGCCCGCGCAGACCTCGCAGCGCAGGTCGAAATTGCGGTCGAGCAGAGGCGGGATGCTGTCGAAGTCCTTTTTTTCGATGGCGTTCTTCACTTTTTCGGTCAGCTCGGCCCACTCCCGCATGGCGGCGACCACCCGGGGCACGCCGGACTCGTAGTCGTCGCGCAGACGGCTGTGAAGTATTTCGGAGCCTTCGGCAAGATCGGTGCGGTAGGCCACGTAGAGGTGCAGTTCGTCGGGAATGGCGATGGGGCTGTAGCGGCCGATGCCGTGCTCCTCCATGTAGGCCTTGTCGAAGTCCATGAAGACGGGGGTGTTGTAGGCCTGGGCGACCCGGTCCTGAAGTCCGGCGGGGATGCCCAGCTCGTCCCGCTCGGTGGAGAGGACCAGATTGGCCAGACGGGCCGGATCGATGGTGAGGCCGTAGAAGGTGAACATCGCCCGCATGGCGGCGGTGATGATGGCCGACGATCCGGCCAGCCCGAGACGGTTGGGAATGTTGCTGAAGTATTTGATCGTGAAATTTTTCTTTTCGAGTTCGATCCCCGATGCGTGACAATATTCGTTGAACTTTTTGGCCGCGGCCTTCATCAGCCGGATGCCGCCGTAGTAACCGAACTGGGCGATGTCGTCCGACAGGGCGTCGAGACTGGCGAAACGGTTGTAATCCCTTCTGCTCGAGAGGAGTTCCAGATCGGGGGTCTCGTAAAGCTGTACCTCGGCGCGGTAGTTGCGGAAGACGAACGCGATGGTTTTGCCGTGGTATCCGTCGGAGGGATTGCCGATCAGCGCCGCCCGGGGATAAGCTACACTCGTGATGATCATGACGTTTTCAGTATCCTAATTTTTGACAGCGGTGTCCGAACCGTTTCCGCGCCGCACGTGCCGCGCCGCGCGTGATTTCCGATAATATAACATATCTCGGGTTTTTTTTCAACATTTCGTTCCCGCTCCGTTCCCGTTTTTACTTGACGAAACGTGTTTTTCAATGTATTTTTATGCCGTATGGAAAAAATGTCAGGAAAATTCGCGCGATGGAATATGCTCCGATAGCCCTTTTCGTCTACCGGCGTCCGGAGGAGACGCGGCAGGTCCTGGACGCTCTCCGCGACAACGAGGGGGCGGACAAAAGCGGACTTTTCGTCTTTTCCGACGGACCGAAAAACGAAGAAGAGCGCAAAAAAGTCGGCGAAGTCCGTGCGCTTTTCAGGGACCTTGCGGGCTTTGCGTCCGTCACGGTGCGGGAGCAGGAGACCAACAGGGGACTGGCCGCCTCGGTCATCGCGGGCGTGACGGAGATCCTCCGGGACCATGACCGGGTCATCGTGCTGGAGGACGATCTGGTCACCTCGAAATACTTTCTGCGCTTCATGAACGAAGCCCTCGAAAAATACCGTGACGACGACCGGATCTGCTGCATCCACGGGTTTTCCCCGCCGACGGCATATCCCGATATTTCCTGCTTTCTGCGCCCGGGCGCGGACTGCTGGGGGTGGGCGACGTGGCGGCGGGGCTGGGAGCTCTTCCGTCCCGATGCGCGGCAGCTTTATGACGAGATCGTCGAAAAAAATCTTCGGAAGGCGTTCGACCGGGACGGGGCGTTCCCGTACACGAAAATGCTTGCTGAGCAGGCGGCGGGCCGTCTTGACTCGTGGGCGGTCAGATGGTACGCTTCGGCTTTCCTTGCGCAGAAATACACGCTGCAATCCAACCGGATGCTGGTCGAAAACATCGGCTTCGGCGGAAGCGCGACCCACTGTTCCGGCAGGCAGGCCTTCCGGGTGCGGCTTGCCGGGGGCCCCGTCCCCCTCGACCGCCCGGCGGACTTCGAAACGCCGGAACTGCGGAGCGAGTACAAAAAATACATGAAGTCCTTCCGCCGGTCCCTGTGGACGCGGACCGTCGAAAAGATCGGTTCGATCCTGCGGCGGATCGGGGCAAAATGAGGCGTTTTCGAGATGAAGCGGTATTTCTGCACCTGTTTCGACCACAATTATCTGATCTACGGCATGACGCTCTTCGACTCGCTTGTCCGCAGCGGATGCGATTTCGAACTTTTCGTTCTGGCCCTGAGCGACACGTGTTTCGAACGGCTGCGGAACGCCGATCCGCGCATCGTGCCGGTGAGACTTGCCGAACTGGAGGCGGCCGACCCGGAGCTGGCGCAGTGCCGCACCACCCGCAGCCGGACGGAATACATCTTCACCATGAGCCCCTGTTTTCCGCTGTTTCTCTTTGAAAGATATCCCCGCATCGATCTGCTGGCTTGTCTGGATTCCGACCTCTTTTTCTTCGATTCTCCGGAATGCCTCTTCGATGAGCTGGGCGAGAAGTCGGTCTTCATCATTGAACACCGCTTCACGGAGGAATACCGGGAGCGGGCGGCGCTGAACGGCCGCTTCAACGTGGCCTGTCAGATCTTCCGCGGAAACGGCACCGGACTCGCCTGCCTGAAACAGTGGCGCGCCCGGTGCATCGAATGGTGTTTCGACAGAGCCGAGGACGGGCGGTTCGCCGACCAGAAATATCTCGACACCTGGCCGGAGGATCTTCCCGGTCAGGTCGTCGTTTCACGCAACGTCGGCGCCGATCTCGCTCCGTGGAACATGGAAAACTACCGCATTTCCGAAAATGACGGCGTCTTCACGGTCAATGACGAAAAGCTCGTTTTCGTGCATTATCAGTCCTTCAAACGGCTGGGGAAGCACGTCTTCGTCTGGTACAACTGGAGCCGGAGCAGAAAAAATGCCGCCGCCTTCAGAAAACTGGCGCATGTCTACTTCTCGGCGCTGAACCGGACAAGGGTGTGTCATGAAGCCATGTTTTCCGGACTTGAAAATTTCTACCCGAACCGGGGGGCTTTCTTCAGTCCCAAACTGGAGACCCTGCTGAAATTCGTTCCCGGAAAAGCGCTCAAGCAGTTCCTGCGCCTCCTCTTCGCCGTCATTTTCTACAACCGGCACGTCTTCTTCGCCCGCGTCCGTGAATGACGGTGTGTCCGACGGACGGCGGGGGAAGGGCAAAAATGACGGATTTTTGACGGAATTTTTGACGGATCGAGCTCAAAGATCGATCCGTTGCGCGCCGTCAAACTGCGGAATGGTCTCTTCGCGGGAGAAGGTGAAAATACGCTGGTCGGCGGTTTTGACGATGTCGAGAAACAGGGCCCGGTTGGCGGCGTCGAGGTCGCCCGTCACATCGTCGATCAGGGCGACGACGGGAAGGTTCGCCAGACTTCTGACCAGTTCGAACTCCGCCATTTTGACCAGCAGCGCGGCAATGCCGATCTGTCCTGTGGAGCCGAAGACCCGCAGTTCCCTGCCGTCGAGAGAGAAGACGAATTCGTCCCGGTGGGGACCGCACAGCGTGCAGAAGCGCTCCGTCTCTTTCGGGCGCATCTTTTTCAGGTGGTCGGCAAAGGCCGCCTTCTCTTCGGGATACTCGGGCGCGTAGGAAATGGCGAAGTCGTATTTTCCGCCGGAAATGCGGTTGAATCCCGCGGCGATCCTGCGGGAAAAATCATGACGGGCGGAGCAGATGACTTCGATCTGTTCCGCAAGCTCCGGTTCGAAAAGCCGCACCGCCTCCCGGTTCGACTTGAACGCCCGGTTGCGCTGGGCCAGCGCCCGGTTGTAACGCATGAGCGCGGTCAGATAAACGGGATCCAGCGTCGATATGAGCATATCGAAAAAACGCCTGCGGTGCCCCGAACTGCCGGAGACGATGAATTTGTCTTCGGGCACGAAGGCCACGCTGCGGAACTCCCTGATGAACTCGCTGGAGCGCAGGACGGCGGCCTCGCCGATCTTGAGTTCGCGCTTTCCCGAACGGCTCTCGACGATGCGGAGCCTTTCGCGGTAACCGCCCTTGTCCAGAAGGGCCGAGAGGGAAAAGACGCTTTCGCCTGAGGCGCACAGTTCCCGCGCCTGAACGTGTCCCCGGAAGGATCTCAGCACGCTCAGGTACGAGACCGCCTCCAGCAGATTCGTCTTGCCGCTGCCGTTGGGACCGCAGAGCAGAACGCAGTCCGAAGAAAAATCAAACCGCTTCCGGGTGTAGTTCCGAAAGCGGTCGAGTTCGATCTCGAGAAGGACGACCAATTTACCGGGCCGTCACTTCTTGCGGATCGGCATGATGACGTAGAGGAAACCGTCTCCCGTCTCCATGGCCACGGGATTCAGCGGGTCGTTGATCTTGAAGCGGACGCTTTCGGCGTCGATATTGCGCAGCGGATCGGCCAGGAACACCGGGTTGAAGGAGACCTCGAAGGGCTCTCCGGAGTAGGCGATCTCCATGGTGTCGCAACCTTCACCCACCTCGGAGCTGCTGGCGATGATCGAGAGCTGATTCTCTTCGAACTTGAGCACCACGTAGGAGCTGGTTTCCGAGAGGACCAGAGAAACGATCTCGATCTTGTTTTTGAAAACCGCGCAGGGCAGTTCGACCTCCTGCTTGAAACTCTTGGGAATGACCAGTTTGTAGTTGGGGTAACTGCCGTCGATGAGCTTGGTGCCGAAAACGAAATCCTCGGCGATGAAAAGACACTGCTTTTCGCCCACGCCGATGGTGAGGATCCGGTCGCCCTCCATGAGCCGGCGGACTTCGGTCATCGCCTTGAGCGGAATGATCGCGTCGCCGAATTCACCGGTGACGGATTCGGGAACGTACTCCTGCATGGCCATGCGCTTGCTGTCGGTGGCGACCAGGGTGAGGTTGTTTTCGGTGACGCTGAAGAGGACGCCGGTCAGGGCCTTGCGGGAGTCGTCCGCACCCACGGCGTAACTGATGGCGCCGATCATGCGCTTGAAGTCGCACTCCTTGATCTTGACCTCGCGGACGGCGGTGAACTCGGCATCCAGGGGGAAGTCGTCGGCGGACAGACCCAGCAGTTTGAAACGGCCGGTGCCGCAGACGATCTTGAAATGCTCCTGCTCGTTGACCTCGAACTGCACTTCGGGTGCCGAGAAGGAATTGACCAGAGAGATCAGTTTGCGGGCGGGCGCGGTGCTCCTGCCCTCTTCGATCACTTCGGCCTCCACCGAGGTGGACATCCTCAGTTCGAGGTCGGTCGTGGTGAGGTTGATGCGGCCGTCGCGGGCCTCGATCAGGACGTTGCCGATCAGGGCAAGCGTGGAACGGCCTCCGACGATGCTGCCGACCCGGGAGAGCGCTTTCTGCAGTTTTTCGCGGTTCACATTGAATTTCATTTGACGTGTTCTCCTTTTTTCTGTACAGTCCGGTTATTTCTTTTCGACTTTCCGCTATAATATATATGGAAAAATCGAAAAATACAACGCCCCGGACGAATTTTTTCGCCGTCTCAGCGGATCCGGCCGGTGAAGATGTCGTTCCCGCGGTAGAGGGGGGTGAACATCTCCCGTTTCCACCGTTCCCGGAACGCCCGGCGCTTTTCGTACGCCTCTTTGTCGGCGGGCACGGGAGCCTTGCTGATGATGCGCGCAAGGTACGAGGACTCCGAGACGATGCGTCCGGCCGTGATGTCCTCCTCTTGTATACAGGCCATGAGGATCTCCCGGGCCGTCATCCGGCCCCGGTCGTAGATGACGAAGATCCGGCCGTTTTCGTCCTCGACGGCGTCGGGATACGAAACGCCCCGTTCGGGGGTTCCGGAAGCGTCCAGCAGGAGCGTGCGGGGCCACGTCTCGCCGTCGTCCTCCGAAAGTTTCGCACAGAGGTTCGTCCGGTGACAGGCCGCGTCGTTGTGGATGAGCAGCACCCGGCCCGAACGGAGCCGCCTCAGAAAGAAGCGGGACCGGGCGTTGAGCAGGTTCGTGTAGGCTCCGGGGGTCCACGACGTTCCGGCGAGGTCGCTCGATTCGGTCCTGACCATGAGCGGCCGGATGTCCCGGGCGAACATGAGCAAGGTTCCGTCCCGCCTCTCGAGGATCATGGTTTCGTCGAAGTCGGGACAAAGTTTCTTTCCCGCCTCGCAGCGGACCCAGGTCTTTCCTTCGTCGCTGCTGCGGAAATAGCAGTAGTTGGGGCTTGTCCAGTCGTAGGCGCACAGCACCCAGTCGCCGTTGGAAAGGACCGTGGGCTGTGTGCGCAGAAATCCGTTGGCGATGAAGCGGGGCTCGTTCCACGCGAGGACCTCCGCGTCGGGATCGTCGCAGACGGCGGCCCACAGCGCCAGATGATCGGGATCGGCGATGTTGCGGTCTCCCCCGAGATAACGCTGGGTGATGAACATCCACATCCGGTCGCGGGGATCCAGCCACAGCTGGATGTCGATGGCGATGTATCCCCTGTCCATCCGGCTGGGCACGACCAGTTCGGGACCGGACCACGTCCAGCCGTCGTCGTCGCTGCGGACCAGCAGATTGTAGTTCTCGGGATCCGGCTCCCCCGCGCCGCCGGAGTACCATCCGGCGAAAAGCCGCCCCTTCGGCGTGCGCACGATGGTGGGACACCCCTGCCACAGCCGGTGTGAAAGTCCGTACCGTTCGCCGGGCGAAAGATCCATTTCGATGCCTGATATTGCCATTTTTTCCTCCGCTTTTTCCGAGTGCTGTAAAAAATATCGCGCTGTTCCCGATAAGGGTCGGTGGTTCCGGAGGGAAGGTTCTTTCCTTCCCCCCCGGAACCACCATCTTTTCAAAAAAAAGCGTGGTATTTTGGGGAAACCGGGACGGACGGAAACTTCGGGGACACTCCGACGTCGCATCTCTGGCGTTCCTCCTCATTTACCTACCCATGTGGGGAACGGAGCTAAATATACTCCGCCGGGACCGAAAAAGCAACACAGGACGGCCCCCCGGCCCGCCCGGCGGCGCGGCAAAGATCCCCGTCCGCGGCCGGGAAGAAATATTGCCGAAATGTAATTTTTGGTCTTGACACTCTTTTCCGGCGAGGGTATATTAAAGAGTCATAATCGGGCAAAATTCACCAAAAAGAAAGAGAAAAATGAGCATTATCGACTGGATCATCACGCTGGTGCCGATGGCGTTCGTCGTCTGGGTCGGCTTTTATTCCCGCAGATACATCAAGGGCGTTTCGGACTATCTGGCCGCCGGACGCGTCGCCGGACGCTACGTGCTGAGCGTGAGCAGCGTGGCCGAGGGGCTGGCCGTCATCACCCTCATCGGCTACACCGAGGCCCACTACAAGACGGGATTCGCCATGGTCTTCTGGAACAATATCCTCGCTCCCCTGAGCATCTTCCTCGGCCTGACGGGTTTCGTCTCTTACCGCTTCCGCGAAACGAAAGTCATGAGCCTCGGTCAGTTCCTCGAAATGCGCTACAACCGGGCGCTGCGCTTCTACGCCTCGGCTCTGCGCTCCATCGCCGAACTGCTGGCCAACTGTATGTGCCCGGCGCTGGCCGCCCGGTTCATGATCTACTATCTGGGTCTGCCCCACTCCTTCAGTCTCTTCGGCATCAACGTTCCCTCGTTCCTCATTCTCACGCTCATCATGATCACGCTGTGCGTGCTCATCTGCTATCTGGGCGGCACGCTGTCGCTGCTGGTGACCGATACCATTCAGGGCTTCATCTGCTACCCGATGCTGATCATTTTCACCATCTTCATCATCTGCAAATTCTCGTGGAGCGAGGTGGTCATTCCGGTCATGAGCGACCGGGTTT